>Ga0210388_10003104_pt1 | contig 12989 bp, 11 predicted proteins | sample IncBWC19OmetaG_FD_155485 | JGI IMG/M metagenome (GOLD analysis project Ga0210388, IMG submission 155485) | Forest soil microbial communities from Barre Woods Harvard Forest LTER site, Petersham, Massachusetts, United States - Inc-BW-C-19-O ... | reverse complement strand
CAGCGAAGTTGCCGCCGAGAACGGAATCCGGGTTGAACCCGGCGATCCGCTATTTGCACTGGTGACGATGAACCGCATGGTTTTGGAAGAATCCGCGAACAGATTCTATGAATACCATCAAAAGCTAATCGCGGAATTGAACGCGTCGATGAAGAAAGCGGAGACGCACGGCGGGGGTATTCTCGCGCAGATGGTGAAGGACTCAGCGGCGAAGATGCGAGAGGGTTTGCAGAGCGATATTCAATTCGCCGGCATGAGAGCGGCCGAATACGTTCATAGGGTGAATGAAGCTCATCGGCGCCCGGCGATCATACGTTGGGCCGCCGCTGGGTTATTGGCCGGCGCCGCGTTGTTCGCTGCAGGTGTCTGGTTTGGACCCTGCTTCCACTAGCTAAGGCGGTAATTGTAAACGGTGACGGCAGCAACAAAACTCTTGCACGTTGAATTATTCCGAGGTTTCCCATGAACGGTACCATCACAGCCCCAACGCGTTCTATCATTTACGAATTGCCGATCCGGGTGCGCGAAGCTGCGATTTTTCTTGGCGTGAGCCCACAAACAGTGTATCTTTGGGTTGAGCGAAAGCAGATTCCCCATCTCCGCGTGATGGGCCGCAACATCCGGTTTCTGAAATCGGAGTTGGAGCCCTTCCGCGCACAATTCAAACAGGAGATAGGGAATGGCAAGACCTAGTAAGCACGATGGTTCTGTATACAAACGCAAGGACGGAAAGATTCTTTGGATCACCTACCGTGATCGCGATGGTAAGCGTATTCGGGAATCGGCCTTTACCGAGGACTGGCAGCAAGCGCAGCGTAAGCTCCGAGAGCGTCTTGACGCCAGAGACGACAAGCTTCTTGAGATCGTCCGGAAGGGAGAGCAACTTCAATTCATCACATGGGTGGACTTTTTCCTGGAGAACTATTCCCAGCCTCCTATTCGCGCTGAAAAAACGCACCAAGCCAATTTGCGTGTGGCTTTACATTTGAAGAAGGCATTCGGTTCTCGGAAGCTTGGAGATGTTTCGGCGGACGATATCGAGTTGTACCTGCGCCGCCGGCTCCAGGAACGAGTCCGCGTCAAGACATCAGCCGGGTTCGTCGAAGGCGACAAGCTGAAACCGGCGACGGTTCATCAGGAACTCCGGGTGTTACGCAGGATGCTGAATGTCGCCGTTCGGAAGAGACTGTTGCCCTTCAATCCGTCTGCCGGAGTGGAATTTCCGGTGGCGGTGAGAAGCATGTTCCGACCGCATTACATGAGTTGGTCGGAGCAGCAGCGGATCGAGTTCCATGCACCCGGCTACCTACGAAACATTATCCGGATCATCACCGAAACGGGACTTCGTATCTACAAGGAGTTGGTGCCGATGAAGAAGGATCAGGTGGACCTGGTAAACGCGTTCGTCTGGATTCCGGACTCGAAGACGCCTACGGGCATTGCCGAAGTTCCGCTGACCGACATCGCCGTCAGGGCGTTTCAGGATCAGATGGGACTTGCGGGCGATGGTCCATGGTTGTTCCCGGGTCGAAATCCCAGCGGACACCTGAAATGTCTGAGGATGGTGTGGCAGACCGTTTTACGAAGGGCGAAAGTGCCGTATTTCCGGCTTTACGACCTGCGTTCAACATACGCGACAAGGCTGAGCGCGGGCGGTGTAGCGGACGAATGGGTGATCCAACTGCTTCGGCAAACGGATGCCAAGGTGTTCAAGAAGTACTCGCAGATGAAACTACAGATGAAACGGGAGGCGCTGTTGAAGCTGAATCGGCAGGCCAATGAAAGCGGCCAGGGTTTAGACACGGACAGGCCCAACTGATGGGTTTTGTCACGGTCGAGCCGATTTTTAGCATTTTTACACTCGTTGCGGTGTGCGGCGAGTCAGGAAGTGGTTTAGAATCAGAGGAGCATCATTTTGGGCGCGTAGCTCAGTTGGTTAGAGCGCCTGCTTCACACGCAGGAGGTCACAGGTTCGAGTCCTGTCGCGCCCACCACGACTCCCATTGATTTGAAAAGAGTTGTTCGAAGTGAGTCTCATCGGTTTCGCCTATCCTTTGCTTCACTGTGTCCTAAACTGTGCCAAAACCCTGCTCAGTTTGTTTGCGCTGTGCCAAAACTGAATCCGCCTTCATTTGCCTGGCGATTCAGTTTGGTCAGCGCCTCTCGTTTCATTTGTAGCTTCATCTGCGAGTATTTCTTGAATACCTTCGCATCGCCCTGTCGGAGCAACTGCGTGACCCACTCGTCCGCAACGCCGCCGGCACTGAGCCGTGTGGCGTACGTCGAGCGAAGGTCGTAAATGCGAAAGTAGCGAATACCTGCCCTTCGCAACGCGAGTCGCCAGACTGTCTTGAACGATTTCTGATGCACATCTGGCTTCTTGTCGCTGGGGAACAGGTAAGGGCCTGGCCCTGAGATTGCAAGTTGTTGCCTAAAAGCATCGGCGGCGAATTCCGTTAGTGGAACCTCGGCGACGCCATTGGGAGTTTTCGAGTCCGGAATCCATACTGTCCGGTTATCCAGATCAAGCTGATCCTTCTTCATGGGAGTCAGCTCTTTGTAGATCCGAAGACCGGTTTCTGTGACGATCCGGATGACATTGCGCAGGTATTCCGGCGCGCGGAACTCGATCCTGTTCTGTTCTGACCAAGTTACGTAGTGCGGCCGGAAGAGTCCATCCACCCTTGCTGGAAACTCGACACCTGAGCATGGATTCGCAAACAGGAACTTCTTACGTACTGCCACATTCAGCATGCGACGCAGTACCCGAAGTTCCTGATGCACCGTTGTTGCCTTGAGGATGCCTTTTTGAACGAATCCGTTCTTTGCCTTTACCGTCACGCGTTGCTTCAGCCGCTGACGAAGGTACATCTCGATATCGTCTGCGGTGAGCTTCGCGAGCTTAGTGTTCTCGAACATAGTTCTCAGGTGCTTCAGCGCACGCTGATTGACCCCATGGGTTTTCAGCGCGCGGAACGGGGGCTTGGAAAAGTTCTCCAGATAAAAGTCCGCCCATTCCCCAAAAGTAAGATCCTGCCCACGACGTAGCGCGGACAGTGTATTGTTGTCTCGGGCCTGCAAACGTTCTCTGAGGCATTTCTGGGCTTCGCCCCAGTCTTCGGTAAGAGCCGATTCCCGGCGCCGAATACCGTCTTTATCGCGGTACCGCATCCACCAGACCTTCGACCCATCGCGCTTATACAAGCCCCCATCATGCTTCACTGGTCTTGCCAATTCTCCACCTCCTGTTTGAATTGAGCGCGGAAGGGCTCCAACTCCGATTTCAAGAACCGGATGTTGCGGCCCATCACGCGGAGATGGGGAATCTGCTTTCGCTCAACCCAAAGATACACTGTTTGCGGGCTGACCCCCAAGTATACGGCAGCGTCACGGACCCTCAGTGGAAGTTCTTCCCGCGCAAACGACGCATTGACGAGGGGAGGTGTTTGGGAGTTCGGCATTGCAACCTCAAGCGAATGGTGTTTGTGCCAATTGTTCGAATAGTTCGCGGCGGACGCGATTGAGTCGATATTTCTCCACGATGTTGAACTCGGGGTCTACCGTGATCGCTTCGTCGAAGGTCAGCTTCCGCTCCCGCATGTGGCGAATGTCGGAGCCGTACAAGTCCTGAGACCGCTGAGGAATGCCGATCGATGTGAGCACTTTCTCGCGGTTGTCCAAGAAAACTTGCATTTGGTCGAACGTTTTCCCGTCGCGCTCGATTTCCCCAAAGTATTCGTTAATCCAGACCACGAGACTCTTCTCAGCTGCGGTCTCGGCTAAGGTTTTGAATCCGAGAAGTGTGTCGTTCAGCATGTCCCCGCCGCTGATTGGAATGTGAATGTAGACGCGCCGGGCGGCAGCTCGCAAGGTCGAGATCACGTCCGATTCCACGATAAAAGTCCAGAACGGAAGGAATGCGGTTGCTCCGCTGTCGACCAGGAACACTGCCTCCTCGGTAAGGAATCGGTTGACCAGTGCGTCGTAGCGGCCGCGCATGACGACACCCTCGTCGTTCAACAGATCCAGCTTCTGGACATTGAGGGCCTTAATCTGGGCCAGTGATCGGTTCACCGGATCGCCATCGAAGCACCGCACCGGCTGGCCGCGTCCGATGAGGAACTCGGCTAGCCAACTGGCTACGATGCTCTTACCGACGCCGCCTTTGCCTTGCAGCACCAGATGAATGGTTGGGGTAAACGCTGGGGCTGCGATTGCAGCACCAGTTTCATTTCCGTTCGTGTTGTTCTTTGCCATGTTATTGTCCTTCCTTCAAATGAGATTTCTGCCTTGGGGATCACCGTCGTTATGGAGCTTGCGGATGTCGAGCTTCGGCTGCGACAGAGCCCGTTTGGCTTGAGCGAGCGGATCGTGTTCGGGGCTCGCCGCTGCCCGAGTCGCAACGGACGAACTAAGTTCGGGTGGGGTTTGAGGTTGTACCACTTGGCCGGCAGCGTCCATACTCCGTTTGGCTGCTAAACGGCGTCGGATGCGGCTGATGTATGAGGTCAGGCTGGTAATGCCGAGGGTGATCCCGGCGTCTTCTTCCAACCATTTACGAATGCTTTTCATGCTTTGTCCTCCTTCCAGTGCTGCTTCAATGTCGGGCCAGAGTGCCCGAATCTGACCGGCTTTGGTCGCCGGCTTTCCGGTCCGGCGCCGGGCGAACCGAGCGCGAGCTTGAGAAACCCAGTCAAACAGCGTTTCCGAGTCACGTGAGCCCCGCACGATAGCTCCTCCTTCCTAACGGCAACGGCTTAGGCTTTTCGGGACAAAAAATCTGCCCGTTCCGCCATGCTTAGTCGTGGTTGCCCGGCCGGCCCCAAGATTTGGGGCCAACGCTTCCCGATAGGCTCGACCTGGAGAAGCCCCCACAATTTGTAAGGGAATGGCGAAGCGCCTTCGGGACAAGATCTTTCAGTCGCCCTGCCACTCGGCTCGCGACTCTCTAATCCGCGCAAAGACCCTCTACTTATAAAGGAAATGGCGAGGGGGTCTCGGGACGGTAAAATTTCAACTTTTTTCGCGTCGTGCCCGATCACGACGCTTTGCGACAGAATGCGACAAGTTGCGACATTGCGGAGGTTTACGACAAATCACGACGGATCACGGCGTTCCACGGCAACGCCACTGTTTCTCGACCCCACAAATGAGACAGTTGCGATGGGTAGTGGAACATAAAGGAAACGTTTGACGTCTGGTTTGTTTTCCCGCCGCAAGCGGCGCGCGGTCATGGTTTTGAGTTGTCAAACGAAATCATGGTTGTGTCGAACAAATGTTTGACGGGTATTTGAGGCTAAGGAATCGGTCTCGAAAATCCTCTTAGTAAGGGAAGGAGCAGCTTTATGAAGCAGAACACAGGCGCGGCACGCGGAGCCAGGATCGCGGTCAGACTGAGCCTGGAAGATCGGGATCGGATCGCGGAAGAGGTCAAAGCGCGAGGCTATACGAGCCCGAGTGCCTTCATCCGGGCGGCAATCCAGAACGAATTGGATGGGCGGCCCGAGCTGACCGAGACCGAAGGTCGGATCGCGGGAGGATTTGAACGCATGTCCCGTGACAATGTCCGCATTGTACGGGGGCAGCAGGCGCTCCACGCCTTGCTGGATACTTTTGTCAGAACAGTTCTTACATGCATGCCGGAGCCATCCAGCGATGCGCAGCCCCAAGCTATCGCCCGGGCCAAGGACCGGTATCACCTACTGATCAAGGCTGCCGGTCAAAGCATGGCGGGCGACGCACTCGCCGTGTTAAAGGATTTGGTGAGTCATGGCACGAACTGACGACGAGCGTAAGGTCCGGCTGCGGCCACAGGAACCTCGTCGCCTAAGGGACGAGCGCGTGGCATGGTCGAGGGGCTTCAAGCTGCTCATGCATTACGCCCGCAGCACGCGAAAAGGAGCCAACCGCGGCACCTACGGCGGAAAAGGGCGAAGCGCACGGCCGTATTTGCAGCGTTGCGCAGTCCGGGTAACGTATCTGAGCAACAAGACCCGCGGGCAGTGGAAGGCACATGGACGCTACCTGGAACGCGAGAGCGCGACACACGAAAACCCGGTAGAGGGTGTGGGGTTCGCCAACGGTGAACGCGGGATCGATATTGCGTCGCGGCTTGAAAACTGGCAGCGAGTCGGTGATGAGCGGCTGTGGAAGCTGATCATTTCCCCGGAGTTTGGTGATCAGGTTGATTTACGTCGTCTAACGGGTGATCTGATTGAGCGTATGGAGAAAGACCTTGGTACAGACCTCGAATGGATTGCGGTGGAGCACCACAATACCGAACACCCTCACGCCCATGTCGTAGTCCGTGGCTTAAGAAGCGATGGAGCCGCCCTGCATATGAGCCGGGAATATATCCAGCAGGGGATTCGAAGCGTTGCAGAGAACCTGTGCACCCGCCAGCTCGGGTATCGAACGGAACTCGATGCGGACGAGGCGGAACGGCGCGAAATCTCGGAGTCGAGATTTACATCCCTCGATCGGAGGATCATGCTGGAAGCGTCGAATCCCAGCGCGGATCTTGGACCACAGTATTTCACGGTTATTCGGAATCCTGCTGAGGCCGGATTGAGCCAGACGGCTCGCCTACGCGTCCACCACGAGGCCGCACGCCTTGCCGTCCTTCACCGGATGGGGCTGGCCGAATCGACCGGTGGAGCAAGCTGGCTTGTGCGGCGCGATTCCGAGCAGGTGCTTCGAGCGATGCAGCGAACGGTCGATCGGCAGAAGACTCTGGCAGTACACGGAGTCTTGTTGTCCGATGACCGGCTCCCGATGACAACGCTGGATGTTCGGGATCTTACGTCCATCGACGGCCGGATTTTGGTGCACGGTGAGGAGGAAGCTTCTGGGCGCAGCTACCTGATGCTGGAAGGTACGGATGGGCAGGTTTACCACATCTACCGCACACCAGAGATGGAAGAACTGAGGAGTCAGCGAGGGTTGCAAACCAATTCGTTCATTCGGCTCCGCAAGTTCTCCACGGCTCGCGGCCCGGTCGTAGAGATTAAGGACATGGGCGATTCGGAAGCCGTCTTGCGCAACAAGGCACACTTTCGCGAGACAGCACGCGAAATGATTCGACGAGGAGTTTACCCGAAGGATGACGGCTGGAATGGATGGCTCGGAGGCTATCAAAAAGCTCTGGTTGACACCGCATTCAAGCTCGAACAGGACAAGGCGAAAGAACGCGAACGGCGCAGAGGCCGAGATCTGGGTCGCTAGTTATCAACATCGTTGACGTGACACCTTCGCCCCCGGTATTGAGGAGTTCGCTCGAAGGCCCATCTGCCGCCTTCTCGCAAGTGCTTTGGTTATGGAGGTGAGGGTCCGTCCTTCGTCGCAAGAATGGGCTCTGTACGTTACAGATTCCACGATGCTGCCAAGGGCAATTGGCTAGTTGGGATACTTTCTTATATACCCGACCCGACAAACTGTGGGGCGTACACACTCAGCCGGTCGTATAGACAACATGCGCGACGACGCTGGCGGGGTCGTTGACAAGAGCGTTCACTTCAGTTGATTCTTCTTCGCGTCTTCGCTCATATTCAAGTCGGAAGGAATCGAGAATCTGCTGGTCGCGGTCTGCCATCTTGGCGAACTGTTCGCGTGGATATTGGTCCGCTGCGGGAATTCGCGGACGTTCCAGCACCATCCCGTAAACGATACCAGTGCCATCGAGCTGCTGCCGGTACCAGCGTTCTGACTTCTGAAAGGGAATGTAGAAGCCAGCTGCTATCAAGCTATCCTCAATCAGATTCCGATTCTGACCTTGGACGTTCACCGTGTCTATTATGCAAGAGCCACCCGGCCGTAAAGCAGCATGGTAACGTTCGGCCGCTGCGCGCATGGCGGTCTCGGCCAATCCTTGGAACGCACGGCAGTTGATTATTACATCGAATTTCCCATCCGCCGACTCCTGCGTGAAATCGTTTTCCGCGACATCAAATGTACCCTGACATTTGGCCGATTCTTTTTCTGCTAGGAAGGCTACTGCACGCTGCCTTTGGTAAGTGACAGCGACTGACGAAAAATCAGTCGCAATCACGTTGCAGCCCCGCTCAGCATAGGCGTATGGATAGGGATCGAGCCCGCAGCCTGGGAACCAGATCCGGCCACCCTTCTTTTGTGAAAACGAAAGGAAGCGTAAAACGACGAAGTCTGGATAAGATGGAGCGCGACCCGCGAGGAGTTGGGCGTCGAAGTAACTGTTCCATCCTTTTTTGTCCTTCCAGTCCTTCGGGGGGATAGGACTCATATTACTCGTGTTCCAGCACACGCAGTTTTGCAAACTTGGTGGGTGAGCCTGCGCTGATCATACATGTATGGGCAGCTAGGTTAATTCGGGCTCGGATGTTCATTTGCGTAAGTATTGTAAACTATCACGCACGGGTTGGGGGAGCCAAACCAGCGCGTCTGTTTCGTATAATGACACTCGTTAAATAAAGCGTCTGCGCGTCAGGGAATCTGAAATGAAGGGTGGAAGATCCAGTTTGGGTTGCTATCAGGTGCTCTTCCGTTCGCTGCTCTTCTTTGGCCTAATCTCGCCTTGCTGGTCACAGCCCTACCAACACCAGGTCGGCGTCAGTTGGAATTTTACGCCGGCCTCCAGCCCACTCGGCTGGTCGCCGATCGCGGCATTAAGCAATTTCGGGGTCCAGAACGGAGCCCTCACATTCACCGCGACCTCGCAAATAACCATCGTCTACAGCCCCGCTATTTCGGTTCCGACTAAGCCGATGCAGCTAGTCGAAGTGGTGATGAGCTCCGACACTGCGGGTCCGGCGGAAGTGTTCTGGGCGCCGTCGCCTTCGGTAAGTAATCCGCAGGTCGGGTTCACCGGCTTCCAGGGAGGCGACGAAAATGACTTTACGATGGTCGGAGATAGCGCCCTCCATCACTATTACCTTCCTATCGACACATCTTCAGCAAAAACGATTTATCGCCTGCGGATGGATGTGCCGCCCGGCGCCACCGTTTCCATCCAGTCTGTCGACGTAGCAAACTTGGTCGCGCCGTCGGGCTCGGGAGTCAGCCCTCTCTGGCAGTTCACCTCCGACAGCGATTCGTTCGGGTGGATTCCCTATTCGGGCCTTGTTGACATGAATGTCTCCGGCGGCAGCCTTCAGCTTCAAACGTTTGCCAATGCTACGATTCTCGCGCCGAATGCCCAGATCACGAACCAGTTGGAATGGTTCTCTTTGTTCGGAAGAGTCACGCAAACCAGCCTTGAAACTCCATGGATTCAGTTCAACTTTGTAAGTAGTGCGGGCGGGGTAGGCAGTGATAATGTCTACTTTCCCATCACCGCAGATTCCCAAGACCACGTATATAGCCTCGATGTTGGTGGTATTGGGGGATGGTATTCCACCGTGTCGCAGTTGTCGATTACGGTATCGGAAAACACTACGGTCGCAATCAGCCAGATGCAAGTTTCCGCCGCTCCGCAGGGGCCGGCAGATTTGGCGGTTGATGCCTTCGGTCCTGCCACGCCCCTGGTGCGTGCCGGCTCTCAATTTCAGATCTCATGCCGCGTCTCTAACCGAGGCGCACAATCAGTGCAGGGTCTATCGGTTAGCTTGAGTCTTCCCAGCGACGGCAGCGTAAAGATGGTGTCTTCTCCATCGATACCTGCATCGCTGACGAACGGTTATCCGCAAACGCTAGTGTGGACGCTGATCGCAAGTGGGATCGGCAGTATTCCGATTTCGGTCTCGGCGACATCCTCGTCTGGCAGCGCTCAGGCTTCAGCGACAATACTGGTTAACCCATCGGTGACGGCGCAAAGTTCGCCATACGTGCCTCTGCCCGTGCCGGTGTCGTCCAACTACGACATTGGGATCTACTATTTTCCAGGCTGGAACCTCGATTCCCATTGGGACCCCATTCGTAACTTTCCAGAACGGATGCCGGTACTTGGGTATTACGCCGAGGGCAGTCCCCAGGTATTGGACTGGCAAATCAAGTGGGCCGTCGAGCACGGGGTCAAGTTCTTCGCGGTCGATTGGTCCTGGTATGGCCCGAGACAAGCGAGCCCGGCAGGCGAACAGCCCAACAACTTTCTCCAGGCTTACTTTTCTTCCGCGTACCATAGCTACGTCCAATTCTGTCTAGCGTATGCTGGCAACTCGTCTGGCGTGATAGCGAGCAGCACGGCCGATCTCCTGACGATTACTCAAGCTTGGATCAACGAATACTTCTCTCGGCCCGAGTACTACAGAATCAATCAGACCCCGGTGATCCTGGTACTCAACCCGGATATTCTCGATGCAAATCTTGGAGGATCAGCTAAGCAGGCTCTTGAGGCTGCGAGACAGCTTGCCAAAAGCGCCGGTCTCAACGGAATCTACTTTATTGCGGCAACCGGCCCTGCGCAGGTGAGCCAGTACCTGGCGGATGGCTACGACGCACTCTCGGCGTATAACTACACTTCGGCCGGGACATCCGATCCGGACGAATCTACGTACAGTGCGATGGTGACTGGTTATGCTAGCATCTGGGATCCGATCATCGCCGCGAGCACAGTCCCGTATATCATACCGACCAGTCCAGGTTTCGACCTCAGACCCTGGGCGACGTTCGATGCCCCTTGGGAGCAGGTTCGCACCGGCTCAACCGCTGACCTATTCGAGCAAATGCTGCAGGCAGCAAAGACCCGCATAGACTCAGGCAAAGCCCCTCGTGTGGTGCTGGTCGAGGCGTGGAATGAGCTAGGAGAGGGTTCGTACGTGGAGCCAACGGCAGGCCAGGGATTCAGCTACCTCGATGCGATCCGAAGAGTATTCGTGGACACCTCGCCTCATACTGACCTAGCGCCAACTGACGTGGGTCTTCCGCTGGTACAAGCGCTCCCTTCGACCGCGCTTTGGACGTTCACCGACCCATCCGATTTACTGCCTTGGCAGGTGTTCCCGGGACCGCCGTTTTTTGACTGGACCGTCAACGTGTCAAGTTCGCAAATCACTAACAACCAGTGGACGTTCACCTCTAACGGCAGCGCTGACCTGGTACGGATGGGCTTTGAGTTATCGGCACAACAATATTCGGGTGTGGCGATTACCATGTCCGTTTCTGGCGATACCAATGTGAATGTGTACTGGGGCGCAGACGATGAGCCTGGACTAGGCGCTATCCGTAATATTGGCTTTACTGCGAATGCCGGTCCGATGCAGACGTACACTCTCGCGCTCGCAGGCCAGACCGGTTGGCGCGGATACATTAATCTGTTGAGTTTGATGATGTCCAGTTCGCCGAACGTGAACTTGGCAATCCAGTCGATTGAGTTTATTCCATCGTCAACGGCAACGACTATTGCTGTCTCCAAGACCCAGATGCAGTTCCGCTGGACCGCAGGTACGGCTACGCCAACGTCGCAAATCGTTTCGCTGGCCAGCGCAACTGGGTCCAATCTGTCGTGGACTGCTACTGGCGGAAACGCTTCCTGGCTCCTTCTTTCGCCTTCAAACGGAGCGGCGCCTTCCAACATTGTCGTTTCCGTCAATCCGGTCGGGCTTGCTGTCGGGGTTTACAACGCCACGATTACGATTTCTTCCGCTAACGCGGCCAACAGCCCTCTGACGATTCCTGTAACCCTGTGGGTTATGCCCACTGCGGTAACCCCGCCCACGCCCTCTATTACTACCGTTTTAAACGGGGCCGATTTCAAGTCCGAGGCGCTATCCGCAGGCGCTTGGATCAGCATATTTGGACAGAACTTTGGCCAAAGCGCGACGGCGACTGCTGCGAATACCTTCACGCTAGGAGGAGCTAGTGTTTCAGTTTGCGGCATCGCCGCAACCCTTTCCTATAACTCCGGGCCGGTAACCACTAATGGGTCAACGACCTGGCAGCTCAACGCACTGATGCCAGCTGGAGTTGCAGGACAAACATCCTGCCCCGTCATCGTGACGGTGACCAACCAGTCTTCTCAACCGGCAAGCGTCGCGATCGCAAGCGACGTCATGGAATTATTCCTATTCACGTCTTCCGCCGGGTCGCTTCCCATCATTACCCACGCTGATTACAGTTTGGTCGGTCCGGCGACCGCCGGTCTCGTGCCAGCGAAACCGAACGAGACCGTGATCGCGTGGGGAACAGGGGATTGTTCGGCTCCCGGCGTGACCGTGGACGGAGCCTCTGCCACGGTTACGTTTTCCGGACAAGTCGAGCCAGGCGTGTGCCAGGTAAATTTCGTGGTCCCGAACAGCCCCGCGGGAAGCAACCAACTGAAACTGTCAACTTCGCCGAACCTCTACGCGCTGTGGGTTTCGCCGTAGTGGCTAGGTCGCCCCGAACCGGTATAAGGCGAATTGTGCGTTATAGATCGTCCCTTCCTCATCAGCACCAATGGTCAAATTCATGATGAGAGCGGCTTGATAAACCCGCAGAATATCACGGGCCAGAGCTAGGCCTGAGGGGCGCGTGCAGGAACATCTTGAATCGAAACTATTCTTTGCGGCTGTTTTTCGATTCAGCGGCGCGCTCTTCCATAGTTCGATTATCCGCTGCAGAGAACTGATCTGCGTCCGGTGCGGCTGGACTGAGTAAATATACTAAACTAAATTCGAAAACGACCATGACCGTCGGGTTCACAATTGGGGATGCCCAAATGGTCACCACATCGGAATTGATTGAATTGATCTACGACGCCGTTCCCGACGCATCGCGCTGGCAGGTTTTTCTGGAAACCTTCGTCCGAGCCACGGGCTGCAAGCTTGGCACGTTGGTCCTGAACGTTTCGGAGGTAGCTGACTGGACAATTGTTCGTTGGTATGGCCTGCGGGATGAAGAGGTCCGCACGTACCATGAGCGCTACGTGGCGAGCGACCCATGGGCGATTGCGGGCGACAACATGCAGGAAGGCGAGGTGCGGACCAGCGCCGAACTATGCTCCCGAGAGGAATTCGAACAAAGCGCCGCCTACCGTGAATACTATCAACCACTGGGAATTGAAGGTGGCTTCGGCGGAGTCTTTCTTCGCACGGTCGCCG
>Ga0210388_10003102_pt1 | contig 12991 bp, 8 predicted proteins | sample IncBWC19OmetaG_FD_155485 | JGI IMG/M metagenome (GOLD analysis project Ga0210388, IMG submission 155485) | Forest soil microbial communities from Barre Woods Harvard Forest LTER site, Petersham, Massachusetts, United States - Inc-BW-C-19-O ... | reverse complement strand
TCACCTGAAGGAGCTCGGCTTCACGTACGCCACGAAGTCCGGCATCTCCATCGGCATCGACGACATGCTCATCCCCAGCGACAAGTACAAGCTGGTGGAAAACGCCGAAAAGGAAGTCGTCAAGGTGCAGCAACAATACCTCGACGGCGCCATCACCAACGGCGAGCGCTATAACAAGGTCATCGCCATCTGGGGCGACGTCACCGAAAAAGTCGCCGACGAAATGTTCAAAGCCCTCGAGAATCAGGACAAAGAGGGCAACATCAACCCCGTCTACGTCATGGCGGACTCCGGAGCGCGCGGTTCGAAACAGCAGATCCGCCAGCTTTCCGGTATGCGTGGTTTGATGGCCAAGCCTTCGGGCGAAGTCATCGAAACGCCTATCACGTCCAACTTCCGCGAAGGCCTTACGGTGTTGCAGTACTTCATCTCAACGCACGGCGCGCGTAAGGGCTTGGCTGATACGGCGCTCAAGACCGCCGATTCCGGCTACCTCACTCGCCGCCTCGTCGATGTGGCTCAAGACGTCATCATCAATGAGCGCGACTGCGGCACCAACGACGGCATTTTCGTCGAACCCATCATCGAAGCCGGCGTCGAAGTCGAGCCGCTGCGCGACCGCATCGTTGGCCGCGTTTCTCTCGATAAGATCAAGGACTTCGAGGGCTCGATCATCGTCGACGTCAACCAGGAAATCACCGAAGACCTCGCCAACCAGGTGCAGGCTGCCGGTATCGAGCGCGTTCGCATCCGCTCCGTGCTCACTTGCGAATCGCGTCGCGGGGTTTGCGCTCTCTGCTACGGCCGCAACCTCGCCTCCGGGCGCATGGTTGAGTTGGGCGAAGCTGTCGGCGTCATCGCCGCGCAGTCCATCGGCGAACCCGGCACTCAGTTGACGATGCGTACATTCCACATCGGCGGAACTGCCACCCGCGTTTCCGAGCGTTCTACGCTCGAAGCGCGCAACAACGGTGTCGTGAAGTTCGTGGACCTCAAGTTCGTCGAGGGTCGCGGCGGCACTTCCATCGCCATGAACCGCGCTGGCCTCATCGCCATCGTGGACGAAAAGGACCGCGAAAAGGAACGCTACCACGTCGTATACGGCGCGCGCCTCCGCGTGGTCGACGGCGAACACGTCACCCACGGCCAGATTCTCGCCGAATGGGATCCGTTCACCTTCTCGATCCTTACCGAAACCGCCGGCTCCATCCGGTTTGACGACCTGAAAACGGGCGTCACCATCGAAGAGCAAGTGGACGAAGTGACCGGCCTCTCGCAGGACGTGGTCACTCTGCCCCCCGGCGACGAAAAACATCAGCCTGCGATTCTTGTCCGCGATTCTTCGGGCAAGGTCCGCAAAAAGTACCTCATGCCTTCGCGCGCTCACTTGATGGTCAAGGATGGCGACGAAGTGCAAGCCGGAGACGTGCTCGCGAAAATCCCGCGTGAAACCACCAAGACGAAAGACATCACCGGTGGTCTCCCGCGCGTCGTCGAGCTCTTCGAAACCCGCAAGCCCAAGGATCCCGCTGTCATCAGCGAAGTCGACGGCGTGGTTCGTTACGGTGATATCGCCAAGGGCATGCGCAAGGTCTACGTCGAAAGCGAGGATGGTAAGACCACCAAGGAATATTCCATCCCGCGCGGCGTGCACATCAACGTTCAGGAAGGCGATCACGTCAAGGCGGGCGAGGCCCTCATCGATGGCCCGCTCAACTTGCACGACTTGCTCGCCGTCCTCGGTGAAAAGTTCACCCAAGCGTACTTGGTCAACGCCATTCAAGAGGTTTACCGCCTCCAGGGCGTCAACATCAACGACAAGCACATCGAGACGATCTCTCGCCAGATGATGCGCTGGGTCAAAGTGGAAGACGTTGGCGACACCACGTTCCTCCTCGAGGAGCAAGTGGACAAGTTCCGCTTCCGCGAGGAAAACGACCGCGTCATCGCCGATGGTGGCCGTCCCGCAACTGGGCGTCCGCTGCTCCTCGGCATCACCAAGGCGTCGCTCTCGACCGACTCGTTCATTTCGGCCGCGAGCTTCCAGGAGACCACGCGCGTACTCACCGAAGCGGCAGTCGCCGGTAAGGTGGACTACCTCCGCGGCCTCAAGGAGAACGTCATCATGGGCCGCCTCATTCCCGCTGGCACGGGCCTCGAGCACTACCGCAGCATTCAGTTGCTGACGGAAATGCCCGCCCCCGCGCCCATCGAGGAAATTCCGGAAGCCGCCGAACTCACTGCGGAAGAAGCCGCGGCGCTCGACTTCCTGCAAAAAGACAGCGAAGCCGACGCAGCCACAGAAGGCTAATCGGTTCCAAAGGCGGGGTTTCCCGCCGAGAACACTGCTAAATCGGCAAAGCGTCCCGGTTGATCCCGGGACGCTTTGTTTTTAGCCAAACCGTAACCTGTACCGTTCAGGCACTTCACGCGCCATGCGTCATTGCCCAGGCGCGGCGCTATTCCTACAATGATTTGTGCAGATTTTGGACGGCTCCCTGGCTCCTTTCACCAGGCGCTGCCCGCTTTCTAATGCCCAAAAACGACGAGTTCTCCCGAGATTCGGCGAACAATTCTCCACCTGGCGGCCCCGAACGCCCCACGGTTTCCTCGCGCCTCAATCAATTTGAAAAACGCCAGCGAGATCTCTGGCGCGTAACTTTTCTCCTCCTGCTTCTAGTCTCTATCGGGTTTGCCGTCGTGTCGTGGGGCACCATCCGTAGCCTCACGCAGCGGCTCGAACCTCTTCTCCCGGGACTTGTGGTCATCGTCGTTCTCTTCATTGCTTACGCCTGGAAGCGCACGCAGGAAATTTCCGAGTTGCGCGGTCTGGTCCACGGCCTCGAGCAGCGGGAATCCGCGCCTCCGACCGAGAAGCAGTTTGATCAACTCTTTTCCGTCATCTCCCGCTCCCAGCAGGGCTATCGCGATCTCATCGATTCCTTCGACGACATCCTTATCGCTCTCTCATTGGAGGGCGAAATCCGCGCCGTGAATCGCAGCTTTGCGGACCTTATCGGTTTCAGCTACCAGCAAATCATCGGCCGCCCGATATCCGATTTTCTCGAAGAAGGCAGCGGCGACGGCCCCGAACTGATTCGCCGCGCGCTGCCGCGTTTCATCGAGCGCCGCCACTGGTCCGGCATCATACAAGTGCGCCTCAAGAAGCAAAATGCCGTCTGCTATTACGATTGCGTCGCGCATGCCATGACCCGCGACAACGAAGTCCACGGTCTCACCGTTCTCGGCCGCGACATCACCGCGCTGCGCAAAAATGAAGCGCGCTTCACGGAACTCTTCGAGACGCTACAGGAAGGCATCTATATAGCGATTCCCGACGGCACCGTCCTGGACGTCAATCCCGCGCTCGTCGACATGCTCGGATACGACACCAAGGAAGAGTTGCTTGCGAAGCGTGTTCCGGAGATCTTCACGGACTATGCCGAGAGAAAATCGTTTATAGAGGAAGTCGAACGCCAGCCCGCGCCTCAAGGCCGCGAAATTACTTTGCTGCGCCAGGACGGCTGTCCCATCTACTGTCTCAACACGACCAGTACCGTGCGCGATACTTCGGGCCGTGTGATCCGCTATCAGGGTTCCCTGATGGACATCACCGCACGCCGGCAAATGGAGCGCCAGCTCCACAAGGAACAGGAATTCGCCCGCCGCCTCGTCGATAGCTTCCCTGACCTGATTCTCGTCGTGGATTCCACTGCCCACTTCACATTCGTCAGCCCGCGCTGCAGCGAAGTCCTGGGCTACGAACTGGCCGAAACCACAAATATGCAGCTCGGCACGCGCACTCATGTCGAGGATCTTCCCGTCCTGCTCGCGTTATTCACGGACATTCTCGCGGGACGCCAGGCTTTCGCCTCTCTCGAAGTGCGCGAACGCCACAAGTCCGGCGACTGGCGCCGCATCCGTTTCAATTTCAGCCCTCTTGCCGATGAAACCGGAAAAATCGAAGGCGTGGTCCTTTCGGGCCGAGATGTGACCGAACTCAAGCGGCTCGAAGAGCAGCTCATCCAGGCGGAAAAGCTAGCCGCCATGGGCCAGATGCTCGCCGGTGTCGCTCATGAGTTGAACAATCCCCTCACCGCCATTCTTGGCGTCACGGAATTGTTGCGCGAGGGCCAGACGGACCAGGAAGCCACTAAGCGCCAGCTCGAAATAACCCATCGTCAGGCGCGCCGCGCCGCGCGCATCGTTCAAAATCTTCTGGAATTTTCTCGACCCGCTTCGCCCCAGAAAAAACCCGTCGATCTCAACAGCATCATCGACCGCACCGTGCAGCTGCACGAACACTCGCTCCGCAGAAATAACGTCGAAGTGGATTTTCGTCCTCAGCCGGACTTTCCCGGCGTCGTGGCCGATGCCAATCAGCTGATTCAAGTCTTTCTGAATCTGGTCACCAATGCCGAGCAGGCCATCAGGGAAGTCCGTGAATCGGGCCGCATACAGATTCGACTTGCCCGCTCCGGCTCGCGCATTTCCGTGACCTTTCAAGATGACGGTGTCGGCATTCGCCCTGAATCCGTCCCGCGCCTTTTCGATCCTTTCTACACCACCAAACGTCCGGGGGGCGGCACTGGCTTAGGCCTTAGCATCTGCTTGTCTATCGTTCGCGAGCACGGCGGCACGATCGAAGCGGAAGCCCTCCCCGCGGGCGGCTCTGCCTTCACGGTTTATCTCCCCATTGCCGCCGATCAGAAAACTCGCCCCTCAACCGAAATCTCCGGCACGGTTGCGGCAGCGGCGCCCAATTCTCAGTTGTTAAAGGGCAAATCCGTTCTCGTGCTGGACGACGAAGAAAGCTTGCGTAGCTTGCTCTTCGAAGGGCTCACCGCCCGCGAGCTGCACGTGCAGTGCGCCGCCACGTTGGAAGAAGCGCTGGCATTCCTTGCCGAGCGCTCTCCTGACGCCATCCTTTGCGATATAAATCTCTCGCAGGACGGCGGCCATCTCGATGGCAAGCACGCCGCGGAGCGCCTCCTCACGGCGGCGGGCAGCCGCAAGCCTGCGCTGATCTACATATCGGGGGAGCTGATTGAAATGTCGGAAGAGCCACAGGGTCCCGGTGTCACTCGCTATTTACAGAAACCGTTCCGCATATCCGACGTTCTTGCAATGCTTCAGGAAGTCTTCGCCGCTGCACCAGCGGACGCAACACCCGAATGAAGTTTTGCCCAGCGTATCGTCGCGCCGGTAGTGGGTCAGTATGCGGTAACGGCTTCCAGCTCAACCGCTCGACCGCCACGCAATTAAGGATCGTTTGGGCAGGCCAGCTTACCCAGCTAGTGAGTCGCGGTCCCATCGCGAACTTCCATTACGACCTCGCGGATAGAGCTGATGATCAACTCTTGCGGGATCGACCCATGGTTCGCGTTCGGGACAACGATTTGCCGCCCGTGCGTAGAAAGCCCCAAGAGCTTCGGTTGTATTTCGTGAATCCACACTTGCTGATACGCAGCAGCCTCCCTATTTAGTTCGGCATCTCCGAAATCTTGCGACTGGCCCGCCGTCAGCACAATTAAGGGAAAGTCTCCAATTCTCGTCATAGACGATCCTTCAGCAAAGCTCTCTGGCAGGACGATCCCCGCCGAGACGTTTCCTATAAACGACTTTGGCCGTTGCCTCAAGGCAGCAATCATTTCTTCGCGGGTCATCAACGAGGGATCCTTGCCCTGGGTCTGAGACGATTTCGTTAGTCGCAGCAAGCCAACGAAAGCCGCGGCCTCGAATGCCATCTGAAGTGGATGCCAGAGGAATCGCGGCGCCGTGCGGGCCAGATAGAACTTAGGCGCGCGGTGTAGTTCGTCTTCGTGCGCGGAGTCAATGAGTACCATCCCAGCTACTTCCTCGGGGTAAAGGTCCCCATAAACCCGCGAGTTCAATCCTCCAATGGAGGCACCGGCGAACACGTATGGCGGTGGCACGTCTGCTCGTTTCAAGAGTTCGTGAAGATCATTGGCAATCGCGACGCTGGTTCGAGGGAAGGGTCCCAAATCGCTCCAACCCTCTCCGGCTCGGTCGTACCAGCAGGCTTGTGTGAACTTGGCGACTTCCGGTTGGAACGGCTCCCACTCGATGCCGGGGCCGGGGCCACCAGACTCGAAGATAACGGGAGGCGCGCCCGCTCCCGAGCAGAAGATATTGAGACTACGGCCGCCAATGTCCACGGACCTCCCGATTTGTGGAAATCGCGCCCGGTCGCTCCTGCGTCCGAGTTGTTCATATACGATCCCTGCGACGAGCGCCGTCGCGATCAAAAACGCTAGGCTCTTTAGAACGATCCTGGTTCGCCGACTCAAAGGGAATTTTTCCTTTCCGAGAAACCAAAACGGTCAACTTCGATGCCCTGCGGGTTAAAGATGGACCGGTCTGTCCCACGGCAAGAAGCTTCCGAAGGCAATTATGAGCAGGACGACGGCGCCGATTCCTGCAATTAACCATTTCCAGAGATCTGAGCGAATGAGCCATTGCCGCAAGAGAGAGAGAATGGCATCACGGAAGAGTGAACCGGCGCCCCACGAATTGTCGGCTTCGTCGAAAATCAATGACATCTCCTGCGCGAACCGCTTGCGGAAGGAAGACGGATGCAGGCTGATGAGAAGTGCATAAAGGTGACGCATCACAATGCTTCCCTCGGCTTGACCTCGCGCATACGCACCTTCGCCTCGCGCACGACACTGTCCAGGCGCGAAATCTCTGCTGAGAACAAATTGCGGCCAAATCCTGTCATCCGGTAGTAGCGCCGTCGAGGATCGTCGTTTGCGGACTTTCGAGGGACTTCCTTGACGACTCCGTGATCGATTAGTTTTTCCAAATTGTCGTAGAACGTGCCAGGACCGAGCTTGTACTTGCCTTCCGACTGGCGTGCAACCTCTTGCATGATTCCGTAGCCATGGCGATCTTCATCGGCGAGGGCAAGCAGGAGGTAGAAAGTGGCGGGGGATAGCGGGAGGAATCCTTTAAGGTCGGGTTTCATGGTCGGACTCCGATATATCGGAATCCGACTTACTTTGTCAAGACCTAACTTCAGGTGGGAAAGATGAGACTCTTATTCAGGGCCTTGTGGGTCGGGTAATTGGAAACTGACTCACTACCGTCGCTCTTCATAGCTTTCGCACTTCCTGCCCTTTGGTACAGCTTCCTCAGCGCACAACGCAGTACGTTTGTACTATCGGCAGCGTACCCGTAGCCTGCAAGAATGGGGTGTTGTCAGGGCCGTCGCGTGTGGGGCTCTCCGCGGCCTGATCGTTCATTGAACATGCGCCGCCCTCCGGCGCACGAGGAACAACCCTATCGTGGATTCCGCAGTGGACACTCGGCCTCCGACTGTTTCGCCCTCGGCGAGCTCCCTTAAAACCTCTGGGGAAACCAGCTCGCCCAAACCCAGAATGAACGCGGTTGCTTGCGAGGTGCAGGTTACCGCAACCGGCGCGCGTCCCGCCGAAAAAGGCGGCCAACGCGAGCTCTTCACGGAAGAAACGACCACGGCTCTGGTTTTTGAGAATGGCGGTGTTCTTCGGCTAGCTGCGGCGGTGGTTCCGGGCCAACTGCTGTTTCTCACCCACAAGGAATCCAAGCGCGAAGTCGTCGCGCAAGTGACGCGCAAGCGCGATTTTCGGCCCATGATTTGTTACGTCGAGGTGGAATTCAGCGAGCCCGCTCCCGGGTTTTGGGGCATTGAGTTTTCCGAAATCCCCGCGCCCGCTGCGGTGTCGGCCCAGCAAAAACAATCGGATGGATCAGCGCAAGACGCAGAAGCCATCTTCTCTAGCGAGCCAATCGCACCTGCGCACGCCCCTAGCGCGCAGGAAATTGCCATGCTGAACGAGGAAGTCGAGGCGCTGCGTGAGCAATTGAAATTGCTCCAAGAGCAGAAGGTGACAGGGAGTTCACCAATCCCGGCTGCGATTCCCGATCTTTCCCGCCCCACAGCTCCAGAGCCTCCACCGGCTATTGTGGATGTTCCTGCCCAGGCTCCCGTTCTCGCGGAGGCACACGGGGAAGAGTCGACAAAATCGCCCACGGATACCGCCGAGCCTGCATTTTCCGAGGAAGATCTTCTGCCGAAGCCCGCCCTCGATTTCAATGCCGCAAAGCCCCCGGCGAAGTTCGCTCCCAAGTATGAGCAGAAAGTTGCCGCGGCCAGCCATCCCGCGGCGATGCGCAAGGACTTGCTCTTCGCAGCGTTTGTGCTCCTCGTGGCAGGCGCGGCTTGGTACCAAAATTTGCTTCCCTGCCTGCCACTGTTGAAAAATCTTGTCTCTGGCACCACCCCAAGTATCGCCCCGCACCCTGCCACTCCAGCGCCTAAGAAGACAGCGAACGCCCCTGCCGATTCCGGCAAGTCTCCACAGTCTCCGCAGACAAGCATGGCTTCTGCGGCTCCGTCAAACGCAGCCTCGGACGATGCGTCGCAAGTTGCAGGGTCAGGAATAACGAAGGATCCCACGCGCACCGTGTCCGAGACAGCGGTTGAAGGTAAATCAGCGCCCGATTCCGGACCCGATTCTACGGTGGTGGAAAAGCCAGAAGTTGCTGCCATTGCCGAGAAGCGCTCTATACCGCGGCCATTAAGCAAAGCCGCGCTGGTTTCCGCCGCGCCGCCGTCAGACGAAACGGGTATCGTCCCGCCTAAATTGATCAAGTCGGTCCGCGCGGTTGCCTCGCCGAATGCATTGCCAGACTTTGCCGCAAATAACTCTGAAAACGTGACGTTCGACGCTCTCGTGGACACGTCGGGGCAGGTCAAGTCCATGAAGCCGCTCTCGGGGTCTCCTGCTTTACAAAGCGCCGCCATAACAGCACTCAAGCAATACCAATACGAACCCGCAACACGACACGGAAAGCCAGTCTCCGCTCACGTCACGGTCACGGTCAAATTCCTCTTCGAGCCTTAGACCTCTTCCCCGATTTGCTTTCGAGCCGGTGGCGTACAGACGGAGATGCCGCTCAATCGAAATTCCACGGTTAGAGAACTCAACGAAGCCAAAGGGTTCAGCATATGTCTCGAACGGGAATCCAAGAATCATCTATCCACTGCTGTTCCCTAAATCCGCGATACTTGATTTAGTGAATAATATCTGTTGACGTGATTACCCCCCCCTTCTATAGTCCCAATCGGAGATGGTCTATGACTCGTCAATCTCTAGCCGCCAAAGTATTGGTCCTCTCAGGCTGCTATCTACTTTTTGCAATGCAAACAATGGGAGTATGCGGGAACGGTACTGCGACGCCAACGGAAACGATGTGTCCGTGCACATAGACTCAGTTCCAAACGGTTTTGTGCGTCGGAGTACTTGTAATGAACTGCGACCCGCTTGGAGGGCCTGTTAAAAATTGCGGAGGCAGCTGCTACAAGATTCCAGCGACCCCTTGCGGCGGAATAACACAGATACAACCCAACGAGCCAGCCAAAAGCACTCAGCTTGTCGCAGCACACCTGAATACAAAGAGCGAATCTGCTTGCGGGTCAGAAGAAACTTCTGAGGCCACACTCGCAGCCGCAGCTGCGTCACAAAAAGCACAAGCCACATTTAATTCGTGGCTTGAAAAGAACCTGACGCGAGGCAAGTAAGTGAAAATCGCCAGTGCTAGACTACTTACGTACCTGGGACTGTGCATTGGCTGTCTGGGTGCGGGACTTGCTTCCAGCCAAACCTCCCATCCAGATTTGCCAACCCCTCCCATAAAAACGCTATTCCCTAACTCCAGTTCTGTATCGGATGTTCCAACCTTAACTGCATTTCCTCCCGTACATTGTGACAGGAGTGGGAACTTATACTTCCATCTTGACGCTGGGGTCAACGATTACAGCGCGGGCAAAATCATGCGCCTTGAAAGCGGCACTTGGAAACCTCATCTTTTTAAGCTTCCCACTGATTTAGCGAAGAATATGGCTTTTTTCAAATTTAGCGTAACACCTTCGGGGAAAACCCAATCACTGGAACAAAAAATGGACGGTAAATACGATGTCGTTAGGTATGACTCGGATACCGAAGACATCGACGATATTCACCTGCAAATTCCCGACCACCTTTGGCTTACCGATTTTGTTGCCTCCGAAGCTGGGACGATTCTCGTGGGAGGCTATTACGACCAATACGCTCCGAAGGATGTGCAGGGCAAATCCTACTTAGCCTTACTGCAACCGTCCGGAAGAATCTTGAAGGATTTCAGTGTAGAAGGTCCCGGTCCCGTCGACCTTGGTACTGTGCATACGAAATTTCACGACGGTGCCGGCACGGTCGGCCCGGACGGAAACTTCTATTTTGTCAGCGGCCACGTAGTTCTGGTTTTATCGGCGTATGGTGATTTCGTAAAGAGAATTCCAATTCCGAAACCCGACGACGAAGCCCGCGCTGGCGTTATCGCTATCGCAGGTGACCTGATATCTGTCGAATTCAAGAAAGGTGATAAAGAGGGCATCATACATGTCCAGTTCCTTGTGCTCAGCGCATCCACCGGAAATGCATATGGCCTCTATGTTCCATCTGAGGACCTTGGAAACAATTGTGTTTGTTTTTCCACTCGCGCTGGTTACACATTTCTCCGCGTAGAAAACGGCAAACTCAAATTCGTGAACGCCCCGCTTTCTTGAAGGGAGGGTGGCCCGGAGATATTCTCCTCCATCCTCTGCTCGGACCAGAACCAACGCAGAGCGTGCCCCAGGTTCGTTTTGTGAACCTGGGCCTTGATTTGGACTTTTACGCACTTTTCCACAACCGTCTCAAGTAAGTCAGCCCTGCCCAACCCCTCAAGATCATCCAACTTCCGCCAGCCCGTTCGAATGCCAACTCAGTAACTCACAAAACTATTGACAATCGGTAACTACTCCTGCTACCATTGTCTATGGTCGTCGCCAATCCCACACAGATCTTTCTTCCCATTCTCAGTGCACTCTGTGTCCTCTGCGTTAAAATCCATCTTCAGCCCGGCCCAGTCGTATCCGTTCATCTCGCACATAAGTCCCGTAGCATCCGCACTTTCGAAAAACACGCCCGTAACCCCTTTAGAATGCGCAGTTTCAAAACACAGGACTTAAAACGCTTTAGAATGTGCAGTTCCAGAAAAACCGGGGTCGAGGGGGTCTTATTGTTAACTAGAAATTCCCGCCTAGTGGGCAGCGGGCTTTGCTGCGGGAGCAGCGTCCACGCCGAAATCCCACACGTACATGTTGATCCCGTCCGACAGGACCTCGGCCAGGACGTACTCTCCGGGAGGAAGGGGCGCGCTCAGCGTGAATCTATAAATGTCCGGCGCGACTTCCCAACGCTGGATCGCAATTTCTTGGACGTCCTCCGACATCTTCTGACCAAATAAGCTGCTTATGGACTCGAGCCGGCGCTTGTCGCCCTTCACTTGAGTGTGCACCAAGGCCAATTCCGGTCCCCCCTCGCCCTGCCTTCTTGTTCTCAGCAAGGTGGAGTCGTGCTCCGGGTCGGTGGTCGCTTCGCGCAGATAGAACTCCGGTAGCTGGCTAGTGAGCCGGACAGGCGCTTTGGCTCCCGGGAGTTCAATGTAGTGTTTGCTGGGGATGATCGGTATAGGAGAAAGTGTCTTCAGAACATTTTTCTTGTCTGCTCTCAACTGCGAGCCGGCCTGCTCGATCTTCTTGATTGACTTGCCCTCCAGTGCAAACATGCCTTCCCCGTCCGGCAAGAACACGCCTGGCGCGACTCTTAGACTGGCATCCACATCCACCGGCGTTTCGGCTTTCGCGGCCGCTTCCTGGATATGAACCTTTTCTAGCAGAGCCGAAGACGTCTTCTCGTCGGCCGCTTCCGCCTTTTTTGTGGCGTCCCAATCCACCAGCGCATCGGGCATCTCTTCCCAGGACCCTCGTTCGACGCTGAAGTAGCGAACTCTATCGCCGTTCTTTTCATAGCTTCGGACAAGCTGAAAAGTTCCATCTTTCAGCACCAGCTTCTTGCCGCGTGGAAGACTTCTAGGTGCTGCTGGGCTGGTTGTGGGTTGGGCGTCAGGTTTCTTGACGCTGGCCGGATCCTGCTGCGGGTCGGATGCCGCATTAGCTGGCCTATGCCAGGCTGTTCCTGCCCAACTTAGCAAGGCTATCTGCAGCACGACAGTACATGTAGAAGGCGGTCTCATGAAGGTTGCTGGTTTATCAGATGCCTGTCGGCAGAGTCGGTTTGCCCTCGGACGAGCATACCCCGTGACCACGGACCCGGCAACTGTCCCACTTCGCTGTCACAAAAACAAAAAAGCTCTTCCCGGAATACCGGAAAGAGCTTTTTCTTCGATCGAAGACCGTGGAGAATTTAGTGTGTACAGCGCGGAAACAAGGTAACCAGCACCATCAAGTCGGACAGGGTAAACAACCACTGGTCCGCCTGTTTGCCTGCCGCTTCCGCAGCGCGCGCGATAAAGCCCAAATGGCGGCTCTTCGCAAAATTGCGAATGTGATCCACGCAGATCCCAGTCAAGCTGGCAATTTCTGCGTCAGTAAAAATTTTCTGGCTTGATTTTACGGTGACCATGGCCTTGTCCCTCTTACTGTTTGCCACACCGCGCGTCTACTGCTCGCTCCTAATTGCTTTGATGCTTTTTTCAGCGTACGCGATGCACCATTTGTAGAGCAATAGTAGTTCCGTTCTCTCTAGCTAAAACGAAAAGGCTAGTACTTTTGTTCCAAGCCCCTGTGTAAAAAGACATTATCCAAAACTGGGCGCTTAAGAGCGTTTGGTACGAATCGAAGGAAGGTGGAAATATGAGGGAAAAAATGTCCTACTTTTGCAAACTCTATATGGGTTTCGGTAGACTGGCCGCGATTTCACGCATCTGTTTTGTGTGACGCACCTCATGCGATGCGATAAATCTCAGCCATTCGTAGACGTTCAACGTTCCTAGCGCCTGGTGCGCCCAGCTGTATTCGCCCATATTCCGGTCTCTCGTTTCTTCCAAAAACGCAAGTGAGCGTTCCCGCACAGTGCGTAATTCCGCGAGCATTCCCTCTTTATCG
>Ga0210388_10003101_pt1 | contig 12993 bp, 10 predicted proteins | sample IncBWC19OmetaG_FD_155485 | JGI IMG/M metagenome (GOLD analysis project Ga0210388, IMG submission 155485) | Forest soil microbial communities from Barre Woods Harvard Forest LTER site, Petersham, Massachusetts, United States - Inc-BW-C-19-O ... | reverse complement strand
CACCGCGCGCTCGTCGCCGAAAAAAACGTTGGCGCGCGTCCAGTCGACGCCGTGAACGAGCGCCGGATAAAGCGCGCGCGGCGTGGAGCCGCCGGCGAGCGCGATCCGAAACCGCCCGCGCGCCGCGATGGCGGCGCTGGCGGCCGCGCGAACGTGCGTGGCAGCGATCTCGACGAGCTCGGACAGGCTGGCAGCGACGACGATCTTCGGTTGGCCGGACATGGCGCCGCGGAACTTACCGCGCAGGGCGCGTCTTGTCTCGGCCGACGCGCGGTGCTAGTTGAGACCGTCACATGGGCGCCTTTGAAGAGCTCTCCTGGCGAGGCCTCGTCCAGCAGACGACCACCGAGAACATGGCCCAGATTCTGGGAAAGCCGCTGGCGGTCTATTCGGGCTTCGACCCGACCGCCGCCAGCCTGCACGCCGGGAACTTGGTCCCGCTCATGCTGCTGACCCACCTGCGGCGCCACGGGCACCAGGCGCTGCCGTTGGTCGGCGGCGCGACCGGGATGATCGGCGATCCCTCGGGCAAGACCAGCGAGCGGACCCTGCTCGACGGCGAGAAGGTCCTGGAGAACACCTCCAAGATCCGGGCCCAGATCGAGCGCTTCTTCGCCAACGACGAGGGGCCGCCCGTGAAGGTGGTCGACAACCTCGACTGGCTCGGCCAGGTCCGGTTGCTCGACTTCCTGCGCGACGTCGGCAAGCACTTCGCCGTCAACCAGATGATCCAGCGCGACTCTGTCAAGGCACGGTTCGAGTCGCGGGAGAGCGGGATCTCGTACACCGAGTTTTCGTACATGCTGCTGCAGGCCTACGACTTCCACGAGCTCAACCGCCGGCACGACTGCCGCATGCAGGTCGGCGCCTCCGACCAGTGGGGGAACATCGTGTCGGGGGTGGACCTGGTTCGCCGCCTCTCGGGCGCGACCGTCTACGGGATGACCGCGCCCCTGCTCACCAACAGCGAGGGGAAGAAGTACGGCAAGAGTGAGAAGGGGGCGGTGTTCCTGGACGGCAGCCTCACCTCGCCGTTCGACTTTTACCAGTTCTGGTTCAACAGCGCCGACGCCGACGTGGGGCGGTTCCTGCGCTGGCTCACCGTGCGTGAAAAAGAGGAGATCGCCGCGCTCGAGGCGGCCCCGGGGGCGGAGCGGCGCGCGCAGCGGGCGCTGGCCGAGGATCTCACCCGGCGGGTGCACGGCGCCGACGCGCTCGCCGAGGTGCTGCGGGCTCTGGAGTCACTGTTCGGCGGTGGCGACCTGCGCGCGGTCAGCGGCGCCACCCTCGAGGCCGCGCTCGGCGCCGCGCCCGCGATCTCGCTCGACCGCTCGCGCTTCGAAGGGGAGGGGGCGCTCCTGGTCGATCTCCTGGCCGAGGTCGGCGCCTGCCCGTCGAAGTCCGATGCGCGCCGACAGATCGCGGCCGGCGCGATCGCCGTCAACGGGGTGCCGCTCGCGGGCGGCTCGGCCGACTCCCGCATCACCACGTCCGATCTCATCGATGGACGTCTGGTGATCCTGCGGCGGGGCAAGCGAAACAACTACGTCGTTCGCGTCCGCTAACGCGGGTCAATCGACGCGGGCTGGAGCGCCCAGAGGCGCCCGGCGTATTCGAGGCAGCGCGCGAAGAGCGGATCGCGGCCGCGCGGACCGAGCGCCGCCACGCAGATGTCGGCGTCGGAGTAGGCGTCCAGCTTGACCACCCGGGCAGGGGCAATCGGCAGCTGCAGGCGAGCCCGATCGATCGCCTCGCGGCTGACGACGTACTCGTCGCTCCCACTCGCCAGCTCGATGGACAACAGGGCGCTCTGATCGCAGGCCCCGGCGCTCGGGATGACGAAGGCCTCGAGGCTGCCGCCGTCGGGGCGGTCGAAGTCCAACCGAAGCCCGCCGTCGGAGGTCCCCACGGACCGGAGCGGCCGCCACCCGAGCAGCTCCCCCAACCAGGCCACAATCAAGAGCGCGCTGACCTCTCCGCCCCCTCGGTGGCGAACCGCCAGCCTGGTGGCGCTCCGCAGCGGCCCCCCACCCACCGGCGGATCGAAGAGGCCCGCAAAGAGCAGGCGAAAGCTGGCCAGCCGCAGCCAGGCCAGATCGGCGACCGGCCGCGGACGCATGCGCGCGGCCAGCCGCTCGAGATCCTGCAGATGGAGCGGTCCGGCGCAGGTCCCGGTGTCGACGATCAATCGGCGCGTCACCGGCAGGAGCTCGCGCGTGAGCAGCGTCGAGGGCATCGCGGCGTCCATCCAGAGCGTCGCCGTGCGGACGCCGGGGACCTGCAGCGCGCGCACCATCGCGCCGAAGTGCGCCTCGGCGCCGGTCGGCCCGACCAGGGTGATCTCCTCGGAGTAGACCACCCGGCCGCCGCCGGGCTGCGAGACGACGTTGCTCTCGATGGTCGCCGCCAGCTCGCCGCTGCCGGCCGCGTCGTCGAGGCAGAGCATGATGGCGCGGACCGGGACCGCCGGCGCGATCGCGTCGACCAGCGCCTTGGTCGTGGCCAGCTCCTCGCGGCCGCGGGCCGGGATGACCAGGTTCCAGAGCGCCGCGCGCGACACCGCGCCCGTCTGTCCCCCCCCGGCGTGAGAGGCCGCCTGCCAGAGCGCCCCCAGCTCGCGCTCGATCTCACCGACGTCGACGGCGATCGGCTCGCCGCGCGCGAAGCGCTCGAAGTTGGCGCGCGCGCTGTCGGCATCCCCGGTCATGGCAAGCGCCAGGCCCGTCCGTCTGCGGCCAGCATCCGGTCCGCCTCCTCGGGCCCCCAGCTGCCGGCGGCGTAAGCGGGCAGGGTGGTCTTGCCGGCGGCGGTCTCGGCGGCCCAGTGCTGGTGGATCCGCGAGACCCAGCTCCAGCTCGCCTCCACCTCGTCGCCGCGGGTGAACAGCGTCCCGTCGCCGAGGAGGCAGTCGAGCAGCAGCCGCTCGTACGCCTCGGGCGGCTCGAAGCCGAATGACGACCCGTAACGAAACTCCATGCTCACGGGGGCGATCTCCATCGCCGGTCCCGGCATCTTGGAGCCGAAGTTGAGCGCGATCCCCTCGTCGGGCTGAATCCGGATGCTGAGGACGTTGGGGCGAATCGCCTGCCCCTTCTTCTGACCGAACAGCAGGTGCGGCGCCTCCTTGAAGTGGATGGCGATCTCGGTGACCCGCTTGGGCAGCCGCTTGCCCGAGCGCAGATAGAACGGGACGCCGGCCCAGCGCCACGAATCGATGAAGAGCTTGAGCGCCACGTAGGTCTCCGTGGTCGACTGCGGGTTGACGGCCGGCTCGGCCCGGTAGCCGGGGACGGCGCGCCCAGCGATCGAGCCCGCGGCGTACTGGGCGCGCACGACTTGATGCTCGAATTCACTTTCTGGAATGTGGCGGAGGGCCTTCAGGACCTTGAGCTTTTCGTCCCTCACCTCGTCGGCCTCGAAGGCGACCGGCGGCTCCATCGCGGCGAGGCTCAGGACCTGGAGCAGGTGGTTCTGCACCATGTCGCGCATGCTGCCGGCCTGCTCGAAGTAGCCGCCGCGCCCCTCGACGCCCACCGTCTCCGACCCGGTGATCTGGACGTGGTCGACGAAGTGGTTGTTCCAGAGCGGCTCGAAGATCCCGTTGGCGAACCGGAACACCAGCAGGTTCTGGACCGTCTCTTTTCCGAGGTAGTGGTCGATGCGGTAGATCTGCCGCTCGTCGAGGATCTCGTGGACCTGGCGGTTCAGCGCCCGGGCCGTCTCCAGGTCGACGCCGAACGGCTTCTCGATGATCACGCGCGCGAACGGCTTGCCGGGCGCCGGCTTGGGGGCGAGATCCGCCTGGCCCAGGCTGCGAATCACCGGCGCGAACGCCGACGGCGGGGTCGACAGGTAGAAGACCCGGTTGCCCGGGAGCCCCAGCGTCCGTTCGATCTCCTCGAGGCGCACCTTCAGCCGCTGGAAGGCCGCCGGATCGTCGTACGCCCCCTGCTGGTAGAAGAGGTTGCGCGCGAAGGCGGCCCAGAGCGGCGCATCGACCGGGCGGCGGCGCGCGAACTCGTCACAGCCGCGCCGCATCTCCTCGCGAAAGGCGTCGTCGTCCTGCGCGTGCCGGCCGAAGCCGAGGACCGCGAAGCGCGCCGGCAGCAACCGGTCGCGCGTCAGGCTGTAGAGCGCCGGGAGCAGCTTGCGGCGGGCCAGATCGCCCGAAGCCCCGAAGATCACCATGGTGGCCGGCTCGGGGATGCGCTCCTCGACCAGCCCCTCCCGCAGCGGGTTCGGCAGCGCAGACGACGGGACTGAGATCTTCTCCACGGGGCTCCTGTCGTCTCTTCGTTCGATTTGGGCGGCGCGCTATTTGAGCTGCGCGCCTATTTGCTGCGCGCGTCGATCGCGTTGGTCAGCGCGGTCATCGAGGCGGTGAACGACTTCACGCCGTCCGCCAGGAGCCCCTGGCAGACCTGCCCGAGGTCGATCCCCAGCGCGCCGAGCTCGGCCACGGTCTTCTTGGCGCCCTCAAGATCGCTGCCGAGGCGCGCCCCCGGGTCGCCGTGGTCGAGGAAGGCGTCGAGGGTGGCCGGCGGGACGGTATCGACCGTGTCGGGCCCCATGAGCGCATCGACATAATAGGTGTCCGGGTAGCTCGGATCCTTGGTCCCGGTCGAGGCCCAGAGCAGCCGCTGGGGGTTCGCGCCGGCGCCCGCCAGCGCCTTCCAGCGCGGCGAGGCAACCGTCCGCTGGTAGATCGCATAGGCGTTCTTGGCGTTGGCGATCCCGATCTTGCCGAGGAGGGCCTTGCAGCGTGCCGCCTCGGCCGGCGTGGCCGCCGCCTTCTCCTTGAGCAGCTTGTCGCAGGCCGTATCGACACGCGAGACGAAGAAGCTCGCCACCGAGGCCTGCCCGGCGAACGAGCCGCCGGCCGCCTTGCGGTCCTCGAGCCCGGACAAATAGGCGTCGACGACCTCCTCGTATTTGGAGAGGGCGAAGATGAGCGTGACGTTCACGCTGACCCCCTGCGCCGTCAGCGCCCGGATGGCCGGGATCCCCTCCGGGGTGGCCGGCACCTTGATCATGATGTTGGGGCGTCCCACCAGCTTGGCCAGGCGCAGCCCTTCGGAGATGGTCTTCTCGGTGTTGGTCGCCAGCTGGGGTAGCACCTCCAGCGAGACGCGCCCGTCGACGCCGTTGCTCTCCTGGTTGACCGACAGCAAGAGATCGCAGGCCCCGCGGATGTCCTCGATCACCAGCGCCTCGTAGATCTCGGGCGTCGACTTCTTCTCGGCGGTCAGCTGCTTCAGCGCCTCTTCGTAGTCGGTGGAGGCGACGATCGCCTTTTCGAAGATGGTCGGGTTCGAGGTCAGTCCGCGGACGCCTTTTTCGACCAGGTCGCGGAGCGCACCCGAGCGCAGAAGCCCCCGGCGCATGTTGTCGTACCAGATGCTCTGTCCCACATGGTGGGCCTGATGCAGGGTTGTCGTCGACTTCTGGCTGGCCATGGGCTCTATCTCCTGTTGCTGCTGTGGTTGCGGACTCTCATACTGCACTCCGGGCCGGTCGGCGCACCAAAAACACCATCACGGCGGCGAAGGTCGCCGTCGCGCCCAACGCCGCCAGGCCAGGTCCGTAGCCGGTCGCTCCCGTCTTCATTCTTCCCATCAAGTATGGACCGGCGAAACCGCCCAGGCAGCCGACCGAGTTGATGAGCCCGACCGCCGCCGCGCCCGCCGCGCCCGAGAGGAACCAGCGCGGCATCGCCCAGAACGGCGGCATGAACCCGTAGATGCCAGCCCCGACCAGCGCCAGGCTCAGCAGGCGGACCGCCGGCGCGGACGAGGCGACGCCCGCGAAGAGCCCGACCGCCGCCATCAACATCGGGACGATGGTGTGAAAACGTCGCTCGCCGGTGCGATCGGACGATAGGCCGGTCACCGCGGTGCAGATTCCACCAGCGACGTAGGGGAGGGTGGCCAGCAGCGAGACCGTGAAATTCGGCAGACCGGTCAAGCTCTTCACCACCGTCGGCATCCAGAGGCTGAAGCCATACGACGTGGTGACGATTCCGAAGTAGGCAAGGACCAGCAACAAGATGTCACGGCGGAGGACGGCGCGGGCCAGCGCCCATCCCCCGGATCCGTGATGCGGCGCCTCGGCGCTCTCGCGCGCCAGCGCCTCCTGCAGGTACTCCTTCTCGGCCGCCGTCAGCCAGTGCGCGTCGCGCGGCCGATCGGTCAGGAAGTAGATCGTCACCACGCCGAGGACAATCGCCGGTAGGCCTTCCAGGAGAAACAGCCAGCGCCAGCCTGCCAACCCGCCCCAGTGCACGCCGAGCAGCAGCCCCGAGACGGGTGCGCCGATGATGTTGGAGATCGGGACCGCCAGCATGAAGAAGGCGAAGGCCCGCGCGCGATCCTCGACGCGAAACCAGTGCGACAGATAGACGACCAGGCCCGGAAAGAAGCCGGCCTCGGCGGCGCCGAGGAGGAACCGCAACCAGAAGAACTGGCGCGCCGTCTTGATGAGGGCCATCGCGCAGGCCACCAGGCCCCAACCGACCAGGATCCGCGCGATCCATTTGCGCGCGCTCCAGGCCTCGACCATCAGAGTCCCCGGAATCTCGAACAGGAAGTAACCGAAGAAGAAGATCCCGGCGCCGAACCCGTACTGGCTGTCGGTGAGGCCGAGGTCGTGCCGCATCTCCAGCGCCGCGTAGCTGATGTTCACCCGATCGAGATAAGCGACGAAGTAGAGCAGCAGAAGGTAGGGAACGACCCGCACGAGAACGCGCGTGCGAATCCGCCGGCCTAGGTCGTCCAAAATCGGAACTGTGCCCGGAACCATGCGGGGGACCAAGATCGGGTCCAAGACCGGCGCCAGTGTAACATCCCACATTTCGCGTGCTAGCTTCGGCGCGCGTGCACGTTCCCAGCCTGCCGGGTCACTCAGTCTTCCTGCTCCTCATCCAGCTGGCCTTGCTGGTCGGAATGGCGCGGATCGGGGCCGAGATCGCCAAGCGGATCGGGCTGCCGGCCGTGGTCGGCGAGATGACCGGCGGCATCGCGCTCGGCCCGACCTTGCTCGGACACTACTTCCCAGGCGCCTTCGCGACGATCTTTCCGCCCAACGCCGAGCAGTTTCACCTGCTGGACGCGTTCGGCAGCGTCGGGATGACCCTCTTGCTGTTGCTGACGGGCCTCGAGACCGACCTGCGCCTCCTCCGGAACCTGGGACGCGCCGCCCTCATCGCTTCGATCATGGGGATGGTGCTCCCGTTCGGGCTGGGCTTCGGCCTCGGCTACGTCACCCCGGCGGCGTACCTGACCGATCCGAACCATCGGATCCTCTTCAGCCTCTTCCTGGCCACGGCCATGTCGATCTCCGCGATGCCCGTCATCGCCAAGATCCTGATCGATCTCGACATGACCAAGCGGAACATCGGTCTGGTCATCCTCTCCGCCGGCGTCGTCGACGACACGGTCGGCTGGCTGGTGCTCTCCCTGATCGCCGGCGCCGCCACGCACGGGGTGGTCCACGTCTCCGATCTCGGCCTCACGGTCATCTACCTCATCATCTTCATCCTGGGCGCGGCCTTCGTCCTCTTGCCGATGCTGCGCGTCGTGGTGCGGGTCGCCACCGAGAGGTTCAAGGCCAACGACACGGACCTGGTCGTCGTCATCGTCTCGGCATTCCTCGGCGCGGCGCTCACCGAGAAGATCGGCGTCCACCCGGTGTTCGGCGCCTTCGTGGTGGGCACGGTCCTGCATCAGGTCCCCCGCCTGCGCCGGGAGACGGTGGCGCGGCTGGAGTCGTTCACCTTCAGCGTGCTGGCGCCGATCTTTTTCGGGATCGTCGGTCTGCGGGTGAACCTCTGGGACCTCGGGGGCGGCCGGATGCTGGCGCTGGTCATCACCGTGGCCTGCGTCGGCAAGCTGGTCGGCTGCTCGTTGGGCGCCTACTGGGGCGGGATGCGCTTCTGGGAGGCCGCCTCGATCGCGGTGGCCATGAACGCGCGCGGCGCCATGGAGATCGTCGTCGCGACCATCGGCCTGTCGCTGGGGATCCTCACCCCGCAGATGTTCTCCATCATCGTCATGGTGGCGATCGTGACGTCGTTCCTGGCGCCGGTCGGGCTGCGGCTGACGATGCCGCGCGTCCGAATGACCGAAGAGGAGGCGCGCCGCATCCTCGCCTCCCAGTCGACGGGCGCGTTCGATCCGGCGCACGTTCGGATCTTGCTGGCGACCGCGGGCGGGCCGAACGCGCTGGCCGGAGCGCCGCTGGCGTTCGGGCTGACCAAGAAGAGCAGCGCCGCAGTGAAGATCCTGCACGTCGAGGCGGAGCGGGCCTGGTGGCGGCATCTTTTCCGCCCGTTCGCGCGGAGTGCCCCTGCCAGCGTCAACGACCACATCGAGAAGATGCGTAGCTTCGGCGGTGATCGGATCCCCGAGATCGCCAGAGCGCGCGGGGCCGGAATCGCCGACGCCATTTGCGAGGAGGCACGACGGGGTTGCGATCTCATCGTCATCGGCTCGGGGGAGGGGCCCTCGATCGGCGGGCCGGTGGTCGAGCAGGTGGTGAGCGGCGCCCCTTGCCACGTGGCGATCCTGAAGACGCCGTCCCCCGCCGAGACGTACCGCCGCCTCCTGGTGCCCGTCGACGGAAGCATCGGATCGCGGCTGGCGGTCGAGCTGGCGCTGCGCTACGCCGAGGCGACCGGGGCCGAGCTGACGCTGGCAGTGCTGACCGAGCGCCGGCCGCAGGCGGCCGCCTACGCCGACCTGAGCGGCACACACGTCCTGGCGGACGCGCCGGCGACCGGCGACGAGGAGCTGGCGCGGATCTCGGTGGTCTTCCGCGCCTCCGACGTCAAGCCGAGCATCATTCACCTGGCCTTCGACCCGCGCTCGAGCCCGGTCGCCGAGGCGGTCGAAAAAGGGAACTACGACCTGGTGGTGCTGGGGACGGAGAACCGCGCCGTGCAGCACCGGCTCTTCTTCGGCTACGAGAACGAGCGACTCATCCGCGCGACGCGCGTGCCGGTCCTGGTCATCGTCCCCAACCTGGCCCGCCTGGCCGATTCCTAGAACACGACGCGCGCCAATTGACGGTCTTCCCGGCGAGCGCTACGGTCGGTCGCCCATGCCCGCCGAGATCGCCCATATCGAGTTCAAGAGCGCCAACTTCGCGCGGACGTCCGAGTTCTACGCGAAGCTGTTCGACTGGCAGATGGAACAGAACGCCTCGGCGAGCTACATGAAGCTCGCCAGCAGCGACGGGCCCAGCGCCGGCTGGTTCCGCGCCGATCTGGTCCAATCTCCCGGACCGGTCGCCTATCTTCCCGTCGACGACCTCGAGGCCAAGCTGACCGAGGTCGAGGGGGCGGGCGGACGGATCCTGGTGCGGAGCCTCCCGTTCGCCGGCGGCGGCGAGATCGGCCTCTTCGCCGATCCCGACGGCAACGTCCTCGGCCTCTGGCAGCGCAAAGGGTCGGCCGGGGCGGCCCCGCCGCCCAAAGCGGCCGTGAAGCCAGCCGAGCCGGCCCCCGTCAAGGCGGCCAAGCCAGCGGCCAAACCGGCGGCGGCGAAGAGAGCCCCCAAAAAAGAGACGAAAGAACCGAAGAAGTAGCTTCCCCGCGCGGGAAGCCGCTAGAGCCAGCGCCGGAGGCCGTAGGCGATCCGTTCGATCAACCTCTCCAGCCATCCGCGCCGGGCGAACGCGGCGGCGGTCAGCTCCTCGCTGGCCGCCATGTCGGAGATCAGCATCGTGCCGACCTCGACCGCCGTGGTGGGATCGACGACGTTCACCACCAGCTCGAGGTTGTAGGCGAGCGAGCGGTGGTCGAAGTTGTAGCTGCCGATCGAGAAGAACGTGTCGTCGACCATCAGCGCCTTGGTGTGGGTGACGACCTGGCTCCGGAAGATCCGCGCCGCCGCCGCCAGCAGCTGCGGGAACACGGCACGCGTCGCGAAGTCGAGCAGGCGCGAGTCGCTGGCCAGCGGGACCAGGAGGCGCACGTCGACGCCGCGCCGGGCGGCGCTCTGCAGCGCCCGCAGGACCCCCTGATCGGGCACGAAGTAGGGGTTGGCGAGCAGGATTCGCTGTCGGCTCTCGCGGATGGCGTGCAGGGCCGCCCGGCGGATGACGAAGCGATCGCGCAGCTCGGAGTTGGAGACGACCGCCAGCGCGACGCCCCCGGCCGTCTGGGGAACCGCCAGCCGGTCGGGATCGAGGCGCATCCGCTTGGGCGCGCGCCGGTTCCAGGTCCGCAGGAACGTCGCCTCGATCCGCGCGGCGGCCGGCCCCTCGACGGCCACGGCCGCGTCGAGCCAGCCGCCGCCCCCCTCGGCCTGGCTGACCCACTCGTTCGAGATGTTGATCCCGCCCGTGAAGGCGAGGCCCCCGTCGCAGACCAGGGTCTTGCGGTGGTTGCGCCGGATGAGCGACCAGAGGCGGGGGCGCCAGAAGCGGTATTTGTGGTAGCCGACGACGTGAACGCCGAAACCGCGCATCCGCTGGAAGAAGGCGGCGGGTGTGTCGCGGCAACCGACGAAGTCGTAGAGCAGGCGCACCTCGACCCCGCGCTGCGCGGCCCGCGACAGCGCCTCGGAGAATTGGCGGCCGATGCCGTCGTCGCTGAAGATGTACATCTCCAGCGACACCCGCTTCTTGGCGTCGTCGATGGCCGCGATCCAGGCGGGGAACGCCTCGGCCCCGTTGCGCAGCAACTTGACGGAATTCCCGACGATGAGCGCGCGCGAATCTTCCACGTAGCGCGTGAGTGCGAGGATCGGCGGGGACGGATCAGGGGAGGCTGTCATTGACCGGGCCCCTCGGAGCGATTAAGGTCTCGCCGCCAATGGGTCGTGAAGAGCATATCGAATTTCAGGGGCGCGTCATCGAGGTGTTGCCTGCTGGAAATTTCCGCATCGAGCTCGAAAACGGCCATCAGGTATTGGCGCATCTCGGCGGCAAGCTGCGGAAGCACCGCATCCGCGTGGTCCTCGGCGACAAGGTCACCGTCGCGCTCACGCCGTACGATCCCACGCGCGGGATCGTCGTCTACCGCGGATAGCGGCGACGCCTGGCCGTGATCTCACGGCGGCAGCTTCCGGGTCGGGACGCGCTGGAGCGGGTGCGGGCGTTGCTCGTCGAGGTGGCGGCGATCGATTCGGATGGCCCGCTCGCGCGTGGGCTCGGCCGTTTCGGCTCCTGGCGCTCGCTGTCGGCGATCGTCGGGACGGATTGGCTTCCACTGCCCCGTCGGGCGTCGGCCACCACGGCGCGGATCATCCGGCAGCGGCTGCGCGCGCTGGGGGCGGAGCCGTCGACCCCTGCGGCAAGCGCCGGCGCGACCACGGCCGAGCTCTCGCACGACGAGCCCGTTCAGCTTCGGGGAACTTGCGCCCGCCTCCTCGACGGACGCCAGGGCGATCTCTGGCGGTCCTCGGTCGTCGAAGATGACGGAGGGCTGTGGGCGGTCGAGGAGGGGGAGGACTTCGTGCTGCGTGGCGCCGGCGGGAAGGCGACGCTCGTGCTGGCGGAAGGGGGGCGCCTGGTGAACGCGGATCGCCTCAGCGAGGGGGACGAAGTCGCGGTCTTCGGCCTGCCGGGGGAGGCGCCCGATCGCGTCGGAATCGGCGGCGCCGCGTACGGCCGCGGCGGCCTGGTCGCCGCGGTTCGCTCGGGTCCGAGGCACCCGTTGCTCGTCAGCGTGATCAGGCGCTACGATCAGGGGAACGATGGCCCCCAAGATTGAGCTCGCCAAGGCGGTGACGTCGACGGACGCGCCAACGCCGGTTGCCCAGAAGGCGCCGGTCGATCCGGCGACGCTCGCGCACCGCGATCTGCTCGGCGGCGAGTTCTGGCGCGCGATCCCGGCCTACTCCGAGATCGGCACCGCCGAGTTCCTCGATCACAAGTGGCAGGCCAAGCACTCGATCACCAACATCCCCAAGCTCCTGGCGGCGCTGTCGGGGCTGGTCTCGGAGGCGTTCGTGGCCGACGCCCAGCGCGGGTTCGAGCGCGCGCCGATGTCCGTCCGCGTCTCGCCTTATCTCCTGTCGCTCATCGACTGGACGAACCCTTACGAGGATCCGCTGCGCACGCAGTTCATCCCGCTCGCCTCGCGGCTCCTGCCCGATCATCCGCGTCTCGACCTCGACTCCTTGCACGAGCGCGCCGACATGCCGGTCCCCGGCCTCACCCACCGCTACGTCGACAAGGCGCTCTTCCTCGCTCTCGACACCTGCCCGGTCTACTGCCGCTTCTGCACGCGCAGCTACGCCGTGGGCATCGACACCGAGGAGGTGGAGAAGTTCCAGCTCAAGGTGAACGCCGAGCGCTGGGACCAGACGTTCGCCTACATCCGCTCGCGCCCCGAGCTGGAAGACATCGTCATCTCGGGTGGGGACGCCTATCAGCTGCGCCCCGAGCAGATCACCCAGATCGGCGAGACCCTGCTCAACATCGACCACGTCCGGCGGATGCGCTACGCGACCAAGGGCCTCGCCGTGATGCCGCAGAAGATCCTGACCGACGACGCCTGGGTCGACGCGCTCACCCGCGTCGTCGAGGAGGGGCGCCGCCGCCACAAGGAGGTGGTGATCCACACCCACTTCAACCACCCGCGCGAGATCACCGAGATCACCCGGGCGGCGATGGACAGGCTCGCCGAGCGCGGCATCACCGTGCGAAACCAGACGGTGCTGCAGCGGAAGGTGAACGACAGCGCCGCGACGATGACCTTGTTGGTGCGGCGGCTCAGCTACGTCAACGTGCACCCGTACTACATCTACATGCACGATCTGGTGAAGGGGGTGGAGGACCTGCGCACGACCCTCGAGACGGGCCTCCGGATCGAGAAGGAGATCCGCGGTGCCACGGCCGGGTTCAACACGCCGACGGTCGTGGTCGACGCGCCGGGCGGCGGCGGCAAGCGGGACGCGCATTCCTACGAGCACTACGACCGCACCACCGGCATCTCGGTCTACACGGCCCCCGCGGTCCACCCGGGTGTGGTCTACTTTTACTTCGACC
>Ga0210388_10003100_pt1 | contig 12994 bp, 13 predicted proteins | sample IncBWC19OmetaG_FD_155485 | JGI IMG/M metagenome (GOLD analysis project Ga0210388, IMG submission 155485) | Forest soil microbial communities from Barre Woods Harvard Forest LTER site, Petersham, Massachusetts, United States - Inc-BW-C-19-O ... | reverse complement strand
CGGCCAGACCCAGTTCATCGTGGTCACCCACAATCGCAAGACGATGGAAATGGGCTCGGTCCTCTACGGCGTCACCATGCAGGAGCCCGGCGTTTCCAAACTCGTCAGCGTCAAATGGGAAGAGGAAGCAGCCACGGGCGCGCCTGAAGCAGCCGCAACCGCCAGCAACGCCGCATAGTCCTGATGGACTACGTTCCATCCGCAGTGTGATCGCGGGAGTTTTGCCTGTCGCGGCCATCGCCGTGACACAAATCCATCGGCACGAACCGTCTTTAGCCGCGGAGCTCCCGGAACCGTATAATCCAGCCATGCTCACACTCGTCCTCCTTCCCGGCATGGACGGCACGGGCATTTTCTTCGAAGATTTTGCGGCCGTAGCTCAGCCGGAGTTCGACCCAGTCATCGTCCGGTATCCCGACGATCCATCCCGCGGCTACGCCGGACTCGAACCAGTCGCCCGCGCCGCGCTTCCCCGCGATAAGCCATTTCTAATCCTCGGCGAATCTTTTTCCGGACCGATCGCGATTTCCATCGCCGCCTCCAACCCGCCCGGCCTCGTTGGACTTGTTCTCTGCGTCACCTTCGCGTGCAGTCCGCATCCGTTGTTGCCGCTTACTACCGCAATTCTGAAACCGTTTCCTCCCGTACGCCTTCCATCTTTCATTCAGCACAGAAACCTATTCGGCAGATACGACTCGCCGCGATTGCGCGCAAAGCTCCGTGGAGTTCGCGCGGTCGTTTCTCAGAAAACCCTGAAGGCTCGGCTGGAGGCCATTGCTTCCGTCGACGTCTCGGAGCAACTCCGACGTGTCACCGTCCCCACACTCGATCTCCGCGCGACGGATGATCGCGTGGTATCGTGCGCATCCGGCGACCACATTAGAAAAGTTCTGCCGCAAGTCGAGATCGCGGAACTCGACGCGCCGCATCTGATGTTGCAAACCGTGCCGCATGAATCGCTGGCCGCTATCCGGCGATTCGTCGTGGACAAAATAAAAATTTGAATTGAAATAGGTTTTCTTACCGATTGACAACGCTTCACCCTGCGCTAGAATACCCGCCACTCTGAACTGAGGATTGAAAGCTCGTGGCTTCTTCTCAAATGCGCGCCGTTATTTCCCAAACGGAATTCCCGGGGCTCAAACTTCTTGGGCGTGGCAAAGTCCGCGACATTTACGACCTCGGCGACCGCCTGCTCATCGTCGCCACCGACCGCCTGTCGGCTTTCGACGTCGTTCTGCCGACGCCGATACCGGACAAGGGCCGCGTCCTGACGCAGCTTTCGCTTTTTTGGTTCAGCAAATTGAGCGCAGTCGTCCCGCATCACGTGCTCGAGGCGAGAAATTTCACCGGCGAACTCGCGCCCTACTCTGACAGTCTAGCGGGCCGGGCCATGCTCGTCCGCCGCACCGATCCGTTCCCGATCGAATGCGTCGTTCGCGGCTATATTTCCGGATCGGGATGGAAGGATTATCAGAAGACGGGCGCGATCTGCGGCATCCCGCTGCCGAAAGGCCTGCGCGAGTCCGACAAGCTTCCCGAGCCGATCTTCACGCCCTCGACGAAAGCAACCACCGGGCACGACGAAAATATTTCCTTCAACGAGGCGGCCGAGCGCGTCGGCGTCGCGCTCGCCGAGCGCCTGCGCGACACGAGCCTGACGCTCTACAAACGCGCTGCCGAGCACGCGGCCGCCCGCGGCATCATCATCGCCGACACGAAATTCGAATTTGGCATGCGCGGCGACGAACTGATATGGATCGACGAGGCGCTCACGCCAGATTCCTCGCGCTTCTGGCCCGCAGATCAGTACGAGCCCGGCAAAGCGCAGCCTTCGTTCGACAAGCAGTTCGTCCGCGACTATTTGGAACGCATCGGTTGGAACAAACAACCTCCGGCCCCGGCGCTTCCGCCGGACGTCGTCTCAGGAACGCAGCAGAAATACCGTGATGCCTATCAGCGCATCACCGGCCACGCACTTGACTGACTCGGTGAAGCTTCACCGGAAGCTTCATTTCGGAGCATGCACACGTGAAAGAGCAACTGGATTCTTTGGTCGGCATGATGGTCGAGCGCGGCATTTTGCTCGATGAAGCCATGACAGAGTTCGAGAAAAAATTCATACGCCGCGTTCTCGAACATTCCCGCGGTAACCAGTGCCGCGCCGCCAAGACGCTCGGCATCCACCGCAACACGCTGAGCCGCAAAATCACGCAATATCACCTCGATCAACCGCTCCGCCGCCGCTAAATCGCCGAACGGTTCGAAATCCTTGGGCCCAAAATAAAAAGGCCGGCCCGCTACCGGACCGGCCTCTGGATTTCCTTTTGCCTTCTTATTACTGCTTCGGCGCTGCCTTTCGCGGCGGATGCTTCGCTGTACTGCCCTTTTCAGGAATCGTTGACGGATCCACCTTCACCGAATCCCAGTGCAGCATGAATGGCGTCGGATCGTAGCTCACGAGAGTCCCTGAAAATCGAATCTCGTCCTCTTTCTGGACGCGCACGACATCGGGCTGCGGCGTAATCTGCCCCGCCGTCCCCGCTGGAGGAGCCGCGGTCCAAACCTTCACATTCATGTTGGCAGTGGTCGCTGCCGCGATTTCATCCGAACTCGCGCTTGTGAACGCCATGATGTTCACAAAATTGTCGGACTTGTTCACGTCGATAATCTTGCCGATCACTTCAGGAAACTCCGCGCCGCAGATCGCCAGCCACGTGAGCTTGGCCTTGTCCCCGCCGCCGCTCAGATCGCTGATCACCGTGATGATCGTGCTCGATTGCGCCACCTTCTGAATGTCGGCCGCGCTCGGAATCGACCACGTCGCAGGACGATCCGGCGCATTGGCCGCAAGCTGCAGCAGCTCGTTCAGCTGGGCATCGATCAGCGGATCGCAGTTCGGCTGCTGATAATTCACGATGGTCTTGCGAAGATAGTCTTTGACCTTATCCGCATCCTGAATCTTCAGGTTGACCGCCCGCGCCAGCGCCCAGAATCCGTCGAGCGATTGCGGGGGAGTCGACTGCAGGTACGCCAATCCCAGGTGATAGCTCGCCACTGGGTCGTTCGGATTCAGCACCAACTGCGCCTTGTAGGCTTCAATCGCCGCCGAATAGTCCTTCAACAGGATGTCCGCCGACCCGGCGGCGCCATCCAGGGCCGACTCCAGCGCCTTTATCTTGTCGTCGCTTAATTGCGGATTCGCCTTCTTCACATCGGGCAGCAGCTTCACGCCCAGCAGCGCCGCGTCGCGCTCCTTCGTTTCCTGATCGTGCGCGTCGGTCCCTTTCGTGAGCTCCGCCTGATCCTGCGTGAAAAGCTGCACGCGCGCCTGCACGGCCGTCGCGCGAGTCGGCGCATCGGCCTTGTCGCCCAGCGCGATCACTTTGTCCGTATACTCAATGGCCTTCGCGTAGTTCTTGAGCTTGTAATAGGCCTGGTAATACAGCTGATAAATGTATTCCAGCAGCGTCGAATTCGGATATTGTGCCACGAACGCGTCCAGCAATTTCAGTTGCGCCGTGGGATCCTTTTCCGCCTGCGCGGCCTGCAGCGCGTTATATTCCGGCAACGTGTACGAGGGCGCCTGGTTCGGTTGCGCCGCCTGCCCTGCCGCGGGACTCGGGTTTAAAGACGCCAGGAAAAGCGCGGCGAAAATAATTGCCAGTCCGCTAAGATGCCTTCGCATGATCACGTTCCTGCCTCCTGGATGGCCTGACTTTGGCTGGTCGTTCGGATTCGCCAAATGCGATTCCTGCGGGACTACCGCGCAAGATACAGAAATCCCCGGGATTATAGGGAAAGCGTATAACCCGCGCAAGCGGAAAACCCTGTAGTTCCGGCGAGTCCGCGGAATTTGGTTGCTGGGGCATTGTGATTTGATTGCTCGCCTCGACGGGGAGGTTCGTCCTGCATGATAGGATGATGAACCCGCCTCGCGTGTCGCCTGATGGAGGACGCACATGTCTCAAGCTGCGACTCAAGAGAAACCGCTCGCGGCGAAGGTCGCGCTCGTCACCGGCGCCAGCCGCGGCATCGGTCTCGCCGTCGCGAAATCGCTGGCGGCGATGGGCGCGAAAATCGCAGTATGTGCGCGCGATCCGCAGCGCCTGGATGTCGCAGCCGCCGATCTTGAACGCAGCGGCGCCTCCGTCGTCGCCGTCCCTGCGGACGTTTCGCGCACCGCCGAAATCGCCCCGCTGGTCGAGAAAACCGAACGATCTCTGGGCCCGATCGAGATCCTGGTCAACAATGCCGGCATCGGCGTCTTCGGCCCCATCCAGGATGCGTCGGAGGCAGACTGGGACGCAGTATTGGACACCAATTTGAAATCCGTGTTCCTGCTTAGCCGCGCCATCGCGCCCGGCATGATCTCGCGCCGCAGGGGCCACATCGTCAATATCGCTTCGCTCGCCGGGAAAAACGCCTTTGCCGGCGGCGGAATTTACTGCGCCTCCAAATGGGGACTCCTGGGTCTCACCGAGTGCATGGCCGAAGACCTACGCCCGTTTGGCATCCGTGTCAGCGCCATTTGCCCGGGTTCGGTGGCCACCGATTTTTCGCCGCATTCGACGAAAGACCCGAAGAAAATGCTGCAGCCCGAAGACGTCGCCCACGCCGTCTCCATGATCCTCACTCAAGCCCCGCAAAGCTTCATTAGCGAAGTCCTGCTTCGCCCGACCCAGAAGCCGTAACCTACCCCCTCGGAACATCGCGGCTTGTGCCTGAGAGAATCGTGGATGTTCGTCGCGCATCTAATAGCTAGAACACGAAATTGGCAGCAGGGGCGGGCCTAAAGCCCGCCCCTCCCTATATCCGCCCGTACCTGGAGCACACCATGATCGAAATTCGTCCGTCGGAAGAGCGCGGCCACAACAAAATCTCATGGCTCGATTCGCGCTTTACATTCTCATTCGACCAATACTACGACCCCGATCACACGCAGTTTCGTTCGCTGCGCGTCATCAATGAGGACGTCGTGGCGCCCGGCGCCGGTTTCCCCACGCATCCGCACCGCGACATGGAAATCCTCACCTGGATTCTGGAAGGCGCGCTCGAGCATCGTGACAACACCGGCGGCCGCGGCGTCATCCGTCCCGGCGAGTTGCAGCACATGACGGCCGGGCGCGGCGTGATGCACAGCGAATTCAATCCTTCGCAGAAGGAGCCGGTGCACCTGTTGCAAATCTGGCTTCTGCCGGAGCGCCGCGGCCTCGACCCCGGCTACGAACAGCTCGCGTTTCCCGACGCCGACCTGCGCGGGAAGTTTCATCTCGCCGCCGGTCCGCAAGCGCCGGTGACGATCCATCAGGACGCGAACCTCTACATTGCCCGTCTCGACGAAGGCGCCGATGTAAAGCAACCGATCGAAGAGGGCCGCCACGCCTGGGTGCAGATCGCCCGCGGCGCGGTGAACCTGAACGGCAAGCCTCTGAAGGCCGGCGACGGCGCCGCGTTTTCCGACGAATCGGAAGTGCGCGTCCAAGCAACCGAGCCGTCCGAGGTCCTGCTCTTCGACCTGGCCTGACGGGCCAGAAAACCTCAGGGGTTCAAATCCCGGAGGTTTTCTTTTTCCCCGCCGCAGTCGTGTGATAACTTGCACGCTTAGGTGGTGGAAAATCTGTCCTGAACCCGGAAGGAGAACCCGCGTGTCGAATTCCTCGAACAGCCTCGTTCCGCTCTTCGGCCGAATCCTGTTGAGCGCAGTTTTCATCATGGGCGGCATCGGAAAAATCACCGGGTTCTCGTTCGAGGAAAGCATGGTGGCCGCGAAACACCTGCCCCTGCCCGCCGTGGCGCTGAGCATTGCGCTGATCATCGAGCTGGTCGGCGGCCTGGCGATTCTGACCGGGCTGTTCACGCGATTGACGGCATGGATCGTCTTCCTCTACATGATCCCGACGACATTCCTGTTCCACAATTTCTGGGCGATGCAAGGCGCGGACCGGATCGACACCATGATCCATTTCGAAAAAAACCTCGCCATTATGGGCGGCCTGCTCCTTCTGGCCGCGTTCGGCCCCGGCGCCTATTCGATCGACAGCGCCCGGCGCCCGTAGTGCCGTCATGCTGAGCGGGGTCGAAGGATCTCTCCTGCGGCGTCGGATCGAAGCGCGCTATTCTCACTGAATCCGTCGCCGCCGCGGTTGCATCCGATTCGTGGTCTAATGATCCGCCAACTCAAGGAGGCACGATGCCCGAACACAAAAGACCCGCTCCGGCCGCCGCGGAGATCCACGATCTGATCAGCCACCGCTGGAGCCCGCGCGCCTTCGATCCGCGGGCGATCCCGCCGAAGGAGCTCAAGTGCCTGTTCGAAGCGGCGCGCTGGTCTGCGTCGTCTTATAATGCCCAGCCGTGGTATTTCATCGTCGCGACGAAAGACGATCCAGAGAATTTCCAGAAAGTTTTGAGCACATTCGTCGAATTCAACCAGGGCTGGGCCAAGAACGCCTCTGCCGTCGCGATCAGCGTGGCCGGGCACAAGATGCCGCATGATGGCTCGCAAAATCGCCACGCGTTTCACGACGTCGGCCAGGCCGCCGCGACGCTTGCTCTCGAAGCCGCTTCGCACGGCATGCAGGTCCATCAGATGGCTGGCATCAACCCCGAAAAAGCCCGCGAAGTTTTCGGCATTCCCGCCGACTTCGAGGCCGTGGCCGGAATCGCGATCGGCTACCCCGGGGATCCCCTCACGCTTCCAGAAGGCCGGCTGCGCGACCAGGAAACCGGCGCGCGCCAGCGCAAGCCCGCCTCTGAATTCGTCTTCACCGGAAAATGGGGCGCCACTTCTCCGATCGTCAAGTAACGGAGCGACTGTGGCTACGCGACGGTCACGTCGAAGTACTCGACCGTGATCCTCTCCAGTAACGTGCGTATCCTCGGAAAGTAGATTTTTCCGTATTCGGACGCCTGGTGCGCCTCCCAGGCCGCGTGGTCGCGATACTGTTCCTCGACGATGTACGTTCGAGGCGCCGTCCGCGATTTCAGCAGCGAATAATAGACGCAGCCCGGCTCGTGTTCGCGGATCTTCGCGCGCAGCTCCTTGAACATCGTCTCGAAGTCGCTCTCCTGTCCCGCCTTCACGAGCAGATTCTTCAATCCACCAACCATCGGACACCTCCCTCCCATTCCCTTGCCGCCTAGTGTACTGCGCGCTCCAGCCATCGGCGCACTTGCCTACCGGTCCGCGCGTTGATACATTCCACGCACGGGAGGGGTCTCCGCCATGAAAATCCGAGCCATCGCCGCGCTCGTCGTGCTGCTGCTGTTCGCGCCCGCGTTCGACGCGCCCCGCGGCCCGCAGGCCGCCGCCGACAAGAAAGACGTCGCCGCCGAGCTCGACACCCTGAAAATGCAAGTCGCGCAGCTCGCCCATCAGGCGCAAGACGCGCAGGACTACATCGCCATCGCCAATCTCCAGCGCGCCTACGGCTATTACGTGGACAAATGCATGTGGGACGAAACAGCCGACCTATTTTCGAAAAACGGCACGCTCGAAATCGGCCTGCGCGGAGTGTGGGTCGGACAGGATCGCGTCCGCCAGTATCTCCACACGCTGCCTGATCTGAAGTACGGAACCCTCTTCAACCACATGCAACTTCAACCCGTGATCGATATCGCGCCCGACGGTAAGTCCGCCAAGGGCCGCTGGCGCGCGTTCGAACAATTCGGCCTGCTGCACAAAAGCGCGCAATGGGCCGAAGGCACCTACGAAAACGAATACGTAAAAGAAGACGGCGTCTGGAAAATCAGCAAGCTGCACTACTACATGACCTACTACGTCGATTTCTACAAGGGCTGGGACCAAGGCGGCAATCCGCCTCCGGGTCCAATCGCTGGAATGCCGCCCGATCAGCCGACGACGGTGCCTTACAAGCTCTACCCGGATGTTTTCGTTCCTCCGTATCACTACAAGAACCCAGTCACCGGAAAATGACGACGCGGAGGAACGCATAAATTGAAAGTTCGGCTGATACAAATCGCTATTCCGCTCGCGCTGATCGCGTTTTTCTGTGTGGTTTCCGCGCGCGACGCCGCCCGCGCCGCGAAAGCGCAAGACATCGCCGCCGAAACCGCTGCGCTGAAAACGCAAGTAGCCCAAATCGCGCGCCAGATCCAGAATTCCACCGACTACATCGCGATCAACAATCTCGAGGATTCCTACGGCTACTACGTGGACAAAACCAAGTGGGACGAGGTGACCGACCTTTTCACCGATGATGGCTCGGTCGAAATCGGCCTGCGCGGCGTTTATAAAGGCAAGGAGCGAGTGCGCGCCTACATGCATCACCTCGGCGACCTGAAGTACGGCACGCTGTTCAACCACTCGCAGCTCCAGCCCGTGGTGCACATCGATCCCGACGGCCTGCACGCCTACGGACGTTTCCGCGCCTACATGCAGGTGGGCACGCTGGACAGGCGCTCCCAGTGGGGCGACGCCATCTACGAAAACCAATACGAAAAACAAAACGGCATCTGGAAAATCAAAAAGCTCCACGCCTACTTCATCTACTACGTGAATTACTACAAAGGCTTGGACCAGGGCGGCGATCCGCCGCCGCCCCCGCTCCAGGACCTGCCGCCGGACGAGCCCACAACTTTCGATTACAAGCTCTACCCCGACGTCTACATCCCACCCTTCCACTACAAGAATCCTGTCACTGGGAAATAGTGACGGCTGATTTGCCGTAGGGGAGAGCGGCGAGACGCCGCCCAGGGGCGAGATTCTGCGATTGTTCGATTTGAGTGAGGCTGCGAGTTAAATCTGGCCGCGGCCGCCGTCCACGTCGATCTCAACGCCGGTTATGAAGGACGCGTCGGACGACGCGAGGAATGCGACGGCTCCGGCCACCTCTTCCGGCTTGCCGAGGCGCTTCATCGGGACCGACGCGATCAGGCTCTTGCTTATTTCGTCGAGCACTTCCTGCGGCGCGCCCGACCGGCTGACGATGGGCGTGGCGATCGGCCCCGGCGCCACGGCGTTCACACGGATGTTGCGGCCGACCAGCGCCGCTGCCAGCGATCGAGTGAACGAACGCATGGCTGCCTTCGTGGCCGCGTAGACGCTTCCGGCCGGAAGGCCTTCGTGGCTGACCACGCTGGTGTTCAGGATCACCGATGCGCCATCGTTCAAATGCGGCAGAGCTTTTTGAATCGTGAAGTAGGAGCCTTTCGTGTTGATGTCGAACATCCAGTCGTATTTTTGCTCGGTGGTCGCGTCGAAGGGAATGAATTCCGCGACGCCAGCATTAGCGAACAGAATATCGATCTTCCCGAATTTCTTCGTCACCGCCGCAAAGAATTTGTCGATCTCGGGCAGCTGCGCCACGTCGGACTGCACCGCCAGCACGTCGCCACCGATGTATTTTACGGCTTCATCCAAGGTTTTCTGGCTGCGCCCGGAAATCGCCACACGAGCACCTTCGTCCGCCAGCCGCTTCGCCGACGCCAGTCCGATTCCGCTGTTTCCGCCGGTCACCACCGCTACTTTTCCCTCAAGTCTCTTCATGGAATCCTCCGCCTCATCAGGTCATCTGCCGCGCCGGCTTCTGTTTCGCGCCTTGCCATGCCGCCTTGCTTAGATGATGGGGAGTTTCCAGGGATTCAGCGCGAGCTCACTGCACGCTGGAGGGTATGGCGGGCTGCGCCGGGCCCAGCTTTTCTCGCAGCAAGTCTTCGATATCGCCGAGCCGGTCGCCCAGCGTGTTCAGCTTGTTCGCCACGCCTTGGATTTCCGATTCAGCGCGGCGATTCACGTCGAAATCCAGTTCGCCGCGGATGCGGTCTTTCGTGTCCTGCCGGTTCTGGCTCATCATGATGATGGGTGCCTGGATCGCGGCGAGCATCGAAAGAAACAGATTCAGCAAAATGAAGGGATATGGATCCCACGCGGCCTTCTTCAGGAAAATATTGATGCTGGCGTAGATCACCAGCACCGTCAGAAACGAAAGGATGAACGTCCAGGAGCCGCCGAACGCGGCCACGGCATCCGCGATCCGTTCCCCAGGAGTCATTTCCTGCTCGATCATGTCGTTCGCGTTGCGATTGGCGCGCAAGCGCACCAGATGCTGCGACGCGTGGAACTGCCTGCCGAGCACGGTGAGCATGTCCATGCCGGCGTGGGGCTTGCGCTCGATCAGCGTGGTGATGTCGCGGCGATCGACTTCGATGCAAACCGCCTCGTCGACGGAGACGGCGCTGGTCTGGTGCGGCGTCTGTTCCAGCATGGAGGCGAAGCCGAAGAATTCGCCGCACGTGGGCTCGTCCACCACCACCTCCATCTGGTCGTCGTCGATGGTCGTGACGCGCACCGTTCCCGAGACCACCACGTAGGCGTGCGTACCCGGATCGCCGATCTTGTAAATGCGCTGGCGCGGCGCGAACTTCTTCACTTCCACTTGCTGCGCCAGCACATCCGTTTCATCCGAGTCCAGCAGCGAAAACAGAGGGACATCCTTCAGCACGTCCGGATTGCAGGCCATGAGCCACCTCGTCGGTCGGAGTTATTTCGCGGGTCTTTCCCGCGTATTCTATATGGGACGCCGCCTTTGCGAGAACCCGCGCGAGCGGCTACAATGCAAGATCGAGCATCTAATCCACTGACGGTAAGAGCGTTCAGCAAAGAGAGATTCCACGACTTCGACAGACGTGCTTGGCGGACTCGCCGGGCCGATTCGCCGGAGCCCCGGGATGAAACCCATACCAAATGGACGTTGAAAAGGTCATAGACAGTGTCGTAGCGCGCTTCATCGGGACGAAGCATGAGCGCGACGTGAAACGAGTGCAGCCGGTAGTCGCCGAGATCAACGCGATCGAACCCGAAATGAAGGGACTGCGCGACGAAGAGCTCGCCGAGCGCACGGCCGCGCTGAAGGCTGAGGTTCAGGGTCGCCTCGAAGGCGTCGAACCCGACGATCCCGACTACAAGCTGAAGCTGCAGGACGCGCTCGAACCTGCCATCGTGCCCGCATTTGCGCTATGCCGCGAAGCCGGGCGCCGCACTCTGGGCATGCGGCATTTCGACGTGCAGCTGATCGGCGGCACGGTGCTGCACCAGGGCAAAATCGCGGAGATGAAGACGGGCGAAGGCAAAACGCTCGTCGCCACGCTGGGCGCCTATCTGAACGCGCTGGCCGGCAAAGGCGTGCACATCGTCACGGTCAACGATTACCTGGCACGACGCGACGCGGAGTGGATGGGACCGATCTACAAAATGCTTGGACTGACGGTCGGCGTGATCGTTCACGATCTGGACGACGTGCAGCGCCGCGCCGCCTACGCCGCGGACATCACCTACGGCACGAACAACGAATTCGGGTTCGACTACCTGCGCGACAACATGAAATACGATTTGAAGGATTGCGTGCAGCGCGGGCACCAGTTCGCGATCGTGGACGAAGTGGACTCGATCCTGATCGACGAAGCGCGCACGCCGCTGATCATTTCCGGCCCGGCCGAGGAATCCACCGACAAGTACTACAAGATCGACAAAATCATCCCGAAGCTGATTCGCGATATCGATTACACGCTCGATGAAAAACTGCGCACCGCGACGCTGACCGAGGAAGGCGTGGCGAAATGCGAGCGCCTGCTGAACCTGGGCAATCTGTTCGATCCCGCGAACATGGACATCATTCACCATGTCTATCAGGCCCTTCGCGCGCACACGCTTTACGAGAAGGACGTCGATTACGTGATCAAAGACGGCGAAATCGTGATCGTCGATGAATTCACCGGCCGCCAGATGCCCGGGCGACGCTGGTCCGACGGCTTGCATCAAGCGATCGAGGCCAAGGAAGGCGTGAAAATCGAGCGCGAGAATCAGACGCTTGCTACCATCACCTTCCAGAATTATTTCCGTATGTACAAAAAGCTCTCGGGAATGACCGGCACGGCGGAAACCGAGGCGCCGGAGTTCGACAAGATTTACAAGCTGGAAGTGGTGGCCATCCCGACGAATAGGAATCTGATCCGCATCGAGAATCCCGACGTCGTCTATCGCACGGAAAAGGAGAAATACGAAGCGGCAGTGAACGGGATCATTCAGGAGGACGGGACGAAAACCGGCGGCATCCGCCAATATCATGAAAGCGGCCAACCCGTGCTCGTCGGCAGCATCTCCATCGAGAAGTCCGAGAAGATCGCCGAAATCCTGAAGCGTGCGGGGATTCCGCATCAAGTGCTCAACGCCAAGCAGCACGAACGCGAAGCCAAAGTGATCGCGCAAGCCGGCCGAAAAGGTGCGGTAACCGTCTCGACGAACATGGCCGGCCGCGGAACCGACATCCTGCTCGGCGGAAACCCCGAGGCCATGACGCGCGACCATTGTCTGAAAGAAAAGCTCGCCATGCCGTATCTGCCGGCCGGATCCGTGATCGGCGCGGCTCCCGGCACCGAAACGCCGGCACAGGCGGATGCAGCCGCCGCGGGCACTTCGGGAAATGGCTCAGGCGCATTGGCTGCCGGAGCGGCCATGGTGCTGTTCCAGCAGGAGGGCAAGATCTACCAGGTGCCGCTGGAAACCTGGAAGCCGCTCTACGATCAGTTCGCCGCGCAGTGCAAGACGGAACACGACGAGGTGGTGGCCATGGGTGGCCTTCACATTCTCGGCACCGAGCGCCACGAAGCGCGCCGCATCGACAATCAGCTCCGAGGCCGCGCCGGACGCCAGGGCGATCCCGGTTCCTCGCGATTCTTCCTTTCGCTCGAAGACGATCTGCTCCGCATATTCGGCGGCGAAAAGATGCAGGCGATCATGTTCCGGCTGGGGATGACGGAAGGCGTGCCGATCGAATCGCGGCTGATCAGCAAACGCATCGAAGGCGCCCAGAAACAGGTTGAGGCGCAGAACTTCGAGGCCCGCAAACATCTTCTTGAATACGACGATGTGATGAACAAGCAGCGGGAGACGATCTATTCCCTGCGCCGTTCGTTCCTCGAAGGCCGCGACCAGAAGGAATTCGTCCTCGAGCGTGCCAAAGCCATTGCCGAC
>Ga0210388_10003098_pt1 | contig 12999 bp, 12 predicted proteins | sample IncBWC19OmetaG_FD_155485 | JGI IMG/M metagenome (GOLD analysis project Ga0210388, IMG submission 155485) | Forest soil microbial communities from Barre Woods Harvard Forest LTER site, Petersham, Massachusetts, United States - Inc-BW-C-19-O ... | reverse complement strand
TGCCCTGGTCGCGGCATTTGGCTGGTACATGTTCGTTTGGAACGACGATCGGCCGGTGCTGCAAAAGGCACAAGCCGACGAACTGGACCTGCGCGCGCAATTCGAAAGCAAACAGCAGCGCGCGGCGAATCTCGATGCCTACAAGGCGCAACTCGGCGAGATGGAGCGCAGCTTCGGCGCGATGCTGCGGCAACTGCCCGGCAAGACCGAGGTGCCGAATCTTCTGGTCGATATTTCACAAACCGGTCTGGCGGCGGGTCTGCAGGAAAAACTGTTCCAGCCCGGCAGCGAAAAGAGCAACGGCTTTTACGCGGAACTGCCGATCAAGATCAAGCTGGTGGGCTCCTATCATGACTTCGGCAAGTTCGTCAGCGGCATTGCCGCATTGCCACGAATCGTGACGCTGCATGACATCCAGATCGCGCCAGTGGACGCAAAAGGCGGCTACGACAATCTCACCATGGATGTGACCGCCAAAACCTACCGCTACATCGAGGATGAGGGCGGCGCCAAAGGCGCTAAGAAGAAATCGGGAGGCGCTTCGTGAAGAGTACATCGGCCGTTTGCGCCATATGCGTCGTGCTGTGCGCGCTGCTCGCGACAGGCTGTTCCGGCGGTCAATCGGATTTGCAGAAGTGGATCGAGACCACCAAGAAGAAGCCCGGCGGCCGCATCTTGCCGCTACCGGAAGTCAAACCTTACGAAACCTACGTGTACGCCGCCTCGAACCTGCGCTCGCCGTTCCAACCGCAAGGTCCCGGTTCGGCCAACGGCCAGGCGAGTCTGCGGCCGAGCGCGCGCCGCAACCGTGAATTCCTCGAAGGCTTTTCGCTCGACACTCTGAAGATGGTCGGGACTTTCAAGGTGGGCAGCAATTTTTATGGGCTCGTGCAATCGAAAGACGGGCTCGTACACAAGGTTCAACCGGGCAATTATCTCGGGCAGAACGACGGCAAGGTGACAGAAATTACCGGCGGAAGAATTAGTCTCGTCGAAATCATACCGGATGGTCTCGGCGGCTATATAGAGCGACCGGCCTCATTGGCACTGTCCGATTAGGCCACAGGGAGAAGAGAGCATGATGAGAATTCAAATACGATCGGCGATGTTGTGCGCGATGACATTTGCCGCATTGGCTGCGACCAGTTTCACGGCGCGGGCCGCTGATCCGGTCAAGCTCGAGTCGATCGACGTTCAGACACTGTCGGGCCAGCAGGTGCAGCTCAAGCTGCACATGGACGGTCCGGCACCCGAGCCACTGCCGTTCACCATCGACAAGCCGGCGCGCATTGCGTTCGACCTGCCGAATACCACGCTGGCGCTCGCTTCACGCCGCTTCGATGTGCGTTCCGCCGGCGTCGACACCGTGGTTGCGGCCGAGGCCAATGGCCGCACGCGCTTGGTCGTGAATGTCGACAGTCTATTGCCCTACACCACCAAGATCGACGGCAACAACCTGGTCATAACCCTGGGCGCACAGCCGGGCGCCAGCCTTGCCACACCCGCCGTGGCGCGCGCCAGCGGTGGGCAGCCCGCGGCTCCGGTGGAGCGTGCGATCAAAACCATCGACTTCAGGCGCGGCTCCGACGGCACGGGCCGCGTGATCGTGCAGCTCACCGACCCGCGCACCCCGGTCAACGTGCGGCAGGAAGGCAATCAGATCGTGGTGGACTTTGCCGGCACGCTGATGCCGAAAAACCTCATGCGCCGCTACGACGTCATGGATTTCGCGACACCGGTGCAAACGGTCGACGCGGTTCGGGTGGAGGGCAGCACCCGCCTGGTGATCAGCGCGCAGGGTGATTTCGAACAGCTGGCCTACCAATCCGACAACCAATACACCATCGAGGTCAAGCCTTCGACGAAGCGCACCGCCCAGGAAGACAAAAAGGAATACACCGGCGAGCGCCTCACGCTGAATTTCCAGGACATCGACGTGCGCTCGGTATTGCAGCTGCTCGCCGACACCAGCGGCCAAAACATCGTGGTCAGCGATTCCGTCACCGGCAATTTGACGCTGCGCCTGCAAAACGTGCCTTGGGATCAGGCTCTCGACATCGTGTTGCGCACCAAGGGCCTGGACAAGCGCCGCCACGACAACGTCATCATCATCGGGCCCACGGAAGAACTCGCCTCGCGCGAAAAGGCGGAACTGGCCGCGCATAAAGAGGTGCAGGAGCTGTCGCCGATCCACACTGAATTCATGCAGGTCAACTATGCCAAGGTCGCGGACCTGGCAAAATTAATCAGGCCGACAGGGGGCGCCAGCGCAGGCGCCAAGAACTCCTTGCTCTCGCCGCGCGGCTCACTGTCGATCGACGAGCGCACCAACACCCTGCTGGTGCAGGACACGTCGGATAATCTGGCGGATATCCGCCGCTTGGTGCAGACCTTGGACGTGCCGGTCAGACAGGTATTGATCGAAGCGCGCATCGTGATCGTCAGCGACACCTTCGAACGCGACCTGGGCGTACGGTTTGGCATCACCAGCGCGCACCAGGTGAATGGCAACGGTCTTATCGCCGTCACCGGCAACGGCGTCGGCGCCGACACGATTACCGGATCGGCGATCACCAATTTGCAGACCGGGACTTCGCCGTTCCCGGTGGCGACGCCGACCCTCGACAATCGCTACATGGTCAATCTGCCGGCTGCGAATATCAACGGCAGCATCGGCGTTTCGCTCCTTACCGGCAGCACTCTGGTCGATCTGGAGCTGTCGGCGGCGCAAAACGAAGGCAAGAGCGAGACCATATCCTCGCCGCGCGTGATCACGGCGAACCAGAAGCAAGCCGAGATCAAGCAGGGCGTGGAAATTCCCTATCAAGAATCGGCCTCGAGCGGCGCCACCACCACGCAATTCAAGAATGCCGTGCTGTCGCTCAAAGTGACGCCGTTGATCACGCCGGACAACCGCGTGATCCTCGACCTCGACGTTTCGGACGATTCGGTCGGACAGCAGGTCACCAGCGCCACCGGCGGCAGCGTGCCGTCGATCGATACGCGCGAGATCATCACCCAGGTGCTGGTCAACGACGGCCAGACCGTGGTGCTGGGCGGAATTCTTGATACCACCAAGACCAAGCAGGCCAACAAGGTACCGTTCCTGGGGGATATTCCCATCCTCGGCTATCTGTTCAAGAGCACGACCGATATCAACAACAAGACCGAACTGCTGATCTTCATCACGCCGAAAATTCTGCGTGAGGGATCGAATCTCTACTGACGTCCGCGGACGCGTTTCCGATCAAGGGCGCCCCAGGGGCGCCCTTATTTCAAGACGGACAATCAGGCGAAGCGCTTTAGGTCCGCTATGATCAGCGATGGTCATGCTCACCAAGCGCAATATATTTCTGATCGGGCCGATGGGATCCGGCAAAACGGCGGTCGGGCGGCATCTCGCGCGCCTGTTTCGCTTTACCTTTCATGACAGCGACGCGGACATCGAGGCGAAAACCGGCGTGGACATCGCATTCATTTTCGAAAAGGAAGGCGAGGCGGGCTTTCGCATCCGCGAAAAGGAGTCGATCGATCGTCTGACGCGCCTGGATTCCATCGTGCTGGCCACCGGCGGCGGGGCGGTGATCGATTCGGACAACCGCCGCGCGCTCGCCGAACGCGGCGTCGTGGTTTATCTGGCGACGTCAGTCGATCAGCAGATCGAACGCACGCGGCATGCCCGGCACCGCCCCTTGCTCAACGATGCCAACCCGGAAAACCGGCTCAACGAGCTGATGCAGCGCCGGGCGACGCTGTATGCGGAGATCGCCGATCTTACGATCTCGACGGACGGACGGCGCGTGCAGCTCGTGGCCGAGGAAATCCAGCATGAGCTGCAGCGAGCGCGCGGCTCCTAGTGTTCGTATAATCAACGCCGTGCAAACGCTTCATGTAGATGTCGGGCATTCACGCTATCCCATCACCATTGGTTCCGGATTGCTGACGAATCGCGAGCTGCTGGAGCAGCAAATCCCCGGCCGCGATCTGCTGGTCGTGACCAATGCCACGGTCGCCAAGCTGTATCTTGCGAAATTCACGGGCAGCTTTGCGCAGCGCCACATCGGCGACTGCATCTTGCCGGACGGTGAGCAGCACAAGACCCTGCAAACCGCGGGCTGGGTATTCGACGCGCTGGTTGCCAACAAGATGAATCGCGACGCGACCGTGTTGGCGCTGGGCGGCGGCGTGGTCGGCGACATCGCAGGCTTCGCGGCGGCGTGCTATCAGCGCGGCATCGGCTACGTGCAGATTCCCACCACGCTGCTTGCGCAGGTGGATTCCTCGGTCGGCGGCAAGACCGGAGTGAACCATACCGGCGGCAAGAACCTGATCGGCGCCTTCTACCAGCCGCGGGCGGTCATCGCCGACACCGACGTACTGGCCACCTTGCCCGACCGGGAACTGAAGTCAGGCCTCGCCGAGGTGATCAAGTACGGCTGCGTCTGGGATCCGCTGCTGTTCGATTGGCTGGACCGCAACATTGTCAAGCTGCTGGCGCGGGATGCCGAGGCGCTGAAGTATGCCGTCGGCAGGTCGTGCGAGATAAAAGCCATCGTGGTTGCGAGGGACGAACGCGAGCGCGATCTGCGGGCAATCCTCAATTTCGGCCATACCTTCGGCCACGCCATCGAGGCCGCAACCGCCTACGAGAAATACCTGCACGGCGAGGCGGTGGGACTCGGCATGCTGATCGCCGCGGATTTGTCGCTGCGGTTGGGGCTGATCGATGCGCCGCTCAAGGAGCGCGTGCGCGACATCCTGGCGCGCACCGGTTTGCCGACCCAGGCGCCGCGCATCGGGGCCGCCAAGGCACTCGAGCTGATGCAGATGGACAAGAAGGTGCTTGCCGGCGCGCTGCGCGTGGTGCTGCTCGAAAAGCTCGGCCGCGCCATCATCACCGACCAGTTCTCCAAAGCCGCGCTCGACGCCACCCTCAAGGAATATTTCGAATGAACGCGCTGGCGCCCTACGCTGCTCTCGAGGAGCACTCGCGCGGGCGCCGCTACCCGGAACCAGCGCCGCAACGCCGCTCGGAATACCAGCGCGATCGCGATCGCATCGTGCATTCCACCGCGTTCCGCCGACTGGTCTACAAGACACAGGTGTTCGTCAATCACGAGGGCGACCTGTACAGAACGCGGCTCACGCATTCGCTCGAGGTGGCGCAGATAGCGCGCACCATCGCCCGGGCGCTGAAGCTGAACGAGGAATTGTCCGAGGCCATATGCCTCGCGCATGATCTCGGGCACACGCCGTTCGGCCACGCGGGACAGGATGCCCTCAACGACTGCATGGCGGATTTCGGCGGCTTCGAACACAACCTGCAATCGCTGCGCGTGGTCGACGAGCTCGAGGAGCGCTACGCCGAATTTGACGGTTTGAACCTGACCTTCGAATGCCGCGAGGGTATTCTCAAGCACTGTTCCTACAACAACGCGATCCAGCTCGGGGAATTGGGCCAACGCTTCATCAATCGCCAGCAGCCCGGCCTGGAGGCGCAGCTTGCGAATTTTGCCGATGAAGTTGCCTACAACAATCACGACGTGGATGACGGTATTCGCGCCGGACTGATCAGCGTCGAGCAGCTGCTCGAGGTGCCGTTGTTTCGCGGCTACCACGACCAAGTGCTGGCCAAATACCCGGCGCTCGCCGGCCGCCGCCTGGTCTACGAGATTCTGCGGCGGATGATCAACCACCTGGCCAGCGACCTGATCGATGCCTCGGAGGCGCGCCTCGCGGCATCGGGGGTGCGCTCGATCGCGGAGGTAAGGTCGCACTCGGGAATGCTGATCGGCTTCAGCGATGCCACCCGCGAGCAGAATTACGCGCTCAAGACTTTCCTGCGCGAACGCGTTTACAAGCACTACAAGGTGCGGCGCATGACCGCCAAGGCGCGGCGCGTGGTGCGCGATTTGTTCGATGCTTTTTTCAACGATCCCACCTTGATGCCGGACGAACACGAAGCGCGCGCCAGATTGGAACTGGTGCAGGGTCCCGCGGGGCGCGCGCGCGCGGTGGCCGATTACATTGCCGGGATGACCGATCGCTACGCCATTCTCGAGCACAGCCGCCTGTTCGAACCCAGCGAGCGGACATGATGACGAGCAGGAGCGAACCGCTGAAGAACGATCTGCTGCTGCGCGCACTGCTTCGCGAGCCCACGCCGCGGCGGCCGATTTGGTTGATGCGCCAGGCGGGACGCTATCTGCCGGAGTATCGGGCCACGCGCGAGCGCGCCGGCGGATTCCTGGAGATGTGCACCACTCCGGAGATCGCGTGCGAAATCACCTTGCAGCCGGTCGACCGCTATCCGCTCGACGCCGCAATCCTGTTCTCGGACATTCTCACGATTCCGCACGCGATGAACCTCGGCTTGGAATTCGAGGCCGGCGAGGGTCCGAAGTTCGAGCGTCCGGTGCGCATGCCAGCCGACATCGATGCGCTGCGGGTGCCCGATCCGGCGCGCGAACTCAGGTACGTGACCGATGCGGTGGCGCTGGTGCGCCGCGAGTTGCACGGCCGGGTACCGCTCATCGGCTTTGCGGGCAGCCCGTGGACGGTGGCCACATACATGGTGGAAGGAGGCGGCAGCAAGACCTTCGGCCACATCAAACGCATGATGTACGAATCACCGCGGCAACTGCACCGTCTGCTCGAACTGCTGGCAAAGGCGACGATTCTTTATCTGAATGCGCAAATCGCCGCCGGCGCGCAGGCCATCATGCTGTTCGATACCTGGGGCGGCGTGTTGACGCCGGCGCAATACGAGGAATTCTCGCTGCGCCACATGGCGCAGGTCGTGGACCAACTTACCAAGAAATCGGAGGGACGCCGGGTTCCCAACATCGTCTTTACCAAGGGCGGCGGAGCCTGGTTGGCAAAAATCGCCGGCATCGGCTGCGATGCGGTCGGCGTCGATTGGACCACCGACTTGAAGGAAGCGCGCCAAGCCGTCGGCGGGCGCGTCGCATTGCAGGGCAATCTCGACCCGTCCGCGCTGTTCGCGCCGCCCGAGACCCTGCGCGCCGAAACCTTGCGGGTGCTGCAGAGCTTCGGCGCCGGCAGCGGCCACGTGTTCAATCTAGGTCATGGCATCACGCCGGAGGTCGATCCGCAGCGCGTCGCGCTGCTGGTGGAGACGGTGCAGGCCTACAAGCCCGCGCAAGCTTGACTCGCGCACCGAGGAGGTAACCATGTCCACAGTTTCCTATGCCCTATGGGCGTTCGCCGCCGGCGCGCTGATTCCGCTGATGGCGATCTTGAATGCCGGGCTGGCGCGCGGCGTCGGAGGACCGATTCAAGCCGCGGTCATTTTGTTCGCGACCGGGTTGGTTGCATCGCTCCTGGTTGCCGCGACGGCCGCGGTGCGCATTCCGCAGCTATCAGCGATCGCTGGCATCGCGCCCGCCCAGTACGCCGGCGGCGTGATTGTCGCCTTCTATGTCCTCAGCATCACCTTTCTTGCCCCGCGCTTCGGCGTCGGCAACGCGATTCTGTTCGCGGTGACGGCGCAGCTATTCTCGTCGGCGGTGATAGACCACTTCGCTCTGGCGGGAGCGGCGCTGCGGCCGTTGACAACCCTGAGGGTGGTCGGACTCACAATCGTCATCAGCGGTGTCGTGCTTACGCAGATTGCTGATCGCGTCGCCGCGGGATCACGCTAACGCACCCTATCATTGCGCGGCGCCGGCCGCAGGGTTGCGCAGCTCGTCGCGCAGCGCGCGGCGCAGAATCTTGCCGACATTGCTCTTGGGCAGCTCGGCGCGAAAATACACATGCTTCGGCACTTTGTAACCGGTGAGTTCGGTGCGAAGGTGCGCGATCAGCGCTTCGGCGCTCAGGTTCGGATCTTTCTTCACGACGAACAGGGCGACCACCTCGCCGGAATTCTCGTCCGGCTGCGCAACCGCCGCGACTTCCAGCACGCCGGGATGCTCGGCAACGACGCTTTCGACTTCATTGGGATATACGTTGAATCCCGACACCAAGATCATGTCCTTCTTGCGGTCCTCGATGTAGACGAAACCTGCGGCATCCATGCGCCCGATGTCGCCGGTGCGCAGCCAATCGCCGAACATCACGTTCTCGGTCTCGTCGGGCCGGTTCCAATAGCCGCGCATCACCTGGGGACCGAAGACGCAGATCTCGCCGATGCCGTTGACGGGCAGCTCCTTGCCGGCGTCGTCGCGAATGGAAATATCGGTCGACGGAACCGGTAGCCCGACCGAGCCGTTGAACTCCAATCCGACGGGATTGGCGGTGGCAATGGGCGAGGTTTCGGTCAGCCCCCAGCCTTGGCTGACGATGCTGCCGGTGACTTCTTTCCAGCGCTTCGCCACCACCGGTTGCACCGCCATGCCGCCGGCGAAACTGACGCGCAGCGCGCCAAAATCCACCGCTTCGAACCCTGGTGTGTGCAGCAGCGCATTGAACAGCGTGTTGACTCCGCTGATGAAGTTGAACTTGTACTTCTTCAGTTCCGCCACGAATGCCGGGAAATCACGCGGATTCGTTATCAGCACATTGCGGGCTCCGAGCGGCAGGAAGACCAGACAATTCGTGGTGAGCGCAAAAATGTGGTAGAGCGGCAGCGCCGTGATCACGACGCGCCCGCCGCCGGCCTGCAGCGCGGGCTTTATCCATGCCAGGGCCTGCAGCAGGTTGGCCACCATGTTGCGGTGGGTGAGCACGGCCGCCTTCGCCACGCCCGTGGTGCCGCCGGTGTACTGCAGAAAGGCGATGTCCTCGCCCCCTAATGCAACGGGCTGGAGCTTGAGTCCGAGGCCGCTGCCCAGAGCATCCTTGAACGATATCGAACCGGGCATTTTCCACGCGGGAATCTGTTTGCGAACGTGCCGCAGCACAAAATTTACCATGAAGCCCTTTGGCAGCCCCAACAAGTCCCCGACGCCCGTCACCAGCACGTTCTTCAAGTCGGTGCGCGCCAGCACTTGTTCGAGTACGTGCGCGAAGTTCTCGACAATGACAATGGCCTTCGCGCCCGAATCCTTCAACTGATGTTCGAGTTCGCGCGGCGTATACAGAGGATTGGTATTGACCACCACCATGCCGGCGCGCAGCGCGCCGAACAGCGCGATGGGATACTGCAGAATATTGGGCATCATCAGCGCGACGCGATCCCCTCTGCTCAAGCCGGATTTCTGCTGCAGCCACGCCGCAAACGCACGGCTGAGTTCGTCGAGTTGCGCGTAACTCAAGGTCGCGCCCATGTTGCTGAATGCAGGCTGCTGACGATGGCTCGCAAACGCCTCCTCGATCACTTCCTTGAGCGATGCATAAGAGTCGGGGTCGATGTCCGCCGGCACGCCGGGCGGGTACTGTTTTAGCCAACTTCGATCCACTGGGTGTGCCTCGTTTTATTAGCGTGTGTATACCGGAGTAGACTAGCCCATGGAGCGCGAATGGTCACAAATCGGCGTTTGATTGTCATCGGCCTATGCATCGCGCTGTCGGGCTGTGTGCTGGGCAGCGGACCCTGCCTGTGGCTCAAGCCGGTCAGAGTAACCCTGGCGGGACATGTGCATTTTCGCGACTTTCCGGGCCCGGACGGCATCGACAATGTGCCGCTGCTGGTGCTGGATGAGCAAAGATACGTATACGCTCCGGCTCAAAGCCATCTTTGCTTGGCAGCAAACGACCTGCAGCTGGTGGGGGTCGCTGAATTCCCGCAGAGCATCGGCGAGAATTCGCATGTCTCGGTCGTGGGCACGTTGTTCGAAGCGGTATCCTCGCGCCAGTACACTCGCTTTTTGATCAATGTCGTCAGCATCGTGCCGCTACGGGCAGCGCGCTGACGATCGCATTCCAGGAAAATCGGTCTACAATCACAGCCCGCTATTTGCGGCAGAATCAAATGAGGGGAGTGAGGCCATGAAAAGTAGAACTCTTGCCGGCCTGATGGCCGCGCCGTTGCTGATATTCGCCTTGGCGCTTACCGCCAGAGCGGCGGACCCAGCCACGACCACTTGCCAGGACGGAACCACCAGCACCTCGACGGGCAAGGGCACTTGCAGCGGTCACGGCGGCGTCCAAAAGGCCGCGAAGACCAGTGCGGCGCCAGCAGCAGCACCCGCCGCAGCGCCAGCCGCAGCACCCGCCGCGGCGCCGGCCGCACCGGCAGCGCCCGCCAAGAGCGGCGCAGCGACGACTTGTGCGGATGGCAGTACCAGCACATCGACCGGCAAGGGCACGTGCAGCGGCCATGGTGGCGTACAGAAAGCAACCACGGCGGCGCCGGCAAAGGCCGCTGCCTCGAGCGCGCCCGCCGCCACTCCGGCCGCGGCCGCGCCAGCAGCAGCTGCGACGACAGCGCCGGCACCGACCGCCGCCAAGTCAACCACGGCGACCAGCTCGGCGCCCACCGCTAAAGCCGGCAATACCGATCCCACCGGTGCTACCGCCAAGTGCAAGGACGGCACTTACTCGAAGTCGGCGCACCGCAGCGGTACCTGCTCCAGCCACGGCGGCGTCGACACCTGGTTGACCGCGGCCCAGTAGATTCGGCCGACGGGATTATTTGCGCAGCAGCGGTTGCAGCGCCGGCCAGACGTTCTCGAGCAGCTTCGGCTGCCCGAGAGCGTTCGGGTGAATGTCATCGTCCTGCATGAGATTTGGCGATAGGGCGATGTCGTTCAGCAAGAACGGCACCAAGGGGATTTTCTTGTCGCGGGCGATCGCGCTGAAACTGTCGCGAAATTGCTCGGTGTACGGGAGCCCGTAGTTGGGCGGCATGCGCATTCCCAGGAGCAGTACCTTGGCGCCGGCCGCCGCGGCCAGATCTGTCATTTGCTCGAGATTGGCGCGCATTTGCGGGATTGGCAATGCGCGCAATCCGTCGTTGCCGCCCAGTTCGATCACCACGATCTTGGGGAGGTGAAGCTCGAGCGCGCGCGGCAGACGCGCCAGCCCCCCGGCGGTGGTCTCACCGCTAACGCTGGCGTTGACGACTTCGTAACCGTACCCTAGGGCTTTGAGCCTCGTCTTGAGCAATTCCACCCAGCCCTGTTCTACGTGCGCCAGGCCGTAGCCCGCGCTGATGCTATCGCCAAAAACGAGAATCACGGGTGTCTCGGCCCTGGCCGGGGCCCATGCGACGATCAATAGAGTCAAGGCGAAAAGCCGCTTCACAGGCGCTCCTGATGCAAGATCAAATCGTTCTCGAAGCCAAGAATGTATCGAAGACGGTCGCCAGCCCCGCCGGGCCGCTGACCATTCTCGCCGATGTGAGCCTCAGTGTGCGAACCGGCGAGACTCTGGCCATCGTCGGCGAGTCGGGCGCCGGCAAGTCGACGCTGTTGGCGTTGCTCGCGGGACTCGACTCGCCGAGCACGGGCCGTGTGCTGATTGCCGGCACCGATCTTACGGAACTCGACGAGGATGGCCGGGCGGCACTGCGAGGCAAGCATGTTGGATTCGTGTTTCAGTCGTTTCATTTGATTCCCTCCCTCACGGCCATCGAGAATGTGATGCTGCCGCTGGAACTCGGCGGCCGGCGCGATGCGCGGCAGGCGGCGGCGGCGGCGCTCGAACAGGTGGGATTGACGCCGCGAGTGGAGCACTACCCGAAGCAATTGTCCGGCGGCGAACAGCAACGCGTCGCAATTGCGCGCGCCTTCGTGACGCATCCCGCCGTATTGTTCGCCGACGAGCCCACCGGCAATCTGGATACCGCGACCGGGCAGCGCATCACCGATCTGTTGTTCGATTTGAACCGCAGCTCCGGCAGCACGCTGGTGCTGGTCACGCATGATCGGGAGCTGGCGGCACGCTGCAATAGAATGCTGCAGCTCGATGCCGGACACGCGGTGAACTGATGCAAGCTCTGCGCTTCGCGTTACGCAATCTTTGGCGCGACCTGAAGTCCGGCGAATTGTCCGTGCTGCTGCTGGCGCTGGTGGTGGCGGTGCTGTCATTGACGGCGGTCGGTTTTTTTACCAGCCGCATCTCGCAGGGAGTGCGGGCGCAGGCGGCGGAAGTGCTGGCGGCGGATCTGCGTATGGAGTCGCCAAATCCCGTACCCGCGCGGTATTTCACCGAGGCGCGGGCGCGCGGCATCCGCAGCGCGCAAGTGATCTCCTTTCCCACCGCGATATTCAGCGGAGATTTGAGCCAGCTGGCCGCGCTCAACGCGGTCACGGCGGGCTATCCGCTGCGCGGCCACCTGCGCATCGCGGATGCCCCTTTTGGCCCCGGTCGAATCACCGATCGGATTCCGGGTGTGGGTGAGGTATGGGTCGATTCGCGCATCATCGCGCATCTCAAGCTGGAGCTTGGCGCCAGCTTACGCATCGGCGCAGGCTCGTTCCGCGTCACCCAGGTGCTCGACTACCGGCCGGATCAGGGCACGGGCTTCGTCAATCTCGCGCCGGCGGCGCTGCTCAACTTCGACGATCTCGCCGCCACGCAGCTGATCCAGCCGGGCAGCCGGGCCAGCAATGCCGCGCTGTTCGCGGGTAGCCCGGCGGCGGTTGCCGCCTTCCGCGAATATCTCGTCGCTGCGAAAGCGCCGGGCGAGCGCCTGCGGGATGTCGAGGAATCCAGCCGGCAGCTCAATTCCGCCATCGATCGCGCCAGCCGATTCTTGAATCTCGCGAGCCTTGCCTCGGTGCTGCTGGCGGCGGTGGCGGTGGTGATGGGCGCGCGGCGCTACGCATCGCGCCACATCGATGCCGTCGCCTTGATGAAATGCATGGGCGCCGCGCAAGGTTTCGTGCTGTCGATTTCCATTATCGAACTGGCGTTGCTGGCATTATTCGCGGTCGCCGTCGGGACAGCGCTCGGCTATCTCGCGCAGGTCGGATTGGTGTGGCTGCTGCAAGGTTTGATCCGCAACGAGCTGCCCGCGGCCTCGCTGGCGCCGCTGCCGATTGCGCTGGTGACCGTGGTGGCGATGCTCATCGGCTTCGCCTTACCGCCCCTGCTGCAATTGAAGAACACGCCGCCGGCGCGGGTGCTGCGCAAAACCGTGAGGGCGCCGCC
>Ga0210388_10003097_pt1 | contig 13002 bp, 15 predicted proteins | sample IncBWC19OmetaG_FD_155485 | JGI IMG/M metagenome (GOLD analysis project Ga0210388, IMG submission 155485) | Forest soil microbial communities from Barre Woods Harvard Forest LTER site, Petersham, Massachusetts, United States - Inc-BW-C-19-O ... | reverse complement strand
GTGGGGGCGCTGGCAAGCTGATGCGGATCACACTTAATCTGGCCAGCCAGCCGTACGTCGATCTGCGATCGATCCTGAAGCGGCTGCGCATTCTGATGCTGGTGCTGGCGGTGCTGATCCTGCCCCTGTGGCTGGTGCTGCGGGCCGAGCGCGGCAAGGCCGCGGACGCCCTTGCGCGCGTGGATGCCATGGACAACAACGTGCGGCGGCTGGAGCAGCAGCAGCAGAGCTATCAGGCGCTGATGCGGCAGCCGGCGAACGCGGCGGTGCTGACGCAATCGGATTTTCTGAATGGGCTGTTCCGGCGTAAGGCGTTCTCCTGGACGGCGACGATGACCGATCTCGAGACGGTGCTGCCGACCGGGGTGCAGGTGATGAGCATCGATCCGGAGGTTGCGAAAGATGGCTCGGTGACCATTCATCTGCGGGTGAGCGGGGCGCGCGACCGCGCCGTGGAGCTGGTGAAGAACCTGGAGAAATCGCGGCACTTTGCTTCGCCGCGGCTGACGGGCGAGGCGCTGGCCCAGACGCAGGGCGGAAATACGGGCCCGAACGCAGCCGTCGAGCCGGTGAGCGCCGCGATGCCGGTGAACTTCGATATTCTGGCGGACTATCGTCCGCTGAGCCCCGCGGAGGAGAAGACGGCTGAAGCGGGTGCGGACAAGGGTAAGGGTAGTGGCAAGGCTGGGGTTAAATCCGGAGTCAAGGCCGGGACTCATCCGGGAATACAACCGGGAATACCCGCGCATCGTGCGGTGAGGAAGCAGGTCGCGCAATGAACCAGCTGCGGCGCTTCTTCACATTGCTGAATCTGCACCTGGCGGGAGTTGTGGTGCTGGCCGGGCTCGTGCTCTTCGTGGGAACGAAGGCGGTGATTGCACTGCATGATGCCGGAGCGGCGCAGTCGGCGAGCTTCGAGCAGCAGCAGATCCGGTATGCACAGTTGCAGGCGCAGATGGGTCACCTGGAAGGGCTGCCGCAGAAGGTAGATCAGTCGCGGGATGACGCGATGCACTTCTTCGAGAAGCGGCTGGCTCCGAATTATTCGACGATCGCCGAGGAACTGGGTGCGATCGAGGTGAAGAACCAGGTCCGGCGGACACGGACGGCATATGTGGAGACGCCGGCCGTCGAAGGGCTCCGCGAACTTCGCATCGATACCAGCGTGAGCGGCGACTACGCTCCGCTGATGCACTTCATCAACGACCTGGAGCGGGACAAGAACCATGTCTTCTTCATCGTGGACGGGCTGACGCTGAGCGGGCAGCAGGGCGGACTGGTGAACCTGCGGCTGCGGGTGACGACCTATCTGCAGGCGGGCGCTACGGATCTGCCGGCGAATAGCGGCGACGCGGCGGCTGAGCCGGTAGCGGAGACTGGCGCGGCCCAGGGCGCTGCGCCTGCGCAGCCACAGGAGGTGCAATAGTGGCGCTCAAAGTCGGCAATGAAGATAAGAAAAAGGTAGCGATTGCCGGCGTGCTGGGCGTGATCGTGCTGTTCCTGGTGGTGCGAACGCTGTGGAGCACATTCGGGCCGTCTTCAACACCTGCCGCTCCGGCGGCAGCTCCTGTTGCGGCTCCGGTATCTGCGAATGCGCCGGTTTCCACCGGCAGCGGAACGCATGCGGCGACCAGGGTTGGCGGATCGAGTGTCGGTGCTTCGATGGCGAGGCTTGACCCTACGCTGCATCCGGAGTGGATGGCCGCGGCGGAATCGCTGGAATACACGGGCAAGGGGCGGAATATCTTCTCGATGTTCTCGGCGCCGGTGATCGAAGCGGTGCAGGCACCGATCCGGCCGGTGAATCAGGGGCTGGTAGCGACGGGACCGCCTCCCCCGCCGCCCATCAATTTGAAGTTTTTCGGGTTTGAAGCGAACAATGGCGGCTCCCGGAAGGCATTTCTGCTGCATGGGGACGACGTTTTTATTGCGGCTGAAGGCGACGTGGTCGATCATCGCTACAAGGTGGTGAGGATTGCGCCCTTCAACCTGCAGGTAGAGGATATTCCCTACCACAACACGCAGACGCTGCCGCTGATTCAGAACTAGCTGGGACTTCGCGTCCAGCGGCACGCGCCTTCGGCGGAACTCCGGGTACGGAGATGCTCGAGCGCCGAGAATGGAGACAGGCTATGAGACACAATCGCCAATTTGCACGGAATGGGTTCGATCGCCGAAATGGCGGCGAGGCCGGCTTTGTGCTGCTCGCGGTGCTGTTTCTGGTGGCGCTGCTCCTCATTGCGCTGGCGGTGGCCGCGCCGCAGGTTGCCAAATCGATCCAGCGGGACAAAGAGGCGGAGCTGATTCATCGCGGTCTGCAGTACAAGCGGGCGATCAAGCTTTACTACGCTAAATTCGGCTCCTACCCGGCGAATATCGATCAATTGATGAATACGAACCAGGTTCGTTTTCTGCGCAAGCGGTACACCGACCCATTTACGGGAAAAGATGACTGGAAGATCATCTATTTCGGGCAGGCTCATATCCGGCCGCTGGGGCTGTTCGGCCAGCCGATCATGGGCGGCGCCACGGCTGGGTCGAGCGGGCTGGGCGGAACGGGCACGGGCGGAATGGCCACGCCCATCGGATCTTCAGGATCGACGACAGGCAGCGCGTTTGGCGGCAGCACGGACGGCTCGAGCGGATCTTCGAGCTTCGGGTCTGGATCGGGCAGCAGCTTTGGATCTGGCTCGGGGAGCAGCTTCGGGTCTGGGTCGGGTAGCAGCTTTGGATCGGGCTCGGGAAGCAGCTACGGATCGGGATCAGGCAGCAGCATTGGATCGGGCTCGGGTGGCACGGGTGGCACGGCTTCGGGGAGCATGTACGCCTCGGGGTCAGGGTCCGGCTCTTCCACCGGCACAGGTTCAACCACGGGAAGCGGGACCGGGTCGGCATTCGGCTCGACCGGCAGCTCTGGATCTACGCTGGGCGGCGGTCCGATCGTAGGAGTCGTGATTCCGGACACCAGAGCGTCGATCAAGGAATACAAGAAGCAGAAGCATTACAACGAGTGGGAGTTTGTCTACGATCCGCTGGAAGAGCAGATGCAGGCAGGCGGGTTACTTGGCGCGGGGCAGCAGAATCTCAACGGTGCGACTCCGATCGGCAACGGATTCGGCAGCTCTACGGGAGGGTCGAGCACCTTCACCTCCGGCCCGAGTGGAGGACAGATTGGCGGAGGGATCGGGGGCCAGATCGGCGGCACATCCAGCGGAACGGGCACTACCCCGCCCCAGCAGTAGAGTCGGGTTTCTGGAAAGAAAAGGCCTCGCAGCGAGCGAGGCCTTTTTGTTGCTTCAGTTTACGGGAGATTTAGACGCTGAAGGACGAGCCGCAGCCGCAGGTGCTCTTGACGGTGGGGTTCTCGAACTTGAAGCCGGCTGCCTCGAGGGTCTCGACGTAGTCGACGACGCAGCCGTTGAGGTACATGAGCGAGGTGGCATCGACGAAAACCTTGAGGCCGTCGAAGTTCAGGACCTTGTCCATCATGCCGGCCTGGTTTTCGAAGGACATCGAGTACTGGAAACCCGAACATCCGCCGCCGACGACGCCGATGCGCAGACCGGCGGGGAGTGGATCCTGAGTCGCCATGATTTCACGCACCTTGACTGCAGCGCTATCGGTCAGGGAAAGCGGTGTTTTGGTCTGAACTGTTTCGGGTGTTGCTACGGCTGTGGCCATTGGGGTATCTCCTGGATCTGATAAAAAACGGTCTTACAAAACTCGTACTTTTAGTGTATCGCCCGTTTGAAGGGGAATACAAGGCTCATCACGTCCGGGACGCAATCAGCCGTACACACTTTTAGATGAGGTTTTCGCGAAATCGACTCGCAGAATCAGCTCAATCGGCGACCACTTTGTCTGAAATGCGCTGGTATTCGGCCTCGGAAATGAGCCCTTTGTCGACCAGATCGTGGGGGGAGGAGTAGGGGCGGCCATCGACGATGTGCTGGGCGCGGGCCGCGGAGATGCCGGGGAGCGTGGTGAGCCGGCCAGCCGAGGCGGAGTTGATGTCAATAGATTCAGTTCGCCCAGGGGATACGGCTCGTCCGGGGGCGGGCTTGTCGCTGTTCAGCCCCTCTTTGACGCCGGCGGCGATGTCATCTACCTTTCGCTCGGCCTTGGCGGCGGCGACTTTGGCGTTGGCGGCCGCCTCCTGGGCGTCCTGTTTAACCTGCTGCGTGGTTTGAGCGGCCTGATCCTTGATTTCCTGGTCGGATTTCGGCGCGTTGTTGCAGCCAGAGAGCCATAGAAGTGCTGCGCAAACGATGAGAGCGGCCACAGTGAGCACGCCCAGTTCTTTCCACAGCCTGACCTCGAGCGTGCTGGTCTTGAGATTTCCGGCTTCGAGCGTGTCGGGGTGATTCATTGCGAGTCTCCTGTGCGCGCAGCCGTGAGCTCAGGCCGCGCGACCTGTCACAGGTATGGAATCCTTTCATTCTCCGGGGGTTGCCAAACTGGTTTCGCAATACCAAAAACCGCCTGTTCAAGGCTGCAAGAGCAGGACTAGTATGCTTACCGAACGGCCCCTCCTACCCCCGCGCCCGCGAAAACCGGACCCGCTCGTATCTGGAGCCGGCTCAAATTCGAATCCTGAGGTGCTCCATGAGCTTCATGCCTGTTCTATGGATCGTGTGGGCCGGAGTAACAGCGATCCTACTTGTGCTGTTGGCATACAGAGGCACGCTTACCCGGTATGAGGAAGATCAGATATTTCTGGACTCCGCCAGCACTCATCAAGAGAAAGAACAATCGGAAATTCTCGTGAAGGTCGGGAAGATCCAACCCTTCGTGCGCGTCGCGATCACGGCAACCTGTGTGATGTCAGCCTGTATCCTCGGCATTTACGTGTGGGATGCAGTCAAGCACTTATCGTAGCCTGCAGTTAACGTAACGAATCGTTGCATGGGCCGGGCCGGAATGCCGATGACAGATCTGCCGCGTTCCGGCGACCGCCCCTCCTGTGCTTTTCTCCTGAGTTAGCTCGGCCGATCACGCAGGCGGGCATTGCTGGGAACGCCTGCGAATGTCATGCTTAGAGGAATGAAGCGAGAAAAAACGTTTGGCATTGCGGCAGTTTTCTCACTGGCCTGTTGCGTCTCAATGGCGGCACAGGACCTGGGGTATTGGCGTGCGGCAAGCAAGACAGCGCAGTCCATTACAGGCGACGTCGCAATCTCTGAGGCTCAGATATCGATTAACTTTTACACCTACGCGATCGTCCGCGCGCATGATCTCTCTCCGGCTGAGATCAGCTCGGTATTCGATGCCGACAGCAACGCCAATATCACGGGCCGTCTCTATGGATTGAATGTCCCGGGTGCGAAGAAATTTCTGCACAAGAACACCCTGTGCGGAGGTCAGGATGCCCGGTGGCTGGTGACATACGTTGACGGGCGGTCCTTGCAACTTGCGTTTTTCTCCGGAGCGAAAGCCCCTACTTTAACGCCGGATGCCATAACGAATTCCACCGACCTGTGCGGCACGTTCACCTATACGCGTTGAGCCTGCGGCTTTATCCAGCCGCCCGGCCGGTTCGCTGATTCCCAATGCGACGATCGTCCCGGCGATCAGCGCGGGGACGATCCCACCGTTCATTGGGGCAATTCTTTGCCGGATTGCTCAGCCACCATGAAGGCGGCGTACCAAGCGGGCCAGTTTTCGTCGCGCTTCCCTGTACGCTTCTCGTGCTCTCCGTGGGCCGCCTCCGCGCGCCGAAGAGCACTCGCCAGATCGCTCGCCGACGCGAAGGTCGTCGCCGCGGAGTCGATGCGACCGGGCAGACGTGTGGTGATCTCCTGGAACACCCAGCCGTTGCCATCCGGATCATGGAATGAGGCGAAGGAGCGGTAGCTGCGATGCTCGGGATCAGGACCGCTGACCCGGACCCTCCCGAACAGGTAAGGCTCGTCCGGGCCAGAGTACACGCCGTCGCTGTGGAAGACCTCGCTGACCTCGACGCCGTGAGCGAGCAGCTCTTTGCGGGTAGCCGCGATGTCGGAGACGATCAGGTACAGGCCCTGGGCGGAGCCGGGGGCTGCCCCAGTGACGTTCCTGCCGAAGATCAACGAACATCCGGAACCGGGCGGTGTGAACTGGATTACACGGAAATCGGTGCCGTTGTCGTAGTCGGCGTCGAGCCGCCACCCGAGTTTCCCGCCGTAGAACTCCTTCGCGCGGTCTAGATCCGAGACTGGGATGACAACGATCTCGAACTTCGTGTCGACTCTCGCGACGCTGGCCGCGTCGTTCGTACGGACTTCGTCCGTGCTCATGTCTGCCTCCATGACGGTGAAGGACAATTCAGTTGCACGTCCTATGCTTCCTGATGGGAGCGGTGCCTGCGCATCCGAATTTGTCACGGATGAGATTCAGCCCGCGCGACGAGAGTTTCAACATTCCCGATTCGATCAGACTATTGAAGACCTTCCTTTTATTGGAGGCCTTCCACGGTTCCCTTCGAGACAACGTCCACGTCTACCTGCTTTTCGACGTGCAGCATGAAGTTGCTGGGATCCTTCATGCCCCAGGCTACATAAGGCACGACGAAATGCGTGGTGGCGACGGCGTCTTTACCGGTGACCTGGACTTGAATGGGGAGATCCAGAGGATGATCGCCGCCGTGGATGGTAAATGTGCCGTGCACGGTTACATTCTGCATAGTTCCGGAGCGGATGCTGCCGGTCATTTTTTCGGGGTGGAAGATGGCCTGGGGATATTTCTCGCTCTCGAGGACTTCCTTTTGCATCTTGGTATCGCGCGCGTGGCTGCCGCTTTCGCCGCTGGGGACATCGACGATCACTTCGCCCTGCGCGGCGCCGGTCTGGGGATCGATAGTGATGAGTCCCCCCTTGAGGGCGAAGGTGCCACGCACGGTGTGGAGCGGATCGGAGAGGGTCCAGCGGACCTGGGTGGTCGCGGGATCGAGGTGGATGGTGATTTTAGAGGCCGCCGGGGATTGAGCGATGGCGGCCGAGGTCAGCACCAGCAGCAGAAATGCGGAAAGCAAAACACGAGGAGCTTTCATGCTTTCTCCGTAGGGTTAGGGTCTCAAAAGCTTCAGGCGGACAACGGCATCAGCAGGCGGAAGCCAAGGCTGGGAGCTTGCCGCATGATGAAGTGACGCAGCGGTTTTTCGCCGATGTGGACACAGACCAGGGCTTGAAAGAGAGCCGGGTCGTGGGCCAGGACGCGCAGGGCGCGATCACGGAGTGCGGGCCAGCGATCCATGAGGAGCAGGATGCGGGCCATGGTCTGGGGCAGGCGCATGATAGTGGGATGCACGCTCTCGTAAAGCGATAGATCGCCGGCGTCGATCGCCTCGGCCAGCAGAAGCGCCTGGCGGAAGCTCATGGCCAGCCCCTCGCCGGTGATGGCGTCGGCGGAGCCGGATGCGTCGCCGACCAGCGCGACCTTGCCGCGCGTGACGCTGCGCAGACGGCGGGTGGTGGTGATGCCGCCGCGCTCCCGGGTGATGATTTCGGCGCCGGCGAGTTGCTGCTTGAGTCCGGGGATGGTCCCGACCATCTGTCGCCCGCGCACAGCGTCGGAAGATGCGGCCATGACGGAGACGCAGAGCTCGTTTTCAGCTACGGGGGTGACGTAGACCTGACCGCCCACGGTCCAGTGGACCTCGACATGGGGCCGCGGCCGTTGCGTTATCGAAGGCGCGATGCGGTAGTGGATGCGAAAGCCGAAGCGCCGGGTGAGGAGCGAGCCGTCGTCAAGCCCGGCCCAGGTGCGGACGCGCGAGGACTGTCCATCCGCTCCGATGAGATATCGATAGCGGACGGGCTCGCTGTCGAGGGCGATGGGTTGCCCGGGATTGACGGAGACGCTGGTATTCCAGGCCAGGCGCACGCCGGCCTCGGCGGCACGATCGGCGAGGAGCTGATGGAGCACGGTGCGTTTCACTCCGAGGCCGGGTTCGGAGGGAAATTCCGCAGCAACCGAGAATCGCTGCCCACTGAAGCGGATGCCGTGAAACCGCGCTCCGCAGGCGTCGGGGAGTTCGACGCCGAGGCGGCCGAGATCGCGGCGGGAGTCAGGCAGGATGCCCTCGCCGCAGGCTTTGTCGATGGGGGGAGCGAGCGCGTCGGCGAGAAGGACGTCGGCCCCTCGCTGGCGGAGCGCGATGGCCGTGGCGAGGCCAGCCGGCCCTCCGCCGACGATCAGGACATCACACTTCTTCTCAACCATGCGTACTGCTTACCACTCGAGCAGGAGCATCTCGGCGCAGAAGCCGGGGCCCATTGCTGCGAGCACGCTGCGCGTGCCGGGTGCGGGGCGATGGTGCTTCATTACCTCGTCGAGAACGACGAGCACCGACGCTGAAGAAAGATTGCCGACGCGGCTGAGCGCGTCCCATGAGAGCTGCAGGGCGGAGTCGTCAACGCCGAGGGCCACAGCGCTGGCTTCGAGGACTTTGGGGCCGCCGGTGTGCATGATCCAGGTGCCGATATCGGAACGGGTCATCTTATGCATGGCGAGGAACTGGTCGACGTCGCGACCGAGATTTTCGCGAACGACCTTCGGAACATCCGGAGAGAGGACGATGTTGAAGCCTTTTTCGGAGATGTCCCAGCCCATGACGTACTGGGTGTCGGGATAGAAGACCTGATGGCTGCCGAGGATGCGCGGGCCGGGAAGAGGAACATTGGCGCCGACGACGAGAGCTGCGGCGGCACCGTCGCCGAAGAGCCCGGCGGAGATGAGATTCGCGACCGACATGTCATCACGCTGCCAGGTAAGCGAACAGAGCTCGACGGAGAGCAGGACCGCGATCTGGTCGGGGTAGGCGCGAACGTAGTCCGCTGCACGGGCGAGGCCCGCGGCGCCGGCGACACAGCCGAGTCCGAAGATGGGGTTGCGCTTGATATGGGGGGAGAGCTTCATGCGATTGACGAGGCGCGCATCAATGGACGGGCTGGCTACGCCGGTGACGGAGACGAAGAAAAGCGCGGCGATGCGTTCGGCGGAGAGCTGAGTCTGCCGCAGGAGACATTCGATCGCCTGCTGGCCGAGCTGCTCGGCTACCTCGATCCAGACATTATTGGCTTTGCCCCAGGTGTCGAGGGCGGCGTATTCGCCGAGAGGGCGCGAGAAGTGACGGCCTTGCACGCCGGTGCGCGCGTGCAGGCGCTCGAGGACTGCAGCCGATTGCTCGTCTCCACCCCAATAAGTCTTGAGTTCGCGTACGACTTCTTGCTGCTCGAAGTAATGTGAAGGAAAAGCCGTGGCCGTTGCTGCAATGCGCATATTTTCTTTTTGCTCAGTCTTCTAAGGATAGGTGAAGTATTAAGGCTAAATGTCAGGCAATCGTCTGAGAAGTGTAATCGCATGTGCGGACAACAAAAGTCCTGATGGCAAGGCGACTTAGGGGCTCAGGATGCGGTTTCCTGGAGGGCGTGGGAGGGCAGCGGAGGCTGGGAATTCTCCGGAGACGAGCCGGCGGGGATCTGCACAACGATCCGAATGCCGGGCTGGGATGGGCGATTGCCTGCCTGTGCCGAGCCACCATGCGCACCGGCTACGGCATTGACGAAGGCGAGGCCGAGCCCGTGTCCCTGCGAGGCCTGGCTTTTGACGAAGCGCTGAAAGATTCTGTTGATCAATTCCGGGGGGAAGCCGGGGCCATCATCTTCGACGGCGATGGTGACTGTTCCCTCGTCTGAGACGACGCTCAGCCCGATGTGCGCGCCTTCTCCGGCGTAGCGCAGCTCGTTTTCCATGAGATTCGAGAGAAGGCGGCTGAAGAATCGCTGGTCGACCATGGCGGTCACTCCATCCTGCGCCGTAGGGACGAGGGTCTGATGGCGATCGGCGAAGGCAGGGGCGTAGAGTCCGGCAACGCGCTGGACCAGCTCGGAAATATCGGTTTTCTCGCGGCGCAGGCGCAGGGCTCCGGCTTCCGCTTCGGCCACATCGAGCGAGGTGGTGACGATTTCGCTAAGGCGATCGAGATGATCGAGGGCTTTGGCGACATATTCGCGGGAGAGCTCGGCGTCATCGGTGGAGAGCGACGCTTCGAGGTCGCCGCGTACGCCGGTGATGGGACTCTTCATGTCGTGCGCGACCGAGTCGGTGAGACTGCGGAGCTGATTCACGGAAGCCGAGATGCGATCGAGCATGGTGTTGAAGGTTCGCGCGAGGCGGGCGATCTCATCGTTGGGCTGGCCGGCGGAAGCAGGCACGCGGCTGCTGAAGTCTCCGGTGTCGATGCCGGCGGCAGCGGTGGTGATAGCGTCGACGCGCTTCAGGGTGCGGCGCAGGCTGAGGATGGCGGTGAGGAAGCCGAAGCCGACCATGCAGATCCAGCCGAGGAGAAACCAGAGCACGAGGTGGAAGAGCAGCGTGCTGGCCGTGGAGTCAAGCAGGCCAAGATAAATCCTTCCCGCGTCCGGTCCGAGATCGGTGGCGACGACGCGAAAAGGCACCGGCCAGCCGCGCATGGGCATTGAAACCGCGTTCCGCTCGCGGATGGTGCGCTTGTGAATGGCATCGAGGAAGGGCGCCTGGTCGGCCGGCCCGACCCACAGCGGCGGTTTGCCCAGGTCATTGGTCTGCAGGAAGAAGACGGTGTTCGCCGCCACGTGATTTCCTTTGCCGTCGTAGGCCAACTCCTGGGTGCCCAGTTCGGCGACCTCCTCGACGATGCGGCTATAAAGCGCGTCGCGCGGAGTGGCGAGCGCGACCTGCTTCAGGGTCTCGCTTTCGCCGATGAGCCAGGAGTCTCCGCGCTCGCGGACAGCGCTGGCAACCACTCCATACATGAGCAGAAAGACGGCGGCGCTGCTGGCGGCAAAGACGATGGTGCTGCGCAGGGCGAGACGCCACGCCGCGGTGCGGTAAAAGGAGCCGCTAATTCTGGAGAGCATCCGAGCTAATCCCTGAGTACATAGCCGACCCCGCGCATGGTGCGGATGAGAGGACGCGACGCTTCCCTGTCGACCTTGTTTCTGAGCCGATGGATGTGGACGTCGACGATATTGGTGGAGGTATCGATCCTCATCTTCCAGACGTGATCGAGGACCATGGCACGGGTGACGACGCGGCCGGCGTTGCGGCAGAGGTATTCGAGCAGCGCGAATTCCTGCTGGGTGAGCTGCAGCTCGACACCGTCGCGATGAGCTTCGCGCCGGATGAGGTCGAGCTCGAGATCGGCGACGCGCAGGCGGGTGGCTTCGGGCTGTCCGGGCGTGCTGCGGCGGAGCAGAGCGCGCAGGCGAGCGAGAACCTCGGCGACGGCAAAGGGCTTGGTGAGGTAGTCGTCGCCGCCGCGCTCCAGGCCAAGGATGCGCTCGTCGACGGAGCGCCGCGCGGAGAGGATGAGCACCGGTGCGGAGACGCCCTGGGCGCGCAGACGCTGGATGAGATCGAGGCCATCCATATCGGGGAGGGTCAGGTCGACGACGAGCGCGTCATGGACGCCTTCCAGCGCGAGACGCTCGGCAGCGCAGCCCTCGGCGCACGCATCGACACGGAAGCCTCCCTCAGTGAGAGCGCGGGTGAGAAAGCCGCGAATTGTGTTGTCGTCTTCCACGACAAGCAGCCGCAATCGAGTCACCTCCAATAAAGCAGTGCTCTTCAATACGAATGGCGTCCGGCAAGCTCCGGTGCATCCTGCCAGAAACGCCCGGATGAGCGTATGGCCTCAAGTACATCCGTTATAGCCCAGATGAAGGCAGCCAAGCTCGACTCCCCGGCGTTGAGGGGAGGCGCGGCCTTGAGAACCATGAGTTTGTTACCGCTGTAGTTTTCGCTGTCTTAACCATAATCCTTGTCTCTTCTCGAAGTTTTGCAGGAGTGTGACAAAGCTGTCATCGAGGCCCCGTTTTTAGTGGCGCTGTTGGACTTATCGGCTTTTGCCCGGGTAAACAACGCGCTGGAATCTGTAGGCTGGCGCTTGACGCGGGGCGCAGTCTGCCGCGAAGCTGGAAGCAGGGCGGAGGGGTTCGCCTGTCCGGATACTCCGGGGAAACCGCTGCCAGACCGGCATGCCAATGACTCCTGACTGCATGCGAAGCGCTTTTCGCGCATAGGGAGTCGGACGGGATGAAATATCTGTGGGTCGCCTTGGGCGGCGCGCTGGGGTCGGTGGCGCGCTTTGCGGTGGGTTACTGGATTTACGAGCGCCTGGGAACGCGCTTTCCTTACGGGACGTTCGTGATCAACATTACCGGCTCGTTCATCATCGGCTTCTCGCTGACAGTGCTGGATGAGCGGATTGGCCTGCCTCCGCAATGGCGGCTGGCGATTCCAATCGGATTCGTGGGCGCCTACACCACCTTCTCCACCTTCGAGTACGAGACGCTGCGCCTGACGCAGCATGGGCAGGCGGCGACGGCGCTGCTGTATATCGTGCTGAGCGTGGTTCTGGGATATGGGGCGGTGTGGCTGGGAACGGTTGCGGGGCGGTCGTTCGTGTAAGCCCAGCAGGCAGCGCCGTCCGATTATGGACAGCTTTCCGCGCAAATGAACATCGGGTGTAAACCGCCGTCCCGTTTCGACCGCCTATTCAAGGATTTGATCGGCGCGGGCGTTGGAATCCTGCGTGCTCTCATGGAGCCTAGCTTCTCGCCGCGATCCGATGCAGGGCACGGCACGGCGGGAATGGAGCCATTTCATGTCCAGCCTGATCCAGGACCTTCGCTACACGCTGCGGATGATGTCGCGCAACCTCGGCTTCACCCTCGTTGCGGTGCTCACTCTGGCCATTGGCATCGGCGCGAATACCACGGTCTTCACGTGGATCGATGCCATCCTGCTGCGTCCGATACCCGGCGTCGCGCAGCCCTCTCGCCTGGTGACGGTCGAGACGATCACGCCGAACGGCGCATTCGTTCCTAATTCCTACCCCGACTTCCGCGACTTTCGCGACCGCCTGAAGCTCCTCGACGGCATTGCCGTCACCCATCCGGCGGCGTTTAGCGTGGGGCAGCAGGATCATGCGGAGCGGGTGTGGGGCGAGCTGGTCTCGGGCAACTTCTTCTCGGTGCTGGG
>Ga0210388_10003094_pt1 | contig 13007 bp, 10 predicted proteins | sample IncBWC19OmetaG_FD_155485 | JGI IMG/M metagenome (GOLD analysis project Ga0210388, IMG submission 155485) | Forest soil microbial communities from Barre Woods Harvard Forest LTER site, Petersham, Massachusetts, United States - Inc-BW-C-19-O ... | reverse complement strand
TATCATCGACCGCAATAGCCGCGCCGGCTATCCGCGCAATTACTTTTCGGTCCCCGAATTCCTGGATTTCCAGCAGAAGAACGGCATTTTTGGAAGCTCGATTGGGATCTTGGAAGAAACCTCGCTGCTGGGCAGCGCGCCGGCGCTCGAGTCGCTCGATACCGACCGCGTTACCGGCAATGCCTTTCAATTTCTTGGCATCTCTCCCTTACTGGGCCGCGCCATCCTGCCGAGCGATGCCGTACCGGGCGCTCCGCCTGTATTCGTGCTCAGCTACAAAGTCTGGGCCAAGAGATTCGGGCTGGACCGCTCCATTTTAGGCAAGACTTTTATCCTCAACGATAAGCCCACTACGCTGATCGGAATTATGCCCCGTCGTTTCGCGTTCTGGGGAGGTGACATCTGGGCTCCGGCGACGCTGGATCGCGCCGCCCCCGATGCGTCCACCCGCCAATTCGTCATGTACGGCCGTCTAAAACCTGGGCTCTCGGTAAGAGCCGCCGAAAGCGAAACTTTTGCCCTGCTTACGCAACTCGCGAAAATTTACCGCACCAGGTATCCCGAACAGTTTGATGTGCAACTGGAGTCGCTCGGCAGCCAGGTGCTTGGCAACGTCAAGCCCACCCTTTATCTGTTGCTCGCCTCCGTGATGTTGCTGCTGCTCATCGCCTGCGCGAACGTGGCGAATCTGCTGCTGGCTCAAGCCACGGCGCGGGAGAAGGAATTCGCGCTGCGCTTCGTGCTGGGGGCCAGCCGTTTCCGGCTTATCCGCCAGTTGCTAGCGGAGAGCCTTCTCCTGGCTGTCGCAGGAGCGGCGGTTGGTTGTGTCTTCGCCACCGCCGGCCTGACGGGATTGCTGGCCATGCTTCCGCAGTACACTTTTCCCGATGAGGCAGTGGTGGGCCTCAACAATGAGGTGCTGGCGGCCACCGTCATCACCGCCGTTCTAACCGCGTTGATCTTCGGGCTGGCCCCCGCGCTGGCCGCTTCTCACGGACAGTTCAATGAATCCGTAAAAGCTGGGAGCCGCGGTAACACCGGCTTTCGCCGCAACCGCCTCCGCGACGCTTTCATCGTCAGCGAGGTGGCTCTTTCGCTACTGTTGCTCACCTCCGCCGGACTTCTGATGCGCAGCTTTTTCATGGAGCGCGAGATCAATCTGGGCTTTGATACCGATCACCTCTTAACCACGGCGATCAACCTCCCCGCCCAGCAATACCAATCGACGGACGCTCAAGCCCGCTTCCTGCGCGAGCTTCTACCTCGCCTACAGAACGTCCCAGGGGTCCGGTCAGCGGCCGTTTCTACCGATCTCCCTCCGAGCCAGGGCATTCAAACCTCCTTGGATATTCCCGGTATCAGTCATACCTCCGTGTGGAAAGGCTATGTGGCGCCATCCAGCCGCCAAATCTTTTCCACTCTGGGTGTGCATCTGGTAGCCGGAAGGCTCATGACGGCGGACGATGAAAGCGGCAAGCGTCGAATCGCCGTCATCAACCAGGCCATGGCCAATCATTATTTCAGCGGGCAACCCCCCGTTGGCCGCCAAATCCAAATCGCGTTCCTCAAAACAGCGCTCAATCCGCTGGCCGACCCGACCTTCGAAATTGTTGGAGTTGTCTCGGACATTAAGAATAATGGCCCCCGCCAGGACGTCATGCCTGAGGCGTACATTCCTTATACCGTCTCTGGGTTCGGCTTCTACAACATCTTTATCCACACCACAGGCAATCCCAACGCCCTGGCGGACGCTATTTCACGACAGATCTTGGCCCTCGATAGAAATGTCATTCCGCAGCAAACAACTGCCATGGACGATTACCTGGAGCTGACTCAATACGCCCGGCCGCGCTTCAGCCTGATTCTCTTTTCTGTCTTCGCCGGTATTGGACTGGTGCTGGTCAGCGTGGGCGTCTATGGTGTGATCTCTTATTCTGTTCGCCAGCGCCGGCAGGAAATTGGAATTCGCATCGCGCTTGGCGCCACGCCACAGGATGTCCGCTCGCTGGTGCTGAAAAATGGAATGCGCGTAATTTTCACAGGCATCGCACTGGGGATGCTGTTTGCCTCGTTCGCAGCGCGTGCGCTCGCCAGCCAGCTTTGGGGCGTTCAGTGGTACGATCCGCTCACGCTCACGGGGGTTGTCGTGCTGCTTGCCGCGGTTGGCCTGCTGGCGTCATACTTGCCCTCTGTCAGTGCGGCTCGCGGCGATCCGGCAATTTGTTTGCGATCCGAAGGAGATTAGGTCTCCGGCCACTTGATTTGGTCCCCTCGCTGACGCGCGGGGCTACCAAGACAGGACCACTGGATCAGACCCGGCGCGTTAAGCAAGGGGACGACCCGGCGCGTGTGGCCCGGCGCGTGTGGCCTGGCGCGTGTAGCCCCGCGCGTCAGCAAGGGGACGGCCCGTGTTTCGAACACCTAGTGGCTCAGGCCATCTCGCATGCGCCCCAGCGCGCTTTCGATGCGCGCCGTCTCCTTCGAAATCCGCGCGGGATCTTTCAACCGGATAGCCTCGGCCAGCCCCGGAAGCGGCTGCCCCTCGTATAGAGAGTAAATGTTCCAGCCGTAGATTACGTGCCGGTACCAGCGTTCGGAAGGGCTCGCGCTCTCGTCCAGCAGCGTCTGTTCCAAGCGAGCCAGCCGATCGTTCAGTGCCGCGCGCGATTCCTCTGTTCCCGTTCCAGCCTCCAAATCGGCGTCCGCGCCATGCTCCAGCGCTTCCGCCCGCGCCTCGATTTCTTTCGCCAGTTTCTTTGAAGTGCTCAGATCCAGCTTGATTGCTTCATCGTTCCAACTCGCCGCGCTATCCAGATATTCCGAGATCTTCCGGGCATAATGCGAATAGCGGAAAGGCAGCAGCTGCGCGTCAGCCAAGCGCATTACGGCCAAGCCGAACATTTGCGCCATGGTGCGCGCCACCTGAAATCCGGGATCGCTGAAATGCTCCACGAAGTAGCGCGAGTCGTAATTGGAATGATAGGTCCCGTAGCTGCCGTCGAAATCGAACTGCATGGACAGAGTGGGAAGGCTAAGGTAATCCTGAAAAGCCACGAAATCGGCCCCGCTTCCGAGCGCGGCCAGCTCCACTTCGAAATCTCCGGGACCTCGCCGGCGCCGTTCCACGGGCTGCTTTTGCCATTGCGTGGCCCGCCAATCGTCATACACGCTGCCCTTTCCGGTAAGCCCCGGAACGTCCTTGGCCACTTGAACCAGAAAATCGCGTAGCGAGGGCGTTCCGCCTCCGCCGAATTGCCCGCGCATGAAAAGGTCGGTATTGATGTAGGCCACGGCCTTTTCGCGCAACTGCTTCCCGAAAGCCTCCGCGTATTCCGTCGATCCCACCAATCCGAACTCCTCCGCATCCCAGAACGCGAACACGATGGAACGGTCCGGAACCCAGCCGCGCTTATGCAGTGCCCCCAGCGCCCGGGCCGTTTCAAACACGGCCGATGTTCCACTGCCAGGGTCCATGCCGCCGAAAGTCCAGGCATCGTGATGCGTTCCGAGCACTACCCAGCGCTCTGGATTCTTTCCGCGAAGCCGCCCGACCACGTCGTGGATGGTGCGCCATCCCGCGTCCATGCGGACATCCAGCTTCACGACAGCGGGTCCAGGGCCCAGACGATACGTGAACGGCAGCGCGCCCTGAAAGCCGGCGGGCGAAGCTGGACCGCGCAACTGCGCCAGGATCTTGGAGGCTTCTTTTGAAGAAAGGACCACTGCGGGAATCTTCGGCAGTGTAGGTGCGGTAGCTGGTTCCAGAACGGCCGCTCCGGACCGCGCGGCAACACCAGGCGATAAAGGATCGCCATGCCAGAACCAACTGTATTTCCCGTTGCCGCGCTGGATCATGAAATCGGCGCGCCACGGACCCTCCGGCCACGCGAGGCCCTTGGCGTAGCCATCATCCGCAGGGTCGCTATAAATGACAATGGCGGTCGCTCCACGCTCCTCGGCAGTGTGGATTTTCACCGCCCGATGGCTCCGCGCATAACGGGCCATCACGATCTTGCCTTTAACATCCACGCCAGCGGCGGCCAGTTGATCGTAATCCGGCGGCAGGCCGTAGTTGACGTACACTACCGGCGCAGTGACGGCGCCTGTTCCCGAATATGCAACGAAGGCTGGTCCCAGCTCCGGATTCGCGGAATCGGGATCGATCGGATTGGCCGGCTCCCGAACGCTTAATGCTTCCCCGGACGGCTCAACCAACTCGATCGTTATGGATTGCGGCGTGGAGAGATAGACCTCGAATTGGTGATCCTCGGTTTCCAGTCCCGCCTCCGCCAGCCGCTTGCGAAGCATGTCCGCCACTGCATTGGAGGCTGGCGTTCCCGCAATGTGGGGCCTTTTAGTCAGCGCCAAATGCAAAGCCGAAATAGATTCCGTCGACAGCTCCGAAGTAAAGGCCGCTTCGTCCTTGCGTTCCTGGGTCAGCGCACCGCTGGAGAATCCCAGCCTGGATTCAGGAGCGGTTGTTTGCGATTCGCACAAGAGTACGAACGCCAGCAGAAGCAAAGCATAATGTCGCGGCATGCCGGCCGATCAGCGCGGGGACTCGTCATAATACCAACGCCGAAAGCGCCGCAGGACAGTATCGCCTGAGTCCGGCGTCACCCGGTTTTCTGCGCCTTCCGGATGGTGCCGGTATTTCCATCGCTCCCGCACAAACAGAAGGGAAAGAACGGCAATAAGCGCCAGGCGAATCGAAATAAGAACGTAGTTCGCCACCCGCCCATACTGCGTAAAGCCAAGACTGAGGATCAGCAAGGAAAGAACCAGCAGCATCCACGCCAGGGCCTTGCGCCTCATGAATTTAATGATAGCTCGTCAGCACGCCAATCCGTCCCACGCCTGCGCCGTGAGCGATATCGATTACCGCGGCAACGTCCTCGAATTCCAGCTCCGGCGCGCCATTGACAAATAACACCCCGTCCGGACGCACCGCGAACAGGGCCCGCAGGCGTTCGTGCAAGTCCGCCAATACGACCGGCTGAGAATTGATGTCCATGGACCGATCCTTCTGAATGCGTATTACCAAATTCAGCGGATTTGGAACGGCCGGCTGATTTTCCGTCGAAAGCTGTGGGATGTCGGATTTGAGTCCTACGGTTTTCGTGGGCAAGAGCATGAACACGATGAGCAGCACCAGCATAATATCGATCATCGGAGTTACGTTGATGATCGCCGCCGCTTTATTCGATCCCAATTGCATCGCCACGGCATTATAGACACCGGCGGAACGGCAAAGTTCCCTCCCGCGCGGGTCGCGCCGATGTTGGATGTGGCGCAGACTTCAGTCTGCCGCGCCGAGACTCGTCTCGGCGAATGGTACTGGCCGAGACGAGTCTCGACCCTGCAGGCAGGAGTGCCTGCGCCACACAGCCTCTGACAATGACTAATGCGCGTTGAGTGGTTTCGCCGGCGTGATTCCACGCAGGCCGGACCAATCCTCGCAAAGGATGATCGAATTGGCTGGGTTTTGCGGCGAATATTTCAGCGACACCGGACCGATCAAACGTTCCAGGTCCGTGGGGATTTGCTCCCGCAGTTGCGTAACATCCTGGGACGCTGTATACAGAACGCCGCGCACGGAGTACTCGTAGAAAATGGTGCTCTCATGAACTTCCGTGATGGTGGCGTCGCCCAGGCGCCCGCCCTGGTTTACTTGCAGCCGCCGGCGCTTTTCTTTGTCCTTCGGATTCCGCCGCAGCCGGCGCAGGATGTAGATCAGCGCGCCCAGGGCGGCGATGGACACCCCCGCTATAAGGATAACTTGCACCGATGCCGAATCCCGGATGCTATCGAGCATGCTTTTACGCTTCGGCGATCACGGTGTTTTCGAGAACACCGATGCCTTCGATCACGATCTGTACGGTTGATCCTGGTTGGAGTGGTCCCACACCGGGCGGAGTGCCTGTGGCGATCAGGTCACCTGGTTCCAGCGTCATAAACGCACTTACGTAAGCAATTATATCATTCACGTTGAAGAGCATTTCCGATACAGAAGCATCCTGTTTTTTCTCGCCATTCAGGAAAGTCTGCACGCGAAAACTCTTGAAATCGGCTTCTTCGCGCCGCAGCATGCATGGCCCCACCGCGCAAAAAGTGTCGAAACCTTTGCCGCGCGTCCATTGGCCGTCCTTTTTCTGCAGGTCGCGTGCCGTCACATCGTTGACCGGTGTGTAGCCCAGTATGTACCCGTCCGCGTCCGCGCTCGAAACATTGCGAGCCCGCTTACCGATCACCACGCCCAACTCTCCTTCGAAATCCACGCGCTGCGATAGCTTCGGATAGACGATCGGGTCTCCGGACGCGATGAGCGACGAAGGTGGCTTCAGAAAAATCAGCGGTTCCTGCGGCACTTCATTGCCAAGTTCCTTGGCATGTTCGGCATAGTTGCGTCCCACGCAAACGATCTTGGATGGCGAGCAGGGAGGCAGCAGGCGGGCTTCCGGAGGCAATTCCGATAAATCGCCGTGGCGCACATCGGGATCGGAATCTGTGGCCGTCGCCGGCGTTCGTGGATTCAAACTGTAGCGAATAATCTTCATGGGATTTAGGGCGCGATGACCTCGATCGGTTCCGACGGCTGGCTCTGGTTCCCCGCCTGGTCAACCGCGGCAACCGTGTAGCGATAATGTTTGCCAGTTACGATCTGGTGATCGGAATATATGGGACCTTCCAGGCCTGCCGCGACTTGCATGTACGGGCCATTCTCCTCGGAACGAAACACCCGATATTCCTTGAAATCCGATTCCGTATTCCGCGTCCAGGCAAGCTCAACCGCCCCAAGTCCAACCAAGGCGGTGAGCCCGGTGGGCACCTGGGGCGGGAAAACATCCTTGGGTGTGACCGCATTCGATTCCACAACATCGCTTTCAGTTTTGTCGTGGATTCCTTGCACGAAATATTGGTAGGTCTTCCCGTACTCGGTGGTGGTGTCCACATATTCCGGCTTATCCGGACTTGCTAGCAGGTTTGGCTGCTTCTCGTCTTCGGTTTTTCGATAGACGCGAAAGGCAGTCAGATTTGGTTCGTTCCATGTTAGACGCACTCCTTCGGCCACGTTTTCGGCTTTCACGTTGGCGGGCTTCGCGAGGGGAGCTTCGATGGTGAGGGGCACAAAGTTCGACCAATCCGACATGCGGCCTTTCGTATTTCCCAAGCGCACGCCCACCACCATCGCTTTGCCCACCAGATCCTTCACTGGCTCCTCGGCGCGAGCCGGCCCCGGTTCTGGAACGGGCGAAACTTGGATCCGCTGGGCGCCGTTGGCCCAGTCGTTCTCGCTGAATCCATTTGAAGGCGTGGGGCCAATGCGCAAGTCGACGCTGCTGATTTGTTTTACTACCAGACCTTCGGTGGTGAGCTTTGGCACGGTGAAACGAATATCCAGCTTGTCGCCCCGCTGGATGACGATGAGATCGCTGATGCGGGTCGGGATATTCAGCGCCGGATAAAGCGGTTCACCCCGCGCACCGCATCCCACCAGCGCCACGAACGCGAAGAGTATCAACGCTACGAGTTGTGGGGCAGGTTGCCAACCCACGCGCCGATTGCCAATCGGCGCAAACCTGCGCGGGTAAGCAACCCGCGCGCAGGATGGCATCCTGCCCCACATACAAAATGACAGATCACCGGAATCCGCGGGCATCGCTACAGAATATACCGGCTCAGATCCTGGTCCTTGACTATGTCAGCCAGTTGTTTCCGAACGTAGGCGGCATCAATCTTCACGTTCTTCTTCTTGAGATCCGGGCCCGCGAACGATATTTCTTCCAGCATTTTTTCCATGATGGTGTGCAGACGCCGCGCGCCGATATTTTCGGACGTCGAATTGACCCGCGCCGCGAAGCCGGAGATTTCCTCCACCGCGTCGTCGGTGAAGGTCAGCTTGATGCCTTCGGTTTCGAGCAGCGCCGTGTACTGTTTCACCAGCGCGTTCTTAGGCTCTCGCAGAATGCGGATGAAATCCGCTTCGGTGAGCGATTTCAGCTCCACTCGAATGGGAAAACGGCCTTGCAGCTCGGGAATCAGATCGCTGGGCTTGGAAACGTGAAATGCACCGGCGGCGACAAATAAGATGTGATCGGTGCGCACAAACCCGTGCCGCGTGTTCACCGTGGTGCCTTCCACGATGGGAAGAATGTCGCGCTGTACGCCCTCCCGGCTGACGTCCGGACCGTGGCCGGATTCGCGGCCGGCAATTTTGTCGATCTCGTCCAGAAAGATGATGCCGTTGCGCTCCACGCGCTCCAGCGCCACCCGCGTCACCTGATCCATGTCGATCAGCTTCTGCTCTTCTTCCTGAACCAGGTATTCCGCGGCCTCCGCGACGCGCATTTTGCGCTTGCGGGTGCGTTGCCCAAACAGTCCCGGCAGGACGTCTTTGAGATTGACGTCCATTTCCTCCATGCCTTGGCCAGTGGAGATTTCAAACGTCGGCCCGCGCTCGCGGACATCGATTTCCACCAGGCGGTCGTCCAACTTGCCCGCGCGCAATTTCTCGCGCAGCTTCTCGCGTGTCCGCTCCGCGCTTTCGGACGCCTCCGGCTGCGGAGGCATCAGCAGATCCAGCAGCCGCTCCTCGGCGTTGCGCTCGGCGCGCTCGGCAACTTCTTCGATCCGCTCCTCGCGCACCATGTCGATGGAGATGTCCACCAGATCGCGGATCATGGCTTCCACGTCGCGGCCAACATAACCCACTTCGGTGAACTTGCTGGCTTCCACCTTCAGGAAAGGCGAATTGGCCAGCTTGGCCAGCCGCCTTGCGATCTCGGTTTTGCCGACGCCGGTGGGCCCGATCATGAGAATGTTCTTGGGCATCACCTCCTCGGCCATTTCCGGCTCGAGTTTCTGCCGGCGGATGCGATTGCGCAGCGCAATGGCGACCGCTTTCTTGGCGTCGGCCTGGCCGATAACGTACTTGTCGAGTTCCTGAACGATTTCGCGCGGAGTCAGCTCGTCGAGAAGCGGCGTTTCGTCCAGAGCCTGCGTGGGCAGGTAAATTACCATTTAGCCCAATTCCTCATAGCTGATGCTTTCATTAGTGTAGATGCAGATCTCGCCGGCGATCTTCATGGCTTTTTCCGCGATTTCTTTCGCTCCCAGTTTAGTATTTTCCATCAGCGCGGTGGCGGCGGCCTTCGCGAACGGGCCGCCGGAACCGATGGCCGCCACGTCGCTATCGGGTTCAATTACGTCGCCGTTCCCGCTCACGATAAAAGTGCTTTGCGGATCGGCCACCAGCAGCAGGGCTTCCAGGTGCCGCAGTACGCGGTCGGTCCGCCATTCCTTGGCCAGCTCCACCACGCTGCGGGGTAGGTTCCCGTTGTGCTGTTCCAGCTTGGCTTCGAAGCGCGAAAACAGCGCGAACGCGTCGGCAGTTGAGCCGGCAAATCCGGCCAGGATTTTGTCGCTGTAGAGGCGGCGCAGTTTTTTGGCCGAAGCTTTCAGCACTTCCTGGCCGAGTGTAACCTGCCCGTCGCCGGCCATGACAACCTTGCCATTTCTGCGCACGCAGAGGATGGTGGTGGAGCGAATTCTTTCCTTCATTGATTCAATTTCTGGCTTTCGTCTAACTGGCTCAGCGCGGATCGCGCCGGGGTCCAAGGTGCGGAATCTTCATTCTATCGCACGGCGGGCCACACATTGAGTTGGTCATCGGGTTGTGGTTATACTTGGTCGGAGCAAAATGCCGATGCGGCTGCGGAAAAACTTGCCGGCAGGCGAAAGCGCCTGCCCCACTATGGCCCATATTGTTGATCCGACGTGGTGGCGCAAGCGCTTCCGGCTGCAGCAGCCTCTGACGCGCCCCACCTGTTCGGTCTTCGCCCTTTCCGCGGCTGTCCTTTTTGCTGTGGCGAGCGGACTCTCCGCCGAGCTACCATCCGCAACCACGGCGAAGATTAATGAGATAGCCGTCAAAGCCCTCAGTAATAGCGGTGCCCCCAGCGCATCTGTGGCGATTGTGCAGGGCGGCAAAATTGCGCTCGAAAAAGCATATGGCAAAGCCCGGCTCGATCCCGCCATGGATGCCACCACCGAAACGCGGTACAGCATCGGGTCAGTCAGCAAACAGTTCTTGGCGGGCGCCATTCTGTTGCTGGTGCAGGATGGGAAAGTGTCACTCGACGATCGCGTTAGCCGCTATCTTCCTAACCTGACGCGGGCGCGTGAAATCACCATCCGCCAGCTGCTCTCGCACACCTCCGGATACCAGGATTACTATCCGCAAGACTACGTTCCGCCGTTTATGCAGAAGCCCGTGACCGCGGAGAGCATCCTCAACCAGTGGGCCACCAAGCCACTCGATTTCGATCCCGGCACGCGCTGGCAATACAGCAACACGAACTACGTTGTGGCGGGGCGGATTGTGGAGCGGATCACCGGCGGTCCATTCTTCGCCTTTCTCGCCAAGCGTATCCTGCAGCCGCTAGGGATGACCAGCGCCATCGACCTGGATGAACAGACACTGGGACCATCGGACGCTTCCGGCTACACGCGGTTTGCGTCAGGCCCACCGCGCGCGGCGCGCACGGAGGGACGCGGCTGGCTGTATGCGGCCGGAGAATTGGCCATGACCGCGCATGACTTGGCTTTGTGGGACATCTCTTTGATGAATCATACGTTGCTGAAGCCCGCCTCGATCGATGTGCTAACCACTCCAGTTCGCCTGCGTAACGGCACGACCACCGATTACGCGCTGGGAGTGGGCGTATCAAATGCGAACGGACATCCCAAGCTTAGTCATGGAGGCGCGGTAGCCGGATTCGTGAGCCTGAACACGGTCTGGCTGGATCAAGGCGCGGCCATAGTGGTGCTGGTGAACGCCGACGGCTCCAGCGCGACGGGAGTCGTTACCAGCCAGATCGAGCCACTGCTATTGAAGGATGCGGAAGATCCGGACGCCGAACGGGCACTGCAACAAGCGCGCCAGATCTTCGACGGCTTAGTGGAAGGCAAGATCGATCGAACCCTGCTGACCTCGAATGCCGCTGCCTATTTTTCGCCTCAGGTGTTAGCGGACGCCTCAGCCAGCCTGAAGGCGCTGGGGCCGCCGGAGTCCCTGAGCCAGACCTCCGTATCGCTGCGCGGCGGCATGACCTACCGCCATTTCCGGATCAAATTCAAGGACAAGTCGCTGCACCTGAGCACGCTCACAGTGCCGGGCGGGAAGTTGGAGCAGTATCTGATTCAGTAACGTGCTCCCACCTTCAACCAACAGACTCAAGCGGATGGGATCCGTCCGGCCATTCAAGAATAGAAAGGGGATGTACGTGAAGTACATCGCCCATGGAATATGAGAATGCCCAGAAGCGCATCCTGAGAGGTGTTTGGCCAATGGGGGCGCCGGCCAATTTCAAGATCGAGTTTTTCGTAATTCGTGTGGGCGAGTAGGGTGGCCACATGCTGGCGGAGTGCGACGATCCACTAACGATTCACAATTTTTGCTTGATGCTCCCCGCCTTGTATTCCAGGTGCGCCCGGTGGTCCGTGTCGAGGGCGCAGTCCGGGGCGAACTGGAAGTAATCGCCTGGCGCGACAGCCTGAAAGGCAAATGAAATCTTTTCCCGCTTCGCTGTTGATCCCGTCCTTATGGGATGCTGCCGAGCCGACTCTTGACAAGTTGCTATATCGGATATAATCTTATTTAGGACTTCATGGACGCGGAAGCGATTAAACGCTCTTTGAGTAGCGGCGGGTTGCGATGCACGCCGCAGCGCTACGCCGTGATGGCCTTCCTGATGGAGCACAACAGCCATCCCACGGCCGCGGAAATCTTCGAAGCCGTGAATCGCGTGGATCCGCGCTCGTCCAGGGCTACCACTTATAAGAATCTGCGGGACTTGGTCGAGGCGGGTCTGGTGCGTGAAGTGGCCGTCGAGGGCCGTTCTGCCAGATTCGATGCCAAAGGCGTGCGGCATCATCATTTTCTCTGTGACCGCTGCGGCGATGTTGAGGACATGGAGTGGTACGCCGTGCCGAAGCCTGCCTCGCGCACGCTCGGCAAGCGGATTCTTCGCGAGTGTGAACTTATTTTCCGGGGGCTCTGCACCAAGTGCGCCGCACGGCACGCTCCCCGCTGATCAACTATAGATTAATTCGAAGGAAGGAACATATGGAACATACCACCGCAGCCGGGACGTCTATCCCGGAAAACCAAGAGCAGAACATCTTACCCGAAACCAAATGCCCGGTCGCGCACGGCGCTCGCCGGCACACCGTGGCAGGCGCGCCCACCAATGCGCGCTGGTGGCCGAATCAACTGAATCTGAAGATCCTGCACCAGAACTCTCCCCTGCCCGATCCGATGGACAAAGAGTTCAATTACGCGGAGGAATTTAAGAAGCTTGATCTCCACGCCGTGGTCAAGGATCTCCATGCGCTGATGACGACATCACAGCCTTGGTGGCCGGCGGACTTTGGCCACTACGGCCCGTTCTTCATTCGTATGGCGTGGCACAGTGCAGGTACGTACCGCATCGGCGACGGCCGCGGCGGAGCAGGGTACGGTGAACAGCGTTTTGCGCCGCTCAACAGTTGGCCCGACAATGCGAATCTCGACAAGGCGCGCCGGTTACTTTGGCCGATCAAGCAAAAATATGGCAGGAAAATCTCCTGGGCCGATCTCATGATTCTCACCGGTAACGTAGCCTTGGAGTCGATGGGATTCAAGACCTTTGGTTTCGCCGGCGGCCGCGAGGATGTGTGGGAGCCGCAAGAAGACATTTTCTGGGGGCCTGAGGGCACGTGGCTGGGCGACGAGCGCTACAAAGGTGATCGCGAGCTGGATGATCCACTGGCCGCTGTGCAGATGGGCCTGATTTACGTGAATCCACAAGGTCCTAATGGGAAGCCGGATCCAGTGGCCGCGGCGCGGGATATCCGGGAGACTTTCGCCCGCATGGCCATGAATGATGAGGAGACCGTCGCGCTTATTGCCGGAGGCCACACTTTCGGAAAAACACATGGTGCTGCCGACGCGGGCAAGTATGTCG
>Ga0210388_10003091_pt1 | contig 13017 bp, 9 predicted proteins | sample IncBWC19OmetaG_FD_155485 | JGI IMG/M metagenome (GOLD analysis project Ga0210388, IMG submission 155485) | Forest soil microbial communities from Barre Woods Harvard Forest LTER site, Petersham, Massachusetts, United States - Inc-BW-C-19-O ... | reverse complement strand
AATCCTGGATAGATGCTGCGTGCCGCCGTAAATTGGCACCGTGTAAACTATGCTCTCGCCCGGATGTACAAAGGTGAGCAGCGCCGTCATAATGGCAGCCATGCCGGAATTAAAAACCAGCGCGGCATGCGCCCCCGTTTCGAGCGGGACCATCTGATCTTCCAGAATCTCCGCGTTGGGATGATTGAATCGCGAATAAACCAGGTCCGGCTGTTCGTCGGGCGTGGGCTGCGCGCGTCCGGCCATCAGATCGAAGGCGCGCTCGGCCGCTTCGGGGCTCGAAAATACATAGGTGGAACTGCGGAACACGGCCGGTCTCGCCGAGCCCACCGACAGGCTGGGATCGAAGCCCCGCGTCATAACCTGGGTATGCGGACGAAGTACGGAAGAATTCTTGTCGGACATTATTCAACTCCCTCCTTCGAGTGTAGCTGTTCCACACTGTGTAGAGCGTTACAAAACTCGGACATTCCGCGTCATAATGTCTGAGGATTTCAACCTGTGATCGCCGATCTCAAATATGCGGCGCGGATTTTGCGCGGAAGTCCCACCTTCACCTTCCTTGTTGTTGCGATGCTGGCTCTCGGCATCGGTGCGAATACCGCGATGTTCAGCATTCTCGACGCGTGGCTTCTCCAACCGCTGCACTTTCCCGAAGCGGAACGCCTCACCATCATCCTCAAGAGTGAAGTCACCAAGCCCGGCGAGCCCAAAGTCTTCGATGGCTATCGCGACTTGGAAGGCTGGGCCCGCCAATCCCGTTCGTTCTCGAATCTTGGCGGCGTTTTCTGGAGAAGCTTCCAGGGGATCAACGGCGACGATGGCCTCTTCGGCATGATTGTCACCGTCAACCTCTTCGATACTTTGGGCGTGAAACCGGAGCGAGGGCGAACTTTTGCCCCGGAGGATGTGGATGGTCCGCCGGTGGCCGTGATCGGACACGATCTTTGGCAGAACCGCTTTCATGGCGCCTCGAACATCCTCGGCCGCCAGTTCGCGTTCGCTTCGAAGACCTATCAAATCATCGGCGTCATGCCGCCGGGCTTCGGCCTCCGCATGATCAACCAGGACAGCGATACCCAATTCTATGCGCTGATCCAGAAAGATGAAGCGGGCTATCGCGGAGACGGCGCAGACCCGATTGCAGTAATCGGACGCCTGAAACCGGGCGTGACGGTGGCAACCGCGCAAGCGGAGCTGGCCGGCATTCAGCGCGCCATCGACCAACTCCATCCGGACAATCCGAAAGGATATACGGTGCTGGTGTCAAAACTGCAGACCGACAATACCCGCGATGTTCGCGCCTCTTTATCCCTCTCAGCCGCCGCTCTGGGATTCATTCTGCTGATTGTCTGCGCCAACGTGGGCAGTCTTCAATTGGGCCGCACCCTGCAGCGCCAGCGGGAAATGGCCATCCGGGCAGCTCTTGGATCAGGCCGCCGCCGCATCATTCGCCAGCTGTTAATTGAAAGCTCGGTGGTCACGGCGCTGGGCGCAACCGTGGGCGTGTTGATCGCCTATGCGGGAATTCAGATCTTCGCCGCTGCAAACCCTTTCGGGCGTATGCCTCCGAATGCAGTCGCGATGAATTGGCGCGCTCTCGGTTTCACACTACTCGCCGGGCTGGCCAGCACTCTGATCTTTGGCTTGGCGCCGGCGATGCAGGCTGCGCGTGTGGATTTGAACCAGGCCATGAAGGCTTCTACCAGAAATGCTGGCGGCGGCCCAGGCGCTTCTCGATGGCGTGGATTCCTGGTATCCGGACAAGTGGCGCTCTCCCTGGTGCTGCTGATTGGAGCCGCGTTGATGACCGAAACGCTCTTCAAACTGGAGTCGCAACCACTCGGATTTCGAGCGACCGGCGTGACAGTTGCAAACGTTGGAATCTCTAAGGAGCGCTGGAATAATGTGCGGGATCGGTTGTTGGACAAATTCAAGTCGGCTTCCGGAGTCGACTCCGCGGCCATCACCAACATGACACCGTTGGGCATCGGGGCCGAGAATCGCTTTTCGATCGAAAGCCAGCCTGCGCCGAACGAGGATCTGGAGCCTAAAGCCGGCACTCAATCCGTCACTCCCGGATATTTTCAAACGTTGGGTATCCCGCTAGTTGCCGGCCGTCCTTTCAGTGCGCACGACAAGTCAGATTCGAATCCAGTGGTGATCCTCAATCGCCACGCGGCCCAGCGCTGGTTCGCTAGGCGGGATCCGATTGGCGTACGAATCAAGTTGCATGATGAGAAAAACTGGCGCACTGTCGTTGGAGTTGTGGGCGATACTTCCTACACGTTCTACAACACGCTGGAGTGGCTCACCGGACCTCGGATTTACGTTCCGTCCGCGCAGGTGGCCGAAGAAAGTCTCCCTCCGGTTGCGCAAGAAGTCTCCCTGATAGTTCATGGCCAGCCACTAACGGCAGACACAACGCGCGCGCTACTCAAGTCTGTCGATCCCAATTTGCACCTGGGCCGGCTGCGCACCCTGCCGGACCTGGTGGATGAAGTGGTCCGGCAACCGCGATTGCGAACCCGGTTGTTGGCGGCTCTGGCAGCGTTGTCACTGCTGCTCGCGGCCATCGGAATCTATGGCGTGATGGCGCAATCGGTGATTCAGCGAACGCAGGAAATCGGAATCCGCATGGCGCTGGGCGCACGCTCGAGCGATCTGGTGCGCATGGTGGTGGGAAATGGCTTGCGGCTGGCGGTCGCCGGCATCGCCGCGGGAGTTTTAGGCGCGCTGGCCTTTACGCGAATCGTCGCCGGCTTGCTCTATGGAGTAAAACCAACAGACCTAGCCACCTTTGTCGCTGCAGCATTCGTGTTGTTGGCCGCGGTACTTCTAGCCGCGCTAATTCCCGCCCGAGCCGCTGCAAAAGTAGATCCAATGGTGGCTCTGCGCCAAGAATAACCAGAAAGTAGGGCGGACCCCCTGGTCCGCGGCCGACGCCCTCGTCGGCCTGCTGGTGGTTTTAAGGAGCCTTGAACAGCGGGTCCTGGGGGACCCGCGCGGACCAGAGGGTCCGCCCTACTCCGCTCGCAGCACTTCCGCAGGATCAATCCGCGTGGCTTTCCACGCCGGAATCGATGCCGCCGCCAGCGCCGTCGATGCCAGCAGCGCAACCACCGCCGCAATCACCAGCGGATCCGCCGGCGCGGTCTCAAACAATTCCGATTCCAACACTCGCGTGGCCGCCAATGCTCCCGCCAACCCAACGCACGCGCCCAGCGCCGCCGGCCGCATGGCAATGCCGATCACAAACCGCACCACGTCCCGAGGCGTAGCTCCCAGCGCGCCGCGAATGCCAATTTCCCGCGTCCGCCGTGACACCGCATACGAGACCACGGCGAAAATCCCCGCTACTGCCAACCCCAGGGCCAGCCCCGCGAAGATTTCAAGAAGGAGCGTGTGGAAACGCACATCGGCGGCGGAATTTTCGACCACCGTCCGCATGGTCTCCACCGCAGTCAAAGGTTGCCCCGGATCGGTATCATGAATTCGTTTTCGAACCCCCGATACAATGGCCAGCGGATCGCCCTCGGTTCGCAAAGCCAGATATGTGTATTTGGCGCCGATCAACGATTGCGTGTACGGCAGATACATCTCGGCGTCGGCGCCCGTTCTTAGCGACCGATGCTTGACGCTTTCCACCACCCCGACCACAGTTGACCATTCACCGGGCTTGGGATGATCGGAGCGCGAAACGCGCTTCCCTAGCGGGTCCTGACCCGGCCAGTAGTGCCGCGCCAACTCGTCGTTGATTATCACCACGGGCTCAGATTCAGGAGTGTCGCGTTCGTTGAAATCGCGCCCACGCAGCAGCCGCACGCCCAGAGCCGGAAAATATTCTGGGCTGATCTCGCGCAAGTAAATTCCATAGTTATGCCAGTGCGTATCCTCGATGCCTTCCACCGTCAACGACGTCGTGATCGACAATCCGCCAAAAGGAAGAACCGTGGAGACGCCCGCTTTCAAAACACCGGGCACCGAGCGGGCTTGTTCCAGCAAGCGCGAGTAGTGGATGGCTTTCGCCTCTTTGGTGGTGAGCCCAGCTGGCGCGGAAACCTGAGCCACCAGTACGTGCTGCGGCTCAAATCCCAGACGCACTCGCATCAGCCGATCCAACGTACGCAGCATCAACCCGGCGCCCACCAACAGCATTAGCGAGAGCGCCACTTCAAAGCTAAGCAGAGCAGCTCTGGTGCGATTGGCGCCCCTTGAGGACGATACGCTGCGACCGGTCGCCTGGATGCCCGCCGTAAAATCCGATCTCCACAGGCTGGCGCAAGCCGGGACCGCGCAAAGCAACGCAGTCAGCAGAGCCAAACCAGCGGCCGCGCCCAGTGCTACGCCGTTAATGGATACTTCATCCAAATGTGGAACGGGAAGCTTGCTGGCAAATAACTTGACCAGCAAACGGATCAAACCGAAGGCCAGCGCCACGCCCGCTGCGCCCGCCGCAAGACCCAGCGTCAGCGTCTCGCCTACCACGTTACGCACCAGCCGCAATCGATCCGCCCCGAGCGAGGCTCGAATGGCAAATTCCCGCCGCCGCTCGGAGGCCCGTGCCAGCAGTAAATTCGCGGCGTTCGCGCACGCGATCAGCAGCACCAGCCCCACGGCACACCACAGCATCATAAGCGCCCTTCGATAAGGACCGGTGAATTGTTCCGTGAAAGGCTGCACGCGCGCGTGCCATCCTTTTTCACGATCCGGATTCGGTGGCAGGCCAGGAAGTACGGCGTCCACCTCGTGCTGGGCTTCGCTTATCGAAACTCCTGGACGCAGCCGCGCCAGATTACTGAAAAAGCCGTGCAGCTCTCCATGCACCACAGTGGAGGGCTTGTAAGGTATCCAGGCCTGATGCGCGGGATTGGTGAAGACAAAGTCCGGCTCCATGACTCCCACTACGGTGTAGCCTGTGGAATCCAGCAGGATTTGCCGGCCCAATATCTTTGGATCGGCCTGGAAATGTTTACGCCACAAACGATCGCTAATAACCACTACCGGCGGCGCCGAGGAATCGAACTCGCCAGCAAGAAACGTGCGCCCCAGCTCTGCCCGCACGCCGAGGGTATCGAACAGATGCTCGCTGACCTTCAGCACAAAAATGGAATCAGTATTGTCCACTCCCGTCAAGACGAAATTCTGCCATCTCCAGATTTCCATCCGTTCAAATGAACGAACGTGGTCGGAGAGAAACTTCATGTCGTCTGGAATGCCGTTGGTGCCCTGGCCCTTGGCGTCGAAAGGAGCAAGCTCCACCAGCCGGTCCATTCCGCGAAACGGAAATGGATGCAGCAGCACCCGGTCGACAATGCTGAACAAAGCCGTATTGGCGCCTATCCCGAGCGCTAAAACCGAAATTACAATCAGAGAAAACCCGAGATTTTTCCTAAGGCCGCGCATAGTCCCAGTCTACTCGGCGTCGAAGAACCGATGAACCGAAGAACTACTCCGAACTAAGGAACCAAGTACCCAAAGAACAGAGTTTTGCCCGATTGGTGGAAACCTATTTAGCCCTTAGTATTCAAATAGTAATCATGAATCAGGGAATGCTAGCCATAAAACCATCGAAGACCCAGTACTCCGAGGGCGAGGCCGCTGAGGAGTTAGGAGTCTCGCTGGAAGAGCTGCGCGCGCTGATTCGGAGCCATATCGTTGAAAGCGATGACGATCTAAATAACGTCCCCATGGCGAGCTTTCATCCTTCCGACTTGTTGGTGCTCAAGCTCCTTTTGAGCTCGAAAGCGAATCCCACAACTGAGGGTTGAGCAGCGTCGGTGGACGCCTGCCTTCCAACGCCTCCACCGCATTTCGAGCCGCCAGCATCGACATTTCGCGCCGTGTATCAATGGACGCGCTGGCAATGTGTGGCGCCAGGACTACATTGGTCGAATTGGTTAAGTTCAGCAGCGCCGGATGCACCCTGGGCTCATTCTCGAAGACATCCAGACCTGCGCCGGCAATCCAGCCTTCCTCTAGCGCTTTCGCCACCGCGGCTTCATCGGCTACCGGCCCTCGCGAAGTATTCACCAGGATCGCGCTCTTCTTCATGAGCTTGAGTTCCGGTTCGCCTATCAGTTTGCGCGTGGAATCCGACAGCGGAACATGCAAGCTCACGAAATCGGATTCGCGCAAAAGCTGTTCTTTCGAAACCAACTCCAGCTGCAGCTCTCGTGTAATCGCCTGCGGGGCCGGCACCGGGTCATAGTACAGAATTCGCATGGAAAATCCGCGCGCCCGCCGCGCTACAGCTTGTCCGATGCGGCCCATCCCGAGAATTCCGATCGTCCGATGATGTACGTCATACCCCACCAGCAGATCGATCGCCCATTTTCGCCACAACCCGGCTTGCAGATATTGGTACCCTTCTACAACCCGCCGCGCCGAGGCCAGCAGCAGCGCGAAAGCGAAATCGGCAGTGGTATCAGTGAGAACATCGGGTGTATTGCTCACCAGAATGCCTTTGCGCGTCGCGGCCGGCACGTCGATATTGTCGAAGCCCACAGCCACGTTGGCGATGATCTTTAAGCCGTCCAGCGAATCGATGAACTCGGCTGAGAACTTGTTGGTGAGGTTCGCAAGAATGGCCTGCTTGCCGCGCAATCGCGGAAGTAGCTGATCCATAGGAAGCCCGTCGTCGGTCTCTTCATAATCCACTTCGCAGTGCTCTTTCAAATACGCAATCGCTTCCGGAAAGATCCTTTTGGTGACCAGTACCTGTGGTTTCATTGTTACCATTCTCTCTTATGGCAAAGCTAGGATTTCTAGGACTTGGGCTGATGGGCTACCCCATGGCTCGGAACCTGCTGCGGGCGGGGCATCGCGTCGCATTATGGTCGAACACTGGCGCCAAGGCAAAGCAACTGGCGGAGGAGGAGAAAGGCGTTGCGTGCGATTCACCCAAACAGGTGGCCGAACAATCGGACTACATTTTCCTGTGCGTAGGCGACACCCAGATGTCGGAAAATGTTCTCACGGGTAAGAATGGCGTCATGGAAGGGGCGAAGGAGGGCACCGTGGTCGCGGACGCCAGCACCATCGCACCCTCCGCCAGCCGGGCTATCGGCGAAAAGCTCGGCTCCAAGGGCATCCACTATCTCGATACCCCGTGCACCGGATCCACGCCAGGCGCCACCGCCGGTACCCTGACATTCATGATCGGCGGCAAGCGCGAGATCTTCGACAAAACGAAGCCATTTCTCGACGCGATGGGTAAGCAGTTCTATTACTGTGGAGGCCCAGGTGCCGGCCTGGAGGCAAAGCTCACTCAAAACCTGATTCTTTCCAATATCATGCAGGCGTTCAACGAGGGTATCGTATTGAGCACTAAAGCCGGAATCCCGCCTGAGCTGATGCTCGAGATCCTCAACAACAGCGCGGCGAAGTCCGGACTCATAGCTTACAAGGCACCTTTCGTCTTCAAACGAGACTTCACCGCCAACTTTTCCACAAAATGGATGCACAAGGATATCGGGCTAGCGCTCGACTCCGCCCAGGACCACAGTGTCCCATTGCCCGTCACCAGCGTCACCCGACAGATGTTTCAGGCTGCAATTTCAGAAGGTTACGGAGAACTCGATATGTGTTCTACCATTCGCGTGATGGAGCATTGGGCCGGCGTCGAGGTTAAAGGAACGTAAAAAATACAAAAAACTGTTGCGTTCCAGGAAATCATATATTAGTATTGGAAGTAAGCCGGGGAGGCAACTCCCACCAAAGCGAGACTAACCTCATAAAAAAGACCCCTGAAGCAATCCTCCCCGGCGCCCGCAAGGGTTCGACTCGCTAAGAGGATCAGGGTTCACCCAGAAAATTTCCGCGGCGCTCAACCTGCCTTGATCTACGAACGCTCCTTGATGCACGAACGCCCCTCAGATGCACGAACGCTCCTCGATGTACCGAACGCTCCTCGATTTACGAACGCTCCTTGATGTGCCAACCCCTCAGATGTGCGAACGCTCCCAAGAAACCGAGCCGCGACCGCAAGGAAGCGCTACGAGACCCAGCCAATGGTTTCCAAGAAGAGCCATTTTGCTCTGCCCCATTCCCCTCGCTTCCTGGCGGGCGCGGCCCAGTTAGCAGGTCAAGTTTTTGCCGGTTGAAGTTATAATGGGACAATTGAAGAATCTCACCATCCTGGGCTCAACCGGGTCTATTGGCGTCAGTACTTTGGACGTGGTTGGGCGACACCCAGAACAATATCGCATCCACGCCTTGGTGGCCGGGCGCAATGTTGACCTACTGGCCCAACAGATACTTCGCTTTAGGCCAAAGGTAGCCGTGACAGCAACCGATCCCGATCGCGAGAGTCTAATAACCAGGCTTAAAGGGTCGCCACTGGCGCCGCAGGATTGGCCGGAATTGTTGTGGGGGCCGGAGGCCCGTGTGCAGGTTGCTACCGACCAGGCCGTGGATTTCGTGATGTCGGCCATCGTCGGCGTAGCCGGTCTGGAAGCAACATATGAGGCCATTACGCACGGCAAGCGCGTTGGCTTGGCGAATAAGGAGGTTCTGGTGGCTAGCGGGAAGCTGGTGATGGATGCTGCCAGAAAGTTTGGCACCGAGTTGATCCCGGTCGACAGCGAGCATAACGGAGCCCACCAATGCCTACGGGCTGGCCGGCGTAGCGAAGTGACCCGCCTTATTCTGACCGCCTCCGGCGGCCCGTTCCGGGAGACGCCGCCCGAAAAAATGTCTCGCGTGACTCCGGCAGAAGCGCTGAATCATCCGACATGGAAGATGGGCCAGCGCATCACCATCGATTCGGCGACCCTCATGAACAAGGGTTTTGAGGTGGTTGAAGCCTGTTGGTTATTCGATTTTTCGGCCGACGAGGTGGACGTCGTGATCCATCCTCAATCGACCGTGCACGCCATGGTGGAGTATTCCGACGGCAGCATCATCGCTCAGATCTCGGCCACCGATATGCGCATGCCTATTCAGTACGCGCTCACTTATCCCGCTAGAGAATCCGCACCGGTACCCCGGCTGGATTGGACCGAAGCGCGGTCCTGGAGCTTCAGCGCGCCTGATTTTGAGAAGTTCCCCGCCCTGCGCTTGGCCTATCAGGCTCAGCGGCAGGGTGGTTCTGCAACCTGCACGCTGAATGCGGCGGATGAAATCGCCGTGGAAGCCTTTCTCGCTGGGAGAATTTCTTTTCCGGCCATTCCGGCAGTGGTTGAGGAAACGCTGGAGCGGGTTGCCGCGCGCGAAGCCGCATCCATCAAGGAAGTACTGGAAATCGATCAGCTGTCTCGCTCCGTGGCGCGGCAGATTGTTCAAGAGACAGAACAAAACACATACGAGGAGCGCGGACAGGTGTCCGTCAGAGCTTAAACAAAAATGCCATTACTAGTTCTTCAAAATATCTGGTGGGCACTGGTCCTGATTGGGATCATGATTCTGATCCACGAATTGGGCCATTACTGGGCGGCGCGATTTTTTGACGTCAAGGTAGAGACCTTTAGTTTCGGCTTTGGCCCGCGCCTGTTCGGATTCAAGAAAGGCGAGACCGATTTCCGCATCGCGGCCATATTTTTCGGCGGTTATGTGAAGATGGCAGGCGAGCAGCCGGGCGATGAGAATGCCAACGACCCGCGCGGGTTCCTGGCCAAGCCTCGCTGGCAGCGCTTGATCATCGCCTTCGCCGGACCCGCCATGAACATTGTGCTGGCGGTGGGAATCCTCGCCGGACTGTTCATGGTTCGCTTTCCGAAGATTCCAGCCGCTCCATCACCGGAAGTGAGTTTCGTCATGCCCGATAGCGCGGCAGCCAAAGCCGGAATCCGCGAGGGCGACCGCATTGTTCAGATTGACAATACTGTCGACCCCACGTGGGAAGACATCGAAATGAAAGAAGTGGCCAGCGCCGGCCATGAGTTGTCGGTTTGGATCGCACGCAATGGCGAGCGCAAACACGTCGCCGTAACTCCAGTTCTCGATCCGAAAACCGGCACTGGATTCGCGGGCTGGGGCGAGCAGAGCGACATAGAGGCGTTCGCTGTTCTGCCGGACAAACCCGCCGCTAAGGCAGGAATCGAGCCTGGCGATATTATGATCAGCGTCAACGGCCAGCCTATCCGTTCCACGCCGAAGCTGCTCAATGTCATCAACAGTACCGGCGGCAAGCCAGTTACCATCGTGTATTCGAGGAACGGCCAGCAGCACACCGTCGCCGTCACGCCCGTTATGACCGCCATGGAGGGCGGCAAGGATCGGTGGATGATCGGCGTGAACCTGGCGCCTCGCGTCGAATATGTCAGCCTTTCACTCCCCCAGGCCCTGGTGGAATCGGTCCGCTACAACGCGAAATACGCAACCCTGATTTACCAGTTCCTGCGTGGAATCGTCGAGCAGCGCATGTCGCCGAAGTCTTTGGAAGGCCCCATCGGCATCGCCCGGCTGTCGGGCCAGGCAGCTCGGGAAGGCCCCAGCGCCTACTTAGGCTTGACCGCTATGGTCAGCCTGAATCTCGCCGTCTTCAATCTCCTGCCCATCCCCATTCTGGATGGCGGAGTGATCCTGCTGTTGCTGGTAGAAATGTTCATGCGCCGCGACTTGAGTCTGCGCGTGAAAGAGACAGTATTCAAGCTAGGGTTTGTGTTTTTGATGGCGGTTGTAGCGTTCGTCCTCTATAACGACATATCGAAATTAGCGGGCTGAGAAAAACAGTTTCTGGTTTCTGGTTGCTGGTTTCTAGTTAGTGAGCGCTCGATAACCGGAAACCAGAAACTAATTCTTCATCTCATTCGCGGTTACAAAAATCGGTTCGATGTCTACCGGTATGCTGCTGAGGCCGTCCAACGCCTTCTGCATATCCGGACGTATCACTCCGAGTTCAGCTAGCATTCGCTTGGCGCCGGCGTAATCGCCCGTGGCCTCGATCGTCAGCAGATCGTGATCCAGATCCCGCACCGCGGAACTGATCTTGTCGAAGCGCACTTCGAACCGGCCATCGTCGCGTATTGCGAACCCGCCTTTGTCAGTCAGATAATTCACCTGCATGGCCATCCCCTTTCCGTGCGCGTCGTTCAAACCGAATCGCAGCGTCCGGAACGTGGATGCGAGATATGTCGTGTACAGTTTTCGCTCGGCCACAGCGCCGCCCTCAATCAGTTTGTGATCGTAGAGATATTGCAGCATGAAAAGCCCGGTCACATCGGCTTTGGCTTCTTCGATGGCGCTGTATAGCTCTTTCAATTCCTGGCGTGGAGAGGTAGCGCGTCCGTTCAGCATGATCTGATGCGGCCCGATGCCGTGGCTCAATTCGTGCGCCAGAATGTGCGTGAAGAATAAATCGAAGCTCAGTTCCGATTGGCTGGCCGGCGTGAGGACGCGCTTCGAAATCGGCTCAAGAGTGGTCCGGAATTTCGCCTCCTGGACATTCTTCAACATGACGCGCTTGCTGCCCTTCTGCGCCACCACGGGTTCATCGTTCGGCAGGTTATAAGCGGCAGTTTGGACGCCATGATCGCCGTCTCCGGCCGAAAGAACTTCGTTCACCACGCGTATAGGCGCCTGGCTGCCGAGCTTGGGATTCCGGTACTCCGGATTGATAGGCAGATTGTTTTCGATCTCCTGCAGATGGCCGCCGAAGAAATCGAGTTTCCTGGTTTCCGCTTCATCGCGGAGATTCACGTAGGCTTCATAGCTCGCTTTGTAGCCGAACACTTCGTCGTTGTAAGTTTCATAGGGCCCAATGGTGATGTCGATCGGAGCATCCAGATCCATCCAGGCGAGATCGCTTTCGTAGTAGTCGTTCGAAAGAAACGCGGCGCCGCGCGACAGCAAAAATCTCTTCAATGTTGCGTTTCCGGTAAGCCCCGCCGCTTCCTCCATCAATCGGGCCGCTTTGGCCAGATCATTCTTAAATTCCTCGCTATAAGGAACGGCTTTCAACCGTCCGCCGGCATCGCGGCGTATGACGGTGAAGAAGCCCTCGGCTTGTTCCCGCTCCGCTTTCGATAGCGTCTTCACCCAGCTCTCGAATTCCTCGCGGGTCATGTCCTCGGGATAGAAGTTCGCGCCCGGCAGCTTCTTGGGAGGGGCGCCGGGCAAAAACGCCGCGTGATCGTCAATATCCGACCAGGGGCCTTTGTTGATCCAGAAATAGTGCAGCCGGGCCTTACCGAGCGGAGTTTGGTCGCGCTTTAGTTTCTCGTACAACTCAACACTGCCGCTCCACATCTGTCTCATGAAAATGTCGTTTAGTACCCGCGATGCCTCAATCAGCTTTTGAAGCGCGGCGCGATCACCAGGCGAAAGATTCGAAACGTCGGCGCGAAGCTCGGTGGGCCGGAACCTGGCGATCATCTTGTCGAGCTGCCCAAGATCGGGTGTAGTTGAAGCGGCAAAACTCAGCATAGACAGGGCATAAACCAGCTTTTTCATTTCTGCTGCCATGCTAACACGCCATTTTCGCGCTAGAATCTGAGCTATGCGCGGAAACGAGAAAGTTCTCGAGAATTTGGGAGAAGCGCTCAAGACCGAGCTTTCTGGCCGCTCATTACCGCAAAGAATCCATCGAAGAAATGGTTCACGCCGAGAAGCTCATGAGCCGGATCCTGTTTTGGATGGCACTCCGAACATGACTGACATCGGTCCCATCAAAATCGGAAAAAGCGTCAGAGCGCAGCTGGACAACGACATGGCTCTGGAGCTGGCCGCAGTCCATCACCTGAATTCCGCCGTCGGGCAGGTGAAGGAAGAGGAAGAGCGCGTCGATTATCTGGAGGCCCAGATCCACGCGATCGGAGAAATGGGACTTGAGAATTATCTGCCCCAGCAACTCCATAAAGGCGAAGAGGACGAGAAAGGGTAGTGGGGCAGGCGCTTTCGCCTGCCAACCGAATAAATGTTCCGCCTGGACATTCGCGACGGCGTTTATCTGGCGCTGCTCGAAGAACGCCACGCAGCCGCGATCTTCACCGTCGTGAATCGCGACCGCGTCCATCTCCGTAAATGGCTGCCTTGGGTAGATCTGACTCGGGCCGCGGACGACACGCTGAAATTCGT
>Ga0210388_10003090_pt1 | contig 13022 bp, 15 predicted proteins | sample IncBWC19OmetaG_FD_155485 | JGI IMG/M metagenome (GOLD analysis project Ga0210388, IMG submission 155485) | Forest soil microbial communities from Barre Woods Harvard Forest LTER site, Petersham, Massachusetts, United States - Inc-BW-C-19-O ... | reverse complement strand
TCGACGCCGCGGGGTTCCAGCTCGCGCACCAGACGATCGAGGCGCCCCGCGCGGTAGTCGATCGGGATGGCCCCCAGGTGGCGCACGGTCTCGTGCTTCTTGGCTGACGCGGCTCCGTAGGCCTTCGCGCCCGCCAGCCGCAGGATCTGCAGGGCCGCCGTGCCGACGCCCCCGGCGGCGCCGGTGACCAGTGCCGTCTCCCCAGCCTTCACCTTCGCGACGCGGTGGATCATCTGCCAGGCGGTGACGTAGTTCAGGATCGCGCCCGCGGCCTGGACGTCGGAGACGCCGTCGGGGATGGGCAGGAAGTGTTCCGCCTCGCGCACCACGAGCTCGGCGAAGCCGCCGTAGACGGTGAGGGCGGCGACCCGCTGGCCGAGGGTGAAGCCGGTGACGCCGGGGCCGATGGCGTCGACGACGCCGGCGATCTCGTAGCCGGGGACGACCGGGATCTTGGGGGCGTAGCGGTACTTGCCGGCCAGGAGCATCAGGTCGGTCGAGCCGACGCCGGCCGCGCGCACGCGGACGCGCAGCTGGCCCGCGCGCGGTTCCACCACCGGCATCTCGATTGGCGTGAGCGCCTCGGGCCCGCCAGCCTTGGTCACCATCATCGCTCGATACATTGCCGTCATCGCGCACCATCATGACCTCCCGGCGGCTCGTCCGCAGGTGTATGAACGAGAAGTGCCCTCCCGCTGTCCAGGGTGTGGACTCGAGACGCCGGAGAGCGACGGCGCGGCGGCCTGTCTGGCCAGCTATCACGAGCTGTCGGCGCAAACGCTGTCCGAGCGCGATTCGACGTTCCCGCACCAGCTGGCGGTCGACGCTTACGCCGGGCAACACGCGGGCGCCAGCTCGAAGCCGATCACGACCGCGTTCGCGTTGATCGGCCTCTACCTCGTTTGTGAGCGCGGCTTGACCGGACGGCAGGCGCAGCGCGCGCACATGTTCCTCGGCAGGCGCCGGCAGGAATGGCCGCGCTTCCAGCCGCCGGCGGATTGCGGGACCGTCACCGTCGCCGATGTGCTTGCGGCGGGGGAGAACGGGCGCAACGAAGCTTTGCGGCGCTGGGCGGCGTCCGTCTGGGCCGCGTGGCACGACCAGCACGAGCGCGTCGCGGAGCTGGTTCGCCGCCGATTCGATCAACTGTCGAAGGATATGCGCAATCGATGAGGGCGACCCTGGCTCGAAATGTGACGTCGAGGATGTCGAAGGGGCGACGGAGGGATTGCTGGTGGGACTGACGGTCACGCCGTCGATGCGGCGCTCCTGAGTCGGACCGGCGGACACGACTCACGGCGCATCGATCTGGTAGTCGAGCCAGATCTCGCCGTGTTGACCGAGCTCGGCGGTGAACCCGCCCTCACCGCGCAGCCCTTTCAGCTCGCCGCTGCCCGAGTCGGGCACCACGAACCACTCCGCTTTCATTTGTTTGGCGACCACCGTCCCGTGAACCTGCAGCAAGAAGGTCCCCTGCTTGCCGCCGATCGATCCCCGCACCCGCTCGATTCCCGCGAAGCTGCCGGCGCCGTCCGCGCGCGCCGACTGGACGACGTGCGCGACGCCTTCGCCTGCGATGTCGCCGGTGAAGGTCTCCGTGAGGCGGACGTCGCTCAGGGTCGGCGCGCCCGGCACCTCGTCGAACACCGTCGGCTGGTAGGTCTTGACGGTGGTCCGCCCGACGGCGTGGACCTGGTGCCGGTCTGACATGGGTCAGAAGATGGCAACTTCGTTTCGCGAGGCAACCGATGAGACGTTTTTCTTGTAACCACCTCCGGATTGAGGGCATAGAGGCGTGATGCATCGTCGACCCTCGTCTGTTCTGGTCCTCGCCACCCTCGCGCTGCTCTTGGTCCCCTCGGGCGTTCGCCTCGCGCGCGCCAAGACACTCGGGCCGCCCGACGTCGCCTGGAAGGACATGACCTTCGTGCAGAAGAAGGCGTACATGAAGGCCGCCGTCACGCCGACGATGAAGCCGATCTTTCAGGCCTTCGACGGCAAGAAGTTCAAGACCTTCAACTGCGAGTCGTGCCACGGCGCGGACGGCGCCGACCGCAAGTTCAAGATGCCCAGCAATGACATCCATCCGCTGCCGAGCACGCACGAGGCCTTCGAGGCGAAGCTGAAGACCGAGCCGACCTGGCCGAAGTGGACCGAGTTCATGGCCCAGAAGGTCGAGCCCGCCATGGGCAAGCTGCTCGATCTTCCCGTCTTCGATCCCAAGAAGCCGGTGAAGGGCGCTTTCGGTTGCGCCAACTGTCACAAGCTCGAAGCCGCCACGCCCTGAGCCCGGTCGTCGCCCGGCCGATCAGCGCGGCCGGTGGTGAAACGCCGGCAGGGTGAGGTCGGCCTCCGACGGGACGAAGCCGGCGACGGTGCCGTGCGACGGCAACTGCAGCGGCCAACGGCCCATCAGGGCGGTCGGGTCCCAGTAGATTTCCGGGAGCTCGCTCGAGGGGTGCACTGAGAGCGCGAAGTGGAGGTAGCGGCCCGGGTGCTCGCTGCCGGTGTCGCCCACCAGGCCGATGAGATCGCCGGCCTTGATGGGGGCGCCGCGCAGGATCCGGCGCGGGACCGCCGCCAGATGGTCGTAGTGGGTGAAGACCATGCCGCCGAAGTGCGACAGGCGCAGGTAGACGTCGCCGCGCTCGTCACCGGCGCCGTGCTGAACGCGATCGACGACGCCGTCGTGCGCGGCGTAGACGTGCTCGCCCCAGAGCTCGCCGCCCAGATCGACGCCGCACTTGCCCGGGACGCGGCAGACGGGATCCGGCCGGCGCGCGGACGAACGGCTGGTCAGGAGGCGGTCGTCGGCGGTCGGCGCGCGGCGCGCCGGGCCGGGCAGCGGGTAGATCCAGGCGGTGTGGGCGAACGCCGTCTGCCAATCCTCGTCGGTGGGCGGCCAGGCGGGGCCGAACATGGGGGGCTGGGGAAGCGGCTCCCGGGGCGGCCGGAGCTCCGGCGGGTCGAAGGAGATCGACTGCGACTGCGGCAGGCGGACGCGGTGCCAGAATCTGGGGGCGCCGACGATGATCAGCGCGACGGCCGCCGCCCGCAGCAGCCATCGCCGGCGCACGGTCGCGCGTGCGAGGCGGCGTCGCTCCACGTTCGCGACCAGGCAGATCTGCGAGCAGTGCGCCTCTTCGCGCCGGCCCCGGAGCAGCACGAAGCGCTCGGCGTCGGCGTGGCCGTCGCCGATGGGGGTCTTGCAAACGACGCAGACGAGCGTGGCCATCGGTTACTCGTCACCCGTCGCCGGAGGCGTGGTCTCGGGTCCGGGGGCCGCCGGTGGCGCGTCGCCATCGCCGTCGCCGCTCGCCTCGTCGGTTTGCGCGCCGTCGTCGTCGGCGGCGCCGGCGACGTGAGCCCCGCCCTGTTTCAGCTTGGCGAGCTGGGCCGCCTTGCGCTTCTTGGCGGACAAGAGCGGGGCGGAGCCGAGCGGCAGCCCCGGCCGGGCCAGCGTGGTGACCAGGCCCGCCTCGCTGCCGTCGACGGGAACGCGGACCGGCCACAGCGCGATGAGCGGCTCCGGATCGAGGTACCGCTCGGGCCCGTCCTTCCACGGCCGCACCGAGATGGCGAAGTGAAGGTGCGGCGCGGATTCTTTGACGCCGGTGTCACCGAGCAGGCCGATGACGTCGCCGCTCTTGACGTGCACGCCGCGTTCGAGACCGATCGGGATCGCGGCCAGGTGAAAGTACTGCGTGAACACCGTGCCGTCCCGGTGGGCGAGGCGGACGAACTCGCCGCCGCGATCCGGGTTGGCGTTTCGCTGGACGAAGTCGACCACGCCTTCGTGGACGGCGTGGACCTGCTCGCCCCAGATCTCGCCGCCCAGATCGACGCCGCAGTGGCCGTTGCGACACTCCGCCGGGCGCTCGCCCGGCCGCACCGCGCCGAACACCCGAGAATCGGCGCGCGGCATGCGCCGCACCGGTCCCGACAGCGGGTGAATCCAGGCGTCCTGTCCCAGCGAGGCCAGGAAGTTCGCCTCCGTCGGAGGCCACTCGGGACCGAACCAGCCGGGCGGCAGGGGCAGCGGACCGGCAGGCGGGCGGGGCGCCGGCGCTGGCGCGGCGTGCGCGATCCGCCAGTGGCCGGGCGGGCCCCCGTGCGGCGTCAGGAAGCCGCTGGCCAGGATGACGACCACGGCGGCTTGTGCCGTCCGCCGCCGCCGCTCCGCCCAGCGCGCGCGCCGGCGATCGCGCACGATCTCGCGAAAGCAGGCCGCCGAGCAGAGCACGACCACCGAGCGCGCGTCGACGTGGACATACCGCGCGGCCGGCAGCGCGCCGCCGCAAACGCCGCAAGCGGCGGTGCCCTGGGGCAGATCTGAGAGCGCCTCTTCGGGATCGATCATGCCGACACCTGCGTACACACACTGACCCGCAGCGCCGAACGCCCAGCGAAGGGATCAATGGTAGCAAGTTCCCGCGAGGATGACCGCCAGAAGCACCCGTGCCCCCACCTCGTCCGTCGCGTACGCTTCCGGCGGAAAAACGGAAAAGGAGATCCCATGCACGCCGCCGTCCTCACCGAGTTCAACAAAGACTGGCAATTCCAGACCCTCCCCGATCCCCGCCCCGCGCCGGGGCAGGTGCTGATTCGCGTCCACGCGAGCGGGATGTGTGGGACCGATCTGCACGCCCACCACGGTCACCTGGGCGCCAAGCTGCCGGTCGTGCTCGGCCACGAGCCGGCGGGCGAGATCGTCGAGCTGGGCGCTGGGGTGCTGGATCTGAAGGTTGGCGATCGCGTCGGCGTGTTCTGGAATCAGAAGGGGGACGGGCGCTGCGCGGTCTGCCAGGCCGGGCGGCCGGACCACTGTCCGCACGCGCAGAGCTGGATGCACCTCGGGGGCGCCAACTCGGAGTTGATGCTCGCCTGGGCAACAGGATGCGCGCTGATTCCCGAGGGGCTCTCCTTCGAGTCGGCGGCGCCGCTGTTTTGCGGCGGGTACACGGTGATGAGCGGCCTCCGCAACGGCGAGCCCAAGCCGGGCGAGCGCGTGGCGGTCCTCGGGTTGGGGGGCCTCGGGCATCTGGCCTTGCAGCTGAGCAAGGCCGTCGGGCTCGAGACGTTCGCGCTCACCGGCCAGGCCGACAAGAAGGCGGAGCTGATCGGGTTCGGGGCCGACGAGGTGTTGCTGTCGGGCGACGATCCCGGCAAGGCGCTGCAGGCGGCGGGCGGCGCGGACGTGATCCTGTCGACGACCAACTCGGCCAAGCAGATCGGGGCGGCGTTCAACGGCCTGCGCCCCGGTGGGCGCTTCGTGAACATGGGCGTGCCCGACGGGCCGCTCACGATCAGCTCACAGACGCTGATGTGGGGACAGCGCCAGCTGCGCGGCAGCTCCCAGGACGAACGATCCGATCTCTTCGAGGCGCTGACGCTCGCCGCCGCCGGCAAGATCAAGCCGAAGCTCGAGCTCTACCCGCTGGCGCGCGCCAACGAGGTCCGCGAGCGCCTGCAGGCCGGCAAGGTTCGCTATCGGGCCGTCCTGCAGCACGCGGTCTGACGGCGGCCGCGGGTCAGCCGGGGAATTCCTTGGTGTCGGACTGGCGATGGCCGCCGAGGAAGACGGTGGGGCGCACCGTCGCCTCGTCCGCCGGAACGGGCAGGTTGTTCGCCGCGGGATCGTCCTTGAGGAGGGGGGCGCCACGTGCCGCTCCGCCGCGCGGCCCGAGGGCCTCGCGCCACATGATGGCGCGGACGGTCTGCAGGATCTGCCAGCCGGGCGCGTATTCGACGACGTCGGCCAATTCGAGCACGCCGGTCAGCTTTCCCTCGGCGTCGATCAGCACCAGCCGGGCCTTCCGCTCGTTGGCCATCAGCGCCTCGGCGTCGCGCACGTCGGCGCTGTCCAGGCAGGTGAGTGGGGGGGAGGTCATCACCATGGTGGCGGACGTGGAGTCCGGATCGACCTTCGTCGCCAGGACCCGCGTCGTGAGATCGCGGTCGGTGACGACGCCGATCACCCGGTGGCCTGCGTCGCAGATGGGCAAAAACCCGACCCCGGTCTCGGCCATCACCGCCGCGGCTTTCCGGACGGTGTCCTTCTCGGTCAACCATTCGACGTTCTTGCTCATGATCTCTGCGCATTTCATGGTGGGTCCCCCTCAGTGGGAGCATCGTGTGCACGATTCGACCAGAAACATCCGGGTTCCTTCATCCTGCCCCGCGGCGCGGCACGGTCGTGGGGCGGTCAGCGCCGGGCCGTCATCGCGCGCCGTCGCCGAGGACGTTGTGCAGGCGGCGCAGGAAGTGGGGCTCTGAGCTGTCGCCCCAGCCGTGGTTGATGTAGCGGACGGTCCGCGCCCGGTCGATGATGAAGAAGCTGGGGATGATGGTGCAGCCCCAGCGCCGCCGGAGGCTGGCGGACGGATCGGTGACGATCGTGGCCCCCTCGGGCAGCGGGTTGTCGGCGATGAACCGCTTGATCGCCGGCGCGTCGTCGCCGGCCTCGACCAGCACGATCCGGAGGCGCGGGCCGAGCGTCTGGCGAATGGCGCCGAGCTCGCGCAGCGCCCGGTGACAGGGGCCGCACCAGGTGGCGAAGAAGGCGACCACCACCACCTCGCCTCTCGACCAGTCATCGACCACGGAGGCACCGTCCGGCGTCACCGCCTCCAGCTTCGGGGCGGCCTCACCGACCGCGAGCGATTGGGCGGCCGGTTGAGCAACCGGTTGGGGTTGAGATTGAAGAGCCGCTGAAAGCACCACCGCCGTCAGGAGCGCCTGCATCCGTTCATCGTACCCGCTCGGACAGGCGATGATGCCGGGATCGTGATATGGCGGTCATCGATGGAGGCTGCGGCGCCTGGAACACGAGGGATGACGTGAGTTGGCTCGCGCACCTGAGCCCGTGGATCTATCTCGTCGCCGCCGGCGTCTTCGAGATCGGGTTCACCACCTTCATGAAGCTCTCGAACGGCTTTCAGTTCTGGAGCTACAACGTCGCCTTCGCGTTCTGCGCGCTCTGCAGCTTCGGTCTGCTGAACGTGTCGACCCGGGATCTGTCGCTGGGAACGGCCTACGCCGTCTGGACCGGGATCGGGGCCTTCGGCACGGCGGCGGTGGGCATCGTCGTCTTCAAGGATCCGGCGACGCTGTGGCGGGTGCTGTTTCTGACCACGTTGATCGGCTCGATCATCGGGCTCCGCCTGGTTTCTACCTGAAGGGCCAGATGTGATTGTCGGTCATGAGGCCGACCAGCCCGGCGAGGCCCAGGATGCCGAAGAGCACCAGCAGCCAGGGCACCGACTTCGCGGGGACTTTTGTGATCGCCATCCGCGTGACTTTAGCAGCCCCGGACTTCTCTGGGGATGGCGGTTCCGCCGAGGCGTCTCACATTGTATGGTCGCGAGGAGAACCGACATGTCTACAAAGCTTCAAAATCGACCGGCCTGGTCGGCGCTGTCCGCCCACCACCAGAAGATCGCGCCGCTGCATCTGCGCGAGATGTTCGCCAAGGATCCCGGGCGCGGCGAGCGCCTCACCGTCGAGGCGGTCGGGATCTTCCTCGACTACTCGAAGAACCGCGTCACCGACGAGACGCTGGGGCTGTTCGGGAAGCTCGCCGAGGAGTCGGAGCTGCGCGGGCGGATCGACGCCATGTTTCGCGGCGACAAGATCAACGTCACCGAGAAGCGCGCGGCGCTGCACGTGGCGCTGCGGGCGCCGCGGGGCGCCTCGATCGTGGTGGACGGCGAGAACGTGGTGCCGCAGGTGCACGCCGTCCTCGACAAGATGAGCGACTTTTCGAGCCGCGTGCGCAGCGGCGCCTTCACCGGCCACACCGGCAAGCGCCTCAAGAACGTGGTCAACGTCGGCATCGGCGGCTCCGATCTGGGGCCGGTCATGGCCTACGAGGCGCTGCGCCACTACGCCGACCGCGCGATGACCTTCCGCTTCGTCTCCAACGTCGACGGCACCGACTTCGCCGAGGCCACCCGGGATCTCGACCCCGCGGAGACGCTGTTCGTCATTTCGTCGAAGACCTTCACCACGCTGGAGACGATGACCAACGCGCAGACCGCGCGCGCCTGGTCGCTGGCGGGCCTGGGCGGCGACGCGCGCGCGGTGGCCAAGCACTTCGTCGCCGTCTCCACCAACGCCGAGAAGGTGGCCGCGTTCGGCATCGACACCGCCAACATGTTCGGCTTCTGGGACTGGGTGGGCGGCCGCTACTCGATGGATTCGGCCATCGGCCTTTCGACGATGCTGGCCATCGGCCCCGAGGGCTTCCGCTCGATGCTGGCCGGCTTCCACGAGATGGACGAGCACTTCCGCACCGCACCCTTCGCGCAGAACCTGCCCGTTTTGAAGGCGCTGCTGTCGGTCTGGTACAACGACTTCTTCGGCGCCCAGACGGTGGCCGTGCTGCCGTACGAGCAATACCTGAAGCGGTTCCCGGCTTACCTGCAGCAGCTGACGATGGAGAGCCTCGGCAAGCACGTCGGCCTCGACGGCGCGCGCGTCGAGATCGACACCGGTCCCATCTACTGGGGCGAGCCGGGGACGAACGGCCAGCATTCTTTCTACCAGTTGATCCACCAGGGGACGCGCCTGGTGCCGGTCGACTTCATCGCCTTCGGGCAGACGCTGAACCCGCTCGGCAACCATCACGACCTCCTGGTGGCCAACGTGTTCGCGCAGGCCGAGGCGCTGGCCTTCGGCAAGACCCTCGCCGAGGTGTCGGCGGAGGGGACGCCGGCCTGGCTGGCGCCGCACCGGGGGTTCGAGGGGAACCGCCCCACCAACGTGATGCTGCTCGATCGGCTGACGCCCGCCGCGCTGGGGAAGCTGGTGGCGCTCTACGAGCACGACGTCTTCACCCAGTCGGTCGTCTGGGGCATCGACGCGTTCGACCAGTGGGGCGTCGAGCTGGGCAAGGTGCTGGCCCAGCGGATCATCCCCGAGCTGAGCGGCGCCACCGACGCGGCGCTGGCGCACGACAGCTCCACCAACGCCCTCATCCGCCGCTACAGAAAGATGAAGCGCGCTTGAGAATCGAACACATTTCCGTGGGCGCCGATCCCCCCAACGAGGTGAACGTGATCGTCGAGGTGCCGGTGGGGGGCGAGCCGATCAAGTACGAGATGGACAAGCGCGCCGGGACGCTGGTGGTCGATCGCTTCCTCTACACCTCGATGCGATATCCCGGGAATTACGGGTTCATCCCGCACACGCTGTCGGGCGACGGCGATCCGCTGGACGTGCTCATCGCCAGCCAGCGCGCCATCGTCCCCGGCGCGCTCATCGCCGTCCGTCCTCTCGGCGTGCTCCGCATGCAGGACGAGGCCGGCATCGACGAGAAGGTGATCGCCGTGCCGGTCTCCCGGCTCACCCGCCGCTACGACCAGGTGACCGACTACAAGAACCTCCCGGAGATCACGGTCAAGCAGATCCAGCACTTCTTCGAGCACTACAAAGATCTCGAGGACAACAAGTGGGTGAAGCTGATCGGCTGGGGCGACGCCGCCGAGGCCAAGACGGTCATCCTCGAGAGCATCGCCCGCGCCAAGGCCCACCCGCAACACGGGGCCTGACCGGCGCCGGAGGGCCTCGCCGGCCGCCAACAGGGCTCACGCCGCCGCTGATTTGGCCCCCTCGAGCATCGTCGCCGCGAGCAGCTCGTAGACCGCCGTCCAGGCCGCCTTGACCTCCGGCGTGAAGGCGGCGCCGAGCCCCTGCTCCAGCGTCCAGAGCAGCGCGCCACCCACCGTCAGGTAGTCCTCCTCTTCGACCCCGTACCCCGCGTGCTTGCGCCCGAGCTCCTTGACCGCGGGGACCAGCTCGTCGAGCAGATCGAGCTTCGCCACGCAGAAGCCGAGCATCTGCATCAGCTTTTTCCCCTGCTCGCGAAGGTCGGTCCTGAACAGCGACCGGAGCGACGGATCCATGTCGAACAGACGGCCGTAGAAGAGGCCAGCCGCCGTGTCCGCGATCGGCACGACCTGTGCGAACGTCTCCTTGACCAGCGATTTCTGATTCGTCGTCATGCGGAGCCCCTTTCCCTGTTGGGACGCCAGTCTCCGCGCGAACCCCACCGGCGTGTGGTTTCCGATTCGCCTGATTGCGGTTAAGCGGTTCCGCAGGTCCGGTATCCGGAGATCGGGCTTCGTTTCGGTCTCAGTGATGGGCCGGCGGCGGCGCCGCCGAGGGGAGCAGCCCGGGCGCGGTGACGACCGGGTATCCCGCGTGCTGCCAGGCGTAGACCCCCTCGTCGATCACCGCGGTGTGCTTGTAGCCGCGCTTGCGCAGCTCGGCGACGACTTGACCCGAGACGTGGTGGGGACAGGCGCAGTAGGCGAGGATCCAGGTGCCGTCGTTGGGGATGTCGTCGAGCGTGCGGGTGTCGTAATAGGGCGTCGAGATCGCGCCCGTGATGTGCAGGTTCAGCCAGTCCGAGGGGGCGCGCGCGTCTGCGATGACCACCCGCCGCTTGCCGTCGAGCGCCTTCTTCACCTGATCGATGGAGACGTAGAGATCTTCCTTGAGGACGAAGTCCGGCGCCTTGCCTCTCGGGTTGAGCACGATGGGTCCTGTGCGTGGAGGCAGCGGCGCCGCAGGCTGCGCCACGGCGGAGGGGGACGGCAGCACGGGAACGCCCGGCGGCACCGCCATCGAACGGACGAAGGCGACCACGTCGTCGATCTGCACGGGGGTGAGCGCGCCCTTCCAGGGGACCATCGACGTCGGCGGCCGACCCCTTTCGACGGCCCAGTGCAGGAAGGCGTCGCTGGCGGTCGCCAGCAGGACCGGGTTGAAGAGGTGCACCGCGCTGCTCCGCTGGGTGGGCGTCCCGTGGCAGCGCGCGCAGTTGGCGTCGTAGACCAGCTTGCCGCGCTTGGCATCGCCGACCACCGGACCCTCGGGCAGCGCCCGGAGGGCCGGGCCGCCCACCCGCAGGAAGGCGATGATCGCGTCCACCTGGAGGGGCGTGAGCGGCCCGCCGAGGATGTTGGCGAAGGCGGCCATCGCCGTGCCGGGGCGCCCGCGGCTGATCCCGGCGCGGATGAACGCGTCCGACGCGGACTCGAGGAACGTGGTGCTGCGCAGCGAGGGGGCGTTGTCGGCCGCGTAGCCGCTGGCCGCCGGTCCGTGGCAGGTGGCGCAGTACTTGGCGTAGCTCTGGCGACCTTGCTCGACGAGCGGCGTCGTCCGTGCCGGCACCGACTTGCGGGCGCAGCCGACGGCGGGCACCAGGACGGCAAGGAGCAGGAGGGCGGAGACGACGGGGGGCCGCATGCGCGGCTCCGTTCTACCTCGACCCGCCCCCTCCCGAGTAGCCGATCGCCATGGTGTCGAACTGGCGCTCCGGGTGTCGCTCGCCCGAGGAGCGCCCGCAGCACCGAAACGGCGACCGTCGGTTCCCGCGACAGGCGGTCAGCTTATCGCAACGGTCACGACCCAAGGCAGGCACGTCTGGTGCCGCGCCTGAGCAAACTGCCTCAGGCGCGCGGCACCTCGGTGCCGGAAATCAGACCAGCTTGACGCCGCTGGCCTGGGGGCCCTTCTTTCCTTCGACCACCTCGAACTCGACCTTCGAGCCCTCCTGGAGGATGGCGCCGCCGGTGTCATTGGCGTGGACGAAGACGTCCTTGCCGCCGCCCTCTGGCGTGATGAAACCGAACCCCTTAGCCGTGTTGAAGAACTTAACCGTACCTTTTTGCATTTTCTCTTTTCCTTTTTCGCCGCCCAGTTTCCTGGAAGCGAAACGTTTTCTGCCGCACAACCCCGACGTGGGGCCAGAGCGGTTGGGTCACCGTATACCACGATAGTGATCGGCAACCGCGAAGGGGAGGGCCGGGCAGGCGAGAATAAGGGCTTGGCTGCCCTGTTCTCAGGGCCCAATCAGCGCCTCGATCCGCAAGATTTTCTCCATCGAAGACGCCGCCTGGGCGTAGTCCATGGCCGCAAAGACGTGGGACTGCTCGAGCGTGAATCGGTCGGGACGGCGCTCCAGCAGCCGCACGTAGTAGTCGAAATAGCGCGCTTCGGGCAGGGTGCCTTTGCTCGAGAGCGCGTAACGCACGACCGCGTGCAGCGCGAAGCGATCGGGGAGCGGCTCTTGAACCAGCCGCCACCGCCGCAGGCGGACCAGCGCCGCGGCGCCCGCCCGCCCGGCCTCGGCCAGCGTGGCCAGCGCGCGCGCGTCCATGTGGTCGCCGAGACAGTGGGCGAGCACGATCAGCATCCGCCGGGCCGCGGGCGGCAGCCTGCGCCACGCCCACTCCACCAGCAGCTGGACCTCGACGACGTCATCCTCGTGGGCCATCACCCGCACCCGGGAGATCCCCTGCGCGGTCAGCCAGGCGCCGAGCTCGTCGACGGTGCAGGCGCCGGCGGAGACCAGCGCGTCGGCGATGTCGAGCGCCAGTGGGTTCCAGCGCAGCGGGCTGGTCAGCGCGGCCACGGCGGGGAAGGCGTTCCGTCGCGCCTGCACCAGGGGCGCGATCACCGGGAAGATCGACACCCCCGACAGCAGGCAGCGCCGCGCGGTGAGCAACCAGGTCACCGGCACGCCGTCGAGCGCGTCGAGAAAGCGCGCCATCGCCTTGTCGTTCTCGTGGTTGTCGAGGACCACCAGCATCGGCCCGCGCGCGATGAGGCCGCGCCGGACGCTGTCGATCAGCGGATCGCGCGCCACCGACAGCTGGAGCGCCAACATCTGCAGCAACGTCCGGTGGTCCCAGCCCCCGACGCGGAGCCAGGCGACGCCTCCCGGATAGCGCCCGCGCAGCCGGTGCGCCAGCGCGGCGGCGATGACCGACTTGCCGCTCCCACCCCCGCCGACGAGCGCCAGGCGTGACACGCGGCCGGTGGTGATGGCCGCCGCCAGCGTCGCCAGCTCCGTGCGCCGGCCCTTGAGCCGAATGGGCGAAGGGAGCGGAAGCGAAAAGGGAGAGGACCGACGGGCGTGAGCGCGCACCGGCCCATCTAGCCGTCGAAGCAGGGACGAGGCAAGGACGCTCTTGGCTGAGGTCAGGCCTTTCCGATCCGGGAAAAGATCGTAG
>Ga0210388_10003089_pt1 | contig 13022 bp, 1 predicted proteins | sample IncBWC19OmetaG_FD_155485 | JGI IMG/M metagenome (GOLD analysis project Ga0210388, IMG submission 155485) | Forest soil microbial communities from Barre Woods Harvard Forest LTER site, Petersham, Massachusetts, United States - Inc-BW-C-19-O ... | reverse complement strand
CTCGGCCACAGCGTCGGCGAATACGTGGCGGCCTGCGCCGCCGGCGTGTTCACGCCCGAGGAAGGCCTCCACCTCATGGCCGAACGCGGCCGGCTGATGGCCGCCTCGCACCCCGCCGGCCGGATGGCGGCCGTCCTCGCCGACGAAGCCACCGTGGCCCGGGCCCTCGCGCCGCACTCCCGCGACGCCGCGATCGCGGCGGTCAACGGCCCCCGGCACACCGTCATCTCCGGGCGGGAAGCGACGATCCGCACCCTGCTCCAGCAGTTTGAACAAGCCGGGATCGGCGGCCAGTACCTCGAAGTCAGCCACGCCTTCCACTCGCCCCTGATCGAACCCGCGCTCGAACCCTTCGAGCAAATCGCGCGGCAAATCCAATACCAAAGCCCCCGCCTGGCGCTCATCTCCAACCTCACCGGCCGGCCCTTCGGCCGCGACGAAGTGCCCGACGCCGCCTACTGGCGCCGGCATCTGCGCGAACCCGTGCGCTTCGCCGACGGCATGCGCGCCCTGCAAACCCTCGGCTGCACCCACTACCTCGAAGCGGGCCCCCATCCGACCCTCCTCACCATGGGCAAACGCTGCCTCCCTGGCACGGGGACCTGGCTGCCCTCGCTCACCCACGGCGAAGACGACTGGCCAGTCCTCCTCACCAGCCTCGGCACCCTCTACCAAGCCGGCCTCGACCTCGACTGGACCGGCTTCGACCGCCCCTACCGCCGCCGCAAAGTCGCGCTCCCCACCTATCCCTTCCAACGCGAACGCTACTGGCTCGAACCCCCCGCCCAACCCCAGCGCGAACCCGCCGCCAACCCCCTCCTCGGCCACCGCCTCCCCGCGCTCGCGACCAACCAATACATCTGGGAAACAGACCTCTCCGCCGCGCCCCTCGACTACCTCCAGGACCACCGCGTGCACGGCGTCCCCGTGTTCCCCCTCTCCGGCTACCTCGCCGCCGGCCTGGCCGCCGCCCGCGAACACCTCGGCCCCGACACCATGCTCACCGAGCTGGACCTCACCAGTGCGCTCTTCCTCTCCAAAGACCGCGCCCGCACCGGCCAGTGGCACCTCGCGATCGAAGGCGAAAACACCGGCACGCTCACCCTCTACAGCCGCCCCGCGGCCGGCACCGCGGAATGGACCCTCCACGCCACCGCCCGCCTCCGTCCCGCCACCAGCAACCAGACCGGCCTGCAATGCGGCCTCATGTTCTTCGCCAGCAGCGAAGAAGCCGATAGCGGCGACAAATACCGCCTCGTGATCGAAAGCGCCCGCTACGGCGACCGCCACGGCTTCACCAGTGTCTGGGTGCCTGAACGCCACTTCACCAAATGGGGCTGCCTGTATCCCAACCCCTCGGTGCTCCACGCCGCCCTGGCCCGCGAAACCCAGCGCATCCGCCTCCGCGCCGGCAGCGTCGTCCTCCCCCTGCACGATCCCCTCCGCATCGCCGAAGAATGGTCCGTGGTCGACAACCTCTCCCACGGCCGCGTCGACCTCTCCTTCGCCTCCGGGTGGAACCCCGCCGACTTTGCCCTCGCGCCCCAGAAGTACGCCCACCGCCACGAGGAAGTCTTCACCGGTATCGAAACCATCAAGAAACTCTGGCGCGGCCAGACCATCCCCGTCCGCGGCGGGGACGGCGCGGAACTCTCCGTGCGCACCTATCCCACGCCCGTGCAACCCGAAGCCTCCATCTGGGTGACCGCCGCGGGCAACCCCCGCACCTTTGAAAAAGCCGGCGAGATCGGGGCCAACCTCCTCATGCACCTCCTCGACCAGGGCGTGGAAGCGGCCGCGGAGAAAATCCAGCTCTACCGCCAGGCCCGGGCCCGGGCCGGCCACGACCCGCAGACCGGCCAGGTCACCATGATGCTCCACACCTTCATCGGTGCGGACGTTGAACAAGTCCGCGAACAAGTGCGAAAACCCTTCTGCGACTACCTCAAGTCCATCTCGCACCTCCTCAAGAACCTCGCGCAAAGCCGCGGCCGCAACATCGACATCGACGCCCTCTCGTCCACCGACCTCGACGAGTTTGTCAATTACCTCTACGAACGCTTCTTCTCCACCCGCGCGCTCCTCGGCACCCCCGAAAGCTGCCAAAGCCTCCTCGAACAACTCTCCGCCATCGGCGTGACCGAAATCGCCTGCCTGCTCGACTTCGGCCCCAGCACCGAAGACATCCTCGCGAACCTCCCGCACCTCAACCGCCTCCGCGAACGCTGCGCCGCCCTCGGCCCGAAAATCACCACCGCCCCGGCCTCCCTCGAAACCATCCGTGCCCGCTGCCCACAACAAATCCCCGGCGCCCAACTCTACCAGACCCTCGCCCGCCACGGCGTGCAATGCGAAGGCCCCTTCCAAGCGGTGGCGGAACTCTGGACCGGCCCCGGCGAAGCGCTCGGCCGCGTCACCTGGCCCTCCACCCCCGGCTCCACGCTACCTGCCCCCTGGCTCGACGCCTGCTTCCAAGTCTTCATTGCCGCCGCCCTCGGCGCCGACCGCCAGCCCGGACTCTACCTGCCCAAAAAACTCGAACGCTTCCGTCTCCACGGCCCCCCCGAACAGATCAAGTGGAGCCACGCCACCCTGACCAAACGCGAACCCCACGCGCTCACCGGCGACATCCGCCTCCTCGACGAACAAGGCGCCCTCATCGCGGAAGCCACCGGCTTCCGCCTCGAACGCACCGCGCAGCCCAAACCAACCCTCGACGACTGGCTCTACGAACTGCACTGGGAAGAAACCCCGCTCCCCGCCACACTCCCGGCTTCCGGCCGCTGGCTCGTGCTCGCTGATCGCACTGGCCTCGCCGATCAAGTCTGCGCCCAGCTCGAATCAGCCGGCGCCCAGTATCTCAGAATCGAATCGAACCCTGACCTCGCCCGCCTGATCAAGTCAGCCGGCCCCCTCGCCGGGGCGATCCACCTCTGCGGCCTGGACACCCAACCCCTCTCCACCAGCACCGCCGCCACCCTTGAAACCGGCCAGGAGCGCGCCGCCGGCAGCGCGCTCACCCTCCTCCAAACCCTCGTGCCCACCGGCACCAAAACCTGGCTCGTGACCCGCGGAGCCCAGGCCGTCGCCGGTGAGAAAACCATCGCCGTCGCGCAGTCGCCCCTCTGGGGCCTCGGCCGCACCTGCGCGATGGAACACCCCGAAACCTGGGGCGGCCTCATCGACCTCGACCCCGAGTCGACCCCCGCCGACTCCGCCCGCCAGCTCCTCTCCCTCATCCACGCCGCCGGCCCGGAAGACCAGAACGCCCTCCGCGCCGGCCGCCGCTACGTCGCGCGCCTCGCGCGCGCCCCCGCCGGGGAAGCCGCGGAACTCACCATCCGACCCGACGCGAACTACGTCATCACCGGCGGACTCTGGGGCCTCGGCCTGGAAGTGGCCCGTCTGCTGGCCCGGAAAGGGGCGCGCCACTTGGAACTCATCGGCCGCGGCCTGCTGCCCCCCCGGGAAAAGTGGGCTCAGCTCGAAGTCGGCAGCCGCACTGGCCAGCAGACCCAGGCGCTGCTCGAACTGGAAGCGCAAGGCGTGGCCGTGCGCTACACCCCCCTCGACATCGCCGACGAACCCGCTGTCCGCAAATGGTGGAAAGAGTTAAACCAAAAGACCCCTGTGCGCGGCATCATCCACGCGGCCTCGGTCTGGCAGGACGCCAGTGGCCAGAGCCTCGTGCGCCCGCTGTTGAACCTTGATCTCCCCGCGCTGCAACGCGTCTTCGGTCCGAAAGTGACCGGCAGCTTCCTCCTGGACCAGGTCAGCCAGGACCAGGAAATGGACTTTTTTGTGCTCTTCTCCTCCGGCGCCTCGCTCGTCGGCTCGGCCGGGCAGGGCAACTACGCCGCGGCCAGCGCCTTCCTCGATGCGCTCGCGCAACAACGCCGCCTGCGCGGCCAGGCCGGGCTGAGCCTGAACCTCGGCGCGGTGTCGGAAGCGGGCTTCGGGGCGACCACGGAAGGGAAAAGACTGCACGAGTACTGGGAAAGCCACGGCATCGGGCGGATCACCCCGGCCCAGGTGCTCGTGGCCCTCGAACGCTTCAGTGCGCAGGGCCGCCCCCAGATCGGCGTCATGCGCACCGACTGGAACCTCCTCGCCGCCCACTACCCAAGACTCGCCCAGCTTCCCTGGGCTTCATGGCTGGTTCAGCAGGGGAAGGAAAAGGTTTCGCGCGGCCCGTCGGAGTTTTTGCTGAAGCTCAATGCGGCGCCGGCGAAGCAACGCCGATCCATGCTGATTCGCCAGGTGCGCGACGAGGTTGCGCGCGTGATGGGTCGGGCCTCTCCCGACTCGGTTGATTTGCACCGCGGACTTTTCGACATGGGCATGGATTCACTCATGGCGCTCGAACTCAGGAGCCGTTTGCAGGCCAGCCTTGAGTGCTCGATTCCGGCGACTGTGGCGTTCGAGTTTCCCACCATCGAGGCGATCGGCGGGTTTCTCGCGGATCAGCTGGGGCTCGATGGCTCGGCGGAAACGCCCGCGGAAATTCCGGAAAAGGAATTGAGCAATGGACACAGCGATGTATTGGAACGCATCCGGATGATGTCGGATGATGAAGTTGAACGGCAATTCGCCCAAAAAGTCTCGGAAGGTAAGTCCATTTCATGAGCGTGTTCGAAAATGAAATCGCGGGTTTGTCGCCCAAGCGGCTCGCCTTGCTCTGCCTGGAGCTCAAGGGGCAGCTCGACGGCCTGCGTTCGGCGCGGCCGGAGCCGATTGCCATCATCGGCATGGGCTGCCGGTTTCCCGGCGGCGCGCACACTCCCGAGGAATTCTGGCGGCTGCTGGAGGGCGGGGTGGATGCGGTCTGCGATCTGCCGCCCGGCCGCTGGGACAGCGATGCGTACTACGATCCGAATCCGGCCGCCCCGGGAAAAATGTACACGCGCCAGGGCGGATTCCTGAAGGAGATCGACGGATTCGACGCGGAATTTTTCGGCATCTCCCCGCGTGAAGTGAAGAACATGGACCCGCAGCACCGGCTGCTGCTGGAAGTCGGCTGGGAGGCGCTGGAACATGCCGGCCAGTCCGCCGACCGCCTTGCCGGCACGCAGACCGGTGTGTTTGTCGGCATTGGTATCGACGACTATGCCAAGCTGCAGCTGAAGACGCTGCCGGCCAGCTCGATCGATGCCTACACCGGCACGGGCAACGCCTTTTGTTTTGCTTCCGGCCGCCTGTCCTACCTGCTCGGCCTCCACGGGCCCAGCATCGCGATGGATACCGCCTGCTCGACTTCCCTGGTGACGATTCATCTGGCTTGCCAGAGCCTGCGGTCCAAGGAGTGTTCGCTGGCGCTGGCTGGTGGCGTGAACCTGATGCTTGCGCCCGAGCCGACCATTTTTCTGTCGAAGGCGCAGGCGCTTTCCCCGGACGGCCGCTGCAAAACCTTCGATGCCTCCGCGGATGGCTACGGGCGTGGCGAAGGCTGCGGCATGGTCGTGCTGAAGCGATTGTCCGATGCCCTCGCCGATGGCGATAACGTCTACGCGGTCATTCGCGGCTCGGCCGTGAATCACGATGGCCAGAGCAGCGGCCTCACCGTGCCCAATGGCCAGGCGCAACAGGCGGTTATTCGCGAGGCCCTGGCGCGGGCGGGAGTGGCGCCGCATGAAGTGAATTATGTGGAGGCGCATGGCACCGGCACGGCGCTCGGTGATCCGACGGAAGTGCGGGCTCTGGGCGCCGTGATGGGCCGCAACCGCGCTCCCGGACAACCCCTGTGGGTCGGTTCGGTGAAAACCAATATCGGCCATCTCGAAGTGGCGGCTGGCGTGGCGAGCGTCATCAAGGTCGCGCTCGCGCTCCAGCACCGCACGATTCCGCCGCACTTGCATTTTCAATGCAGCAATCCGCATCTCTCGCTGGACGATATCCCGGCGCGCATTCCCACGAGCTGCGTTCCGTGGTCCGCCGGACCAACCCCGCGGATTGCCGGGGTGAGTTCATTTGGCCTCAGCGGAACGAATGCGCATCTCGTGCTGGAGGAAGCTCCCGCCGGGCGAACAGGGTCCGGCGCGGATCGGCCGGTTTCCCACCGCCCGCAGCTGCTGGCATTGTCGGCCCGTGATCCGTGGTCGTTGCGCGCGCTGGTGTCAGCCTATACCGCGGCTTTGGCCGAGGGAGGCAGCCTGCGCGAAGCCGCCCTCGCGGATATTTGTTTCACGGCCGGTGTTCGCCGCAGTCATCACCGGCATCGGTGGGCGGCGGTCGTCAGTTCGATCGACGACCTGCGGCGCAAGCTGACTGATGCCGGGGGTGATTCGGCTTCCGCAGCCAAGCTTCCCGCGCAACGCAAACTGGTTTTTGTGTTCAACGGCCAGGGACCGGAATGGCGGACGCTGGGGCGAGAACTGATGGGGCAGGAGCCCGGGTTTCTCGCTGTGCTGAAAGAGTGCGACGAAATCTTCCGCCGTCACGGCGGCAAATCCGTGCTGGACGAATTGCAATCGCGCGCGGCGCAAACTGAAATCACATCGCCGGCTTTGTTTGCCTTGCAAGTGGCGCTGGCGCGGCAGTGGGAATCGTGGGGCGTGCGGCCTGATGCGGTCGTGGGCCACGGCTTTGGCGAAGTCGCGGCCGGGTATGTTGCCGGAATATTGAACTTTGAGGAGGCGGTGCAGCTGGCCCTGCGACCGACCCTGAGCGGATTCAAGCCGCGCGCGGCTGTGGTGCCGATGTTCTCCACCGTTGACGGGAAAGAAGGCGAGGGGGCTGCCTTCGAGCCTGGCCGCAATCTCATGCGTCCGGTTTTGCTGGCCACGGCCCTGCGGAGTCTGATCGCGGAAGGTCATGAAGTGTTTCTCGAGATCGGCCCTCGTTCCCTGCTCAGCCCGACGATGACCGAGTCTCTCAAGCGTGCCGGCCGGGAAGGCTCCGTGCTTTGTTCCCTTGGTACTGATGGAGGAGAGTCCACCGCGATGCTCGATTCGCTGGCTGCCTTATACATGCACGGTTGGTCGGTGGAATTTTCCGCGTTGCATCCCGTCGGCGGCCGGGTCGCGCGGCTGCCTTTCTATCCGTGGCACCGGCGGCGCCATTGGATCGATCCGGAAGCGTCGAACGCTCAAAACAAGGTCGCGGCGGATTCGCCGTTGATGGGTCAGCGACTCCATTCACCGGCGATTAGTGGGGATGGGGCGGATTTTCAGGTCAGGCTGCGGGCGGATTCGCGCCCCTTTCTGGCCGATCATTGCATCCATGGGGCGGTCCTCATGCCGGCGACGGGTTACCTGGAAATGTCGTTGAGCGCGGGCCTCGCCATCCTGGGATCAGGTTCCATGAGTCTGGAGGACGTCTCCATTCAGAACGCACTGGTATTGGATGCTGATGAGGAGCGGGAGGTTCATACGGTGTTGCGGCGCACCGGGCCCGGCGCTGCCACGTTCCAGATTTGCAGCCTGAAATCGGGCGCGGCCGAAGAGGCCGCAGGCTGGATCACGCATACGACGGGAACGCTGCGACTTTCATCGGACAAGCGGGCCGGCTCGCCCATATCCCTGCAGGAACTGTCTGCACGTTATACGACGGAGATGGCGGTGGATGATTTCTACGAACGGCTCCGTGCGCGCGGGTTCGAATTCGGCCCGGGATTTCGCGGCATTCGCAAAATCCTGTCGGCGCCGGGTGCGGCTCTGGGCCGGGTGGAATTGCCGGAATCATTGCGCGCCGGGCTTGGTGCTTACTGGATTCATCCCGCCTTGCTCGATGCCTGTTTTCACTTGGTCGCGGCGACGTTCTCCGCATCGGAACAGGCCGCCGAGCAGCACGGCTTTTTGCCAGTGGGTTTGCGTCGCCTGCACCTGTACCGTCGTCCCGGCACCGAGCTGTGGTGTGAAGCGAGCCGTCTTCCCGCCGCGGGATCCGATCCGGACAGCGTGTCGAGCGACCTGCGCCTCTACGACGCCGAGGGAAATCTGGTGGCGGAAATCGAGGGCCTGTGGTTCCGCCGCCTGACGGAGGATTCTCTCCGCGGCCTGGAGAAAACCCAGCTTCGGAATCTTTTGTATGAATTGCGGTGGCGTCCGGTTGAACGCGCGCCACGCGCAGCCAGTGCGAGGCCGCCGGGCGCATGGCTTGTCTTTGCCGACCGGGGCGACATCGGGCCATCACTGGCGCGTGTGCTGCAGGCCCGCGGCGAAACGTGCGTGCTCGTCAGGCCGGCTGCGGATGGCGATGCGGCGGGCGGCGATGGACTGGCCATCGACGCGGATTCCGCCGAGGATTATCTCACGCTGTTCCAGCAAGTACGGACGGAGCATCCGCATTGCCACGGCATTCTCTATCTTTGGGGTCTCGATGCGACGACCGATGACAAGCGCTTGAGCCAGGAAGTTGGAGACGGCGGATGCCGTGGGTTGTTGCATGTGATCCAGGCGTTGGGCGCCGCGGGTTGGAAGACCCAGCCCGGATTGTGCGTTGTGACGCGCGGCTGCCGGCCGGTGCTCGCCCAGAGCGAGCCGTTGGCGGTGGCGCAGGCGCCGTTGTGGGGCCTGACGCAAGTGATCGCCTTGGAAAAACCGGATATCGCATGCGTCAGCATCGATCTTGATCCCGTGCCGCGGCCGGAAGAAATCCTGCAACTGGTCGATGAAATCGATTTTCCGTCCGATGAAAGCCAGATCGGCCTGCGCGGGGGGCTGCGTTATGCGCCGCGGATTCACCGCCGGCCGGCGCTGAGCGTGAAACAGCTCGCGATCCCGGCGGGGGAATCGTTTCGGCTGGAGTCGCCGGACCGCGGGGTTCTCGACCGCCTCGTGTTGCGCAGCGTCCTGCGCCGCGCGCCCGGTCGGGGCGAGGTTGAAATTCGCGTCCAGGCCACCGGTTTGAATTTCAAGGATGTGCTGAACGTGCTGGGAATGTATCCGGGCGATGCCGGCCCGCTTGGCAGCGAATGCGCCGGCCAGGTCGTGGCGGTGGGCGCAGGTGTGACGGGCTTGCGCGAAGGGGACGAAGTCATCGGATTTGCACCGGGCAGTTTCAGCAAATATGTCACGACGACGGCGGATTTCGTGGTGCGCAAACCCGGTGGGCTCAGCTTCGAGGAAGGCGCCACCATTCCGATCACGTTCGTGACGGCGGGTTATGCACTCCGGCATCTGGCCAGACTGGCCTCGGGTGAGCGGGTCCTGCTTCATGCCGCGGCCGGAGGGGTGGGGATGGCGGCCGTGCAGCTTGCCCAGCAGGCGGGCGCCGAGATTTTCGCCACCGCGGGCAGTCCGCAAAAGCGGCGCCTGCTTCGTTCGCTCGGCATCCGGCATGTGATGGATTCCCGCTCCCTCGATTTCGTCGGGGAAGTGCGGCGCATCACCGGGGGCGGCGGGGTGGATGTGGTTTTGAATTCGCTGGCGGGAGAGTTTCCCCGGGCCAGCCTTTCGCTGCTCAATCCCGGCGGACGCTTCGTGGAAATCGGCAAGATCGATATTCTCAACGAACAGGAAGTCGCCCGCCTGCGGCCCGATGTGTCCTATCATGTCATTGCGCTCGACCACTTGAATGCGGAAGAGTCGCTGGTCGTCCGCTCGCTGCTGCAGGAACTTTCACAGGATTTTGGCCGGGGCCGGCTGAAGCCGCTGCCCCGGCGTGTGTTTCCACTGGAGCAGGCAGCGGAGGCGTTTCGCTTCATGGCCCAGGCGAAGCACACGGGCAAAGTCGTCGTTTCACAGGTGTCGCCCCGGCCCGCCGCGGGCTCGCTGAAGCCCGACGCCACCTACCTGATCACGGGCGGGCTCGGGGCCCTGGGCTTGCAGCTGGCGCGCGGCATGTTCGAGCAAGGCGCGCGGCATCTGGTGCTGATGGGCCGCAGTGCACCCGGTGAAGCGGCGGGAGAGGTCGTGCGGCAACTGCGGAAAGACGGCGCGCAAATCACGGTCGCCCGCGGCGATGTCGCGCGGCGGGAGGAAATTGCTCGGGTGATCGACGACATTCGGAAGACCATGCCGGCCTTGCAGGGAATCGTGCACGCCGCCGGAATTCTGGAGGACGGCATGCTTGAGCAGCAGAGTTGGGATCGCTTTGCCGCGGTCTTTCCCGCGAAGGTGCAGGGCGCCTGGAACCTCCATGCCCTCACCGAGCCGATGTCGCTCGACTTCTTCATTTTGTTTTCGTCGGTCGCCTCGGTGTTCGGATCGCCGGGCCAGGGCAATTATGCGGCAGCCAACGCCTTTCTTGATGCGTTGGCCTATCACCGCCGGGCCATCGGTCTGCCGGCCCTGACGGTCAATTGGGGGCCATGGTCGGGCGCGGGCTTTGCCGCGGCGGCGGGGTCGCGCGGCCAGGAGCGGTGGGCCGCCCAGGGCATCGGGGTGTTCAGCGGCCGGCAGGGGCTCGACTTGTTCGCCCAGATCCTCGGTGACGATGCCACCCAGGCCATCGCATTCTCGGTCGAATGGCCGAAGTTCATGCGGCACTTTCCGCGGGGCGAGCGCACGCCGCTTTTTGCCGAGATGTCCCGTCAGGATGCTGTAGCGTATCAAAAATCTGAATACGAAGACGTGCTGCGCCGGATCCGGGAGGCGCGCCCCCGTGAGGCCCGGGAGCTGCTGCGGGACTTTTTGAGCGACCAGGTGGCCCGGCTGCTCGGCTTCGAGCCCGGCTATGCCGTGGATACGGGGCAGGGGTTGCTGGAGATGGGCATGGACTCGCTGATGGCGGTCGATCTGCGCAACCGGCTGTTCACCGCGCTCGGACGATCGCTTCCGCCCACCGTGGTGTTCGACCACCCGACGATCGACGCGCTCACCACGTACCTCGGCCGGGAGGTTCTGGAATTACCGGATCCCGCCGAAGCGGCTTCCGTTGAAGGCGGCGGGGATCTGGAGAAGGTGCTCAAGCAATTGGAACAGCTTTCCGATGAGGAGGCCGAGGCCAACCTCGCCGCCCGGCTCAAGAAAGGAGCGGGATGAGCGACCTTTCAAAACGGCTGGCGCATCTCTCGCCGGCCAAGCGAGCGTTGCTGGCCATGGAGCTGGGCGGCCGGGCCGAACTGCGCCCGCCAGCCGAGGCGGATTCGATTGCCATCGTCGGCATCGGCTGCCGGTTTCCCGGCGGAGTCGAGACGCCGGATGATTTCTGGCGACTTTTGCAAACCGGAACGGACGCGATCGTCGAGGTTCCGCCGGGCCGCTGGGATATTGACCGTTATTATGATGCCGATCCCGATGCGCCCGGCAAGATGAGCACGCGCTGGGGTGGCTTCATGAAGGAGATTGAGTCCTTCGATCCGCGATTTTTTGGCATCTCGCCGCGCGAAGCGGCGCGCATGGATCCGCAGCAGCGGCTGTTGCTCGAAGTGAGCTGGGAGGCTCTCGAGGCCGCTGGTCAGGCGCCAGATCGGCTCATGGGCTCGGACACCGGCGTGTTTGTTGGCATGAGCACCAACGACTACTCGCTATTGCAAGCCAAGCATGGCGATCTCCGGGGCATTGATGCCTATGTCGGCACGGGTGGCGCGGCGAGCGTTGCCTCGGGCCGGTTGTCCTACCTGCTCGGGCTGCAGGGTCCGTGCATGTCCGTCGACACCGCCTGCTCTTCCTCGCTGGTCGCCGTGCATCTGGCCTGCCAGAGCCTGCGCTCCGGTGAGTGCCGGCTCGCCCTGGCCGGCGGGGTGAACGTCATGCTGTCACCCGAGATCACGATCAATTTTTCCAAGGCGCGCATGATGGCCGCGAATGGGCGCTGCAAAACATTCGATGCGGCGGCCGACGGTTACGTTCGGGGAGAGGGCTGCGCGGTAGTGGTGCTGAAGCCTTACGCGGACGCGGTGGCCAATGGGGATGACATTCTGGCCGTCATCGCCGGGTCCGCCGTCAACCAGGACGGCCGCAGTGGTGGGTTGACTGTTCCCAACGGCCCGGCGCAGGAGACGGTCATCCGCCGCGCGTTAAAAAATGCCGGGATGGAAGCGGCGCAGGTGAGCTATATCGAGGCACACGGCACGGGTACTTCGCTCGGCGATCCCATCGAAATGGGTGCGCTCGGTTCCGTCTTCGGTCGCAGTCACAGCGTATCCAATCCGCTTAACGTTGGCTCAGTGAAGACCAACATCGGCCATCTCGAGGCGGCGGCGGGCATCGCGGGCCTGATCAAGGTCGTGCTCGCCTTGCGGCATCGGGAAATTCCGCCGCATCTTCATTTACGCGAGCTCAGCCCGCACATCGCGGCGATGCGTCTGCCCATTGCGATTCCAACTCGCTGCACGCCCTGGCCGGCCGATCACGGGCGCCGTGTGGCCGGAGTGAGCGCATTCGGCTTCAGCGGCACTAATGCACACATTGTTCTGGCCGAGGCTCCGGTGTGCGAAGTGGCGGCAACGCAGATGGAAAGACCGCGACATATTCTCTGTCTATCGGCCAAGACCGATCATGCCCTCAGGCAAGTGGCTGGACGCTTGAGCGCGCATCTGGCGGAACATCCCGGGGCCTCACTTCCCGACCTGTGTTTTAGTGGGAACGTGGGGCGGGAGCATTTTGGAGTGAGGGCGGCGTTCAGTGCGGAGAGTGTGGCGGAACTGCAAACGCAGCTGGCGGCCTCTGCGGCGGGGGAGGGCGGGGACGGAAAGAAGACAGTAGTATCCAAAAACGGGATACACGAAGGCGGCCGGCCGAAAGTGGCGGTGCTCTTCACCGGGCAGGGGGCGCAGCGGGCGGGGATGGGCCAGCGCCTGTACCAGACCCAGCCCGTGTTCCGGGCGGCCTTGGACCGCTGCGCGTCGGCGGTGGACGCGCGCCTCGGGCACTCGCTCCTCGACATCATTTACCCCGGCGCCACCGCGGAAAAACTCCTCTCCTACACCGCCTATGCGCAACCGGCGCTCTTCGCCCTCGAGTACGCCCTGTGGGAACTCTGGCGCTCCTGGGGCCTGGAACCCGCGGCGCTCCTCGGCCACAGCGTCGGCGAATACGTGGCGGCCTGCGCCGCCGGCGTGTTCACGCCCGAGGAAGGCCTCCACCTCATGGCCGAACGCGGCCGGCTGATGGCCGCCTCGCACCCCGCCGGCCGGATGG
>Ga0210388_10003088_pt1 | contig 13031 bp, 12 predicted proteins | sample IncBWC19OmetaG_FD_155485 | JGI IMG/M metagenome (GOLD analysis project Ga0210388, IMG submission 155485) | Forest soil microbial communities from Barre Woods Harvard Forest LTER site, Petersham, Massachusetts, United States - Inc-BW-C-19-O ... | reverse complement strand
CCGTTTGCCCACATAATCGGGCTGGATGGGCAGATGACGGCTGAAACGCCTGTCTATAAGCACCAGCAGTTCCACTTTTTTGGGCCGTCCGAAATCGAGCAGGGCATCTAAGCCTGCACGTATGGTACGCCCCGAAAACAGCACATCGTCTACCAGGATTACATTTTTGTTTTCCACCGTTACATTGTCCATGTTCATGCTGCTGGGCGATATAGGATGCCCCTTGGTACGGAAGTCGTCGCGGTAAAAAGTAGGGTCAATCTCGCCGTAAGGTATTTTTACGCCTTTCAGTAGCGCACTCAGCTTCTTTTGCATCCTTCGGGCCAAATAGATGCCACGGGGCTGCAGCCCAATAATTACAGTATCTTTAAAATTGTCGTGGTTTTCTATTAACTGGTGGCAAAGACGGTCGAGCGTGAGTTCGAGTTGCTTTTGTGAGAGTAATACTTTCCGCTTCATCAAAAGTCAAAAGTACTTATTTTTTTCGAATTGGAAGGAAATACTTTTACCACTATGTCTATTCCTAATTTTTTGGGGCATGTAAAAAAAAACGGCTAAAAACGGCTATGGCTTCCCTAGTTAACAGATTGATTTTTAATTAATATGGCGCAACACTTTGTCTGTCAGTGGTTTCAGTGGTGGTTTTTTATTTAGCTAATAGCAACCAAATATTGGACAGTTTACAAAAATAGAGCACGGATGACACAGATTTGACGGATTTTCGCGGATTTACTCGGAAAACAGGAGTTTTATGGGAGTACGTTAGATTACGGGCAGCCCTATTTCCTTTAGGTACTCATAGGTATCGTTGTAAAAAGCTGGGTCTCTAGTCGGATCTTCTGGATCACCAGAAGGAACAACGATTACCATTCCTTGTCTCGCCCTTGTTAGAAGAACACGATATGCGTTTTTAAGGTAATTCTTTCTTTCTTCACTTTTGATATTCGTCCAGTAACTCCCTCTGAAAGATTTATGAATCCATCCATTAGGAGTATATCTAAAATCTGCATCCCATGTAACACATACCCAATCAAGTTCCAAGCCTTGAACATCAAATTCTGTTGCGACATCTTCCAGATAAAATGATGATCTAACATCTTCTTTAGGTTTTAGAAACCAATTAACAGGATCCATATCCGACCTTACATCAATAGCCAGCGGTTTGAGTCTTTCGGCTTGGGAAGATACCACAATTCCATATCGTTCGGAACCCCTTGCTTTGGTCTTTAGCCATTTTTTTGCTTTATCTAAATCGCGAGTTATAACAATTGGATATTTAATTTTTATTTTCGTTAAAGTTTCCTTTGCTTCTTCCACTTTTAAATCGAGTGTATTCTTAATGAATCTTGAAACATGCTCAGCTCGAAATGAACGCATAGAAACTGCAAGATGTAGTTCGGGTTTATAAAAAACATTTGAATGGCTTTGTAAATCTTTTACGATTTTCTCGGATATATATTCTTCATCCAATAAGTTTGGCGAAATATAAACGTCCCAATCCCTATAAGATTTTATTATTGATTCAATCCATTCATTAATCCCTGCTTCGCCAGTATTAATTTCCTGTCCTCCACCAACAAGACAAACAATAACAGCCCAATCTTCATGGCGGTTTAAACATGAAATTAGAAATTCAGATTCAGAGCGATTGAAGTCAGGTTTATTTTTCTTTCTCGTCATAAAGCTAGAAGTTTGCTTTATATTCCATGCCCTCTGAGCTTCATCAAATAAAGTTACGTGCTCAATGGGTGGTCGGTTTTCATCTTTTAAACATTCATCTCTAAAATGATGTACATTTTGGATAAATGCCTTTACAGTATGAAGTGCCTCCTTCCTTGTTGTTTTCTTACCCTTTTTCTTATCATTATCATATTTATCCATTGCTAATGCAGCACAAAGAATTTTTACCAATGGATCGTTCCCAGAAAGAAAAACACTATGAAGTTCATTTGAAGGGTCATTATGCTGAGTTGCTATTTTAAGTCCAACTAATGTTTTGCCAGCCCCGGGGACTCCAGTAACAAAGCAAATTGATTTACGTGAATTTTGTTTGGAATATGAAATTAAATCTGAAATAGCATTCGTTGTAATATTTAATTTATTCGCACTTGCATCTTTTCGTGAAATTTCCGCAACTGAATGACCTTTATACAAGGCGAGGGCAGCTTCTATAATAGTTGGTGTTGGAGAATATCGCCCGCCTTCCCAATCAAAATGGTTTATGGTTTCCCCATCAGCAAATTCAAGAGCTTTGATAATAAGATTATGTAATTGTCCAACAGAGCAAGAAATAGGGGTAACTATTTTATCTTCATCCGCTGTAAGCGAAAAAACAGATAATGAATCTTTAGCCTTAGTAGCAATCAAAATTGGCACAATTAGTTTATTGTGGCTAGTTTCATGGAAGTTTTTAAGATCTAATGCGTAATCCCAAACTTGCTCAATGGCGTTTGAATTATATTCCTTTCCTTGAGTTTTAAATTCCAAAACGAAAATAATATGATTAATGAGTAGTAGGACATCAATTCTCTTTCCCATTCTAGGAATTGAAAACTCGAAATATATTTTGCCATTAAAGCCTTTTAGTACCTCCTTAAGTATACTGATTTCTTCGGTCCACGCATCTCTTTGAGTTTGTTCAAGTGCAAATTCATTTGCACTTGCTAACGTCCCAACTATAAGTTCGTTTGGTGAATCAAGAAAACTTATAATTGTATCTGAGTAATATGCCCTGTTCATTTTGATAATCTACTGCAATGATAGTGAAATTTGTTGGTAAAATTTTAATTTTGCCATAGAAAGCAATTAAGAGATTTTTTAATTTTGAACACTACATACTCTAATCACAATCAAATATTCTTATAAAATGAAAACAAAAGGATATACTTTAAGAATTGCCTTCGGTAAAGAAGTTGCTGATGCTTTAAATTACGGAAGAGCTTTAACAAAAGATGAAATTTCGATGAGTGTAAAAAAATATGAATTTGGTTCGGAAAATGAAGCTAAGTCATTACTATTTGGTATATCTGAATCGATGGGTTGGTTCGATTATTACATAATGGATGAATTAGATATTCAAAATTTGAATAAGAAATGGCTTAAGGAAATCGAAGTGCAACAAGTACCTTGATTTCTTATATTCCTTTTCGGCTCCATAGGAGCCACCTGTTTGTAGCACAATAGAAATAAATCCCTATTTTAGCTCCGTCAGGAGCGACCTGTTTAATTATGCCAAACACATATTCACAAATCTATATTCAAATTGTCTTTGCAGTAAAAGGACGACCAAACTTAATCCCCAAACAGCATAGAGAGGAATTACATAAATTCATTACTGGCATTGTTCAAAAGCGTAAACAGAAAATGTTGTCAATCTTTTGTATGCCTGACCACACGCATATCTTAGTAGGATTAACTCCAGATATCTCAATATCTGATTTAGCAAGGGATGTAAAGGCGGGTTCCTCCAAATTCATTAATGATACTAATTGGTTTCAAGGAAAATTCAATTGGCAAGAAGGCTTTGGTGCCTTTTCTTATTCAAGAAGTCAAATTGATACAGTTATTAAATACATCTTAAATCAAGAAGAACATCATAAGAAAAAGACATTCAAAGAAGAATATTTGGAGTTTTTGAAAAAGTTTGATGTAGAATACGATGAGAAATATTTATTCGAGTGGATTGAATAAACAGGTCGCTCCTACGGAGCTCGGATGGTGGTCGCATAATTGGGTTTGCTACAAACAGGTGGCTCCTACGGAGCCAATATAATAGGTGTGTTTTCCATTTTCTACAAACAGATAGCTCCTACGGAGCCCAATAGCGTGTATAAGCACAAAAGCCCTTGAGCATAGTCACGTGAGGGATAGCAGTGGAAAGCCCGCACCCTCAGCGAGGACTTGCAGCGTATAGCCCGACGGCTTGTTCATCAGCCGGCACGCCCTAAATAAGTGAAAAGTAGAAAGTGAAAAGATAAAAGTTAGAACAGTGATTGAGTAAGATGGCTTCGCAGAGCCTCGCCATGACGAAAACAACCCCAAAAGACCTCACCCTGCCCTCTCCTACAAGGCGAGGGATAGAACAAAAAAAGGTGGATTCCTTGCGGAACCCACCTTTAGGCTATAAGCTATTAGCTATCGGCTATTAGCTGTTTTCTGTACTCTCTGCAGATGCTTCGTCGTCGGCTGCTTTCTTGTCTGATGCCTTTTTATCGGCAGCTTTCTTGTCGGCGGCAGCTTCGTTCTTAGTCATCTCGTCTTTCAGGTTCGAAAGGCTGTCTAAGTCTCCGAGGGTAGTCTTCTGAATGTTGGTAGCTAATTTCTTCACCGCGTTGCGGGTGTCTTTAGCTTCAGCACGCTTCTCGTTGTTCTTATTTTCCTTTTCTTCAATTAAAGAATCTTCCTTAATGCGTGAGTGCGAAAGGATGATTTTCTTGGCTTCTTTATTGAATTCGATAACCTTAAAGTCTAACGCCTCTTCTACACGTGCAGGAACTCCGTTTTCCTTAATCAGATGCTTGCTTGGTGCAAAACCTTCTACTCCGTAAGGGAGGTTTACGGTTGCGCCCTTGTCATTCATGCTGGTAATGGTTCCTTTGTGTATAGAATCGAGTGTGAAAATGGTTTCAAACGTATCCCATGGGTTTTCTTCGAGTTGTTTAACTCCAAGGCTCAACCTTCTGTTTTCGCTGTTCACTTCCAAAACTGTTACATCCAGCTTGTCACCTACCTTGGTGAATTCAGACGGATGCTTGATTTTCTTGGTCCATGACAGGTCGGAGATATGCACTAAACCATCGATACCTTCTTCCAGTTCTACAAACACGCCAAAGTTGGTGAAGTTGCGAACGGTGCCGGTATGCTTGGAACCTTTAGGATATTTATCCATAATCTGGCTCCATGGGTCTGGCGTAAGTTGCTTGATGCCTAAGGTCATCTTCCTTTCCTCGCGGCTAAGGGTGAGGACTACGGCTTCGGTTTCGTCGCCTACCTTGAAGAAATCGTGAGCGGTGCGCAGGTGCTGGCTCCAGCTCATTTCCGATACGTGGATAAGTCCTTCGATGCCCGGCGCTATTTCAATAAATGCTCCGTAATCGGCTACAACCACAATTTTGCCTTTCACCTTGTCACCAACTTTAAGGTCGGCGCTGAGAGAATCCCATGGGTGAGCGCTCAATTGTTTTAAGCCAAGTTGAATCCGTTTCTTTTCATTATCAAAGTCGAGGATAACAACATGTATTTTTTGTCCGATTTGAACCACTTCTTCAGGGTGGGTAATACGGAACCAGCTAAGGTCGGTGATGTGGATAAGTCCGTCAACACCGCCGAGGTCGATAAACACACCGTAAGAGGTGATGTTTTTAACGGTACCTTCCAGTACCTGGCCTTTTTCGAGCTTGGCAATGATTTCTTGTTTTTGCTGTTCAATTTCAGCTTCAATAAGCGCCTTGTGCGATACTACCACGTTCTTGAACTCAGGATTGATTTTCACAACCTTGAACTCCATGGTTTTACCTACATAAATATCGTAGTCGCGAACAGGCTTAACGTCAATTTGCGAGCCCGGAAGGAAAGCTTCCATACCGAACACATCAACGATAAGACCGCCTTTGGTGCGGCATTTAACGAGGCCTTTAATAATTTCGGAAGTGGCAAGAGCGCTGTTAACACGTTCCCAGGCACGTACAAAACGAGCCTTTTTGTGGGAAATGAGCAATGTGCCATTCTTGTCTTCTTGTTTTTCTACATATACTTCAACGGTGTCACCGATTTTCAAATCAGGGTTATACCTGAATTCGGAAAGTGGCACTACGCCTTCTGATTTGTAGTTGATGTTGACAACCACATCTTTCGATGTCATTTCAACCACCTTACCATCCAATACCTGATTTTCGGCAATAGAGGTTAAGGTTTTTTCGTAAAGTGCTGACAACCTGTCGCGTTCTGCGTAGTTGTAGTTGTCTTGTTTTTTACCAATGGTTTCCCAGTTAATCTCGGTAGATTCTGCCGGTGGTACGATTGGCAAGTGTTCTGCTGTGTCTGTTGTCGTTTCTGACATTTTGTTGTTTGTTGGTATGAAGTGTGCGAATGCTCTACTTCATCCCGTTACTCCTGCATACGGCTTAGCAGGAAGGTTATTATTGTCGTTGCCGGACGACTTAGTTTGCCTTATCAATCCTTACATTTTATCGTCAGGGTTTTCAAAAGGGCTGCAAAGGTAGGAAAAAAAGTGAAAGGAGAGAGAAATATGGCTATAACTTATATGATTGGAAGAATTGAGCATAATTCTCAGGCGATACCTCAGCTAAGTTCGCCCCGTGACGAACATAATACTTTTTATCATAAATCATTGGTGATGATATTGCTTGGGTCTTAAAAACGACCACATCCTTTCCCAAATAATCAATTATTCTAATATTTCTGGACAACATGTCTTTAGCTTCTTCAGATATTGGTTGGCTTTTTATTCCTTGGATAATAAATCTGAAAAACTCATCCAAATTTTTATATCCCATTGGAACAATCTCATGCCCTATTCCGGTAATAAAAAAGTTTCTATATTTTTCTGATTCAACACCATAAATTTCTTTTATTCTTTGTGCTTCTTTTATATTATCAGAAACACCCACGCACACATAACCACTACTTGTAGGAGAATTATTTGCAATGGCGGTTAGTGTTTGAATAATTTTATTAAAACTGTCTTGATCAAATTTCTTATTAGCATCTAATCTAGTAAATCCCTGCTTAAAATCATACGAATATTGTTCAGTTTTTGATTGCATAAGAAGCGATTCAAATTCAGTTAGCCACCTATCTTTTGCTGGATCTGTCGTTCTATTTTTGAAACATTGTCCAATTATTCCTGCAACAGCATCAACATTTTGAATCCTATTTGCAGAACTCCAGTTGCCGCCCTCAGTAATTGTTATGTGAGCTGACAGTCCTTTCATTTTATCGATTAGTTCGGAATAACTATTTATTTCCTTATTTTCCCTATAAATTAACTTATAAAGGGCTAAAAATACCACCTGAAAATATCTTGGAATTCTTGTCGAATTATCATTGAATAATAAGTCCCTAAAATTTGATTCGGAAATTTTGATAATTTGCCTAATCTCATTGTAGATAGTTATGAATTGATCATGCAATGTTTGTACTCCTACTTTTCTCAATGCTAAATCTAATTCATTCAATTTTTCACTACTTCTGAGTCCGTAATATTCATCTAAAATATTTGAACTTGTTCCTGGAATTACTGTAAAAGCAATAGCAGAGAGTAAATCAGCGACAATTTCTTCATCCCTAGATTCCCTTACCATCTCCTTTGTAATGATATTATTTGAGACCCAAAAGATATTTTCAACGTTTATTCCATATTCCAGCCCAACATTTGTAATACTGATTTCCTTCATTTGACGTAAATTCAATATGTCGTCATGAGAAACATCCGTTCTAATTTCTGAAGAAACCAACCGAACTAAATCACCAAAACTTTCCAAAGTTCCAGCTGCCCGTAATTCTTGTCTTGATAAGTGCCTACCATAGCTATTTATTCTAATAAAAACCTCATCAACCTTTTTAGGATCTGTAAAAGCATAAACAGAGATAGGCAGAACATAACTTGCGAATTTTTCACAAATAGCTCTTTCCAATGTCGGTGCTTTCTGAATTAATTTGCCTGAATCTAGAAGCGATTTAGATTCGACTAATGTGTTTAAGTCAAAATATCCTCCGTTATATGAAAATTCTTGTTCAATAAAAGAATTTATAGTATTTAATCTTTGCATTCCATCAATAATTTCAAAAGCAGTTTTGCCTTGAATATTGTTCTCAGCAAGTAAGATAAGAGGTACAGGTAGACCTATTATTAATGAATCTATAAATCGCTGTTTTTCTTCAATCGTCCAAATTAGCTTTCTTTGATATCTTCTATTAACAAAAAAAAGGTCATTCTTATAAAAGCTAAAAATCCTCTGAATACTCTCATTTCTTATTGTAAGATCTGTTTGTACTGAATTACTTACTTGCTCTGCCATAATTAAGATTTTTATTAAATACAATTTACATTTGGCAAATATAATAATTAATATCTCACTTGTACTTGCTATCAAACCTTGCTTCCCCCTCCCTCCCCTGCCTTGCCTCCCGTCTTACTTCATGACGATAAATGTAATGACTACGCCCAATGATGAATAGCGGGGCGGGCTACCCTTTCTCTGTAAACCTCTGTGTAGGCTGTTTACTCCTATACTCCTCTGTGTAAGAATTTAAAGCACTTACACGGAGTTGCACAGAGAACCACAGAGGTTCACAGAGAAAAATTTTGCGTCCTTAGTGTGCCTTTCCTTTGTGAACTTTGTGGTAAGACATTTAACCACAAAGGACACCAAGTTTTCACAAAGTACACAAAGTTAAAATGTATTCTCCGTGAAACTCCTTTTCCTCTGTGCCCTCTGTGTTGAAAAGAACCCTACCGCCTCCCCCTCAACCTACTAACCACACTCGCCTTTTTACTATTATCCCAAATATAAAATATATGGATTTTATTATCCACTTCCCCGTAAAAAATAATGTAGTCGCGGAGTTTTTTGGCACGTACATTTTTTATATCTGTTGGCTTTCCAATTACAGGATATCTTGAAATAAGCGTTACCGCTTCCCTGAAAAGTTCATCCAGTTTAATGCTATAGGCAACAGATTGATTCTTCAGAACCCAATACTTCAGAATACTTTTCCGGGAATTAATTGCCTGCTCCGACCAAACTATTTCTTTAGCCATTTGTCAATGTCTGCGTCGGTTTGCCGGTTGCTCATGTACCGCCCGTTCCGGATATCCCAGAGCCCTTTGGTAACCGAGTCTTTTATATTGGCCGAAGTTTTCAGCTCTTCAATATTCTCCAATTCTAAATTCAGAATACGGTATAAATCCTCCAGCAATTCAGGGTCCTTTACTGATTTGATGCTGGCGATAAGTTTCTTCTTTATTTCTGCGGGTGTCATAGAATACAAAAGTAGTCAAAATGCTTTTGCGCTACTTTATCTCATGCTCCACATCAATTACATCTGTGAATGGATGTGCACCCTTAACTGGCGGCATATTATTATCAACAGGATGCAATTGCGCATCTATCATAAGTTTCTGAATCAATACCGAATCTTGATGCGTTAATGTATAGGTCTCCTCAGATTTCGGTTTTTTAGCGGTATCCGCTTTTCTGCTCTGTGCCATTAATCCCATTACACAAAGCACAATACAAATGGTTGTGAGAATAGATTTTTTCATAGCAATGGTGTTATACGCAAATATAGAAATTTTTAAGACTATTTCGGAAGGGGAAATTTGTATGCCTTACATGGTGACGCTTTGGTCACCATCATGACATTAATCGTCATTGATTTGCCACACAAATGCCTGCGCAAAAAATGGGCAGCAGTAACTGTGGCGCATAGAAAATTAAATAAGTATCATATTTTCAATTAGTTGTAACAGTTATGCATCTTAAAAAACCGTGTTAAAATGCTCGATTTTGGGTCAAAAAATTTACAGAGTTTTTGGCGTTATTAATCCTACCCAACCCTTCCAACCGAGGGATTTACTCCGCTCATCTCTTATCACTTATCACTCATCTCTTTTTTATATCTTTGCGCCACAAAAAACAATATTTACAGTATGAAAGACCTATTTGATAAACTCCGTGAGCGCCGTGGCCCCCTTGGACAATATTCCAAACAAACACACGGTTATTTTATGTTTCCTAAACTGGAAGGTGATGTATCGCCACGCATGAAATTCCGTGGGAAAGAGTGCCTCAACTGGAGCTTGAATAACTACTTAGGTTTAGCTAACCACCCGGAAGTACGCAAGGTAGATGGTGAAGCAGCCACACAATATGGTATGGCTTTGCCGATGGGTGCGCGTATGATGTCGGGCGATTCAAACTTCCACCAGCAACTGGAAACTGAATTAGCCGCATTTGTACAGAAAGAAGATGCCGTATTAGTGAACTTCGGTTACCAGGGTATGGTTTCCGCTATAGACTGTTTGGTTGACCGCCACGATATCATAGTTTATGATGCTGAATCGCATGCATGTATAGTAGATGGTGTTCGCCTGCATATGGGCAAACGTTTTGCTTACAACCACAACGATATGGAAAGCCTTGAAAAGTGCCTCCAGCGCGCCGAAGCCAATGTGAAAGAAACTGATGGCTCTATTTTGGTTATCACCGAAGGGGTATTTGGAATGTCGGGCGCAATGGGCAAACTGAAAGACATAGTAGCACTAAAGAAACAATATAATTTCCGTCTTTTTGTAGATGATGCACATGGCATTGGTACCATGGGCCCGCAAGGCGGTGGAACAGGCCAGGAGCAAGGTTGCCAGGATGGAATCGATATCTATTTCGGAACATTTGCCAAGTCATTTGCACTTATTGGCGGTTTCTTAGCCGGAGACGAAAACATGGTGGAATACCTGCGTTACAATATGCGTTCGCAGATATTTGCCAAAAGCATGCCGATGCCTATAGTTATTGGAGCGTTGAAGCGTTTGGAACTGATGCGCAACCATCCGGAATACAAAGCGAAACTTTGGGAAATTACCAACGCTATGCAAAGTGGCTTGAAAGAAGCAGGATTTGAAATCGGGGTGACCCAAAGTCCTGTTACTCCCATATTCCTGAATGGCACCGTACCGGAAGCCACCAATGTTACGTTCGACTTACGCGAAAACTATGGCATATTCTGTTCTATCGTAGTATATCCGGTGGTTCCCAAAGGAATCATTTTGCTGCGTATTATTCCTACCGCTATGCATACGCTTGCGGATGTGGAATACTCTATCAAAGCCTTCAGCGAAGTGAACAAGAAGCTGAAAGCAGGAGAATATTCGAGAGAAAAGATGGCTGTCATTTAATTGTAGGGGCATAAAATCTTATGCCCATGCCAAAAATATTTAAAGGGCACAAAATTTTGTGCCCCTACAATACAAAAGAAAAAGGGTCTTGTTAGACCCTTTTCTTATCCTCTACACCCTACACAAAAAAGGGATTTTAATACCAGTAGCCATGAATCCAGAAATAGCGATGGCAACTCCAGTCCCATCTCCAATATCCCGGAACCCATGCCCTGGGGGCAACCCTGCACACAACTACAGGGCGAGGACCACAACGATACCTGTAACATCCGGCTTCCGATTTTCCTGCCGTGAAAAACAGCAGCGCAAAAGTGAATATGACTATTAAGCGTTTCATAGCTTTTTGGGTTTGGTTTCGATAATAAGACGATAGGATTTAAAAGAGGTTTAAAAGAAACCATGTTAAGAGATGTTAAGCAATACTTTAATGTACCAATCAGCCTTTTCATTTTGCAAACATGGTTTTGTTTAAAAGCTTTTAGTTTACCTATATAACGACTCATTATCAGCATATAGCATAGCCTATTTTAAACTATATTAAATTTTAATAAGATTGTGACAATACTGACATAATACTGTTGAAAGACCTTTGCGGCATGAAAAACAAAAAACGATGAAACATATAGCGAAGTATTTTAAACGATTCCTTCCGCTACTAATATTAACCTCGTCTCCCCTCCTCTCCTTCAGCCAATGCGAAAACCAAAGCAAAGGCGGCCAACTCAAAATCATCACCTGGAACATTTACATGCTGCCTCACCTCTTTGTCCATACCGGACAGGCAGAAAGGGCAAAAGAAATTGCCGACACATTAAAAAATGTAGATGCCGACGTAATTGTATTTGAAGAAGCCTTCGATAATAAAGCCCGAAACATTATCCGCAATAACCTGAAAGCATATTTTCCGTATGAATCGGGCGACCCCGGTAAAAAATCGATGTGGAAAACAAGCTGTGGGGTCTGGATAATAAGCAAAGTGCCTATTGATGTTGTAAAACAAATTTATTATAAAGAGGCCAATGGCTCCGACAGGCTTGCAACTAAAGGAGCCATATTGGTAGAAGGCCAGAAGGATGGTTTTTGTTTTCAATTAGTGGGAACACATCTCCAGTCCGACCTGAACAGCGGAAAGAATGTACAACCCATACGCGACAAACAATATGCCGAACTGAAGAAACAATTGCTCGAGCCCTATTCCCTCGAAAACATACCACAGTTTGTTGCCGGTGATTTTAATACTATTCATGATGATTCATGCTGTTACAATCACATGGTAGGCACATTGAAATTTACACCCTGCCCCCTGGAAGGCGACAAATGCTATTCGTACGACTATACCAAAAACGATTTGGTTATTGGCACCAATAACAAGCCTCAGTTAATTGATTATATCCTCTATTCTGCTCCACCCCAACAAGCGATAAGCGGCAGCATGCAAATAGTGGTATTCAGTAAAAAGTGGGATATCAGGCACAAAGACTTGTCCGACCACTTCGCTGTTTCGGGAATCTTTAGTTATGGAGAAAGCAATCCTACAGCCTTTATAGGCACGAAATAAATTTCTTTTACAAGAGAAATTCAAAGCTTCTTCCGCGCTATTCATTTCGTTGATGACATATTCAACCCGAATAGTTAATTTTGCGCCATGCAGGTAAACGAAGCAGCAGAAATCCTATTAAAGGCAGTTCACGATGATATTAACGGGAGAATTGTTTTTTCTGATTTCCTTGCCCATCAGATTCAAGGTTATGATGACCGCACTTCGGTTGAAATAATTGGGCTTTATAATAAAGCGCTGCTGGTATTGATAGATGAAGGGTTATCCCATCGGGGGCCGGGCGCCGATATTATTGAACTGGGGCAAAAAGGTATTGAATATAAAGGGGATTATAAAAAATATATAAAGAAAAAATATACACGCAACTTCCTCGAAAAAACAAGAAGGATATTACCCATTTTTTCGTTTTTCTTCGTGGTGCTTGGCTTTTACTTTACCTACATGAAGAAAACCAGCAACGAAAGGAAAGCAAAAGCAAACATCGCCCAACACAGGAAAGATAGTATTGCACGCAGCAAAGGCAGAAGATAACTCTTCATTCTATGAAAAACCTTT
>Ga0210388_10003087_pt1 | contig 13031 bp, 6 predicted proteins | sample IncBWC19OmetaG_FD_155485 | JGI IMG/M metagenome (GOLD analysis project Ga0210388, IMG submission 155485) | Forest soil microbial communities from Barre Woods Harvard Forest LTER site, Petersham, Massachusetts, United States - Inc-BW-C-19-O ... | reverse complement strand
GTATTCAAGGCAAGGAATCGTTTGGCGACCCTGGCGACGGGCCAATTCCCATCGAGCTTAGCCGTCAATGATGATCCCATTTTTCGCGTAGTGACAATGGGTTCTCTGAACGCCAGACGCCCTAGTGCAGTGAGCGACGACAATTGGGAGGCTGACACCTGTAGCTGATACCGGGCATAGCTGGGGTCCGGACGGAGTTCCCGCAGGGGGACGGGTTGCGAGATGGCATCGGAAGTCATCTTCTTGACTGTCCTCCGTTTTTGTTCGATAGATTGCAATCGTCAGCCGGGTGGAGTCCGTGTTGCTGCTCGTCCGCCAACACTTACGATTCCTAGAACAGGGTCGCGATAGCCGCAAGAGAGCGAGTGGCAGCGAATGTCCGTGGGCCTCACGAAAGAGAATCGCTGAGCACGATTGCGGGCCGGGGTCCACGAGTGGAGCTAACAAATGAGCTGAGACTTCAACGTCAGGCTTCACGGGAGAGTGTTTCCTTCTTTGGGAGGAACCCAACTGCGCTGTGCGATGAGAACTCGGCGGATTCCAATCCGCCGCCGCGGTCTGGTTTCTGATGTTCAAAGATTGCGGCTCGTAGCTGGGGCTGTTCCACAGTCTCCAGCGGCTGTGCGTGTGCTCCGATTGTGCTCCTGTCGTTTTTGGACATGGCCTATCAACACCTTGCAGCGCGTGGCGGTGTTCCAAACCGCTTTCATACCTGCCATTCGTAGAGCGTTGCAGTGCCGTACCGCACGTTAGGCGGCGAGGCTTCCTCTCGCGAGAGCCATCAGTTCATCATCTGTTAGAGCTGCTTGGCAATCTTCAGCGTGGGCAACAACAGACGGCTGTTACGAAAACCGTAATTACTGGGCAATACGACCTGCTCATGCGCGAGCGCGTTTGCAGGCGGCGTCGTGACTCAAATTGTGTTTCGTTGGAGTAAATGGGCGGTATGGCGCTCCATAGGGAGAGCAGCTTCCATCGTTTTGCATGTCCCACTTTCGTAACAGGATCGAATATTTCATAACTTCCACAGACTGTTTCCGCTCGAAGTGCGCGGGTCCATCAGTACTAGATCGACAAAATTGCCTGGAGCAACGGTTTGCCGTCACCGACGTGAATGATTTCGAGGGCGCTATGTAGCTTACTGTTGACTTCCACAGTCTCCACCCCGTATCCTCTAGCGCAAATCAGCGAACAGGATACGCCAGTTAAGAGCGGCGGATTCTCAGTTCCGTAAGTCCTTCCTCGCTGCTTCCTCTGAAGTGTGCGGCAGATATGTCCAAGACAAATGTCCGGTCGGGTGTGGGAGTACTTCGCGGAAACGCCTCTTGCATCGTCGGGGGAGTGTGATTCGAACAGAATTGCGCTCCGAAAATATTTGTTCATTCTGCAAGAGGAGGCTTCAATATGGATCGTCTCGCCTTGTTATCGACACGCCGTTCTCTGAGGGAAATTGGAAGCGCGATTCTGGCTAGAGTCGATAGAGTGATCTCCACAGCGTGCCGCCAGCAGTCATCTTGGACGAGCCAGGTGCTTCATCGACGGTTTGGCGTCTCTTCGTATTTTGAAGCGCTACTGCTGCTAGCTTCGAATACCTGCCTTTACGTCGGACTGCTCTGTATCAGTTTCTCGCCGGTCGCCGTTGCGCAAGATGGGTTCACCGACCCCGGTTTTCCCACCTATGGAAGCTTCCACGGCTCAAACTTCGATTCAGTGCTCCTGCAAAACGGTAACCTTCATCTGCATCTGCCAATACTCACGGTCCCTGGAAGAGGTCAAACCGTCGATACGAACTACGTCTACGATACACAACAATGGACTGCACTATGGGTCCCTAATCCGACACCAGAATATCCACGTGGCGGATTCTATAACATTGTCCTGAACCACACTGAGTCTAACGAGGACAATAGCTCAGGCTGGCGACTTACAAACCCATTTAACTGGCACCTGTTGTATACAGCGTCGACGGCATCGTGCGTTCAACCGACCCAAAACGGTCCAGTCACGTACGGGTATAACGTGATCACGGGCTTCACGGCTATTGATCCTGAAGGAACATCACACCCTATCAGCCTCAGGTTGATCACTCCGTCCACTCCATGCAGCATCGGTTCGAGTACAGAAAGCGGACCGGCATCGGACGGTTCCGGCATATGGGTGACGGCGCAGGGCGACGGCGGCACTTTTCCGTCCGCGACAACAATAACTCTCAAAGATGGAACCCGTGCTGATGTTTCTGAGGACGCAAATGGTAACCTGTTCGGCGGGTTCTCTGGTTCACCTGTTCAAATCGCCAATGTGGGCGGCATGACCTATACCAGCCCGCTCGGACACACTCAAGTTGGTCCTGCAAATACGACCTGGACAGTACAGGACTCGAACGGCAACGAGCAGGTCTATCTCCTCAATTACACTCTGGTCGACTACAGTACAAATTTCTGTTCTCTCGTTCGCACAATCCCTGGGCAGACCTGTGTCGATCATCAGGGCGATGAGCTTGAACCGTCTATGTTGACCTTGCCGAATGGTCAGAAGTACGAGTTTAACTGGGTCAACAATAGCGCCCTGGAAATGCAGTCCATCGGGCTTCCTTCTGGGGGGTCCATAGCCTATACCTACACACCTCTCACCGGGGGAACGGCTCAAATTGCTCAAACTCCGCAATCGCTTGCTGTGCATATGGGTGTGAATTCGCGGACCGTCAATCACGACGGTTCTAGCGCGACATGGACATACACAGGGGGCGCAATTGTAGATCCCCTGGGAAACTCGGAACTGCACTACTTCAATCAATTATTTACGCCCCAGGGTCTAGGAAGTAGTTACTTCGTGGAGACTCAGGTCCAATATTTGTCAGGAAACGGGTCGGGAGCGACGCCGCTACGAACCGAAAATATGACCTACGCGTTCGATGTGGACCCTGCCAGCAGCAAACCGGTAAATCCACGAGTGATCCAAAAGACCGCCACATTAAATGATAGCGCGCAGACTAGCAAACCCGTTAACCAGCTACAAACGGATTTCGAGAGCTTCACATACAACTACAACGCCATAGCCACGGGCGGTGAGGTTCAAGTGACCGGCGGACGTTCCAACCCAACCGAACATCGCGAATACGACTGGGGTAGCGGCGCGCCTGGGCCCCTTTTACGCAGAACAGATTACACGTACCTTCACAATGTAAACTCCGTTTACCTGAATCTCAATATCGTCGACCGGCCAACCAGCATCATTACTTATGCCGGATCTGGAACAACGCCTGCTGCACAAACTTCAAACGAATATGATGTATACAACCACACGGGATTACCCGCGATGCAAGCCAGCGGAGCCGTTCAACATGACTCTGCCCGGTCAACGAGTTACACGACGAGAGGAAACCTCACAGCCGTGAGCAAGTGGCGAAACACCGATGGAGCCTGGCTTACAACCACAAGTCAATACGATGACGCAGGAAACGTCATCGCAACGCTTGACCCCCTGGGTAACGAGACAACCTTCGACTACACGGATTCATGGAATAACGGTGCCTGCGCTCCCTCCGGAGAAGCGAAAGCCTACGCAACCAAGACTACGAACGCTCTGAAGCAGATCACGACCAAGACATACAACTCGTGCACGGGAACGCTGGCATCTACAACCGATCCCAATTTGCAAACCACGCCGATCACATACGATTTGATGGGTCGCGTCGCTCTGGTTAGCTACCCTGACGGTGGCTCGGCCAGTTCTTGCTATACCGACGTTGGCGGTGCCACCTGCACCCAATCTGGTCCGCCTTACCAACTTGTAACGACAACCGCCATTGCTTCTGCTTCCTCTTTAAACAAAACGCAAACAATAGTCTATGACGGCCTGGGACGGCTCTCGCAGACGCAACTGAACTCGGATACTCCGAGCACGACCTATACCCTCACCGAATACGACGCCTTGGGGAGAAAATCGCAAGTGTACAATCCAACGCGGTGCTCCGGGATCACTACGAATTGTGGCGAGACTACGTGGGGATATACCACATACCAATACGATCCGCTGGACCGGCTCACATCAGTCACTGAGCAGGATGGGTCCGTTGCCCAGACCTTATATGACCGGGCCTGTAGCGCGACCAGGAATGCACTCGGCACTACAGTCATCGACGAAGCTGGCAATAAGCGCAGTAGCTGCACGGATGGGCTAGGACGTTTGGTTGAGGTCGATGAGCCTGGAACTGCCGTGTCTGGGACCCCGGCCACGGGTTCAGTGGGAATCTCTGGCAGTGAGCAGGGACCGGTCCAGGCTCCAGGCTGCCCAGTAGGAAATTCTTGCCCCGTTTACGACTCCGGTGCGGTGACCGTTTCGGTGAATGGCGCGACCATAGGCGGAGCAGGTTTCAGCAGCGCGTCCGACACTGCTTCCTCTATCGCAGCGGTTTTGGCCGAATCCATCAACAATAACCCTTCCAGTCCCGTCACGGCCTCAGCCAACGGAGATACCGTAGCCCTGACGACCATCGCAACCGGTTCAGCGACTGACTACCCGTTATCGGTATCAATGAGCCACAATACCCAATTCTTCCCCAATCCCTCGTTTACGATCGGCGCATCTGGGTCAACATTGACGGGAGGCTCCGGGGTGTCGAACGAACCTACCTTCGTCACTCTCTACAACTACGATGTCCTGGACAACCTTCTTTGTGTCGAGCAGCACGGTTCGGCGATCAGTGGAACGGGGTGCTCCGCGGCGCCAAGCAGCGACGCTGGCAGTCCCTACCGCGTCCGTCGGTTCTCGTACGACTCTCTATCGCACTTGCTGACTTCAGAGAATCCTGAGACGAATGGCCTTGCAGGGCAGATCTCTTACGGCTACGACGCCGACGGCAACCTCGTGTCGAAGAAAGCACTCTCTCCGAATCAGTCGACGACAGCAAGCCCTACGACAAGCGTCACGACGACCTATACGTATGACCCCCTAAATCGCCTGAAAACAAGGAGCTATACGGACGGATACAGCGGCAGCCCCTCTACTCCTCCGGTGCAATACGCTTACGACGGGAACGTACTGGCCGGCTGTGCCAAAACTCCCCCGTCGTTAACGGATCCCTATCCTATTGGCCGTCGCACATCAATGTGTGATGGGTCAGGGACAGTTCCTGGGTCAGGATCAACCTCCTGGAGTCACGACCAAGTGGGCCGTGTGAAGATTGACAAACGCTTCATCGGGAGCGTCGCCGCCAAGTCTGTCAGCTACGTTTACAACCTCGACGGCTCAACCTACTCAGTGGCGACTCCGGACGGCCGGACTGTGGTCTACGCGCCGAGTGGCGCGGGCCGTCCGCTGAGCGCGTTGGACGGCAGCGGCGACAATTTTGTCAAGAGTGCGACCTACGCCCCGCCCGGTGAACTGCAGAGCTTGATCGACGGCGGGGTAATCTACCGGGCGTTCAGCTACAATTCCCGGTTGCAGCCTCTGCAAATCTTCTATGGCACGAATACTCCACCCGTGCTGACCGGTTCGACCTGCCCCAGCACGGTGGGCAACATCATGCACAAGGTCTACGCCTTCAATTCCGGAAGCAGCGACAACGGCAACGTCTTGTCGATCGCCAACTGCCTGAACACATCGCGCTCCCAAAGCTTTACCTACGACCCACTGAACCGGATCACCAGTGGCCAATCCAGCGGCCCGCAATGGGGCGAGACCTATACAATTGATGCCTGAGGCAATCTCACCAACATTGCCGGAATCAGCGGGAAGACGTACGCTGAAACGCTCAATGCCTACCCTGCCACACCCGCGAATCAACTTCCTGTTCCTAGCTATGGCTACGATACGGCCGGGAACATGACCAAGAACACTCCGACTGCCTATATCTACGACGCCGAGAATCGGCTGGTTTGGACCTCGGGGATCATGGGTGACACCTACGAGCGTTACATTTACGACGGGGATGGCAATCGCGTCGAGAAATGCGTCGCAGGCACCGCGAGTACGGCCTGCCCGACCAGCGGTACCAGTGGCACGCTCTACTGGATGGGCACTGGCAGTGCGGCGCTTGATGAAAGCGACTTGTCGGGGAACATGCTGGAGCAGTACGTGTTCTTTAACGGCACGAGGGTTGCGCGGCGGGACGTGCCTACGGACGCGATCCACTTCTATTTCTCGGACCACCTGGGCACGCACGCCGTGGTGGAAAATGCAACGGGAACGGCTTTCGAGCAGGACATCGATTATTATCCCTTTGGTGGCGTAGAGGAGGACTACTCTACAACGCAGGTGCCCCAGCACTACAAGTTCACCGGCAAAGAACGCGATTCCGAATCCGGCCTCGACATGTTCGGTGCCAGGTACTACGGTTCATCGCTCGGCAGGTTCATGACGCCCGACTGGGCCGCTGAACCTGAACCTGTTCCTTACGCCAATCTGAAAGACCCGCAGACGCTGAACCTCTACGGATATGTCCGGAACAACCCTCTAAGCAAGACCGATCCCGATGGTCATTGTGATGTTGATGGAGAGCATCACAACTGGGTGTGGTGTGCAGCACACGCTATTGGAGCTGTTCAGACGCAGAAGGAACAGGTTGCGACAGCGCGATGGTACGAGTCCGAATATTACAAGCAGACTCACACTCCAGCCCAGAATCAGCCGCACTTGACGGATGAGCAAGTCGTAAACGCTTATCGAAATGGCGCGTTTGCAATCCATAGTGTTTGGGACAATGTTTACGACGCGATGGGTCTATTCGGTACATCCTATGCCGTTTATCGAGGTGGCAGCGGAGTAGCGGCAAGGAATATCGACGTCAAGGTCGATTCCCAGACTGGCCTAGTTCAGCCGGGCAGAGGGGTCTCCGTTAACGCTGATCCCGCAGCGGTTGAGAAATTTGGCGGAGCTTACAAGGTTGAGTCGGTCCCAGAGGAACTGGAGATTATCCAACGAGGCGGGAACCCTAATCATTATGAAATTGCGCCGCGCCAGCCGATGACGATGGAGCGGTACCAAGAGCTGCTGAACCAAGTGAAGTTGGTTCCAGCTAAATAGGGAATGATGAACGAGAACATACAACTCGAATTTGAGTGCACTTTTGATGCAAGGACTATCGAAGAAGTACGCGACAAAGGGTACTTTCAATACGCTGTTGCAGTCCTACCAGACGGTAGGCGTGTACGTCTCTCTTTTTGGGACCCGATTCGGCTTTCCCAAGATATGGAAACGGAGACGAGACTGGGCCGATCCTGCATAGGCGAGCCCGGTCTGATTATCGTGCCTCACGTCACGCCGGATAGCATGCTCGCCGCCGTCAAAGAGCTTTACAGCAAAGGTTATTTCGAGCGACTACGATGACAACGCTTTTAGGATTACAGTTACGATGCGAACGCCTACGGGTATGACGGAATTCGGCGTGTGTTCGCTCAGCGTGGCGTTCGGGAGTACCTACAAGTTCACCGGCAAAGAACGGGATTCCGAGTCGGGACTGGACAACTTCGGCGCTCGCTACAACGCAAGTACGATGGGACGGTTCATGACGCCCGATCCGCTGCACATCATGAAGCAGAAACTCGCCGATCCACAGCAGTGGAATATGTATGCCTACGTTCGAAATAACCCATTACGCTTCACTGACCCAACGGGGATGTATACGTGTTCGGACAACAACAAATGCAAGTCGGGCCAGTACAAGGATTTTGAAAAGGCTCGCCAGAGAGATCTGAAATCCAAGGATGCTGCTGTTGTCGCGGCTGCCAAAGCTTACGGCGACCCGACCAAGGACAACGGTGTCAGCGTGAAGTTTGGGGATCCAGGAAAAGGGCACGACGGATCGACGGCAGCGAGTGTCGCTTACGCGGACGGTAAGTATCAAGGCAAGGTAGACGTGACCATAAAGAGCGGATTGTCAGGGACCGCTTTGGATGCAGCCGTTGGACATGAAGGGGTACACGTTGGGGATGCTCAAGGCTACTTCAGCACGATAAATGGCGGTCAGAGTGACATGTCGAAGGATTTAACCCACTTCCAGACGGAAATGAATGCGTATCGAGTTACAGCGTCAATCTGGGCTGCGTCGGGAAACACCGCGTCATACGGTCAGTGTGGTGGCGCCCCCTGCAACTATGGTCCAGGAATGACTGCAGGACAGATAGATGCAACCACAATGATCCTGCTGTCGAATCCGGCGAACGGCTACAACGAGTTCGTCGAGCAAGGCTACGGGCGGTCTTCTTCGCCGGGAGACGATACGTTTGGACAAGGAAGCTTTGTGAATGTGCTCGGTCAACCGATGGTTCAATAAGGGCTAGTGGAGGTCTTGTATGCGAGCTAAAGTATTTCTCATCGCTGTCGGCCTAGCTGCTTGGCTCACGGCCGCCCATGGTCAAACCTCTGGGCGGCAATCAGCAAGTAATGTCGGGTATGGCACCCTGGCTAATTCGCACTCGGACATCGTTCTCCATGCTGACGTACCCCTTTATCCACAACTCGCAATCCAAGCGCGTGTCAGCGGCGTCGTGCATCTTCATGTGTTCGTAGACAACGGCGCTGTGACGAGGGCTGAGCCGGAGTCGGTAGAGGAAGTTAAACCTCTTGTCGCAGCAGCAACTGAAAATGTTAAAACTTGGAGGTTCGCGCTCGGAGCTAGGGGTACGTTTGACGTGACATACACATACGAGTTGGAAAAAACCGAGGTCCCGCAGTCAGTTAATCCTCAAATCGTGATGAATCTTCCTACGTCGGTGAAGATAACCGCATGGCCCGTCGAAAGGGCTTGCCTAGATTGCGGACCTGGATCGTTCGAAAGCAAGACCGACAAGCACTGAGCAGCATAACGGCCATGCCTACGAGGCAACCGGGGTACTGGTATGGCCGCACCGTCCTTTCTGTCTATAGGTTCACCGGCAAGGGACGGGATGCGGCGAGCGGGCTGAGTAGAACCGGGGACAGTAAAACTGGGGAAACAAGGGGACAGACGGGACGTTGCACTGGTTTCCTCACTACGTAAGGCCGGGCTGGCGGGTTGGGCCCGGCCCTTTGGTGGAGTCGTATCAATCAGGTGACGGGGCAATCAAGTTTGAGGCTGCTCAGCTACTGATTATGTCTCAAGGCTTTCATGCTTAGGCGAGTCGACCTAATTCGCGGACGTAGAGATTTTGTCGTTCTCTTCTTCGCTTGCCTTTTGTCGCTAAGTGCTCGTGCACAGAAGGTTCCCCAGGGTCCTCTGGTGCTCTCCTCGCAGTCCGCCAAAGCTTCGACGCAGCGGCGAGCAGTCGTCCAAAAGAACTCGCGCTTTCTGGGCTGGAAATATGCTCGCCTAGCTCGTCAGGACACCACCAGGTGGCAGCGCAATAATTCGCAGGCAAAAGACCTACCATCCGCTGTTCCTTCCCACGGCTTGGTTCATTCTGCAAGCAGCAGTCCAGCAACAGGATTCGGCAACCCTGGTTTCGCCGAGCATCCAACCCTGCCGGCCGGATTCATTCCCACTGCGATCACGAGTGGCGATTTCAACGGAGATGGCAAGATGGATTTCGCCATCAGCAACGGTGGCGACAACACGATTTACGTGTTTCTGGGAAATGGTGATGATACCTTCCAGGTTCCGGCCATTCTGTATACCCAAGGTCAATCTCCGAACTGGATCACTGCTGTCACATTGCGGAAGAATGGCCCGGTCGATCTGGCCGTGACCGACGGAGATTCGAACATGGTAGAGGTTTTTCTCGGCAACGGCGACGGCACCTTCCAGCCGAGCACTCTTATCTCCCTGCCTCAGATGCCGACCTTCATTATGACGGCTGATGTTAACAACGACGGCAATCAGGATCTCGTGGTCGGTTTGGTAGTTGCTGCTGACGAAGTCCAGTCCCAGTTTGGAGTGTTGCTGGGCGACGGTTCGGGCGGTTTTTCGAGCACGCTCTATTCACAAGCTGAGCTTTTCGATTCGGAAGGTCCGGTCGCAACTGGCTGGATGGCTGCGGGCGATCTGAACAATGATGGTTATGTGGATTTCGTCGTGACGGTTACAGGCGGCAGCTTCGTACCATATCTCAGCGACGCGGGCAAAGATTTTCCATTCACCAACTTCATATCCTATAACGATGGACCGATGGTCGCGGGGTTGGGCGACATGAACGAGGACGGGTGCCTCGATGTCGTGCAGTTTGGAACCTACGGTCTGCTCACGGTGGCGCTGGGAACCTGCGACGGCAACTTCGCTCAGGACCCTGACCCCACCGCGATGGTGGGCGATCTCGACCCCGCGATTCAAGTCGTCGATGTGGACGGCGATGGCCATCTGGATGTCGTCGGCTCGGCTGGGTATTACCCCGGCAATTCGTTAGCGGGTACCGAGGCTGGCTATCTGGTATCTGTTCTGAAAGGAGATGGCAAAGGGAACTTGGCCATTGCTCAGACCTATCGCGGCGGGGCGAATATGTATTCGTTTGTCGTGGCGGACTTCAATGGAGACAAGCGCCCCGAAATCCTGACAGCGGATTCTCTCGAAAACAAGGTCAGGCTGTTTGCCAACGACGGATCGGGAAACTATGGGCCACCGCAAGGGGCAACGGTTGGCTACACCATCGGTCCAGTAAACGCCCCTGATAATCTCGCCCCAACGGAGGTTGCCGATCTGAACGGTGACGGGAAACCGGACTTGCTGCTCGTTGAATTCGCACTCGATATAGGCAATCCGGCTGCATTGACAGCGCTCCTGAATGACGGCACTGGGAAGTTTCTTCCGCCGGTACGCACCACGATTACTGGTGACGCCGCCGATCCGGTCCCAGTTTTTGTGACTGGTGCTTTCCGGAATCCCAAAACGCCAGACGTGATCTACATCAACACCTACAACAACGGCTACACCGGCTGCAACGTGCTCTTCCTTCGCGGCAACGGCGATGGCACGTTTGCTGCTCCGGTCACGCTTGCCACGTTGGTGAGTCCGCAGCAAGTAGTCGCCGGCGACTTCAATCATGACGGGAAGCTGGATTTCGCCGTTGTGGGCTGGACCGATACAGACACCGGCCCTTTCTGGCAATTCAATACATTTCTCGGCCACGGCGACGGAACATTCATGCCGCTACCGACACAGCAGTTTCCATTCCAGGGGAGTTTTAATGTGCAGCAGCTTTTTGCTCTTGATCTGAACCACGACGGAAGGCTGGATCTGCTGATCGGCCTGAACGGAAACGGAGGGTATGTAGGCGGCGGAGACGATCTGATTGAAGCTCTCGGGAATGGCGACGGCACGTTTCAGACTCCCACTGTTTTAATTTCGCACTTCGGAGCTGTGGCCGTTGCGGACGTGAATCACGATGGCTATCCGGATCTGATTCAGGATCGCGATCCGAATGGCGACTTTGGACAACAGGGCCTGGCTAGTCAGGTGGGCGTCACCGTTTATCTTGGTGTTGCCAATGGCACGTTTCAGCAGCAGCCAAGCTACGATCTTTCGGGCGTTACTCTCCCTTCCGTTAATCCGGCGCTAGTGGGAGACTTCAATGGCGACGGCATTCCTGACATTGCGACGGTCTTCTGGCCGACACAGCCTGCGCAGTGGTACGACCCGAGTCTGGTGATTCTGCAAGGCGTTGGAGATGGGACGTTTATTGTCACTGACCACACCTACCAGCTTGCGGCTTTTAGCCAGCCGCTTCTCGGAGCCGATTTCAACGGGGATGGAGCGACTGACCTGATGGAACTCACAGCCAGTACTTCGTCGTACACTACGATCCCTGCGGCTCCCGCTCCAGCACTCGACATCTCACTCAATTCGAGTCCTGTAGTTGGAAACACCGGCACTGCAAGAATAGCGCTCGACTTGCCCGCCGTTTCCGCCGAGACTGTCACCCTATCGGCGAGCGATCCGGCGATCGAACTTCCGGCGAGTATTCAATTCAACGCTGGGCAGCAAACTCAAGATGTCTCTTTCACGCTGGGCTCTGGCTTTGACGCAACCCATCTATTCGCGCTCTATGCCACGCTCGGTGGTCAAACTGCCGTAGCATTCGGCACACGGCCAAATTCGAATCTGGCGGTTGGAGTGACCTCTTTGCTCTATCCGGTTACGAAATTAAGCGTAGAGCCGGGGGAAAGCTTTGAATTCTTCTTAACGATTGAGAGCGAAGGAGGATATTCAGGGAACTATTCCTCTTTGCAATGCAGCGGGCTACCTGCGGGAGCATCGTGTTCCTTCAGCTCCAACTCGATGCTGATTCTTCCGGGCGGATACGCACAAGTGACCTTCACGGTCAACACGTCTACCTCGACGCCATTTGGCAGTCGCACGGTAACGGTTAGCGCTACGGATGGCGTTCTACCAGCCAGTACGACCTTCGAATTGGGGATTGGTGATTTTTCACTGAGTCTCGCGCCTACAACCATCGTCGTTGGACCCAGTGGGAGCGCCAACGCCACGATTAGCTCGACGGCGACACACGGACTGAACGAACCGTTGACCTTCGTCTGCACCGGCCTGCCCGCTGGCACGCAGTGTGGACCGGACACTTCTTTCTACACTTCCGGTCCTTCAACCGGTTTCGGGTTTAGTTATAACCAACTGACCGCAAACGATTATCCGTTCGAGATCACCGGAACGGCAGACATCGTCTCGCACACCATCGATGCAGTGCTGCAAGTGGGCGACTTTACTGCCGCTCTCGACAAGACGACCGCAATGCTTACGAGTGGGCAGTCAGCCACATTTAATCTGACTTTGACTTCGGTGCATCACTATACGAGCACCATCACCGTGTTCTGCCAGCCTGCGTTGACCGCCGTGACTTGTGCCGAGACCTCGTCGCCCGCCACGTTGACAGATGACGGCACGGCCACCGTGCAACTGACGGTGACGAATTCAGCTCCCGCCTCCAAAAGGAATAGGGCCCAAACGACCTTGCCATTTTCTGGCGCGGGCTGGGTGCTGGCCTCCCTCGTGCCGCTTGGCCTCCTGGTGGTGGCGCGGAGCAAAGCGCGGCCTTTGCTTGGCTTGATCGTTATCGCAGCACTGGGGACCGCGATTTCCTGTGGCGGGAGCGGGAGCGCGGGGGGGGGAG
>Ga0210388_10003085_pt1 | contig 13038 bp, 8 predicted proteins | sample IncBWC19OmetaG_FD_155485 | JGI IMG/M metagenome (GOLD analysis project Ga0210388, IMG submission 155485) | Forest soil microbial communities from Barre Woods Harvard Forest LTER site, Petersham, Massachusetts, United States - Inc-BW-C-19-O ... | reverse complement strand
GTGGAGAAAGGCGAGATTTTCGGGTTTCTCGGACCCAACGGGAGCGGCAAGACGACGGTAATCAAAATGCTGACCGGCCTGTTGCCGCTTAGCGGCGGTTCCGCGCACGTCGAAGGGCTGGATGTGAGGACGGATGCCGAAGTCGTCCGCGAGCGCATCGGGTACATGTCGCAAAACTACAGCCTGTATCAAGACCTGACGGTTGCGGAGAATTTGCAGTTCTACGGGCGGATTTACAGCCTGGAACCGGCGCGGTTGAAGCGGCGCATAAACGAAATCGTCGAGCTCAATGGTTTGGGGCCTTATTTGAACCGCTTGTCGGCAAAGCTATCGGGCGGATGGAAGCAGAGGCTGGCGCTGGGCTGCGCGATGCTGCATGAGCCGAAGCTGCTTTTCCTCGACGAACCGACAGCCGGCATCGATCCCGTGGCGCGGCGGCAACTTTGGGATCTTTTGTTTGAACTTTCCGGGCACGGCATCACTTTTTTTGTGACCACGCACTACATGGACGAGGCCGAGCGTTGCAGCCATGTGGCCTACATTTATTACGGGAAAATTATTGCGGACGGAACGCCCAATTCGCTGCGGGAACTGCCCGACGTGCAGCCGCAGGGAACGATACGCGTGGAAATTACGACGCCGGAAGTGACACGCGCACTTCGCTTCACGCGACAGTTTCCGGGCATTCGCAGCGCCACGATTTTTGGACAGTCCATTCATGCGCTGATCGACGATCACGTCAATCTCGATGATCTTCGCGGGCAGCTCTTGAAGGACGGCATTGCCGTGGCGGAAATCCGGCCGCTGGCGCCGAGCCTTGAAGATGTTTTTGTGGAGCTGACGTACAAGCATCAAGCGCTGCTGGAGGCGTCGCGTGCTTAATCTATTTCGCGGAGTCGGCGCCGTTTTTTACAAAGAAGTGCTGCACGTTCGCCGCGACGCGGGGACGCTTTTTTTCTCGCTGACGATGCCGCTGTTGCAGATGTTTCTGCTGGGCTTCGCAATCGATACGAATATTCGCCAGATCAACACCGTTGTTTACAATGCCGACGGCCGCCGCGAAAGCCGCGAATTGCTGGACCGCCTGACGAACTCGGATACGTTTCACCTTATACGCTATGTCGAAAACGATCGCGACCTGAACGACATGATCATTGCTGGCAAAGCGCGCGTAGGGATAAAAATTCCGGTGGAATATTCCGACCGCCTCCTTCATAACATGAGCGCACAGGTCTTGGTTCTGATCGACGGTTCGGATTCCACAGTGGCCGGCCAAGCGATAAACGTCACTAACGCCATTGGGCTCGACGAATCGCTGCGCCGTGTTCTGCAGGACCGTGCCACTTTTGCCGTCGACATGAAGCCGAAGCTGCTCTTCAACCCCGATTCGCGCTCGCCGAATTTCTTTCTTCCCGGCCTCACGGCCATCATGCTGTTAAACGTCACGACGTTTCTGACGGCATTTTCCATCGTTCGAGAGAAGGAGCGCGGCACACTCGAGCAACTGTTCGTCACGCCGGTGCGGCCGTTCGGACTGCTGCTCGGCAAGTTGCTTCCTTATCTGGGCATCGGCTTTTTCGAGCTTTGCCTCATTCTTTTTTTCATGCGATTTGTGTTTCTTGTGCCGATTCACGGCAACGTGATTTTACTTTTCGCGCTTTCCTTGCCGTATCTTTTTGCGGCGCTCTCACTCGGAATCTTGATTTCCAGCAAGGCGTCGTCGCAGGCAGAAGCCATGCAGCTCGCGTTCCTGCCGATTCTTCCAAGCGTGTTTTTCTCGGGCTACATTTTCCCTCGGGAAACGATACCTGCGATTCTCTACCCTCTCAGCTACGTGATACCTGCGACGTACTACATCAATATCACTCGCGGAATCATCCTCCGCGGAGCGGGAATCAAGCATTTGTGGACCGACGGCCTCGCGCTTTTCATTATCGGCACTCTACTGCTGGTCATCGCCGCGCGGCGATTCCGCAACAAAGTCATCATGGCCTGAAACAAACTTGCCCTTCGGAACTGTGACGCACTACTATCGGCGCGTCAGGGCTGCCGCGAGGGGTTATTCCGTGGAAAAAGGCTTGGGTTGCTGGGTCATTCTGCTGTTCGTGTTGCTTGTTGCCGGCGTGTGTGTCGTGCGCGAGGGAACGCCTGATCCGCTTCCGGCAAGTGCATCGCAGGAAAGTTTCTCCGCCGAGCGCGCGCTCGTTTATCTGAATGCTTTTGCGACGTCGCCGCATCCCATTGGCTCGGCGGAGCATGATCGCGTGCGCGACTATCTCGTGTCGCAATTTGCCTCGCTCGGCCTTACACCCGAGATTCAGAAAGCTGCTGGCGTCACGGCACGCTACGAAGTGGCCGGCACAGTCGAAAACATTGTGGCGCGGTTGAAAGGATCGAGCGGCGCCAGCGATGCTGTCGCTCTGGTGGCGCACTACGACTCCGTGCCCGCCGGCCCCGGCGCGGGAGACGACGGCGCAGGAGTGGCGGCGTTGCTCGAAACGCTTCGCGCTTTGCGCGCTGGGCCTCCGCTCCGCAACGACACTCTTTTTGTGATTACCGATGGCGAAGAAGACGGCTTGCTTGGGGCATCGGCGTTCGTCGCAGAAAATCCCGCGGCTAAGGATGTGCGAGTCGTGGTCAACGTCGAAGCCCGCGGCAATGCCGGGGAATCGCAAATGTTTGAAACCAGCGTGGGCAACGGACGCCTGGTGCAAATTTTCGCGCAAGCGGCGCCGCATGCTTCCGGATCTTCGCTGACTTACGAAATTTACAAGCACATGCCTAATGATACGGACATGACGGTATTCAAAAAGGCCGGCGCCGCGGGACTCAACTTTGCGTTCATTGGCCACTGGGAGGCGTATCACACGCCGCTCGACAATCCGCAACTGCTGGATCGCAGCAGCCTGCAGCAGCAGGGCGAAAATGCGCTTTCGCTGGCGCGGGCGCTCGGTAACGCAGACCTCACGCAGTTGCAAGACCGAGACGCCGTCTATTTTTCGATGCCGGGAAATGTTTTCGCGCATTACTCAGGGAGTTTTATCTGGCCGCTCGTGATCGCCTGTGGTGTCATCCTATTTGGCGTGATGTTTTATGCCAACGGAGCGTGGCAAACGAGTCTTTTGTCCGTTCTGGCGAGCTTTTTGGCGCACCTTGGGATGAATCTGCTTTTGTTTCTGGCTGGCCTCGGTTTTGTGATTGGCATACACCGGCTTCATCTGCGCGCGCTTCCGGAAGGCGGCCTCGAGCAAAATGCTCTCTATACTTTCGGTCTTTTCGCTTTGCTTGCGGCGATTCTGGCATTTCTCTACGGGACCCTACGGAAGAGAATCTCTGCGCCAGCGATTTTTCTAGGCGGCGCGCTCGTGATCTTTGGTGCCGCGATTGTGACTTCGAAGTGGCTGGCCGGCGGGAGTTATTTTTTTGTATGGCCGCTACTCGCTGGACTCTTGGCTACGGGCATCGCCGCGTTTCGCCCGGGTAATCCCTCGTTTCTCCGGTGCTGCATTCTTTGCGTGTTGAGCTTGCCGACACTCCTGCTATTCGTTCCGCTTCTCAAGGGTTTTTACACCGCGCTCGGATTCACCACGTTCGGTGCTCCGCTGCTGAGCGTTAGTTTCGGATTGTTGTTTCTGCTGCTTTTTCCCTTCCTGGACTGTGTGCTTGAATCTGCCGGCAAACTTGTTCCGATTCTCGCGCTGGCCTGCGCGCTTATTTTGTGCATCTCGGCGGCGGAAACCGCGCGTTACTCCTCCGCGCATCCGAAGCCGAGCCTGCTCTCTTATGCGCTGGATGCCGACACCGGCAAGGCTCTGTGGGCCAGTTCGACGAACCGTCTCGACTCCTGGACGGCGCAGTACCTCGGGACGTCTCCCACTCGCGGCAAGCTCCCCGACTTCATTCCCGATTGGTATCCCATCGAATTTCTCCAGCACGACGCTCCGGCGATTACGCTGGCTCCTCCGGTGGCTGAGCTGGTCGACAGCACAACCGACGGCACTACGCGTAAGCTGCATTTACACATCACCACGCCGCGGCATGCGCGGACGCTCCATGTTGGCATCGCACAAACAGAAGTGTTGAGTGCCAGTGTCAACGGGCACGACCTTGGCAAACCGTCTGAGGCGCGTTGGTATCAAGCTGGCCACTGGGGCTTTGACTACGCCAATCCGTCGGCGGAAGGCATCGACCTGGAACTGAGCGTGCAAAATTCCGGGCAAGTCAGCATCGTCCTCGTGGACCGCTCTTCCGGCCTGCCCACGATTCCCGGCGCAAATTTTCCACCGCGGCCAGCCGATTCGATGCCGGAGCATTCTGGCGACCAGACTATGGTTCGCCGAAGTTATGTGTTTTAGCGTTTTCGCGTTGGGCGATTTTGTCTTTTAACACTCGCGGGAGTACTCTGCTGGTTTGCCTGTGCATCTCCGGGAGCCGCTGTGTCTTGTGCGATTTGCGAAAAGCGTAAAGCCGTAAGATTTTGTCCCGCGAAGGGCGAGAAAATCTGCGCCGTGTGCTGCGGCACGGAGCGCGAAGTTTCTATCGACTGCCCGACCGATTGCTCTTATCTCGTCGCGGCACATCGTTACGAGGATGAGCATCAGCGCGAGCTTCCCGCCGACACGCCTTTGCTCGACGTCAAAGTTCCGCAAGACGTCATTTACGCTCACCAAAATGTGCTTTCTGGGATCGCGTTTACGGTCGCGAAGTTTACCGCTGCTCATCCCGCGACGAACGATACCGATGTTCTCGCTGCGCTCCAGTCACTGGCTGAAACATACAAGACTCTCAGTTCGGGGATCTATTACGAGAAGCCTCCAGACGCCACATTGCCGCGCGAGCTCTACGCGGCGCTCGAGCAATTTCTGAACGAATCCAAGCAGCAACCCGCCGAGCGCCAGGGCGCTCCACCGCCGAAAGACTCCGAAGTTTTCTCCTTGCTCGTTTTTCTATACCGGATGGGACTGCTGCGAACGAACGGCCGGCCGCGTGCGCGCCGTTACATCGAATTTCTCCGCGGCCAATTCCCCGCGGCTCCCGAACTCAAGCGCGAAGAGTCCCGCATCATCGTTCCGTAAGTGTCTTCAGTGCACAGCACCGGGAATCTGCTAGTGTTTCTTTCCGCGTTTGCGTTACGGAGGATAAACGTGTTTCGAGGGCGATTCGGATTTTCCAGATTGGGTCAGCTGGCAAGAAAAAAGCATCACTTCTTTGCAGTCGCGTTGTTCTGTTTCGGCCTTGTGGTCACGATTGCCGTTTCTCCCCTGGCTCGTGCCGATGAGCGCGAGGCGGCCGCAAAGCTCATCGCGCGAACAATGGCAAGCGGGGAATTCCGAGCTAGAACATTTCGCGGCGGCGAATGGCTCGGCAATGGAGACTTTTATCTCGCGCTGGAACCGGCAGCGAACGGCGAAGGCATCGACATTGTTCGTTACCAGACATCGACCGGCACTCGAGACATTCTCGTTGCCGCAAGCCGCTTGATTCCGGCTGGCCAAAAAGCGCCATTGCCCATCGAAGATTACGCGTTCTCCGCCGACGGGCAACAGCTCCTTGTCTTCACCAACTCGCAGACCGTTTGGCGGCAGAACACGCGAGGAGATTATTGGGTTCTCAATCTGACGAACGGCGCCTTGCACAAGCTCGCCGGCGATGCGCCCGCATCCAGCCTGATGTTTGCCAAGTTTTCCCCGGACAACACCAAAGTCGGCTACGTTCGCGGCAACAATGTCTACGTGGAAGATTTGGCCAGTGCGAAAATCACGCAACTGACGCAGGACGGCTCTGCGACCATCATCAACGGCACTTCCGACTGGGTGAACGAAGAGGAGTTGGACATCCGCGACGGCTTCGCATGGAGCCCGGACAGCCGCGCGATCGCATTTTGGCAATTCAATACCGCTGGCGTACAGAACTACACGCTGATTTACGATCTCGGCGCGCCTCGCGGTGAGATCGTTACCGGAATTCCTTATCCGAGCACAGGCGTCTATCCGCAGACGCTGCAATATCCGTATCCGCTTGCCGGAACGCAAAATTCAGCGGTTCGCGTTGGCGTTGCGAGTGCAACGGGAGGGCAAGTTGTCTGGATGCAGACGGCGGGTGACTTGCACAATTTTTACATTGCGCGGATGGGCTGGGCCGACTCCAGCCATGTGCTGCTGCAACACATGAACCGTTTGCAAAACAAGAATGAATTTTTGCTGGCTGATGCTGCCACCGGTGCCGCACGAACGGTTTTTGTGGACGAGGATCGCGCGTGGGTGGACGTGAATGACTCCGTTTCGTGGATCCAGCAAGGCCGCGAATTTCTTGTTCTGAGCGAACGGGACGGCTGGCGCCATCTGTATCGCGTGGCGCGCGAATCCGGCAAGGCGGAGCTCGTCACGCGCGGCGATTTTGACGTGGTGAGCGTCGACCGTGTCAGCCCCGATGAGAAGTGGGTTTATTTTATCGCGTCGCCGGAAAATGCAACGCAGCGCTATCTCTATCGCGCGAAACTGGACGGCTCCGCGGCTCCGGAGCGCATTACGCCGAGTCAGCCTGGGACGCATTCCTACACGATTTCGCCGAATGGTGAATGGGCTTTTCACAACTACTCCTCGTTGAATAAGCCGCCGACATCTGAAGTGGTACACCTTCCCGATCATCGCGTCATGCGAAATACTGCGGACAATGCCGCGCTCGCTGAGAGCCTGAAGCAGTTCTCAGGCGGCCCGGCTGAATTGGTGAAGGTAGACGCGGGGAATGGCTTGATGGTGGACGCATGGCTGATGAAGCCGCCCAATTTCGATCCAACGAAAAAGTATGCGCTGATTGTGTATGTTTATTCCGAACCCGCCGGGCAGACGACCGAGGACCGCTGGCAGTCCATGTTTGCTCGCGCGATGACCAGCGCTGGATACGTCGTGGCGAGCTTTGACAATCAGGGCACGCCGGCTCCGCGCGGACGCGATTGGCGCAAAGTCGTCTATGGAAATGTAGGACCGCTTTCCTCGCAACAGCAGGCTACCGCGCTGCAATCGCTCGAAAAAACCTATTCCTTTATTGATAGCAAGCGCGTCGGCGTTTGGGGCTGGAGCGGAGGCGGAACAGAAACGCTCAATCTCATGTTCCGTTATCCCGAAGTTTACAGTGTCGGCGTTTCCGTCGCGTCGGTGCCCGACCAGCGCCTGTACGACAGCATCTATCAGGAGCGCTACTTGGGTTTGCCGCAAGACAGCCCGAAAGCCTACGAACAAAGCTCCGCCATCAACTTTGCGAGCGGCCTCCGCGGTAACTTGCTCGTCATGCACGGTTCAGGCGATGACAACGTGCACTTCCAGGGCTTCGAGTTGCTCGTCAACAAACTCATCTCGCTCGACAAACAATTCGACATGCGCGTTTATCCTGGGCGCACGCATAGCATCTCAGAAGGCAAAGGCACAAACATGGACGTCTATACAAACATTCTCGGCTACTTCGAGGCTCATCTCCCGCCTGGTCCCCGTCCTTGATTCGCCTCAACAACCGCTTGTAGGGGCACGATTCATCGTGCCCTTCTGGAAAGACTCTTCCACGCCCGCCTTTTTCTCCGTACCCTCTAGCCAGCTGCGCAGGAGCGCATGCCTTGCAGATCGGCGCTGACGGCAGCGGCGTCCCAGCCTAGCTTCATTTGGGAGCACGGCGTTGTGCGCTGGGTATCGCGCTGGGGACGCGAATCGAAACCATACTTTTGCTTGAGGCGCGCGACGCGGTCCGCGATCTGCTTGCGGTATTTCTCGGGCGCGTAGGCCTCCTTCGCGTACCACTCTTCGTATTGTTTCGTCAGACGAGGAAACTTCTCCCGTATAAACGGCAAGAACTGCTTGGCCGAAGAAGGCATAAGAAATAGCACGCCAGACCAAAACCATTGCGCTCCTGCATTGTGCGCAGCCTCGGCCACCGCTTCGAGTTCTCCTTCGCGGTCGGTGATGCCGGGAATTAAAGGCGAGGCCGAGACCCCCACCCTTAGGCCCGCTTCGCTCAGCTGCCGCACGGCCGCAATTCGCAAATCGGGACGAGGCGCGCGCGGCTCCAGCAATCGCGCCAATCTTGGCCGCAGCGTTGTTATCGTAATGTTTAGAGCGAGTTCCGACCGCTCCGCAATCTTCTTAAACAGATCAATATCGCGCACGATCTGGTTCGATTTTGTGATGACGGAAATGCTCAGCCCTTCGCGCTTGGACAATTCCTCCAGGCACGCGCGCGTCACTCCATACTCCCGTTCCGCGGGCTGATAAGGATCCGTAGCCGTCCCAATTGCAATGTGTTCCGGCTTCTGCCCGCCCGAACTCTCCGAAGCATACGAGTACTTGCGCGCAACATCATAAGCCAGCAGCGGCCCGGCATCCTTCTTCACAAAAATCTTCCGCTCGAACTCGCCACCGTCCAATTCCATGTATTCGTGCGTATAGCGCGCGTAACAGTAGAGGCACCCGAACTCGCAACCGCGGTAGGGATTGATCGTCCAATCGAACGGCACGCGCGCCGAATCGCATTTGTTGAGAATGGACTTCACTGGAAGAAAAAAATATTCCGGCTTCTCGGCGGACTTGCGTTGGCTCTCCGCTACTGGAGAGCGTGCTGCGAGGCGGGCAATGCCCACCAGCGGTACGGCCGCGTCTCGGGTCCGGTGATCCGCCCGGCTGTCAAAGCCGTGCAGAGCCGCCTCTTGCGAGGTCGGCGGGGGGCAATCCGCCGTGGTGTAACCCGAAGTGCTGCCGCCTAAGCCGGCGACCGTTGCGGTGTCCACTTTGTCAGGGACACTGTGGACACCGCCTGGCGAGTCACCGGCCCTTGGTTTTGGGCTTGTCGCATAGGGGCTTACAGGAAAGAGTGTTGCCGTGGATTGTGGAACGCGGCGGCGTCGGATACCAAAGGTCCTAGCCGTGGAGGAAAGAACTGGAGACATAGCCCACCTCGAAGCACGGTGCAGTATTTCGCTTTATGTTCGCCATGTCAAGTCTTTTTCGCTTTACTTTCGCCGACCGCCCTTTCTCCGGTCCGCTAGTCTCTCCCGGGAACACTGCCCTTCCGTCCGGATTGTTTGCCACCAGCCCACAGGGTATCCTGCTTGTTCAGGAGGATCGGCGTGCCACTGTCCCCACATGCACGGTTGCTTCTGGGCGCGTCCGCCGTCCTTTGCCTGGCTTCTGCACACCCCTTTCTGGCTCAGCAACAGCCGACGGGCCTGCAACAGCCTTATTCACAGCAACCTGTCAAACCCCAACAACCTCCCGCCCAGCAGCCGCCTACCCAGCAACCTGGTCAACCGGCTTCTCCATCAAGCAGCCAGGCTGGGCAAGCAAAGAAGCCCGTCAGCGGGCCCGCGGCTCCTCAATCGACCTATCACCCCATCCTGCTCCTGGTGCAGGGTCCGACCCAGGATGACGGTCAAACGTGGAGCCTTCGCATAGGTCTGCGGGGCCCCGAGCGGCTCGATCGCACTAACTATCCTCCTATCCCGCTGGAACCCGCTGAAGTCGTCCGCGAAGGCACCACGGATTCCTGGATTTACCGCGCCAAGGACTCCCAAACCGGCGCCGCCGTGCTGGTTCACCTCACCAGGGAAGCTTGCACCGACCAAGCCTCGACCACCAAGTACACCTTCAGCGCTACGGTAGATCATGGCCAGATAGGTTCAGCACAAGGCTGCGCCCGGGTCGCCACTGAGCTTTTCCCTAAAATCAATAATCAGCCCACCGACGACGATGACGATCCCAAGGACAAGCCTCCTCCTCCCACGATCACGCACTTCAAGCCGCCCATTTACGTGGCTTACATCAATGCCAGGGGTAAGCTGACCGTCAAACGCGGTACGGTCGCCCGAGCTGTACCAGGAAAGGGCGGTTACCAGCCGGCTCTTTCGCATGATGGAAAGCGGCTGCTCTATACCACCGATGAGAAGAGCGAAGGGATTGCGGGCGATAGGTCTATTTCTCTTTACGACTGGACTACGGGCAAATCCACCGAATTGCTCCGAGGCTCCGTCCAGCAACCGTTTTGGTCTCCCGATGACACGCGGATTTCTTTCCTCAAATTTGACGGAACCAAATGGCAAGTTTGGGCGATGCCGGCTGATGCACCAGAAAAAGCGGCGCTTGTTTATCCCGGTGAGGTCGTGAGCTTGCACGGATGGACGGACGCGCAAACGATTCTAGTCGGGGACTTGCAAACCCTTTTCTGGATCGGCGAGGACGGCACGTTGAAGCAATCCCTTGCCAGCGCCGATTTGTATGGCAAGGATCAATTTAGTCTGTCGAGCGCCAACACCGTTCGCGTGCATCCGCTGAACCCGGACTTGCTGCTCGTTTCGGCCGAGTTGCTGCCAGCACCCCCAACCGCTGTCGCGAAGACCGCCGTAGCGCCGAGTAAAGACACCATAAAGGATGCTGGGACGCCGCCGGGGCAGGGTTTTTTCCTTTACGAAGTGGAATCCAAGAGACGTGTGCTGCTCAGTCCGCCAAACCTCACCTGTTCCTTGGCGGAGTGGTCGCGCGACGGTCTTCAAATCTTCTTCACTTGCCGAGAACCTTCCAGCGCAGCAATGACGATCTATAAGATGTTTTGGGACGGCACCAGCCAAACCAAAGTACAGGACGGATATGGCCTCGTAATAGGCCAATAGCCTTCTTCCGACAGCTTTCTGCGTTAGGATGGGGGTATGTTCGCGTCTGCCTTCCGCGTCTCGGCCCTGCTCCTCGCCATCGCCGCATCTCTGCTAGGCAGCTCGGAACCTCATTTGGTCAGCGCCCAAATCGCTTTGCTCGATCAGGATCCCGCTCCCCCAACAGCTCAGCCGACGCAAAAACTTCCGGCACCAGCACCTCATCCCATATCCCGTTCGCCGCTGCGCATGGCATTGCCGCGGCGCACATACCTCTGCGCAGATGGCGCCAGGGTCGTGATTCTGTTTGAAACTTCAGCGGCGCGGCTCACACTGAACGACCGTATCTTCAACATGAAGCTGGTCCAATCCGCCTCGACCACAAAATACGCGGCGGGCCCGGTGGTCTGGTCCAGCACTGGAGAAGACGGCTTTCTCGCCGACAACACGGATCCCGCGAATCCAAAAATGCTTGCCGAAAAGTGCCACATGACAAGCTCGTTCCCGGTCGCCGCACCAGCTGCCAACGCTATTACTGGGACCGTCTCCTACCGCCAGCACATCTCTCTTCCGCCGGACGCCGTTGTCGTCATCCATCTGCAGGACGTCTACCTGCCGGATGCGCCCTCGCCGTTTCTTGCCGAATTCAAGACCACGGTGGGCCAGCGAAACCTGCCAATTCCCTTCACGTTGAAGTTCGACCCCACTAAGATTGACCCAAATCATCCCTACGTGGTCGAAGCAAGCATCCTGGTTCACGAGCATCTGCGGTTCATCAACGACACGGCCTACCCGGTCCTCACCAAGGGCAACCCCTCAAATATCGACCTGATTTTGGTGCCCGTGAAGGCCCTGGCCGGTGCAAAACCCTAGCTGGCTCCGACTTAGTGCGATCTTCCCAAGCATTGGCCGATACGCCGCAAGCCCTTGTTTGGCTGCCGTGGGCAGTTCGGCTCAAGGCTATACTTGTTAGATGGCGATCCCCACCCCTGTCCAACCGCGGCAAGTCGGCATCCTGATTCTGGATGAAGCCGACAACAACCAGGGAGCCTTGCGTCAAATCCTGGATTCGGAAGGCTGGCACGTCCGGCTCGTCCAAGACCCTAAAGAGCTTCTCACGGAGTTGAAATCGGGCGATTGGTCCCTGGTTATCGCTAATATTGCTATGGCGGGGACGGATACCCCTATCTTCATCACTCTGCGGGAGTTAGCAAGCGTTTCTCATGAAGAGGGAGGACGCATCCGCGTCCTTTATCTGGTTCCGGAGGTGGGTGGCAGCCAGTATTTAAGTACGTTGGAGCTGGCAAAGGCGCCTTACGTGGTTCGCCCCTTCCATTTGCACGATTTCCTCGAGAAAGTCAGCGACCTGCTGGTGGAAGTGAAGGCCATCGAAGGTCCGATTCGCCAGGTGCGCCACGAATTTGGCGCGATGCGCAAAAAGAAAAAGCAGGCGGGGCGATCCAATTCCATGTTTGCTTCGCGGGATTCTTACTCGTATAGCGATGAAGAAATCGCCGAGTATGAAAAACAGGAAAGCGAATCTTCCGCATCCAGGCGCAATAAACCCCGCACCAATCTTGGCGGCTCCGACCGCTGAACCACGGCACTCAGGCAGATTGTACTCAAGAAAGTGATTTCCTGGCGGGCTCGCGCCGCGTAGCGAGTTGGCGAGTTGCTTGACTTCAATGCCTCGCAGGCGCGATGCTACCGCGTCCAATCTGTCGGGGATGGCCGCCCAAGCTATTGCCCGATGCCAACGAGGAACCCCATGCGATTTCGGTTTGCCATGCCATCTCTCTTGTTTCGAGTTGCCTTGCCTGCGGCACTCGGCATGTGCGCAGTTTTTCCAGCTGTAGCGCAACAAAGCGGCGCCATGGCCTCGCGCGTTTTTACCGCGGAAGATTACAAGCGGGCGGAAAAATTCATGGCGTATAACACGCGGCCGCTGGTGTTTCATGACGCGCGTGGCAAATGGGTTTCCGGGGAGCGTTACCTATTCCGCGACTTGGGGCCCGAAGGAAGCGAATTTGTGGTTTTAGACGCCGCGCATGGCACGCGGCAACCTGCGTTTGATCATGCAAAGATTGCCGCCGCTCTTTCCGCCACGGCGGGAACGACCTACGACGCGGCGCATCTGCCGTTCACTACGTTTGAGTTTTCTGCCGACGGAAACTCGATTTCGTTTCAAGTGAAAGGCAAACATTGGACGTGCGGATTGCAAGCGAATGTTTGCCATGCAGAGGTGAAGCTGGCCAAGCCTGCCGGGCCGCCGGCCGAAGAGGAGCTTTCCCCTGACGGAAAACGCGCGGCGTTTATCCGGGAGTACAACCTGTGGGTGCGAGATGTTGCCAGCGGCAAAGAGACGCAACTGACGACGGATGGGATCAAGGACTTCGGCTACGCGACCGACAACG
>Ga0210388_10003083_pt1 | contig 13041 bp, 10 predicted proteins | sample IncBWC19OmetaG_FD_155485 | JGI IMG/M metagenome (GOLD analysis project Ga0210388, IMG submission 155485) | Forest soil microbial communities from Barre Woods Harvard Forest LTER site, Petersham, Massachusetts, United States - Inc-BW-C-19-O ... | reverse complement strand
GTGTAACAACATCATTTTTGATCTTTTCAGTATACTTCCTTGTCAGGTATTTTGAAACAGGTAAAAGTATGCAGGTTATACTTTCAGGCTTGTTTCTTACATGGGGTATTTTCTGCCATCCTGTATTCCTTCCTTTCTTACTGTTCTTTTTACTATTCCTGCTTATAAAGTCTCAAAGAAAGCTTGTTTCCTGCGTGTTATTTTTACTTCCTTTTATTGTCTGCGACTCCGCATGGATATATCATAATTATCAAAGATACGATGCTATTTATCCATTGTTTAATAAGGCCTATAATGAAATATATGTTCAGGACCTTAATCCGAAACTTTCATTATCTAAGGGAGAAAATGGACGCGATCCGCATATTAGTTTAATTGAACCTTTTGTTAGCTATGGGCAGGCTTGGGGTGCACCTTATATATTTGAACCTAATAAGATCATAAGTAAAAGAAGAAATGAAAAAACAGGCAAGGACGAACTGTCGGTCGATATAGATGAAATTCCAAAGTATAGCTATACTTCAAAATTCAACAGGGATAGCTTGGTGAAGTTAGTTCAACTTAAGGATAGTATTCAGGCAAATAGTTCAAATCATGACATGTATATCAAGTATTGCATTCTCTTAAATGATAAGGTCAATAATTATATTGCATCGCTTAAAGAAGAAAAGCCTTTTGTATACCATGTAAAAGCCCCATTAATTCTTTTGAGAAGATTTTTAGTAAATTCAGGCTCCCCGGTTCTTTTTGATAAGCCAGCTTCAGAATTGAATATTCTCTCTAAAATACTCAAGATCTTTTTCTCCATTTTATACTATTGTGTACTAGCTTTCGCTGCTATTGGTATAATTAAAATGATCAGGCGAATCTTGAATTTCAAATCACTTGAGTTTTTAATAATGGGCATTGCATTGTTTTTAGTGTTGGTTCATCCTTTATTGATTAGGTTTTGTTGCACCAGGTATTTAGTACCCGCGTACCCATTTATTTTGGTATGCTCGGTAACAGGCATACTTACCGTGTATAGTTTATGTATTAAAGTACTGGAAGGTTTTTTAAAGCTAAGTTCTAAAGATCATTTTTAGAATAGTATAGCCTGTTAGAGTTCCAGGTGCCCCTCATATTTAAAAAAAGTTTAAGACCTGTTTATTAAAAAGTGCCGCCCGAAATTATCCTATGGACAGCTTTAATTTATCTTTGCACAACAAAATAAAGTGAATGAATTACCTGATTACTACATTCATTGTTGCCATTGATGGGGAACAGCAAACTGGCACAGCTGGAAATATTACCCAATTAGTAGTCTATAGCCCTAATATTTTAAAACAGAAGATCACTGAACATTTCCGAAAGGAATATCCATTACCACATACTGTAGCTGTAGTTATTGTTGATACAATCTCGGTCTCAGAAGAGCATTATAATAAAACTGCTTTGGGGCGACTTGTCTTGTGAAAATGGAAAATCTGAATACAAATAAAAAAAGCACTTGCTATATTTGCAAATGCTTTTTAAGAGGGGAGCAACTACTGAAAACATCTAATCTTTCTTGGTGGATCTCAAAATAGAGCCGCAGACGAAATCCAACACCAATTAATTATCTTTGTGTAATGGATTTCATGCAATATAAATATTGGCTAATTATTTTATTCGGAGTTATTATATACTTTGTAAAAAGGTATTACAAGGATGAAAGATATGGAACGCCTTCTGAAGATTATAAACACAGTGTCGAACAACTCTTTTGGAATAAAATAGAGAAAGCTAGAAATCTGGCTTCAGATAATTATGAAATTCAATGCCAAAAATTAATAACTTTATTAGAAGCTGAATCGCCAGAATTTATAATTCAATTTGATAAGACATTTAAGGCTAAAATGGAAAAAGCCTACACATGGAAATTATGGGCAGCCATATATATTATTAATGGCGGATGTTCAGATGATTGCTTTTGTGATTTCAGGAGTTGGCTAATAGGACAAGGCGAGACAGTATTTGAGAGTGTGGTTAAAAACCCAGATTCTCTTAATAATTTGAATATAGGAACCGATGATTGGGAGGGACTTCTATACTCTGCTAATCAAGCCTATAGGGAATTAACTGAACAAGACTTACCACCGTATAATATATTACGTAATGGTGAGCCAGCAGGAGATAAATGGGATGAAGAAAATACAGAACAACTAAAAGCTATGCTTCCACAACTATACCTAAAGTACAACGGAGAGTCTAAATTTTAAGAAATATCGCACCAAAAGTGTATACCAATAATGAAAAAAGCACCTACGAAACTCGTAAGTGCTTAATTATAAGAGTGGGCCCAGCAGGACTTGAACCTGCGACCAACGGATTATGAGTCCGCTGCTCTAACCGTCTGAGCTATAGGCCCTGAATAAATTAAGGCTGCGAATTTAAAGATTTGTGTGTTACTATGAACCAAAAGATGCCTAAAAATATTAATTCAATCATATTTGACCTTGGTGGAGTACTGTTCGATATCGACTATTCTTTCACCCAAAAGGCGTTCATAGCGCTTGGTGCCAAAGAGTTTGACAAGCTTTATTCACAACAAAAGCAAGAAGGGCTTTTTGATGAATTCGAGAAGGGAAAAGTATCAGCCGCGCATTTTCGTGCAGGAGTGAAGAAGTTTTTGCCTGACCATATATCAGAAAAGCAAGTTGACGATGCTTGGAATGCACTACTGATTGGCTTTCCTGGTGAAAAGGTAACATTACTAAACAGGCTTAAACAAAAACACAGGCTTTTTCTTTTAAGTAATACCAATGATATTCATTTGCCTGCTGTATTTGAAATGATGAAGAAAGCACATGGCAAAGGAATTATGGCAACTATGTTTGAAAAAGAATACTATTCCTGCCAAATGGGTATGCGTAAGCCCGATATCGAGATATTTGAAAAAGTGTGTAAGGATAATAACCTTGATCCGGCAGGGACTCTATTTATTGATGACTCCATTCAAAATATAGAGGGTGCGAAGAAGTTTGGCCTGCAAACACTGTATTACAATTCTTCTATTTCCTTAGAAGAATACTTTCAATAAGGATTTCTTATTTTTTTATTTCCTGGCAAAGCTCTATAAGCACGCCATTGGCACTTTTAGGATGCACAAAGCAAATAAGTTTATTATCTGCACCTTGCTTTGGAGTATCAGACAGTAAAGTAAAGCCCGATTTCTTCAATCTTTCCATTTCTGCTACTATATCATCTACTTCAAAGGCTACATGGTGCAACCCTTCACCTTTTTTTTCAATAAACTTAGTTATAGGACTCTCAGCTGTTGTACCTTCCAGAAGTTCTATCTTACTCTCTCCTGTTTTAAAGAAAGAAGTAAGAACATGCTCCGACTTCACTTCTTCTGTTTTGTATGGTGCAACCCCCAGCAGGGCAGTATATATTGTATTAGCATGTTCTATATCCTTAACAGCTATACCTATATGTTCTACCTTTTTTACCATTATTACTTTCTTAAAAAATGAAACCCGAGTTTTATGCTCGGGTTTTGGCTATAATTAGAAAATCATTTTTACTTTTTCAGGAATTGCCCCATGCTATTATCATAGTTCAGGTAGTAAATACCTTTCTTAAGGTCATTTACATCAATATCCTTGCCAAAACCACGTTTAACAATATTACCGTATTCGTCATATATTTCATACATTGTAGCTGCTGTAAAGAATATCTGGTCTTTTACCTTTTCTGGGCTAAAGCTTACCGGAGAAATATCACCTGCGCTATAATCAACCGGGTTCGACATACGAGGCTGACCTGTATAGTCTATTTGTTTTACCCTAAATTTATTTTTACCTGAGTTCGGAGAAACCTTAAACTCATATTCATGCTGATCAGCTGTACCAATTCCGTCTACTTCACCAATCTTCACCCATTTATTCCAACGGAACTGTTCAACTGTGTAGGTTAATTTACCGCTTTCATCCTTTGCAGACCATTTCAAAGTGCTGTTCTTGCCATCTACCTGCATTGATACAACATTAAATGTGCTCTTAGGCTTAAGAACTTCAGGGTTCAATACTTTTGGGGTGCAATCGTCGCTGTGTTCAATCTTCACAACAACTTTGTCGCCAACTTTAAGGCCAAGGTTTTTAAAATCTATTTCAAAAGCGCTTGAGTTTACTTCATCAGTGGTAACCTGGCCATTTACGGTTACCTCCTTTGCACAGAAACCTACACCACTGCTTGCAAACGGATTTTGCACATAAAGATTCTTACCCTGATAATTACCCTCAAGCACAATTACACCTGCGTGGCTTGTTCCCACAGCAAGCATTAATACACATAATACTTTAACTAAACGCTTCAATTTCACTGACTCAATATGCACAAATATAGAAAATGTAAAGTTCTGATTCTATTTGGTTAATATTTTTAGCGCTGCAATATTAACAACTTAATTTCAGATTTAAAAGAGTTTTTTCATTTTTCGCCTTATAGGGGCAAAAATCGTTTTTTTTAGTGATTATTCCATAGGGAATACTACATTTGCAAAAAAACACCCGGATTGCAATCTATGAAACGACTTTGCTCACTTTTTGTTAGCGTTATTTTAATTGGTTTTATTAGCTCATGTGGTACTGGCAGTTCCTCTAAAAATAAGAAGGTGGCTAAAGGTAACCGCGTTTATGGTGGTGTGGTGCGTCTTAATGAAATAACCCCTTTCTTCGATCTTTATCCTTATTATATATACGATAATATATCATATCTAATTGCTTCTCAATTATATGATGGACTTGTTAGGATCAATCCAAAAGACCTTTCTATCGTACCTGATATTGCTAAAAAATGGGAAGTTGACACAAGTGGTACCATTTATACTTTCCACTTAACCAAAGGTGTTACATTTCAGGACGATCCTTGTTTTACCGACGGAAAAGGTAGGAAGGTTACTGCTGATGACTTCAAGTATTCAATGGAAAAATTATGTACGTTCAGCCCTGATAATGTTATCTATTCAATAACGTTTAAAGGTGTGGTAGAAGGTGCTGATGATTTTTATGAGCGCAGCAAGAAAGGTAAAGTAACTTCAGGTATAAGTGGTATAAAAGTTCTTAATGACTCAACTATACAAATTAAATTACTTGCCAGAAACCCTGGGTTCCTTAATGTGCTTGCAGGACCGGGCGGTTTTGTGCTTGCACAGGAAGCAGTTGAAAAATACGGACAGGGAATGCATGTGGGTACAGGGCCTTTCACGTTTAGCACAACTGCAGACTCTCAAAAGGTTGTATTAACAGCTAATCCAAACTATTTTAGATTTGACAGTGCTGGAAACCAACTCCCGTATATTGATTCAGTAGTAATTACTTTCGTTAATAATAAAATGGAAGAGTTTAATAGCTTCCAAAAAGGTAGCCTCGATTTTATAGTGGGTGTACCATCTTCACAAGTTGATAAAATGGTAGAAGAGCAAATAGCTGACTTCCAGCAAAAGCCACCTAAATATTTGCTTGCACGTGTACCAGAAATGTCAACCCAATATTATGCATTTAATATTTCCAAAGCTCCATTCAATGATGTAAGAGTACGTAAAGCCCTTTCTATGGCAATTGACAGGAACAAAATTATAAATGATATTTTAGAAGGTGAGGCATTTGCGCCTGGAATACATGGAATTACTCCTCCATCTTTCATGACATCAAAGAATCCGGAAGAGAATTACAATATTGCCAATGTAAAAGGAGATACACTCAATGTTGAATTGGCTAAAAAGCTTTTGGCTGAAGCTGGTTATCCAGAAGGCAAAAACTTTCCCTCTATAACACTTGAGCTCAATAGCGGTGGCGGGCTTAATACCAGTGTAGCAGTCGAAGTGCAAAAGGAATTATTGAACAATCTGAATGTAAAACTTAACTTGAATATTGTTTCTTTCAGCCAAAAACTGGCAGACTCACGTTATGGCAGGTTTGATATGGTTCGTGCAGGTTGGATAGCCGATTATGCTAATCCTGCTGACTTCCTAATGTTGTTTTATGGTGGTAATGTTCCTGATTCAATAGGAACAGCTTCTTACTATAATGTATCTCGTTATAAGAACCCAGAGTTTGATAAGCTATTTGAAATGGGCCGTTCTTCAAGTACTACAGCAAAGAGGTACCAATACTATTTACAGGCTGAGCAAGTGGCAATGAATGATGCACCATTAATGGTTCTTTGGTACGATCAAAATTATAGCCTTACCCGCTGGACTGTTAAGGACCTGTTCTCTAACCCTATGAAGTATGTCGACTTATCTTGTGTATATGTTGACGACCGTGGGTCAAAAAATGCTAAAGATTCTACCAAGAAAAAGTAATGCAGAAGAGCATTTCCATATGGCTTCGTACAATAGCAGGAATAATGCTATTTGCTATGCTTTATTACGTTGCAGGGTATAGGGTAGTATCATTCCTTATTATGCACAATGCCAAGAGTGATGCAGCAATGGCAATGAAGTTTGACAAAGCATCTTTACAAAACCTTGCATTTAATACTACAGAGTATAGCAAATTGAAATGGATAGAATCGGGCAAGGAGTTTTCTTATAATGGGCAATTGTATGATGTCGTAAGTAATTCCAAGGCTGATGGCATTAATACCATTACAGTATATGCCGATAAAAACGAAACACGCTGGGCACAGGCATTAAATGATTTTGTGAAACAATTCTTCCCTTCTAATAGTGATACCGGTAAAGGCATGAAGACTGCAGAGGCTATGGTATCAGCTTTTCAAAAAGAATACACTCCTCTCGCTTCTCTTAACGTAAGGTTCCCTTCAACGGAACAGGTAAAATATTTCCCTGCTGACAGGGAAATGATATGTATGGCTAGCCCTACAGGTGTTTGGCATCCGCCAACCCAGTGCTAAAAAGCTTTTTATAGGGCATTCTCTTTTTGAGGATGCGACTTTCTCATGTAGCTGTGTACATGGGTTCATTTTATAGCATTAATTCAAATTTTACTTATTATGAGAACATCTAAGATATTACTATGTATTGCCTTTATAATTACAGGCCTTTCAGTATTTGCACAAAACGGACTAACAGGAAAAGTTTCTGATTCTGCCAATGGTAGCGGGTTACCCGGTGCTGTGGTTTATATCCCCGATCTTAAAGTGGCTGCCCAAACTAATTCTGATGGAAGTTACACTATAAGCAACATTCCTAAAGGAACATTTGTGGTAGAAGTGCATATTTTAGGATATAAGGTTATTTCAGAAGCAATTAAGATTGATGGCATAGTAAATCAGAACTATTCTCTAATTGAGTCAGAATTTCAGGAAGATGAAGTGGTTGTTACAGGTAATTCTAAGGCATCGGAAGCGGAGCATAATCCACAACCAACTACTGATGTAACTAATGAATACCTTAACCAGCATTCTTCTACCAATGTAATTGATGCAATAGCCACTGCACCCGGAGTAGCTGTAATAACAGACGGACAAAGTATTGGCAAGCCTATAATAAGAGGACTAGGATATAACCGTGTACTTACTATAAACGACGGTGTTGAACAAGTTGACCAACCTTGGTTCGATGAGTTTGGTATTGAAGCCGACCCTGATGCTGTAAACCGTTATGAAATATTGAAGGGCCCAGGTTCACTTGCCTACGGTTCAGATGCAATTTCTGGTGTATTGAATCTTATTCCTGAAGATCCACTTCCTGCAGGACAAATAAAGGGAGATGTGTTATTCAATTACCAAAGCAATAATGGATTGATAAATAATATGGCTCACATTGCAGGAACAACCATGGGCGGAATTTCTTGGAGTGCAAGGGTAGATAATACCATGGCTCATGCTTACCAAAACCCTTATGATGGTTATGTTTTGAATTCACAATTCAGTAATTTCAATGCAGATGGTACTATAGGCATACATAAGAGCTGGGGCTACTCACAACTTCATGCCAGCTACTTTTATATGAATACAGGTATTGTAGATGGAACAAGAGACTCTGTTGGAAACCAGCTAATGCCGGTATATTATACAGGCATTACCCCAACTGCACCATTCCCTTTTGCTTATGTAGAGCCTAACCAACAAGACGAGAAAACATATACTCCTTTTGTTATTTACCAATATATCCACCACTATAAGTTAGTATGGGACAACAGCATTGCTTTGGGTAATGGTGCTATAAAAGCTATATTCTCATATCAAAGGAATCAACGCCAGGAAATGAATGACCCAACACAACCTAATGTGCCAATCATTTATTATAATTCTAATGCACTGACCTATGATGTACGTTATGTTGCGCCTCAAATAGGAAATTTCAACTTCTCAGTAGGTGCTAACGGTGTATACCAGGATTCTAAGAGCCTTGGATTTGTTCAATTAATACCTGATTATAATTATATGCAGATTGGAGGCTTTGCCATTGCCAGTGAAAAAATTGGCAAACTCAACCTGAGTGGTGGTATTCGTTATGATACTAGAACATTTACCGGTGAAGAGCACTGGGTATCTACTGATACACTTTCACCACAAGAGCCGGTGGCACCGAATACCCCAAACTCATTTGAAGAATTTGTTCCGTTTACTACTACTTTCAGTGGTATGTCCGGTAGTTTTGGAGCAACCTACGATTTCACCAAAACCGTTTATGCAAAGGCCAATATAGCCCGTGGATGGAGAGCACCAAACGTTAATGAATGTGCTGCCAATGGAGTTCATGATGGTACAGTGGTTTATGAAATAGGTGATCCTAATATCAAGCCTGAAACAAGTCTTGAAGAGGATATTGCATTTGGAGTAAACTCAAAAGATGTGAATTTTGAGGTTGATGGATTTATAAATACTATTTCCAATTTTATTTATGCAAGAGGCTTGCTGAGTGCAAATGGTGGAGACTCCACAAGTAATGCTTTAAGTGTAAATGGTACCTTGTTCCCAGATGCACCGGTATTTAAATATGAGAATGGGAATGCTCAATTGGAAGGGGGAGAAATGACCCTTGATATTCACCCTTCAGGATTAAAGTGGCTTGAAATCAACTCTACCTTGAGTTATGTTACCGGTGGCTTAACAGGTGTTAGCGATTCAACTAAGTATTTGCCATTTGTGCCGCCAATGCGCATCACTGCTGATCTGATCCTCCACTTTGGAAAGGTATGTTCATTTATAAAAGATGCTTATGTGAGGTTCGGTGTTATGAATGTTGCACAACAAAGCAATGTGTACAGGGAAGCAGCAATATATACTGCGCTAAGTTCTTCTTCAACTCCTTACGAATATGCTGCAAGCCAGAATGCTGAAGCAGGTTATACATTGTTTAATGCAGGTTTAGGAGGCCATATTTTAAACCATCGTGGAAAGGAAGCTTGCGAAATATTTGTTATTTGCAACAACCTAACCAATGTTGGTTATATGGATTATATGAGCAGGTTCAAGTACTATCCTTATAACCCATCTACCAATAGAGTTGGTGTATTTAACATGGGTAGGAACATTAGTGTTAAGCTTATTATTCCTATCAACTTCAGCGAAAAATCATCAACAGCAAGTAACTAATAATTAAAGCTATTTGGAGCCCTGTCCCGAGTATTCGGGATGGGGATTCCAAATACAATATTTTGGTGAATTATCTTGCAAATAAGCAATAGAATCAGTACATTTATAAAATGAAAAGAATTGCAGCCATATTTCTAACTCTGACTTTTCTGTTATACCTGGGTGGTATACAGTTAATGTATTGGGTAAAGATTGATGCTGCAAAACATAATGCCGCTGCTTTTATTAAGAATAAAAAATCTAACGAGAGCACTACAGAGTTTATTCTCACTTCTTCACAATACAACGCACTTAATTGGTCCGACAGGAACAAGGAGTTTATTGTAGATGGCCAGCGATATGATATTACTGCAATAGAATATGTATCGGGTGGAATAAAAATAACCTGCTACCAGGATAGCCCTGAAACCGAAGTGGTAAGTGCATTTCAGAAGTTTGCTGAACGGTTTTTTTCTTCTCATCAGCAATCGGGTAATACCGATACTGATGTGTTAAGCAAGATCACTAAAGAGTATTTACCTCTTAATATTGTTCTTGCGCCAGAGTCAACAATAAGCTCTTTTTCTTTCGTAATTTCAGAAAAGTCCTATTCATCTCTTTTATCTATTGCCAATATCTGGCATCCCCCGCTCAATTGTTAATTTAATAATGGTTGTTCTTAGTGCGTTTGTACTATAGAGCAATATTGATGTCTGTTGCAGGTAATAGCTTGTAGCCTTATAGCATCCCATTATAGTATTTATTTCAAACTTATTGTTTCACGTTTAATACTCAAGGCCATGAAAGGAATTGTTGATTTATATATAAAAGAGTCGCTACAGGAACTGGAAGCGATGCAGAAAAAATGTTCAGCCAGCATAAAGCCCCGCATAAAAATGCTTATTGCTTTAAAAGGTGAAGAACAGCTAACCAAAACACAGTTGGCGCAAAAACTGAATGTGGCTTATAACAGCATTACCAAATGGCAAGGCTTTTATGAGCAAGGCGGTATTGACAAACTGTTAGAATTTAAAATTGGTAATAACCGCTGGACCAATGGGCAGATGTTCTTGCTTCCACAAGAGATATACGATGCCATTGAAAAGCAACATAACATCGAGCCATTCCAGAGCTATGCGGCAATGCACCGCTGGGTTAAAGCAAATCATAAAACCACAATTAAATGCTCTACGCTTACAAAGTATGTAGACAATTACTTTGGCGATAAGCTAAACATAACCAGTACAGTGCAGTTGACAGTTAGTGAGTCACGCAAGGAATTGGAGAAGGTTCATGAACTTTTATTACCGCGTATGAAGCCACGTCTTAAAATGCTTCTCTGCCTTAAAAAGGGAAAGACCATGTCGAGACTTGGCTTGGCAAAAGAGGTGGGTGCCGCGTATGGTAGTGTGGCAAAATGGATAACCTTATATAAGCAAGGCGGTATGCAAAAGCTACTTGAATATAATGTTCTGGCGGTTATAACCCCCGAAGTGCATAAGTTCATTGAGAAACAATTTGCCGAGAATAAGTTCAAGAACTTTCCAAAGCTCTATGCCGAGATAAACGAAAAGTACATTCCGGGTATTAAGTACTTTACATTGCATAGGTATGTGCTCAGGCATTTCGAAGAAGAGCTAAAACTTGCTAAAGGCCCACAGTTAGATATTAAAGAGTCTCTGCAAGAGTTAGAAGGGCTGTATAAGAACTGTAAACCTCGCATTAAGGCCCGCATTTTTATGCTCATTACCATTAAGAACAATGCCGGCATCAGGAAATCTGAATTGGCTTTGCACGATGGCATTAAGCAAGATAGCGTGTACCGTTGGTGTAAGATATATGAACAAGGTGGTATTAATGCACTGCTCGATATTAAAATGAGCGGAAGGAAGAGATTTGTATTCCCACGTAATGTACATAACGCTATCGAGTTGAAGTTAAAACGTAGCCCTGCTATGAAGATCACTACCCTGCATAAATGGCTGGTATCTTCAGTTGCACCGGGTATAAGTTATAACAAACTATATAGGTATGTGCAATGGAATTTTGAGGACTTAACCATTGGTACAAACAAAAGTAGGAATACAGATTCCTTCGGTTACCACCGTGGTTTTGCCGCATAAGTATTGATGTTGTGTTTTGGTTGTCCGTAAACCCCGGTGCTTGCATCGGGGTTTCTTTTTGTAAACTTATTCCATCTTATGCTCATTATAAACTGCTGTAAATCATAGTGTGATTTATTGTTCACATTACGTTAACATTTCTGGTTTAGCCATTCAATACATTTACCGCATAAACCCTGAAACATTTATGAGAAAAACCACATCCCTTTTTGTATGTGTAATGTTATTTGTATGTACACAGTACGTTAACGCACAGCAAAACATTTTAAAATACGTTAAGGTTTACTTTAGCCAACCTGTCGATAATACCTATTCAAATACCGGTGTTAGTGCCAATTATGTGAATAATGCCATTTTCGATACGCTTGCAGCATATATAAACCGTGCAAAGTATTCGGTTGACCTTGAACAGTACGAATACCACACCTATTCAGGCGACCCGATATACACTGCAGTTAATAACGCTTACACCAGGGGAGTTAAAGTACGTTATATACAAGATGGAAGTGAAGCTTCCGGTAACACTGGTGTTGCAAAGCTCAATGCATCTATTCATGTTATTGCCAGCCCTACCACCAGCGGTTATGGTATTATGCACAACAAGGTTGTAATAATTGATGAATATAGTCCCGATTCTACCGAGGCTATTACATTGACCGGCTCGGCTGACTGGGATGCAGACATGAGTTCAGGAGATTATAATAATATGATCGTTTTCCAATCGAAGGTATTGGCAAGGGCATATACACACGAATTTGATATTATGTGGGGAGATACTACACATGGTGGGGCAGCAGGTTCTTCATTATTCGGGAAGTATAAACCTAATTCAGGCACTCACGTATTTCATATCGGGGGCTCTGAAGTGGAGCTTTACTTCAGCCCTTCTGATAGTACCAATAATCATATAATAGATGTTATTAAAAGCTCTAAAAATGAATTGTACTGTGGCATGAATGATTTTACCGATACTACCGATGCATGGAATATTGTATACAGAAAGACTGCCGGTGTGTATGCCACAGCTATACTCGACCAATATAGCTGCAATGGTTCTACACCCTATACCACAATATTGCCGAATGGACTGGGAAGTAACTTTGCAGGTTATGTAAACCCTACTTACCTTTATCATAATAAGTATATTATAACCGATCCTTCTGCGCCTTGCGATGACCCTAAAATATTAACCGGTTCTCATAACTGGACCCTTTCGGCCAATTCAGAAAATGATGAAAACACAGTAATAGTGCATAACGATACTATAGCCAACTTATACCTGCAGGCTTTTGCATCAGATTTTAAAGCTATTAGTGGTAGCGCATTAACCAAACTAAGTTTTTGCCCGGCGGCTGTGAACAATATTGCTGACAATGCATCTAGGCTTGACGTTTTCCCTAATCCATTT
>Ga0210388_10003082_pt1 | contig 13043 bp, 9 predicted proteins | sample IncBWC19OmetaG_FD_155485 | JGI IMG/M metagenome (GOLD analysis project Ga0210388, IMG submission 155485) | Forest soil microbial communities from Barre Woods Harvard Forest LTER site, Petersham, Massachusetts, United States - Inc-BW-C-19-O ... | reverse complement strand
TCCTCGGGAAGATCTTCGGCCATCGCCGTCAGCTTGCGGCCAATCTTATTCCAGGAATCGAGCACGACTTTCACTTCCGGATCGGCAGGTCTGGCTGCATCTTTCTTCATCGCGTCCTGGGCATGGGCGGCAAATGCAAATGCCACCATAACGATAGCGAGAGACGGTGGTCTTTTCATTTCTTTCTCCAAGATTGAGTTTCGCGAATCAAACCTTCAGCTTCTTATTTCGCATGTGACAGCTCCGCAACAACTGCGGCAACTTTATCGAGTATCTCGATCCAGGCCTCCATTTGACCGCTATTTTTCGAGCACTCCATGGGGTCATTTCCAATGAAGGTGAGTTTCGTCTGGCCGTTTCCGAGATCCTCAAAGAGGGTCACGTCGTAGGCACCGTCTATGGCCTCATGTTCTATTCCTAATTCCGCTGGATCGACCTTGTTTCCCTTCGAGTCCGAAAAGTACATGGAGGAAACGATCTTCTCGTGCAGAACAATCTCGAGGTATTCAACCGCATTCCAGCCGCAGAGCTGCGCGCCCACAATCCGTGCCCGCACCAGGTAGGCAATATTTTTTGAAATCATCTGCTGCGACAGAGCAAACGGTTCCGTCGTTCCATGCACAGAGGCAGGCCCACGTGAGAATCGTTCGTTCATCGCCCGCCGGGTTGGATCAGACAAAGCCGCAAATGTTGTACCTAACTTATCCACAACCATATGGCTGTGGCTTGTCTGTTAATGTCAACTGATAGTTTTGCGATTCGTGGTTTTTGTCCGAATGTTTTAGCCCTGAAAGCGGTGCTGATGATACTCGCCTAGCCAGACCTCAGCCACGAATGGCAAATCGCCAACGCGCTCACCGACACCGGATTAATACTGATATGTCGGCATGTCGGAAGAGATTAATCGCTCGATCCAAAAAACGCAAAAACGTAAACGTGCAGCCGGTGCATGCTGGGCGATTGAGTAGGTTATGAGAATTGCAATTGATTGCAATCCCATGCATCCATCGTAATAGCCTAAGTTGCAAACAAGCCGAGCACACAGCAGCCCGGGCTACCGCACGCCCCACGAGTTTGCCGCAACCCTGAATTATCAGCTACGAATGGTTGAGAACATCGAGACAGATCAAATCGTTCATGGTCGGGATCGCCAATCTGTGGGGTAGAAGAACGTCAACTCAGAGGGTAGCTGAGACCGGGGGGATGAGCTTGAGACCGAGTCTGGAACGGTTGACTGTCGGAGAAAATATGGATGGCTCTCAAAAATGACCAAATTGTTTGCATTGGTGCAAACTAGGGCAGGGAAATGACCGATAAGACCCAATCAGCAAATCACATCAGATCCTGTAGAAAATGTCCGCGGTCGTGGGTTTTGGCGCTGGAATCGCCGCGCCGTGTCACGTGAGTCCTATCTTCGGCCGTATGAGCAAAATCCAGTTCGCTCGTCGCTAGTGCGATGCAAAGCGCTTCTTTCTACGATGCAAGGTAGGGGCACTGATCCACCACCTGCTGTCCGAGGCGCCTGTAGCTTTCGAACTGGGATTCGGTGAACCACTGATCCAAGGTGGAATCCTGAGGAAACGGTGTATGTTGTAGCCGGTAGTTGTAGACGTCGCCCGCCTCCTTTCCCGTAATAGACGATTTGATGTAGAGTATCGTGCCGGCCTTCTCCTTGCCTGTCTCCGGATACCGAATGGACCCCAGTATCCAGTGAACCTTGCTGACCTTCGTGGCGGCATCCGTCGCTAGCTGGTTGAGGTCAAGGTCGATTTCGGCACCAAAGTCAATCCGGCACTTGCGGATGGCCATACCAATGCCTTCAAACACCGGGCCGGTGTCTTCTTCCGCGTCGCAGATCACGATTTCATAGCAGCGCCGACGGACCAGTTCGTATAGTCCCATGTTGTCAAAGTGGCCTCCGTCTGTCAGATAGACGAAGTCTCGGTCATCGCCAATCTGACCAAGCAGTTCACGCAAAAGCTGTTTTGGCGCAAACTTTGGACGAGGAAAGGGGTCGACCTTTTCTGGCGGCAGCCCTTTTGGATCGAAAGCTAGATAGGATCGGCGCGGATTGGGGAGCCACCATCCGAGACGTACGTTGAACATGGTGAGTAGGAACGCCATAGGTGGGCTGGTGTGATAGCCCCAGTTCGGGCTGATCGCCGCGCCAGATATAGCAGCCACAGTCGAGACATGAATCCCTCCGTCGGGGTAGGCAAAGCGCTCAGTGGGAACAAATCCGTTATACGAGAGCCGGCCGGTGTAGCGCCCGCCGGTCCACGGGACATGGTATCCGGATAACACAGGGCTAAAGGCAAACGAAGCTGCTTTGCGCTCTTGCCAAGCCAAGTCCTCTCCCACGGAGATGTTGACCGAAGCGCAAAAGACCGGAAGCGGGCCGGTGTATCCTTGGCTAGGCAGAAAGGAACTGAGCCGTAAGCTTTCGACATCGCCAGTGTCAAACCCTGTTAGGGGGTCAGGGTCTCTCTTTGGGTTGCTCGCGCCAAGGTAGCAGCGAGCGAGACGATTCCGGTAATAGCTATGCATGGAAAACTCGTTGATATCCACCCTCCATCCGAAAAGTAGAAAGATGCCAGCGGGTACAAGCACCACGAGGCACAATGCTGCACTCAGTTTCCCAACCGACATCACGTGATTGGAGATTCCAGCCATGGCCAAAGCCTCCTGGGTTGACCAAGCGAGCAGGAGCAGCAAACCAAGGATGTAAACCGCCGGACCGACTGTTATCAAGATGTTCATGACGCGCGACTTTTCCGTGGCCCCAGGCTCACCGCTGGAAGAACTGCTTTTCCCGGCCAGCACGCTTCCCGCAGTAGTCAACACCCAAGTTCCCAAGCTGTCCAGTTGATCCAACCATTGCCGGTTTTGATCAGCCAATCGATCAGCTGGTGGCCGAACAGTGCAATGCCCACCAGAATCGTCCATGTGAGGCTGTACATAGCGACCCACGCCCGCACCCGGGCGAGCCATTCCAACACCCAGTCCTGGAAGTCGTAGCCAATCAAGCCGCACTGGAGAATGATGGCCAGAAACGGAACCATCGTCACAACAAGAGGCCCGCATACCACGACGAGGCGCCACTTCAGCTCCATTTCCCCAGACGGAGCAGTCCTCGCCGTCATGCTGACCGCAGCTACCTTAACGACCTGCACTGAAACGCTGACCTGCTGGCTATCGCCGGTGTAGACTTTTACGTTCACTTTCGGTATGGCAGACTCGGCTGGTTTCGCCGATCGAGCAGAGAAACGCAGAGGGTTGCCGGTTACAAAGGTATTGCGCGCAAGCAAGATAGCGCCCGTGCCGGCCAGAGAGGCAAAGACGGCGGCCAATGTAAAGCCAACCAAACGGTGCGCGCGCCGTCTGCCGCCGGCACCGGGGCGCACGTCCATTGCCCCACCTGCTTTCGTCACCGCGAAAGTAAGGAACAGTAAGGCGAGGAACGACAGAAGCCCGAGCGTCACAGTATGCCAATACTCATTAAGGCCAAACGGTACGAAGTAAAAACCGAAGTCACTCACGACGATGGCTATGATGAGGCAAGGCAACACTACAGACCAGCATAGGCTTTTGTCGCTCAGGCGCGAGTTGCAAGCTTGTCCCTCGCGTGCGTCTTTCAACCCACACACCAAGCTGCGTAGGAGCAGAAAATAGGTGAACGATACGAGCACAATCAGGGCCACCGCTATAGCGATTTTGAATGAGGAATTGCCAACTGAGGTCGTAGATGGCGAGTCAGCGATCTTGGGCAGGTGAGGGCTGGGCAGCAAGAACAGGTGGGGGATCAGCAGGACAGACACTAGAAGGGAAACCAGAATGATCTGGTTTAAGAAGGTGTTCCGGATCCAGATAGCGAACGTCACCCAAGTGTCCGCCGAGAGAAGACCTGTCTGGGGGGTTAGGTAGTTACTATATCGCCGCAGCCAACGTATTGGCTCAGGGCCCTGCGGACTGCATCCGGGGTTTGGAAGCGGAATCAACTGGCGGCACACAGCATCGAGGCCCGGACTGCCCGATCCGACAGGCTGCATTGCTTCCTCACGTTTGACCCAGGCGGCAAACCATTGGTGAATGTACCCACCTCCGGAGACCGAAGAACAGTAGTCAAAACTCCGGAGCAGATTTTTGTAGGCCAAGCCTTGCAGGATCCCAAGATTGAAGGTGGCGCTGCGGATGCCTCCCCCGGAGAGGCACAATCCGCTTAGCCTGCCCGTGTCGCGGCTCCAGGCGAATGGATCGTCTTTGTGAGAAAAGCCCCCAGAATGTTTAGAGGTTGGCTCTGCACTCGATGAACCAGCGTTGTCGGTTGCTCCGCCCGACGGTTGGGATCGAGGAACCCTGATACGTCGCTTGCGCGATTCCAGAACGACAGGTATTTCTTGTTCGAGTAGCCATTTGTTCGGCGTGTAGTTCACCAGGTAAGCGAGCTGCTGCTGTAGCTTGGACGATCTTTTGAGTTCATCAATTACTTTAAGGTCCTCGCCGTCGAGCGGTTGCCCGGCGCATACGCCTTGGTGGCAACAGACATGATTTTGGATCGATTCGCGAAGGCGATCGTTAGGGAAAAGTTGGTCTTCCTTGTTTGCGAGATTGAACATCACGGCGAGACGGCCAGGAAATTGAACCCCTATATTCCCTCGGCAGCGATCGAGATGTTCGTCACTGGCAATCAAAGTCTCGATCCGATGCAGAATTTCCGTTGTTTGTGAAGGGTCTGTCGGAAAAGGCTCTGTAGGCGGAAGTGATTCCCCCAGCAATATTCGAAACAGAATCTGTCGCGATTCGACATAGAGTCGGGTTAGATATGACCTGATGTCAGGGCTAGCGTTCGTTGCTTCGGAGGGTGAGGAAGTGGGCCGCTTCCGCGAGAATAAGGACATGTTGCCTGCTCCAAGTAACTTGCGTTGATTTAAGCGAAGGGTCAAAACACGCTTACCGAAGCCGTTTCCGATTGGTCAATACAATCCTTTGCTGCTGTTCCATCCGGAATGCGCTCTCGCTTAGTAGAAAAACAATAGTTTTCTATTAATCTGTTCTCTATTGAACATCCCCCAACACGTCACGATAATTGAGCGTTTGGCAAATCCCTTTCCCTCGATCTTCGGCTGCTAGAAGGTTTGGAGTGGCCGAAACTCCTCCAGTCGCAAGACACTGCGTCATCATGCGGTTAAACTCGCGCACAGGCTGCCCGTTAAAGTCGCGTAAAGATACCATCGGTCGGGTCCTGCAGGGCGGCCGTTTTTCAGACGCGGGCTCCTTCAAATCTGTGGGCCAGAGACACGCCTTGGTCACGTCTCCTGCGGCGCTCCACGCGGCATTCTCGGGAGCAAGCAATCGGTCGCTGACGAATCGGGCTGAAAATGCCAAGTCGGCAGCGGTGGGAATAACGATCGCGCTTAGCACCGCCATGCTGGTATGAAATTCCCGTGCTGGTTTAAGTGGCGCTGACAAGATAGAGCCAAAGTACGGCATCTCTAATCCCGGCACAGGCAGCAGAGGAAAGCGCTTCTTCGGCGCCATCAACTGTGAAGCAAAGGACGATACCTCAAAAAGCTTCAATGAATCCACGCGAATCCTGGTGGTCGTATCATTTTTGCCGAAGCGCGAGACCTCGGCGTCCGCTCCGCTTGTTGTGCCCGAAGAGTATAGTCCGCTGGTGGCCTCATCATCGGCTTTCAAGACGACCTGCAACTCGGCAGAGTTCGCCCCGAGCAGTGATTCTGGTTTCACGTCCACCGACAACTCGCGGCCGATGTGAATACGACTCGATTGGAATTGGGTCAGTCCAGCAGCAATTAGTTGTGCTTCGTTAAAGCGGGTTGCTCCCACCGCTTGATTGAGTGCGCTCGTCGTCGCGGTCGTCGACGTGCCGGTCGCGCCGGTCGCGCCGGAGAGGGCACCCGCCAACCCACTTAGCGTCGGCGGATTGGCGGCTTCCAGATAGCTTTCCACGCTCGTATCCGTTATAGCCTCACTATTTGCGATTGTGGTCACCGTCACAAGGGCGTTATTGAAGAAGCGGGCCTTATCGAAGACGCTCCCTGCCGTCAGGTGCTTATCCATGTCTTCGATCTGCAGGCCCAGCCTCCGCTTCAGTACCACTTGATAGGCCGTCACATCGCGCACGAAGGCATCAACCAAAGGCCGCAAGGCTGTGTTCATCGCCTGGGCGCTCGTTGTCAGGTCATACGCGACGAACTCGTGAGGATACTGTTGACTTATCTTGTAGTTGAAAAGGAAGTCAGCAATCGAGGCCCGGAGCAGTCCAATTTGAGTGACCAGATCCCCGTCCTTCGTTCCGGTTTCGAAAAGCTTCGATGCTGTTTCACGGAAACAGTTGAGGAACATAACCGGCCGTGCCTCCTTGGTTCTTCCAGTGAAAATCAACATTGATTGCACAACTCCGAGATAGTCTTTCTCCTCGCAGTTCTCTGCTTCATAGATTCGAGGGTCGCTTAGCGGCAAACTCGGCTTACGAGTTTTTGGCGTCATCTTCAGTTCTATCCAAATCTCACAAGGGATCGTATTTTCAGCCGCTTTACACACCTCTGACGGGATCGGCGGATATTCCCCGGCTGTGTTCGAGCACCTAAACTTGGGACTATCTGCTCCTTCTGCGTGGTTGACGGCGCAATTTACTTGCTGTTGCGGATCGTGCGCCGCTATAAGAGCAAGCATTAGATCGGTCAGCCGCGGTTTAATTGGATGGAATAACGTAGTGAAACCGAGGCAGTAACTCGTCTGATCGCAAGCGCCAAGGTAAGCCTGTGGCGTATGGTCGGCGTTCTCGGGCGTCGCAGTGATGTCTTCACTCAGCGCGCTTTCTTCATTCAGGAGATTATGGGCTTGTTGCTGGATCGATGAAGTATTCGAGGCAGAAGGGATCGAACGCTTTCCATCGAAGATGACTCGGCGCGCAATGTAGTTGTAGAATGGCGGATCGAAATAGGAAGGGGTGGACATGGCATTCTGGAGATATTGCCACCCTTGGAGGATCGTCCGTTCGATTCCTTTGTTGTAGGTTTGGACTTCCTCCCGCACATTCTGGCTGCTGAAGGTTACACTCCTCGGGTCGGTTGAAGAGTTCTGCATTACCCATGCGCTGATCGTCATCTCCGGGCGAGGCAGATCGAGAATGGCGGCAACACGCTTCTTCTCCGTTATCAACGCGTCGTCTCCCGGACTGGTGTCCGAAAACACCAGAAGGTCAGGCTCAATCGAGCCGACGGAAACTCCCGGGGTCGCCGCGCCTGCCACTGCCGCCGTCGCAGGCGCGGAAGTCGAAGCAGCGGGAGTCGAGGCCGCTGGAGTAGCAGCGGGAGCCGGTGCAACTGTGATTGTTGTCGCCGTGCCTGGAGAGCCGGCTGCGGGTTTGGCGCCAGCCGCAGGCGGAGGGGTCACCGTAATCGTTAGCGCCGGAGCTGGCGCCGCGGTAGTGGCAGGGGTTGCAGGTGCTGGGGCAGGCTGTGCAGCGGCGGCCGGTGCGGTTGTGGCCGCAGGAGCAGTCGAGCCGCCAACACCGAGTGCCGTTGCCATGGCCGATGCGTCTGAGGCTGTCAGCCTTCCTTCTGCAGATTCCGGATGAATGCTCCACACCAGTTCCCGAAGATCCACCAAGAACGCTTTCCAGTCGTCGCAATTAGGCGGCACACCTGTTGTCGTTGAAACCGACATCCGGTCTCTCCCAGTCGCCTTCACGGTGTATGGCGAATTGAGGCTACCGATCTGACTTGCCAGCGTCGAGCCAAACGCTCCGGCATGAGGTATCACCAGTTCAACGGAAAACGACCCTGGATTGGCCGGGACAGTCTCTAGCAAGAGCTTGATCGTCTCGTTGAAATCGTCCAAATCCATTCCTGGCGCTTTCAGCGTAGTGCCGGTTGCTGGTGGGGTTCTGGATACTATTACTACGTAGTTTCCGGATGAAGCTAAGGTGTAGTCGCTACTAAGAATTCTTGTCAATAGCGTCGGCATATCCAGCGGAACTGACTGAACTGCGGGATTGATTGTGGTCCCGCACCATTTCACGGACGCGAGTGTCGGCAGGTAGAAGGGCTTGTTGAGATCCGACTGCCGGTCCGCGTCGCCCTTCTTGCGCTCCTTTGGGGTTTTCTTGTTCCCTGCGGCACTGCAGGAGAACATCCACTGTCTATCCGCGGCCAGCTGCTGTGCCGTACACGCAGCAGTACCACTTCGCTCGTCGCACCCGGCCTGCACGGGCTTGACAGTGCAGACCTCAAGCACCTGCGCGGCGGCAGGAACGATGCCAATCAGAAAGAAGCCTGGTAGAACAAGGCAGCGTGACACCAAAGAACGTAGAGTGAACCGCATGGAGCGCTCCAACAAAGGTTAAGTGACCCGCATAAACTATCTGAACCTTGTCAGCCTAACTCAAGCCACCTTGTACTATCCCACTCGGCAACATATCATCCGACGTGCGAATCGCCGAGATAATGCAGAGCCAGTCTTCGCACTGAGTGGAAGCGCAAAGCCTCGACTGGAGCACCGATTGATTAGTAATTCACAGCAGAGAAAATGTCGCACTTCGTTACGTTGGCGAACACTGTGGGGTGGCATTCGCGTAAGGTTTGTCGCGCTGCTGTGAGACGAAAGGAGTATCTTTCTGATCGTATATGTTGTCAAGATCTTTTTGAAGAGACTGTCTAAAGGGGTATTACTGGATAAGCCGACGATTCTCAAAAGGGAGCTAGGCCTGCATTACGTTGTCTCCGCGTCCATCCGTACTCTTAGAACCATTCCCATAAATGCCCGACGGGGGTCGGGCTGCTGTGCTGGTTCGCTATCATTTGGGCGGGCCGAGAACGCGGATCATAATGACTGCGTTGTTGGCGGTGCTGACCGGGTGTCAGGTGGCTGATCGGTCGGGCAGCTGTGCTCCCATTCAGGGGGAGCAACGCGGATAGTTATATATATCGGGCAGGGTGAGCCAGGCCGTGTTGTCACCGAGCCGGGCCACATTCTTCAGTTGATCGCATTTGCGAACGCACGTCCGTAAGCCGCGCAGCCTCGGGTCTACACGATGCCAGCGCCGACGAAGACACTCACCTTTCCAGGGGTGATGAGTTTATGTATTCGATTGGCGAGGGATCGAACTTCTTTCCCGTAACCTGTCCTGGCTTGCGGGGCATGCGCGATGCCAAGCCGTCAGAGATTGGGACTTTGACGGACTGATTGCGGTTCGAAGTAGGCTGCTCCTCAGATGACCTGGGGAGAATGTGCAGGCAGGCGAGGTGGACGATGCCGAGGAGGCACTCGATGTGGTACTCCCATCGAGTAACGAGGCGGCGGAAGCTGCGCATCCAGGCGATAAGCCTCTCCACTTTCCAGCAATGGTTCGACAGAAAACGTAAATGTGGAGTCGGTGCCCTGCGGGCAGCCAAGCAGGTTCTGAGGAGTGCAATTGATTGCAATCCTTCACAACCATAAACAAAATGAAATTGATTGCAATGGACAGGTGCGTCGGGGCGTCGGTATTTCCCGGTTAGTCCAGAACGGCGATGGCATTACGCCATTTCCACGCACCGAACACTTGCTGAAGTGGTATGAGGCAAATGAACAGTGCGATGAGGCGTAAGCCCTCTAAATTTAATTTGGGCTCGTACAATCAGCTACTGCATATTCACGAGACTTGACAAGCAATAGCGTGCTACCTCTGCGCGGAGCTTGCGGGATGTGCGCTGCCTCGAAGAAGCTCCTCGTATACCTGCAGGTCCAATGTGTCTGACAGAACGCCGAGTCGGTCACATTCCGCCTGCGAGATCATGTCTCTTGGGATCACGATCCCGAACGTATGAAGGAAGGTCGCGGCGGGCTCAGTAATCCTGAATTCACTCGTTCTGGGCATGTCGAGTGCCGACCCGCTGACTACCGCCTTGTGGCTCTGGCCGTTCTTCGTCTTGAGGGTCACCTCATAAGGTCTGGTGAGCAATTTCTCGCGACGGTATCTCGAAACGATCTGATATCTCGCCTGAGACGGCTGGTCCAATAGGGAGAACAAGGTCGTTACGGCCAAGGTGGTCGCGTCCAGATCCATTAAGCGTCGGAATGCGACATTTGAACCTACGATCTTTCCGTCTTCGCTAAGGTGCAGGAAGGGTACGGGACTTACTTCCATCACCTCGGTAAGACTCGCGATAAACGCGAATGCTTTACGTCTCGCCTGGAAGGAATAGAAGAGGGAGAGAAAAAGACCCGCGACACAGACTGTACCACCGACGACAGAGGCGATCAGCCAGAGAGTGGGGTATTCGAAGTCGACCGAGCAGACCAAGAAAGAGACGTCCTCCTTCTCGAGACTGCCGTCAATCTGCCGGTTAACTTCGAGGGGGACAGTGAATGCGAAAGCGGTATCGGTGTCCAAGGGGAAAAAGATGTGAAGAATTTTTCCGATGTACGGCAGGCCATCAAGCCTTCGAATAATTTTGCGGAATGCTGCTGCGTCGTAAAGCTGAGGCTCGGAGGTGATCTTGTAAATGGCCCCGAGCATCTCCTCGGTCCGGCCGTCCTCCGCAACACCGTTGAGGGCTGACTGGACGACCTCTGCGTCGTCATCAGAGGCGCTATTGTCGCACTTCGCGTCTCCGGGGTCAGGTGGGTTAGGAACGTTGCTATCCTTTGGCGGCGGCTTTACGAGAGAGTGCCAGTAATGACAGACGATGGTTTTTGGATAACCTGTCCGGAAGGGCAGGATCTCGTCGCCGATCGTGGCGATTGTGCTCTTCTGGGAGTAGTTGAGATCAGCACAAAGAACGGTGTCGCTTATGTCTTGGCGGGGGCCGAGCGTCTTGCACATTGTGACGACAATTCCGTGTCCTCCCAAGTCGACATACGGCCTCGTGCAGAAGCTGAACGGGGTCGGGCAGGCTAACTCGGATTTCTTTTCGACAGTTGGCCAGAAATAGGGTCGTTCGGGAAAGAAGCGATGCGCTACAAAGCTATTGTTTGTCGATCCTCCGTGGTTGTAGTCTCTCAGCGCGCCGGTTGCGCTGATGATGTAAACCTGGGTGAACCCCTGAGGTACGGGTTCGGCAGGCACCGCCGACGTGGCGGTGGTAGATGCCTGAGAGCTACCTGACATGGACTGGGAGGCATTGAGAAGTACTTGTAGGAGACCTGCTGCAGCCGCGCCACGCCTGATGTCGTTTGCGAGCACTGAGTCCTTTGGGATGAGAGCCTTCATCTCGTTGGAACTGCCGGTGAGTGGCTGTGAGGAGCGGCGAAAGTCGGATAGGGCTACTGCAGGGATGAAGAGGAAGATCTGCTTGTTATCGTCGGCAACATATTGTTCCTTTAGAGTTGTCTTGTCGGGGGGTTCGACATGGAGGTGGGGGTCCGGTGGATTGGTAAGTGGAGATTGATACTGGGAATCTACGGCGTGCACGGCCGTGGTGACGCCTGCCGGGAGGGAGGCAGGGACGATGCTTCCCCTGAAGCCATCGAGGACAAAGGCCTCCAAGCCACCAAATTTGTGGGGGGTAGCTTCAGTTGGGCTAGAAAGCAGTTTGGCGGAGAGTGTGCCGAGAATGCGGGCTTCGTAGCTTCCGAGTGAGAGGCAGATTATGGAGCCGAGGGCGAAAAGGGTGGCGCAGAGATGGGCGTGATGCAGAAGCCAGTTTTCGACGGTCGCTTGCCAAGTCTTCCAGAGCTTGTCCTTGATAGCCTTGAAGATCGGCATATCGCCTCCACAGAGAACACGTAAACTTTGCTGGTAGCTACCACCCCGAGTGATGCTTTGCCGGCATCCTAACTCGGGGCAGTGCGGCGTACAAGAACTATTTGCTCATCGTTCCGAGAGGACGGCCCCTGAGGAAAACGGATCGGTTGGTTCGCCTATTTCTAGATGCTGGTGCCGCTAAGTCGGCGTATCCGAAGAAATTAACGTTTTGATCCACAATGTAAACTCGGTCGATGCCCTGCGGGCGATTGAGCAGGTCATGAGCAGTGCAATCGATTGCAATCCGATACGCCAACCGTAATAGCGAAATGTGCAAACAAGGCGAGCATTCTACCCGCACGCACGGCCGCTTCATTGCAATTGATTGCAATACCGTGCGTCGATCGCATTGGCGCAAGGTGCAAATAAACCGAGCATTCTACACGTCCACAATTCAACTCGCAGTCGGGTTATAGGATTTACTTTCTATGAGATGCCAACCTGCCATCGTTTCTGCAGAAGCACGTAGAATTTGCTGTGTTTTTGCAATCAATTGCAAACTCTAATAGTGGCCGATGATCAGAACAATATCCGCTGCCTCTGGCAACGTTCCTCGGTTTTTGTTTAGTAACTATCAAAAATCTCGATCGCCGTCCATTAAGCCGTGCTAGTTATGACACCTCATAGAGACCTACCAGCCGGTGCGGCCATAGTCCTATTTTTCAGCTTACGCTCCATGTCTCGAACACAGACGTTCAGACCGTCATGCAAAATAGTGGCGTCGTTCACATGCTCGTTGCCGACGGTATATCTGGGTCATCTCTATATAAAGTCTCCATAGCAGTGCTCGACCCTTGTGTTCTGTTTCGCAAAATCGATCCGACAGGCACACCAGTTTTCCGGTTCGCGGCCATTTTTGCAATTGATTGCGATTCAGTGTCATTCCTCATTGTCGTTATGGGAATTCTGATCTTCGCAATGCGTCACAGCTTCGATGTGAGCCTGAAGATCGGCCTGACGATACATCCGGAACGTCCACTTTCCCGCCATCTGTCATGCCGCGCGATCCGGTGACACCAGATGGCATCTTGCACACTTTCTGGTGCGACGCCGATTTCGGGTATTCCGGGGGTGTAGAAAGTTGTCGAATCCTACGTCATTTTGAAATCAATTGGAAAATGAGAGTTGTGCATTGAAGTCTGATCGTCTCGAATAGCGGCAGATGATCAGAAAAACACCATCAGTACTGGCGATGTTCCTCGGTTTTTGCCTAGTTATTGAGAAAGAACTCGATCATCGGCCCTGACGCAGTTTGGATCATGCCGTTTCATGGAAGCGAACCAACGGTGCC
>Ga0210388_10003079_pt1 | contig 13048 bp, 11 predicted proteins | sample IncBWC19OmetaG_FD_155485 | JGI IMG/M metagenome (GOLD analysis project Ga0210388, IMG submission 155485) | Forest soil microbial communities from Barre Woods Harvard Forest LTER site, Petersham, Massachusetts, United States - Inc-BW-C-19-O ... | reverse complement strand
ACGCTCACACCGGAGGCTAGCCCATCCAAAGTCAGATGCCATCCAGGGATATACCCAGGATCGGGAGTAGCTCCGTTGTAGTTATTCTTGAGCGGAGTGATCTGCGATTTCGTGTAAGTCGGTACCATACGACGTGGCGAGTAGAGCATTTCGGCAAGATCATCGTCGATACGAATAGCTCTGTTCAGAGGCCACTCCTTCCCGGGAGGGTTCATCTTTCCGCGCAGGCCGAGACGCGTGAGCGTATCTTGTGGCAGCAGCGATCCGCCACCCGCGAGCGCCGCCACCGCTCCAGCCCCAAACAACACAACGTCGCGCCGGGTGTGGCGACGCAGCACCTGAGCACCCACCTCGACTCTTGGAAGAGGCCGCTCTCGGAAGAAGCCTGGAGCTTTCTTGTTCATGAGCCGTGGACCTCCGATCGCTCTACTCTCGCCGACCAGCCCACGATCATGCCGCGGAGGGTATCCCATCCGTCGGCGAAAACCAAGATCACATGGGGTATGACGAAAAGGAGGAAGACCCACATGAGCCAGAAATGCCAAACGCGCGCCGTATCGAACCCACCGAAGAGCGCAGCCAACAAATGGAACTGCATGGGCTTGTGAATCGCCCATCCTGTAACTACCGAAAGGAACCCAGCGATCGGAATAGAGAAATATGCCGCGCGCTGCAGCGCGTTGTACTTTGTGTTGAAACTGGGACGCGGCCATTGGCGGCGCGCTAACTTGGCAAACGGAAATCCTGTGTAGTACCGGAACATCCTGAAGGCGTCACGGAGATCGGTGCAGCGTGGCAGTAATCCACGCCAGCCTCCTCCAGCGATCAAACCTGCCACGTACACCGCGCCATTCAGCATGAAAGCGTACGCGCACAGCCAATGGAGGCGCAAAGCCGCGGCCAACAACCCGGGCCCGAGGCTGAGGTGGTTGTAGACCCAGTCGGGTGGACTGCTGTAGCGATGCAGTCCGGGCACATGGGCGCATATCCAGATTCCAATGTCCGCCGCCACATCGAAGTTTCCAGTAAGCGGGTCTGGCTTGTGCTGATAGATCGGCGAAGCCCAGTAAATAGAGATGCCGCTCAAGATGAGGCCTAAAAGGATCGGAATGTTGAGCCAGTGACTCCAGCGCACCAGGAGATGATGCCTCCTGGCCACGAGCACACCTGACTGTTCCGGTACCGTGCTGGTGGAGATCACTTCCGTGGCGCTCATTTCCAGACGCCCTACTGCGCGGCGTTGGCGGATGCCGCTATGAATTGAAAGATCTTATTTGTGGTCAGCGTTCCGTCCGGCAGCTTCTCAGTCGGCGCATAGATGACGTCGCCCGCACCCAAGGTCACTTTCTCTTTTGCAACCAATGTAACCGGAACGCCGGCAGGTATTGAAATCGTCTGCGAGCCGTCCTGATATCGAACCACCAATGTGCTGCCTGTGCCCTTCTCTACCGATCCGTTGGTCATGCGGGAATGCGAAGCGGCAGGCTTAGAGACGGAGCCGTTTGTCATTCTGCTATGAGTTGTTGCGCCTGGCGCGTCCGTCGGAACGCTACCTTCCGCCGCGCCCCGCAATTCTTTGGGAAAGATTATGACCTGCTTCGCGAGTTCTGTGCCGTCCGCCTGCTGCACGGATGGCACGCCGACATAAGAGCTTGAAGTGACGTGGCTCAAATCCGACGGTGTCTGCTTGTAGGTCGCCAGGGGTTGCTTGATTACAACGTGGATGACACCTGAGGGTGTCGCTACGTCAAGCGAAGTGTTGGTAACAGACTGGATCTTTCCCAGAACGCCGGACAGCGGCGGGGCTGGCTGCACCTGGGCCCAAGCGATGTTTGGAATTACCTGCGCGGCCAGCAAAGAGAGAGCGGCTAGATGCAATAGCGGGTGTTTCCGGAAACAACCCGCGCTACGCGTTTTGTCGTACGACACTATTTTGAATTTCATGTAAGTTCTCCTTGAAATAAATTGGGAAATGGGCGGAAAGCTAAGCCACACCCTTTTGCCGGATGACGCCCGTCGCGCCCAGGAAGCTCAGCAATTCGGCGTTTACTTCCTCCGCGTGTGTCCACGTGATGCAATGCGGACCGTCCTTCACCACCACCTCGCGTGCTCCTTTGATGAGCTTTGCGGTGCGCCGTCCCGTAGCTGCGATGGGCAGGATGCGGTCGGCATCCCCTTGGATCACCAAGGTCGGTACATCGATGCTGGCCAAGTCCTGGCGGAAGTCTTCATGCCAGGTTGGGACGCACGCGAAGCTGGCGAGTGCGGAGGCGCTGGCCGCGATGTTCCAGCTGGCCTGGACGGCTTGTTCGCTGACACGTTTTCCGAGAAATACGTCGGTGTTGTAGAAATTTTGAAAGAACCCGGTGAAGAAAGCATACCGGTCAGCAGCTACCGCCTTCTGTATCCCGGCAAATACGGCCCCATCCACGCCCTCGGGATTGTCGGCCGTTTTGAGCAGGTACGGCGGCACTCCGGAAATGATCACCGCTTTGCTCACACCACTGGAACCGTATTTCCCCAGGTATCGCGCCACTTCGCCTCCTCCCATGGAGAAGCCGGCCAAGATGAAATCGCGCAGCTTCAGCTGGCTGACCAGTTTGTGAAGGTCCTCGGCGAAGGTGTCGTAGTTGTAGCCCGTGGCTGGCTGGCTGGACTTGCCGAAGCCTCTTCGGTCGTAGGTGATGACCCTGTAACCAGCCTCCAACAAGACGGGAAGTTGTTTCTCCCACGAAGCGCCACTCAGTGGGTATCCGTGGATCAGGACAATGGGCTGCCCCGAGCCGTGGTCTTCGTAGTAAAGCTCGATGGCGCTCCCATTTTCTTTTCCGACAGTAATGTAAGGCATTTCGAATCTCCTTTTTGTTTGTTGTTGTGCGTATCTAAGTCCACTCGCCTCTATGCGCGATTAAGCCAGACTTGGCGGGCCAAATCAATTAGACGAAGGTATCGGTGACACTCTGGTCTCAGCCGACGCAACGCCTTACGTTGGACGGTCGACGTCACTATTCAGCCGCCTCGCAAGTTGGGCCAACGCAGCGACAGTGACCGACCCCCAATAGCGCTTGGTGGGGCCAGGCAAATCATCCATTAACTCCAACTGGTTGATCCAGTCATCTGCCGCAAGCCTTGCCTGCTCTGGACCGAACAATTCCGTAACCGCCCTGATGAAGGCCCCTAATTCCCGCTCCGCGATAGCCATCGGGTCCGCGTCAGCCCCCGTTTTTCCATTCATAAAGTGGGATTGGTTGCCGTTCATTCAATCGCTCCAAAGCCGCGCCTCCTGCGATCTCACAATTGCGATTAAGCCAGAAAACTGGCGGGAAACCAATTGGACGAAAGTATCGATGGATGTTTCTCCGATGGGGCGCAATCGCCGGTCGGAGCCAAGGCTGGGCGTGAATGCCGCCAGGGCAATACCAAAGTCTGATAGACGTTGGGTTTGGAGAGGTGCATGCTATTGATGAGAGCTGTCGAGAGGAGGCGCTTTTGCCGCACCTACCAAGGAGCAAAACAGGTAGAGGTTCGTCCCGTCTCGCTGGCGATCCATAATAAGGCGAGATACACACCGTGAAGAAGACTGCGGCACCAATTTCCCTTGCCGGCTCCCAACTGGGCGACGTACGTCACGTGTGCGCGTTTTTCAATAGCGACGACGAAGAGTACGGCGTGTTGCTTCCGTTCATAAAAGACGGGTTTGAGCGCGGCGATAAGGCGGTCCACGTAGTAAATCAAGGGCAATATCACAATCATCTGCAGCGCCTGGCAGCGGCAGGCATCGATGCCGCGGCAACCCGGCATAGCGGTCAATTCGAGCTTCGAACCAACACCGAAACATATCTGCGAGACGGTTACTTCGATCCGGACCGGATGCTGGAGTTTTTCGAGCAGTTGGCGAGACGCAGCAGGAACAATGGATTTCCGCTCAGTCGCATCGTTTGCCACATGGAGTGGGCCGCGGACGGTGGGTCGCACGTGGACGACCTGTTTGAGTTCGAATCGCGTGTCAACGATGTATGGCGCCGCCACGACGATGCCGTGATCTGCACCTATGATCTCGCGAAATTTGGAGGAGACACGGTGATTGACATCATGCGAACGCATCCCATGATCATCATCGGCGGCATTCTTCAACACAATCCATTTTTTGTGCCTCCCGAAGAGTTCCTGCGTGAAGTTCGCGAGCGGAGGGCCAGGAGGTCGACCTGCGGCTGACAACGGCGGTTTGACATGAGCGTGCGACAGGAACATACGCCCGAAGAGGTCAAGCGCCTCGAGCGCTGCCTAAATGACCTGGTGAGCGTTCTCGCCCTTCCAGCCATGTGGAGTGGATCCCGGCCGCACCATATTGTTCACACTTTGCTCGACGCACTTCTGGGCATGCTGTACCTGGATCTTGTATATGCACGCTTCGAAGATCCCGCCGGCGGCGCGCCCATCGAAGTACTGAAGATCGATCCATCGGCGAAGTGCCTGCCGCCAGACGAGATTCACAAGATCGTAAACCAATGCTTCGGTGACGATCCACAGAAGTGGCCATCGCGATTACGCGCCTCCATAGGAGACAACAATATTTCGATCGTGTCCCAACGATGCGGGCTGCAGGGTGAGATTGGGGTCTTCCTGGCAGGATCTGGCCGCGCGGATTTCCCGGGCCAGACCGAAACGCTTCTCCTGAGCGTCGCGGCGAATCAAGCTGTCATCGGACTACACGAATCGCGTCTGCTGCTGGAACAGAAGCGCGTCGCCGGCGAACTCGATCGGCGGGTGGCGCAGAGAACCGCGGAACTGGCCGCGGTCAACGACGAATTAAGGAAAGAGATCGCCGACCGGCAGCGCGCGGAAGAGGCGTTGCTAGAAAATGAACTGAACTCGCGCTTAATCTTGCACAGCATTCCTGGACTGGTGTGTACCATGAGTCCCGCGGGCGAGGTTGACCGTTTCAACCCGCAGATTCTGGAATACTTTGGCAAGACGCCGGAAGAATTGAAGGGTTGGGCGACCAGCGACGTGGTTCATCCGGATGACCTTCCCCGGGTGGTGGCTGCCTTTACGCATTCGATCACAACGGGAACTCCCTACGACGTTGAGCACCGTTGCCGTCGTGCGGATGGCGTTTATCGATGGTTCCAGGCGCGCGCCCTGCCCGTGCGAGATACGGCCGATCGAATTACCGGCTGGTACGTCCTGCTGACGGATATCGACGATCGGAAGCGCGCGGAGGATGCCATCCGGGCGAGCGAACGCGATCTGAATCAGATCATCAATGCGATTCCTGCGCTGGCCTGGACGGCTCGGCCGGACGGTGCCGCCGAATTCTTCAATCAACACTATCTGGACTACGTTGGGCTTTCCGCCGAACAGGCGAAGGACTGGGGCTGGACGGTCGCAATTCACCCGGATGACCTGAACGACTTGATTGCCTGGTTGCGACGCATGATTGCTTCCGATCAGGCGGCAGAGTGCGAAGGGCGGCTGCGCCGCTTTGACGGAGAGTACCGCTGGTTTTTGTTTCGCACCAACCCATTACGCGACCAGTTCGGGAAAACTTTCAAATGGTACGGAACAAAGACCGATATCGACGACCGCAAACGGGCGGAGGAAGAGTTGCGGCGTAGTCAGGCGTTTATTGCCGAGGGCCAGCGTCTGGCTCGCCTGGGCGGATTTTCCTGGAACGTCGAAAGTGGACAAATCAAGTGGACGGACCAGCTCTATCGCATCTTCGAGTTCGAACCGGGCGGGCTTGTAACGCTTGAACGGATCGGTAGTCGAGTCCATCCGGAAGACATTCACCTTCTTGGGGACATGATCGAGCGAGCTCAACGTGCCGCCAGCGATCTTGAGTACGAGCACCGCCTTCTGATGCCGGACCAATCGGTCAAGTATCTACGCTTTGTAGCTCACGGGACTCAAGACCAAGATGGCCGGCTGGAGTACATCGGTGCGGTTCAGGACATAACCGAGCGCCGGGTCGCGGAAGAGGCGCTCAGCCAAGCCCGATTCGACTTGGCCCATGTGACCAGAGTCACCAGCCTGGGCGTGTTGACCGCGTCAATCGCGCACGAAGTGGCCCAACCGCTCTCGGGCATCATCACCAACGCCAGCACATGTCTTCGTATGCTGGCTTCCACCCCACCCAACGTCGAAGGGGCGCGCGAAACCGCCAAGCGCACGATTCGCGACGCCAACCGTGCGTCTGAGTTGGTCACGCGATTACGCGCGCTCTTCAGCAATAAGGAATCCACGACCGAGCCCGTGAATCTGAATGAGGCCGCACAAGAAGTGATTGCGCTGTCATTGACCGAACTACAGCGAAACCGGGTGATTCTCCGGCCGGAATTCGCAGACGACCTCCCGGTGGTGACAGGGGACCGCGTCCAGCTTCAGCAGGTGATCCTGAATCTGCTAAAGAATGCCTCGGACGCCATGCGCGCCGTGAACGATCGGCCCAGGCAGTTGCAGATCAGAACGGAACGAGGCCAAGACGGTCAGGTGCAGCTCTCCGTACGGGATGCGGGCGTCGGCCTTGATCCCCAAGTTATGGACAGACTCTTTCAACCCTTTTATACAACCAAGAACGACGGCATGGGAATCGGACTTTCCGTCAGTCGCTCCATAATCGAGCGCCATCACGGCCATCTTTGGGCGGAACAGAACGACGGTCCGGGCGCCACTTTTTCGTTTTCCATTCCTCTGCGGCAGGGAGGTGCATCGGATGCGGGATGAAGAACCCAGAATGATCCCGGGCTCATTGGTGTCCGTGGTGGATGACGACGAATCGGTGCGCGAGTCACTACCCGACTTGCTGAGGGAATTCGGTTTCAGCGCACGTTCGTTCTCGTCGGCGGAAGAGTTCCTTGCCTCCGAATACGTCAGCCTGACCAACTGCCTGATCCTCGACGTCGGCATGCCGGGCATGTCCGGACCGGAACTCCAAAGGGAACTGAAACTTCGTGGGCGGCACATTCCGATCGTCTTCATCACTGCGAATAGGGATGAAGCTGTCCGCCCGCGAGTTTTGGCACAGGGCGCGGTGGCGTGCCTGTTCAAGCCATTCAGCGATACTGCTCTGCTGGAGGCTCTCAACACGGCGCTTCAGGTGAACTGATGGATTCCCCCGCGCTGTTTGCTGCTGGAGGTATAAAATGATGGGAGCGCACGCATTTGGCCACAATTTGGGGTTGTCACGTATGTCGCACGCTGTTCCAATCGTGTTTGTGGTTGACGATGACCTGTCAGTGCGTGAATCGTTGGAATTGCTGATTAGCTGTGAAGGCTGGGAGCCACAGACATTCGCGTCCGCGCTAGAATTCCTGGCCCGCCCGCGAGCCCTGGTTCCGAGCTGTCTGGTGCTGGACATTTCTCTTCCGGGTCTCAACGGTCTCGACCTGCAAAAGCAGGTCGCCGTTGAACGGCCGGACATGCCGATCATCTTCATCACGGGCTACGGCGATGTTCCGAGGACTGTCCAGGCGATGAAGGCGGGAGCGGTTGAGTTCCTTACGAAACCATTCAGCGACGACACACTGTTGAGCGCGATCAGGCAAGCCGTCGAGAGCAGCGAAACTAGACTTGTTCAGGCGGCTGAGTTGCGAACACTCCAGGACCGTTACGCTTCGCTTAGCGGCCGGGAGCGTGAGGTGATGGCATTGGTGGTGGCAGGCCTGTTGAATAAACAGGTCGGTAGCGAACTCGGCATCAGCGAAATCACAGTGAAGGCGCACCGAGGCAGGGTGATGCAAAAAATGAAGGCCGACTCCCTGGCCGGCTTGGTGAATATGGCTGCGCGGCTCAGCCCCGCACGTGCGCCGAAAGCCGGATGATACCTTTCTTATCCAGTCTTATCCAGATAAAGTTCAACTTTCCGTGCCAACCAGCTCCCAGGCCTACCTTAAGCTAATCCTGGCTGCAAATCGGTCACGGGTGAGGGGCACCATCAAAGCTTGCAATGTTAGGCCAGGGCTTATCCTTCGCCACTTCGCCACTTCGCCACTTCGCCACACTCCTTTTCACTCCGTTAAGCCCCGCTTAAGCGGCGAAAATCAGCAACTGGGCGCTGGAGGAAAAGCTGTGAACCTTGAAAAAACAGGCGTCTGAGGCGATGATTTCAGGTCTACTTGATTCAGCAACTTCCGAAACTCCAACCTCCGAGTCAGGCGAGGCGCGAATAGCGCGTTTTGATTCATGCCTCCGCATCGACGTTAAACTGCGGCGCTCTCTTCAACAAACCGTCGGCATCCGTATCGGATATGCCGCCCGCGAAATCATACTCACAGCTGTTGCGTTTCATTCGCCAGCCGTCGAAATAGGCAGATAAAACCGCAAAGGTCGAATCAGCCGTTTCCAGCGCCAGAGACGTGTCGTGGTGTCCGCCCCGTGCGCGGACGATAGCACATGTTTTCACGCGCTTTGACGGGACTATAGTGGCATTTTAGTGACAGTCGGCTCGTTTCGTTCTCCAGGCCAAGGACTGTCACTATACCAGCTCCTGCAGGGCTCTGTAGGCAGCTATCGGCCTGACTGCTGTCTGGCCTGCTGGCGCTAGCCCACACCACCCGTCACTGAAGTTGCATCGTCCTTCAGAGCTTTATCGGGAGGCACTCATGCAGCAGGCTCTCGCCCAAATAGGGGAGTGTAATGTTTTAGACCGTCACATCTACGAGTCGCCGAGAACGCGTCAAAGCGGACCGCTGGTGCCCTGCGCGTTTCGCAGTAGAAAAGCGCATAAAATATCAGACATGCCGCGAGTATCCGTAATTGCATTCTCGTTTTGCCTGCGTACGATCGCTGTTGCGCAGACCACCGCGCCGGTTCCTCCGGTTGCGCCCATCGTCGAGCATCGCGAATCCCACCACGGCATCACGATGGTTGATAACTATTTCTGGCTGCGCGAAAAGTCGAATCCGGAGGTCATCAAATACCTGGACGCCGAGAACGTGTATACCGAGGCGATGACCAAGGAACTGAAGCCGTTCGAGGACTCTCTTTATAAAGAGATGCTCGGACGCATCAAGCAGACCGACCTCAGCGTGCCGACACGGCGTGGCGCCTACCTCTACTATTCGCGGACCGAGGAAGGAAAACAGTATCCCATCCAGTGCCGGAAAAAGGGCGGCATGGACGGCGCCGAGGAGATCCTGCTCGACATGAATGAGGTGGCGAAGGGAAAGAAGTTCGCAGGATTGGGCGCATTCGTTCTTAGCGATGATCAGAATTTGCTCGCCTATTCGGTGGATTACAGCGGATACCGCCAGTACACTCTGCAAGTGAAGGATCTCACCACGGGAAAAATACTGCCCGATACGCTGGATCGCACCGATTCAGTGGAGTGGGCCGCCGATAATAAAACATTGTTCATCGTTACTGAAGATGCCGTGACCAAGCGAAGCGACAAACTGTGGCGGCACGTTCTGGGCTCGAAGACGTTTGCGCCGCTGGCGGAAGAGAAAGACGTGCTGTTCGATATGGACATCGGCAAGTCGCGCGACAAGAAGTTTATTTTCCTGGGCAGCTATAGCAAGGACACGACCGAGCAGAGCTATCTGCGCGCTGACAGGCCAGACGACAAGTTCACGGTGGTGGTGCCGCGCGAGCCGATGCATCGCTATTACCTGGATCATCGCGAGAATCTTTTTTATATCCGGACCAACAAGTACGGCCACAACTTCGCCGTGGCTACCGCTCCCGATAGCGATCCCAGTCTGAAGAATTGGAGGCTCATTGTTCCTCATCGCGACAACGTTCTGATAGAGGGCATCGACCTGTACAAAGACTTCCATGTCGTGGTGGAGCAGTCGAACGCGCTCACCAACATACGTATCTACACTTTTCAGACTTCTCAGTGGTCCTCCATCGCGTTCCCCGAGCCCATCTATTCTGTGTTCCCCGGCGGCACTCCGGACTTCGACTCCAAGACGATTCGCTACAGTTATCAGAGTTTCGTCACGCCCAACAGCGTCTTCGACTACGACGTCGCATCCGGCAAATCGACGCTGCTGAAGCAGCAGGACGTTCTGGGCGGCTACGATCCCAAGCAGTACGTTTCCGAACGCCAATGGGCGACCGCGAGTGACGGCACGAAAGTCCCTATATCGCTGGTTTATAAAAACGGATTCGAGAAAAATGGAACGGGCCCCGTGGTGCTCTACGCGTACGGATCTTATGGGGCCGGCACCTCGGTGAGCTTTTCCAGTTCGCGCTTAAGCCTGCTCGACCGAGGAGTAACCTACGCCATCGCGCACATCCGCGGCGGTAATGAAATGGGCGAGCAATGGCGCGAGGACGGCCGGATGATGAAGAAGAAAAATACCTTCACTGATTTCGTCGATTGCGCCAAATATCTGATAGGCGAGAAGTGGACGTCGCCTTCGCTTCTGATGATTGAAGGAGGTAGCGCTGGAGGGCTGCTGATGGGAGCTGTAGTCAACATGAACCCGGAGTTGTTTCGCGCGGTGCACCTGGCGGTTCCTTTCGTCGATGTATTAAACGATATGCTCGATGCATCTCTGCCGCTAACTTCGGGCGAATGGATCGAGTGGGGGAATCCGATTAAAGACAAGGACGCGTTCGATTACATGAAATCGTACAGCCCTTACGACAATCTCGAAAGGCGGGATTATCCATCGATGCTTGTCACTGAGAGTCTGAACGACAGTCAGGTAATGTACTGGGAGGCGGCGAAGTATACGGCGCGGCTCCGCACTCTAAAGACCGATCACAATCCGCTGCTACTGAAGATGAAGATGGACCCGGCCGGTCACGGCGGCGCGTCAGGCCGCTACGATCGTCTGCACGATCAGGCGTTCGAATATGCGTGGATGCTGAGTCAAGTGGGGATCACCAAGTAACGCAGCCAACGTCGCCGATCACCAGATCGGTCCGGCCACTCCACAAGTTGGCGCACCGGCAGACGACGACGTCCGTCCCCTGCATCCTACACGAAAGTCGGCCAGCGTCCGCACACGGCATGGGTACTGCCACTTGGACGAAAACGCGCTAAACGTGGAAGCGTGATCGCCGGAACCACGGAGCGTTAATGTTGGTTAACGACCGCGAACCTGACGGACCGATTCCTTCTTGTCGCCCTCAATCGAAAGGAAGTGAACAATGCCGATGTAGTCACCGCCTATGATCTCGTGATCGCTGTTGAATGCACAGCACAGGCTGCTGCATCGCACGTAAAGGTGGCGATAGGGGATTGCGTCTCCAAGGCCCACACCTTGAGTATGTGATCATCCGCAACCGAAACTGCCCGGCGCGAATCGTCGCTCAACGCAACGCTATACAGCGAATCACTGTGGCCTCTCAGCGTTCCGAGTTCGCGGCCGGATTCTAGGTCCCATATCTTCAGCGTCATGTCATCGGAAGAGGAAACTGCTAACATTCCGTTCTTGCTCACCGCCACCCCTCCCCGAATAATTGCTGGACCGGCGCATATTCTTGGTGAGGCGCTCTCGGTCTATTTTCCGCTATATTGGCAGAGGCACCGCGGTGTGACGTCAAGGCAGATTCGGGCGTAGCGGCGAGAGACTATCGAGCTCCCTGCTCCCAGTGGGAAGCGGCTCGTTAGCGGGCAAGCAGAAGGACCGGACCAATGAAGGAATTCGCGGGTATTTTGCTGATTCTGTCTTGCGCTGGGATGGCGGAGGGACAATCCACCGTCGGCATAAGCTTCAATTTCAATGGGCTTTCTAATATCGTCGGCAATATGGACGTGCCTCAACCCAAAGGCTTGGGCACCCTCGCGCCGTTCGGGAGCTCCACTTCTATAGACAACCTTTTCGGGGGCGCGCCCGGGGACACTTTTACGTTTACGCTCGCGAACGGCAATACGATTACTTCCACCGTTGTACTCGGAGGCCACCAAGGTTTTAGTGAGCCGGTCACCGGAACGATTACCGGCGGAACTGGCCTTTTTACGGGTGCCACCGGTACCTATCAGGCTACCTTCACTTTTGTCAATCCGGGTCAATGGAATTTTACAGGCACGGGATCGATCACCGTCCCGAACAATCCGGCGGGAGTTACAGTGTTGCCCGATTCGCTGACGTTCGCACCTGAGGCTGGCGCCAGCTTATCGCAGCCGTTGATTTTGACGAATTCTGGAATCAGCCCCGCTCAGTTCTCCGCCTCGGCCAGCACGACTACGGGAGGAAACTGGCTCAGTATCTCCGCCGCCAGCGGCACTGTAATGCCCTTGGGCTCTTCCAGCATTTCGGTGACGGTAAACACGGCCGGCTTGCAAGCGGGTCTGTACCAGGGACAGGTGTCGTTGTCGTTGGGCGTAGGCACGCTTCCCATCCCCATCCCGATCCAATTGATCGCCGGCGGAAAGGGAGGGATTATTCAGCTTTCTCAGACCGGGCTCAGCTTCACCGAGTCGCCCGGTGGGCCCGCGCCTTCGGTCCAGCCCATCACGGTATTTAACAGTGGTGTAGGCGACCTGACCGGGTTAACCGCGACCTCCTCGGTGACGGGTTCCGGACCGAGCTGGTTAACGACCACACTCTCGCCCCCTCAATCGGGCTCCCGGCAGACATCTATAGCCGTTAGCGTGAGCCCGAGCCAGCTAAGCACCGGCAATTATTACGGCCGGATCGATTTTGCGCTTCCCGGCGCCGCGAATTCACCGCAAAGCGTGGCCGTCGTGTTGCAAGTTCTCGACGGCCCTGCTCCCGACGTCCTGCCCGGAGTGATTAATCTGCTTGTAGATGGAACCAACGGACAAACGCCCTACGCGGCACCGCCTCCTCAGACCATTACTCTAAAGAACCCGGGAACGCAGCCGATGACGTTTACCGCGACCGCTGCGTATGTTGTTGTCGGTGGCACAAGTACCAGCGTCGCGAGTTGGCTTCAGGTCACGCCGGCCAGCGGAACGCTGGGCGCGGGAAGTTCGGCAACCCTGCAGGTATCAATGGCGTCCGGCTGCGCTTCCGCTTTAGGGTGCAATTTGCAGGAAGCGCCCGATGGGATCATCAACGTTTCCTTGGCGAGCGGAGCAGCCACTTGGAATTTAGGCGTGCCGGTTAATTTTGCATTCGAGTGG
>Ga0210388_10003078_pt1 | contig 13050 bp, 15 predicted proteins | sample IncBWC19OmetaG_FD_155485 | JGI IMG/M metagenome (GOLD analysis project Ga0210388, IMG submission 155485) | Forest soil microbial communities from Barre Woods Harvard Forest LTER site, Petersham, Massachusetts, United States - Inc-BW-C-19-O ... | reverse complement strand
CAGATGGAAGCCGCTGAAAAAGCCGAGTGGGAAGACGACGAATAGCATGCGAGCGGCTTGACGCTCCCGGCGCCCGCAGGCATCCTTTACTTCCTTCAGTTCCTTTACGTCATTTACTTCACGCGGATGCGGAGGATTGACCTTGTCTATGGATGCGATTAAGACGGTGGCGGTGTTGGGCGCGGGGACGATGGGGAATGGGATTGCGCATGTGTTTGCGCGCGCGGGATACAACGTGATTTTGCGGGATGTGGAGCAGCGATTTTTGGAGCGCGGGTTGGAGACGATTGGGAAGAATCTGGATCGGGAGATTAAGAAGGGGAAGTTGGCGGAGGGGGAGAAGGGAACCGTTTTGGGGCGGGTGAAGTGCGTTACCGATATGGGGGCGATTGGGGCGGCGGATTTTGTTGTCGAGGCGGTGCCGGAGAAGTTGGAGATAAAGAGGGCGGTGTTGACGGAGGCGGATGGGATTTTGCGGCCGGACGTGATTTTGGCTAGCAATACGTCGTCGATTGCGATGACGACGTTGGCGGCGATGACGAAGCGGGCGGACCGGTTTGTGGGAATGCATTTTATGAATCCGGTGCCGGTGATGGTGCTGGTGGAAGTGATTAGGGCTTTGCAGACGAGCGATGCGACGTTTGCGGCGACGATGGAGTTGGGGAAGAAGCTGGGGAAGACGCCGGTGGCGGTGAATGATGCGCCGGGGTTTGTGTCGAACCGCGTGCTGATGCCCCTGATTAATGAGGCGGTGTATTGCGTGATGGAGGGCGTGGCTGCGCCTGAGGCGGTGGATGCGGTGATGAAGCTGGGGATGAATCATCCGATGGGGCCGCTGGAGTTGGCGGATTTTATTGGGCTGGATGTGTGCGTGGATATTATGCACGTGTTGCATGAGGGGCTGGGAGATCCGAAGTATCGGGCTTGCCCGCTGTTGAAGAAGTATGTGGCGGCGGGGTGGTTGGGTAGGAAGGCGGGGCGGGGATTTTATACGTACACTTCCTGATCCCTGACGAGTCTTTCCGCGGTGGTATACTGTCTGAAATGGAGACGACTGTGGATTCCACGAATAGCGTCGTCGTCAAGAACCCGAATATTCTAAGTGGAACGCCGGTGTTTCGCGGGACGAGAGTTCCACTTCAGCTGCTCTTCGACTCGCTCGAACGAGGGCACACTCTCGAACAATTCCTTGAAGGTTATCCCACCGTTTCGCGCGAGATGGCTGTCGCTGCGCTACAGGAAGCTCAAGAACTTCTCTCCTCCAAGGCATGAATAAGTGGGACGTCATTCTACACAGCGACTATTCGCCAGACACTTGCGTGGCTAAGCTGTCTGAACAGATTGATAGCGATAAACGCAGCTTGTTCTCCTTAAGCGGCTACAAAGGCTCCAAACCAGTCGTCGGCCGTATTGGTGGAAACGAATTCCGTTTGCACAAGCGTCGCTATTGGCACAACAGCTTCGGCCCCGTACTCTTCGGACGAGTGACGTCACATGGAAGAGGATCGCTTGTTGAGGGATATTGGGGCATGGCCCGGTGGACTCGCATGTTCATGCGCGTATGGATTATTTTCGCAATCGTGGTGGGCACGCCAATTCTTTTCGATTCGCTGAAGTGTATGGGAAGTGCCGGATGCAAAGTCCGTGGGGACTGGTGGATTGGCGTGGCCGTGCCACCAGCGCTGGTCCTCTGGGGTTTATTGCTCCCGCGACTTGGGGCAGTCCTCAGCTTTCACGAACGAAAACATGTCGTGCAATTACTGGAGCAATCGCTGGTCGCTGGCCCGACAGGAGAACCGCAAATGGAGAGGAGTTGGGAGTCGTCGCTGGATGGTTATGACTTATGGGTGTAAGCACAGGCGAAGATAAGGCGAAAAATAGTATTTGCTTTTTGTTCGCCATGGTGCTATTTTGCCTCTCGCGGTTTTCAACAGGTGCGAGATGTGCTCGGCGGCGAGGCTGGCGATAAGATGTGCGGAACATGCTAGGCTCGAAAGCGAGTTCATCGAGGCGCGGGACCGGATGCGGGGGCTGGTAAGGCTTCGCAGGCTGGAGCCGGCGGAAGAGCGGCAACTGGCGGTGAGGGTGGCGATGGCCATTGCACGGTTGAAGGAGCATGTCGCGGAGCACGGTTGCGAGCGCCGGGGTTGAGTGAGAGGCCCTGAGTTGTTAGAAGAAAGCATGGCGGAAAGATAATTAGAGTGTTACTATGAGGCTTCCGCTATGTTCGGGCCACGGTTTAATTTTGGGCTAGGTGGGGCGCAGCATGCTGCGCCCCTACAAAGTACAAAGGCTACGAAATTCCCTAATTTCCTTTACCGAGGTGAGAAATGACAGAAGAAAGAGAAAAACTGCTGGCAGCGGCGATATCGCAGATTGAAAAGGACCATGGCAAGGGCGCGATTATGCGTCTGGGCAGCAGAGATGTGCTGGTGCCCGTCAGTGTGATTCCGAGCGGGTGCTTGTCGATTGATGCAGCGCTGGGCGTGGGCGGCTTTCCGCGCGGGCGCGTGATTGAGATTTACGGGCCGGAATCGGGCGGCAAGACGACGATGACGTTGCACGTGATTGCTGAAGCGCAGAAGCTCGGCGGGCAGGCGGCGTTCATCGACGCGGAGCATGCGCTTGATCCGGTGTACGCGCGGAAGCTGGGCGTGGACGTGGACAATTTGCTGGTGTCGCAGCCCGATAACGGCGAACAGGCGCTGGAGATTGCGGAAACGCTGATTCGTTCGGGCGGCGTGGACATTGTGGTAGTGGACTCGGTCGCGGCATTGGTGCCGAAGGCTGAGCTTGAAGGGGATATGGGCGATCCGCAGATGGGATTGCAGGCGCGGCTGATGTCGCAAGCGCTGCGGAAGCTGACGGCGATTGTGTCGAAGTCGAAGACTTGCCTGATTTTCATCAACCAGATTCGCGAGAAGATTGGCGTGATGTTTGGCAACCCAGAGACGACGACGGGCGGGCGGGCGCTGAAGTTCTATGCGTCGATGCGCATCGATATCCGGCGGATTCAGGCGATCAAAGAGGGTGACGTGGTGGTGGGTTCGCGCACGCGGGCGAAAGTGGTGAAGAACAAAGTGGCGGCGCCGTTCCGCGAGGCGGAGTTCGACATTGTTTACGGCGAGGGCATTTCGCGCGAAGGCGATTTGATTGACCTCGGCGTGGACAAGGGATTGGTCGAGAAGAGCGGGACGTGGCTCAGCTATGGAGGCGAGCGCATGGGCCAAGGACGGGAAAACGCGCGCACGTTCCTGAAGGAAAATAAGGATGTCCGTGACAAATTGGAGAACGCGCTACGGAAGAAGCTGGAGATCGCAATTCCTGGCGCGTCTAATGCGGCACCGACAGGCGCCAACGGTCACGCGGCCGCATCGCCGCACACAGATAAAACGCCCGTGAAGGCGGCCGCGGCTACCGCGACTTCAGGCGCAGCCGACGCAAACAAAGCCAGACCGGCGCGCTAGTCAGCTGCACGCAATTCACAGCGCCAAAAACGTTGTTCGAAACATGGGGCACGATGCATCGTGCCCCTTTTTGTTTTTTAAGGACCGAACACGATGACAAAGCCAGAACATCGTGAGAGCGGTACTGTTCCGAGACTTCGAGCTAGCCTATATACTTGCCTCGATGCCCAGAGTTGAGTACACGCTTTCGCTTGAAAATTATCTCGAAATGGCAGGTCCCCGGCGCAAGACGCCCAGATACAAACCTGCTCTCCAGTGCGCGTTGGTGGGATTTTGCGGAATCGTTGCCGGCTACGGCTATCTCCGGATCTGGCCTGATACTCGGACCATCATCGGGGAAAGCTTGCTGGGTCTTGGCCTCCTTGCGACCTTTCTCGCTTTGGTACTGGGCTTCTTTGCAAAGCCGAAATTCTTCCGGCCGGGCACAGCAGAACTAGAGCGAGAGTACGTCCGCTCCCATGCGGACAAGCGTGCTATCGAATTCAACGAACACGGCTGGAGGCTCTTCTGGTACGAGGGGGAAGATGTTAGGCCATGGTCTTGTGTGAGAGCCATCCACGAGCTAAAGACGCTGCTCGTTTTGTCCACGGAGACCACGCCTTACTGGCTACCAAAGGCTGCCCTTGAACAGCAAGGCCAACTCGCCAATATCAAGGCTCTAGCGGAGGAAGCACTCAAGAAGCACGAAGTGCTTTTTGCAGTTCCGATGCGCCCTGGAGCGCTTGTATATGTAGTGGCGCAGCTTTTTCACAATTGGCGATTGCAAGTTCAAAGGCGGGTGCTTTGGTATAGCCTCGCCACACTATTCTTCTACTGGATCGTGGCTTCGGATTCCGTTGGGGAGCCGCACTCTGCCTGGTTTGTGGTCCTTGTGCCGGTCTTTTTCTGCTTCTGCGAGAGCCTATACTACCTTCGGAATTATTTTTTCGCGAACTGGTCCGAAGCGGCGCGCGATGCAGAGATTATGTCTGATTGCATTGGGTATAAAACTGAGACCGTGCGCTGGATCGTCGGATACCGGCTCCTGATCGAGTCTCGAGAATCTCCCGGAGCATTTCTTCTTTACTTCGATCCATCGAACTTCCACCTCATCCCGAAGAAGGGATTCTCAAGAGAACAGATCGTCCAGTTTAGAAAACTCATTTCCACCCACCCGTGAGACCGTCCTGCAAGCGGTCCAGTCAAGATTCCAGTTACGGTTTTGTATTGTACGGATTGCAGGGTTCCCACTCGATACGTTTGGCGAGCCTGGCGCTGGGTTTGTGGCGACTGCCGTGCGCATCATAAGGATAGCGGCGAATGCGAGAATACGTGCCTTAGGTACGTGGATTTTCATGACGCGGAGTATGGAGGACGGAAACAATCGTTCGTCATCTTCGTTAATGGAGTATGAGGGCTGGCAGCGGGCGTGCGATGCAAACCGTGTGCTAAGCTTTTTACGTGATGCAACACAACGACGTAATACGAGAATCGTTTACGACGCAAGCGCAGGCCTTTGCGGCGAACCCGTGGGTTACGGACGAAGAGCGGATCCGGCGGTTGGTGGCTGCGGCGCGACTCAAGGGCGATGAGCGGGTGCTGGATATCGCGACAGGGCCGGGGTACATCGCGGAGGCGTTTGCGAGGGCGGCACGAGAAGTGATTGGCGTCGATTTGACGGACGCCATGCTGGCGATTGGGAAAGAGCGGACGAAAGAGCGCGGCGTTACAAATGTCAGTTTTCGCGCCGCGGATGCGCAAAATCTTCCCTTTGAAAATGGGGCGTTCGATGTGGTGGTGTGCCGGCTTGCGCTGCACCACCTAATGGAGCCACTGCAAGTGCTGCGCGAGATGGCGCGTGTTTGCCGCGCTGGCGGGAAGGTTTTGGTGGAAGATATTTACGCGAGCGAGCATCCGGAGCGCGCGGCGTTTCAAGACCGTTGGGAAATCTTGCGCGACCCTTCGCACGTGCGAACATTGGCGCTGAGTGAGTTGCTGCAACTGTTTCGCGACGTTGGGCTGGAAACAGATTTTGTGACTACGGCGGACGATCTGACTCCCGAAGTGGAACGCTGGCTAGCGACAACGAAAACACCCCCGGAGCGGGCAGCGGAAGTACGCCGGCTCCTGGAGGAGGACCGTCTGCACGATTTAAGTGGAACACAGCCGTTTCAAGATGCGACGGGGCGACTTTTCTTCCATGCGCGAACGGCTACCCTAGCCGGACGGAAGGTCAGCTAGATTCGACAGGCTGTACCGACGGTCAGTCATTGATAACAAAGCACATACGAACGTACTGGTGCCCTTCGGCTATTGCGTACTATCCCCGCAAATCCGTAAAATGTGTATCATCCTGAGAGACGGTGTTTCTCGATGGAACAGAGTGGGCATGCGCAGTAGTCCTAAGTCGCATCAAATGAACAAGCCTTTGGATTGGCGACTTGAGTGCATTAGTAGAGGGCGTTCGCGCAATACGCTGTGCCTCGCATCGGACGATATAGAAAGCGGTCAGTGAAAGAAGGTTGACCGCGAGTACAGGATGAGGTAAGTATTCGCCCCTGGGATTTATCGGGGGATGTCTCGGGCCAAAAGGCGGTTCAGTGAAGAAAGCAGCAAGATCGGTTCTCGCACTTCTGATGACGGCAATGTTTGCCGTGCCAGTCCCTGCAGCGCCCGGGGGAGCAGCGTCCACGGCGCGCACACGCAAGTATGCTTCGCGGTACCGCGGTGTTCCGACCTTTGCGGATTCTTCCAAAGAAGACATCTCCACATTTGATGATCCAGTGGTGCGAGCAGCGGCAGTTGAAGCGCTGGGGCGTTACAACGGATCTGTTGTGGCCGTCGACCCGAACACGGGGCGCATTCTGACGGTTGTAAATCAAAAGATTGCTTTTGGGGATGGCTACATCCCGTGCTCGACGATCAAGCCGACGATCGCGATTGCCGCGCTGGAAGAAAATGTCATCACGCGCGACACGATGCTGAAGGTGAGCTACCGGAAGTACATGAATTTGACGGATGCGATGGCGCACTCGAACAATGTGTTTTTCGAGGAGCTGGGCCGCCGCATGGGTTTTGATACGGTTTCCAAGTACGCGCGGCTGCTGGGTCTTGGCGAGTTGGCGGGATACAACCTGCCGGAAGAGCATCCTGGCGCATTCCCGAGCGCGCCTCCGGCGCTTGGCGGCATTTCGCGCATGTCCAGTTTCGGTGAAGGAATTCAGATCACTCCGTTGCAGCTTGCGGCATTGGCCGCGGCGTTTGCGAATGGCGGCACGCTGTACTATCTGCAATATCCGCGCACGACGGAAGACGTGCAAAACTTTGCGCCGCGCGTGAAGCGCGATTTGAATATCGGTTCGATTCTGCCGGAGATCCGAGAAGGCATGCTGGCAGCGGTTTTGTATGGCACGGGGAAGTCCAGTTTTGACCGTGGCGGGGACGAGACTCCGCTGGGAAAGACGGGTACTTGCGACGATCACACCACGCCTTCGCACATTGGCTGGTTCGTGACGTACGCCGACGAAGCACATCCGAAGATCGCGCTGGCGGTTCTGCTGCGTGGGAATACGCGTAGCGTCAAAGGGCCGATGGCCGCGGTTGTCGCCGGGCGCATTTATCGCAAATTGCGTGAACAGAATTACTTCGCGGAATCCACCGCACGGGCGCTGTCGGTCGATTCCATGACCGCGGGTAAATAAGCGAACAAAACAAGTTGAGAATCAGGGGTGATGCGTGGAACGAAACGCATCGAGGCATTTCTTTGCCGTGTCCAGTTCAGAGAAGCGGCTGCCTTCCTGTTCGATGAGGTAATACTCGACGCCTCCAACGCTTTCCGCGGCCTCGAAAATTGCATTCCACTTCGCAACGCCTTCACCAAACAATACGGAATAGCCTTTGCCGGCCTCGGGCGACCATTCTTTCAGATGGAGAGATTTGATGCGGCCGGGATTTGCGCGAATCCACGCCACCGGGTCGGAGCCGGCTTCGATGCATGTGCCGACGTCGAGTTGCAGCATCACGGAGGGCTTCGTATTTTTCGCGAGAATTTCGATGGGGCGGATGCCGGCGTCTGGTGTGAATTCCGTTTGATGGTTGTGATAGCCGGCCTTGAGGCCGGACGGCTCCAGTTTTTCGGCGGCGAGGTTCAGCGAGTCTGCGACCGTTTTCCAGCCGTCGAGTCCGGATTTCTCGTGCGAACTGGCAATCACGACATACTTGCAGCCCAAAATCAGATTCAAGTCGCGCGTCCGAGAAATCTTGTCGGGGGCGAGATAGGAACTGTCGTTATGAGTGGAATAGCAGCGAATCCCCAGGTCATCCAGAAGCTTCTTCATGTCTTTCGTTTGGCTCTCGGTCCATTCAAAATAGGGAGCGTAGAATTCAACGCATTGATAGCCCATCGCGGCTACGGCGCGAACGGTGCCGGTGAGATCCTGTTTCAGCGCGTTGCGGACGGAATATAGTTCGAGGCCGACAGGGATTTGCTCGGCTGCGTTGGCGCGAAAAGCGAACGGCAGCATCGCGGACATGGCCAGAAAGTGCCGGCGGGATAAGGCGTTTGAAGTCATGGCTGCATCGTACTTGAGAATGGACGGAATTTCATCAAGTGGTTAGGCAAAAGGGAGGTTGGGCGATTGGACGCAGGGGATGCGATTCGCGTTTGACGGTGAAGGTGGTTTGAGACGAAAGTGTTCGTGACAGTTTGCGATGTGCGGCGTGCAAATGAACTCTTTTGTGCAAGACGTGCGAGGGATTTGCGCGTCGAACTAGTAGCGAGTGCCAGGGGGAAAGAGTGAATCGTCGCTTTGCGATTGTGCTAGTGGTCGTGCTTTGCTTCGGGGCTGGCGTGCTTACCTACGTATTTCGATTGAGGCTGGCGACGTCGGCGGAATTCCGGCGCCAGGTCAAGCTCGGTCAGGAAGAAGCAGCCTGGATCCGCGCGCAGGTGGTTCTGCCGACGGAAAAACGCGTGCTGGCGCGGGACAACTTCACTTCTGCGCTGGAGAAATTTGGACTGAGCCATCAGGATGCGGCCAACGCATCGTCGGCGGCGCAACACGCGTTTAACCTGAGGCAGGTTCGCGCGGGGAACACGATCACTGTGGGACGGTCCGTTGAGGGCGATCTGCGCGAGATCGATTACAAAATCGACCCCGACCGCATGTTGAGGATAGTGCCGGCGGAAAGCGGGTTCACGGCGGAAGTAAAAGCGATTCCTTCGAAGACGGAAGTTACAGCGGTTACCGGGCAGCTCGATGATTCGCTCTTCAACGCGGTGGAGCAAGCGGGGGAATCCCCGGAAATTGCCATGCGCCTGGCGCAAATCTTTGGCTACGACCTGGATTTCTACACCGATCCGCGAAGGGGCGATACGTTCCGCGTGCTGCTGGAGAAAAAGAAGTACGCCAATGGCCAAACCGCCGGTTACGGCAAGATCTTTGCGGCCGAGTACAACAATGGCGGCAAGAAATACGAAGCCCTGCTTTTCCACGACGAATTCGGCCGTCCCGCTTATTACAACGCCGACGGCAAGTCTCTGCAGAAAGCGTTTCTGCGTTCGCCGCTCAAATTCTCCGCGCCGGTTACGTCTCATTTCAGCAATGCGCGTTTTCATCCGATTTTGAAGACGGTGCGCCCGCACATGGGGACGGATTATGGCGCCCCGATCGGCACGCCGGTGCAAGCGATTGGAAGCGGACGAGTTGTGTTTGCCGGGCTAAAAGGCGGCGAAGGCAATATGGTCCAGATCGCTCACACGAATGGCTACGAGACGATGTACCTGCACCTGTCGCGGATGTACGTGCGCGCGGGCGAGCATGTCGAAATTGGAAAGACCATCGGGCTTGTGGGAAGCACAGGCCTTTCCACGGGGCCGCATCTGGATTTTCGGATTTTACAAAAGGGACAGTATAAAAACTTTGAGAAGCTCGGTTTGCCGCCCTCCGATCCGGTCTCGAAGAAAAATCAGCCGGAATTTGCCGCTGTTCGGGAGAGGTGGCTACCGCTCTTGAAAAAACCTGAGTTGCTCCAGGCCGCCATCCCTGCCGTTGCGGGGCGCTGAACAACTCTGCAGGTGGTCGAGAAGAGTCGAAACCTTACATCAATAGATGACAGGAAGTTTAGAGTAGTCGGCTGTCCCTTCGGCGGTGACGCGGAGAACGAGGAGTGTTCGGTCGTCATGCGCGGTCGTGCCGGGGCCACTATGCTCGTCGGTTGCGGCAATGATTTTTTCCGAAAGCTCGTTCGCGGAAGCTTCGGGCACGGCATTTGCCAGCAGGGCATGAAGGCGACGTGAGCCGAACTCTTCGTGACGTGCATTTACGGATTCCAAGATGCCGTCGGATGCAAATAAGACGATATCGCCGGGTTGAAGTTCGATGCTGGTTTCTTCGTACTCCGCATCGGGGAAGAGACCGAGCGGGACGCCTTCGATGTGAATTTCCCGTGCTTCGCCGTTGCGCACGAGCAGAGGATAAGGCCCGCCGGCGTTAGCGAGCGTCAGGCTATGGGCCGCCGCGTCGTAAACCGCAAAAAGCATGGCAATGAAGCGGGCGTCAAGCCTAGCGCCGTGCATCCGGTGATTGAGCATCTGCAGCATACTTGCGGGATTGCACGTGCTGCTCACGACAAGCTCGCGCAGAGTCCCAATCGCGAGAGAACCATAGAGCGCCGCCGCAGTACCTTTACCGGACACGTCTCCGAGGGCCATGGCTAGTTTGCCCTTCCCATAGGGAAGGAAGTCGTAAAAATCGCCGCCAAGGGCCCGAGCGGGAACGTAGGCGGCAGCAAGATCCAGACCCGGAATGCCGCGCGCGCCATGCGGAAGCAGTTGGCGCTGGATTTCACGGGCAGTGTTGAGGTCATCCTGGAGGCGAAACTCGTTTTCGCGGGCTTCTTCATAAAGCCGCGCGTTTTCCAGGGCCACCGCAATGTAAGAGCCTAGCGTCGCCAGCATGCGCTCGTGCTCTTCGGTGAATGCGTTTTTTTCCGTGCTTTCGAGATCGAGCACCCCGATGAGCCGGTCCTGGAGAAGGAGCGGGATCACCAGTTCGGACCCCCTGCTCAAGCCTACTTCACATATAACGTGCCGAGGATCGCTCATGACGTCATTGACGCGGACCGTGCGGCGCTGCGCGGCAGCAGTGCCGGTTATGCCTTCATTGAGCGCCATACGCAGGCGCACGGGCCGCGAATCTTGATAGCGCATGGTGAAAACGCTCTCGAGATGCTGTGCGGCTTCGTTCCAGAGCAGGACGCTAAAGACATGATAGTCAACGAGGCGCTTGACGCGCTCGGCGACGCGGCTCAGCAACTCCTCGCGGTCCAGGATGGAGGTCAGTTCGCGGCTGACGTCGTAAAGCAGGGTGAGTGTTTTGGCTTGCTCAGGGAAAGCAGTAAGAAGGCTCCGGGGAACAGGGTCCACATCGCCAAGAATTGCATATGAGCTGAGTTTGGAAAGATCGTCCATTTTGAGCGAGCCGCCCTAGCTGTTCCATTAGATGTAGCATAAGCGAATTGGTTTCAGAAGCCCGAACCGTCCCGCCCAGGGGGATGCCTGCAGGTAACTCCTCATGCGGATTCACTTGACGGAGACGCTGGGCAAACCTACGCTAATTGCAGGGGGCAGAGGTGGGAGCCAGAATGAACGCTTTACAGGGACAAGAAGCTTCTTCGCGGCCGTGCGCGTACTGCGGGAAGCCGGTGCCCATGCGACTGAACCGGTGTCCTTTTTGCCGGGAAGAGGTGCGCGAGGTGCGCCTGTCCGTGCGAGCCGGCAAGGACGGCCGCCGGGAAATGCGGCGCGGGCTGATTTACATGCTGCTGGGCGCGGTCATTTACTATTTTTCGGGCGGCTATAGCGCCATGAGCGTGCCTATTCCATTCAGTCCACTCGTCACCACTTATTTGTCTCCCGCGGTCTTCCTGGGGGGCTTGGGCCTATTTGTATACGGTGTGTTTCTGCGGATTAGATCGTAAAAGTAGCCAATCCCTAGGCTGCTTCGCCGGCCCAGCTATGCAGCCCGTTACCCGACTCCTTACTCAAGCTGAGGTGCTACCGAAGCTTGAGCCGAACCGCCCCAGGTGACACTGTCCATAAGGACAACGTGACCGATTGGGGGAGTACTTGCCTTCCAGTCCCTCGCCACCTTGCGAACCGCGTGGCCTACTGAGAGTTGGGACCCGTCCGGGTCTCACGAGTTGGGCCTGAGAGTGAATCGGAGGGGCAAATGAAAAAGCTAGTTCTGGTGGTGGCACTGGCGATGTTGAGCGTGTCGTTTGGCGCGAGCAGAGGCTCGGCGCAGGGACCGCAGGGGGCAGGTGCGGGATCGGCGTCGGCGAGCAGTTCGGGCGGCGGGCATTCGCTGAATCCCATCAAGTGGGTGAAGAAGGACCCGAAGTCGGCCAGCGATCAGCTGGACTCCAAGGATGAGCAGGACAAGAACCTGACAGCCAACCTGCAAGCGCAGGGCGTGTTGCCAGCTAAGACGGACGCCAAGAGCGCGTGCGAGAACTTTAAGGCGCTGGATGAGTGCGTGGCCGCGTTGCATGCCAGCAAAAACGAAGGATTGGATTTCAACTGTCTGAAATCGAACCTGACGGGCGTACAAACGAGCGCGGATATGTCGGCGTGCAAAGGCCCGGCGGGTGATAAGTCCATCAGCCTCAGCAAAGCGATCCACGCCATGAAGCCGGATGCCGATGCGAAGGGTGCGGCGAAAACCGCGGAAAAGCAAGCCAAGGACGACTTGAAAGACTCAAGAGGGTAGCGAGCACTAATCAAAACTGCAACGAAGTACGTTTCAGAGCATGAGAGTGCGAAGGGGACGGGTGAGCCGGATGTTGCGGCGCCCGCCCCTTTCCATTGATAGGCACAAACATCCGGGGGCTGCGAATCTCAGGCTGACGCGACCTTCGCGTTATCTGCGCGAACCAGGGGCATATCCACCAGGTGCTCGGCCAAAAACCACACCTGAAGTTCGTTCGTCCGAATGATACTTGAGACAATTAGATCGTTCGTTCCATCATCTCCTGCGTCGGTGGCTTGTTTGGCCATGGTGCGGGCTTCCTTCAAGATGACTTCGTGGGCTTCGAGAAGGCGAGATATCTGCACTGGGGCTTCCTCTCGGCCACGGGGCGGCCGTGGGATTAGGGTTGTTTCGGCGACATCCGCCGCCATAGCCAGACTGATGCCACCCAGAACCTGTATCCGTTCAGCGATTTCATCTACGAGTTCGTCCTGTTCCCCATGGTGCTTGTCAAAGAGCAGATGCAACTGGTAGAACGTGGCGCCTGAGACTTGCCAGTGATGTTTCTTGTACATGTCGCGAAGCGTTATGGTATCGGCCAGGAGCTGATTGAGGTTTTCCGTGCTTGCCGCGCATACCCGCTCATCGAGCGCGATCGGGAGTTTGGCGATCTTGCCGTACGGCTGGATTTCGGGGGTATGTTGATGCTGAATCGGCCTGGCTTTTTTCGTGCCTGCTTCCAGCTGATTGTAGGAAGCGTCGTGCTTGTTGTTTTTGGGGCTCATGGATATCTCTCCTAACGAACGAATGTGCGGGAATGCCGAGAGCCAATCATCCGCGTATTGGGGAATGAG
>Ga0210388_10003075_pt1 | contig 13055 bp, 10 predicted proteins | sample IncBWC19OmetaG_FD_155485 | JGI IMG/M metagenome (GOLD analysis project Ga0210388, IMG submission 155485) | Forest soil microbial communities from Barre Woods Harvard Forest LTER site, Petersham, Massachusetts, United States - Inc-BW-C-19-O ... | reverse complement strand
GAGAAGCGGCTCAAGGAGAAAAACCTGCGCTTCATCGGCAGCGGCGTCTCGGGCGGCGAAGAAGGTGCGCGCTTCGGCCCGTCGCTCATGCCGGGTGGCGCGATGGACGCGTGGAAAGAACTGGAGCCGATTTGGAAAGCGGTCGCGGCGAAAGTGGACCCGAAGACCGGCAAACCGATTCCTGGTGCGGCGCCGGGCAAGCCGGTGCAAGGCGGTTTTTCCTGCACCACGTATATCGGCGCGGACGGCGCGGGCCACTACGTGAAGATGGTGCACAACGGCATCGAATACGGCGACATGCAGATGATTTGCGAAGCGTATGACTTGCTCCAGCGCCTGCTCGGCCTGGCCCCCGCCGCCATTGGCGACGCATTCTCGCAGTGGAACAGCGGCCTGCTCGATTCCTTCCTCATGGAAATTTCTGCCGATGTATTGCGGCAGAAGGACCCGGTCACCGGCAAGCCGTTTGTGGATGTCGTCCTCGACACCGCCGGGCAAAAAGGCACCGGCAAGTGGACCTCGACGAGCGCGCTCGACATGGGCGTGCCCGCGCCGACGGTGGCCGAAGCGGTGTTTGCCCGTTGTGTCAGCGCGATCAAGGACGAGCGGGTCGCCGCGTCGAAAATTTTGAAAGGCCCGGCGAAAAAATTCTCCGGCAACGCGGCGGAATTCATCCAGGCGGTGCACGACGCGCTCTATTGCTCGAAAATTTGCTCGTATGCGCAGGGCTTCCAACTCATGCGCGAGGCGCAGAAGGAATACAAGTGGACGCTCAACTTTGGCGAAATCGCGCAAATCTGGCGCGGCGGCTGCATCATCCGCGCGGCGTTCCTGCAAAAAATCACCGAGGCCTACGCGCGCGACGCGCAACTGGCGAATTTGCTGCTCGACCCGTATTTCCGCGGGCAAATCGAAAGCGCGCAGGAAAACTGGCGCCGCGTCGTCTCGCTCGGCGCGGAATACGGCGTGCCCATGCCGTGCTTCAGCAGCGCGCTGGCGTATTACGATGGCTACCGCGCGGAACGCCTGCCGCAGAATTTGCTCCAGGGCCAGCGCGACTTTTTCGGCGCGCACACCTACGAGCGCGTGGACCAGCCCCGCGGAAAATTCTTCCACGTCGACTGGCCCGACCCGAAGCGCCCGCAGTTGCCGAGGTAAAGATAGAGAATGGTTTTCGCTGGATTCAGCTTGGTACCCAGCACAACTTTTATCCTGCAACCCCAAATCAGGCAATCTACCGCCATGCGCCTTACTATATACTTGGGATTAATGCTTATATGGGCGATGATTTGCCTGTGCGCGACGACCTATCGCGCTCGCTGGATTTGCGCGATATTGCTAATAATTGTCGGCTTGATCGTTAATTTTGTGTTTTTTGGTTTTCAGGTATTCTCTGGAATCGCAGCTTCGGCTGGAGACGGTAATGGCAGCAACGTTCCCGACAATCCGCTACTCATAATTTCGACACTTGGCGCGTTTTTTTTGATTTTTGCAATTGCGCCATTCTTAAAACAAAACCCGCAACTTCTTGTCTTATTGATTACCGCCTACGCCCTGCTTTGGATTGGGTTATGGATAGGGTTCAAAGACTTTCCCAATCCGACAGGCTCCAGCCAAATATGGAATGTCGGCGGGCATTTGCAAGTTGTGCATACGCCAGTAAAAGGATTGGCTGCGTTCCGCGTTAATACCAGAATTGCAGGCATCGTCACACTGTTCTCGACACCAATTTGGGCTGCCTTGACATGGCGAAATCACGGAAAAAGTGGGGAAAAGGAGCCGATTTAGCATTTTCAGTGTTTGGTAGTGGTATAGTTTGAATTGCAATGGGCGGAATCGGAGTCCCGCTCAATTTCAAACCGATACAGCGCGCCACTCTCGCCTCGCTTGCTTTTTTTACTAAAAGAGACTATTACTGAGCCCAAGATGTTTCCTCTCACCGCCTACATCGAGGCCGCGCTGGAGCTTGCTCACTACGACAAGCTCGATGACGGGACTTTTGCCAGGGAAATCCCGCCGCTGGCAGGCGTGGCGGCATTTGGCAAAACCCGCAAGCTCTGCGAAAGTGAGCTGCGCTCCACTTTGGAAGATTGGTTGCTCGTCGGATTGCGGCTTGGGCACCCCTTGCCCAAGCATCAATAACCGTAACGCTTTGCCCCCATGGAATATCGCCAACTCGGAAAATCCGGATTCAAAGTGCCGATGCTCTGTTTGGGCACGGCCACGTTCGGCGGGGGCGAAGTGTTCGACACGTGGGGGAAGACGGATGTTAAAGAAGCCTCGCGCTTTGTGGATATCTGCCTTGAGGCGGGCGTGAACATGTTCGATTCGGCGGATATTTATTCCGCTGGCGCGGCGGAAGAAGTGCTCGGCGGCGCGATCAAGAAGCGGCGGGATAAGGTGATTATTTCGACCAAGGCCACGTTTCGTTTTGGCCCGGGGCCTAATGACGTCGGCTCCTCGCGCGCGCATCTCATTAAATCCTGCGAGGGCGCGCTGCGCCGCTTGGGCACGGATTATATCGATTTGTTCCAACTTCACGGTTTCGACGCGTTCACGCCCGTCGAAGAAGTGCTCGGCACGCTGGATGATTTGGTGCGCGCGGGAAAAATCCGCTACATCGGCTGCTCAAATTTCTCCGGCTGGCATTTAATGAAGGCGCTCGCGGCTTCGGAAAAGCACGGCCGGGCGCGCTATGTGGCGCATCAGGCGTATTATTCGCTCATCGGGCGCGAATACGAATGGGAGTTGATGCCGTTGGGCCTCGACCAAGGCGTGGGTGCGGTGGTCTGGAGTCCGCTCGGGTTTGGGCGATTGGGCGGCAAAGTGCGTCGCGGGCAAAAATTGCCGAAGGTGAGCCGCCTGCACGACGCCACCACCGTGCGCATCGCTCCGCCCGCGCCGGATGAATTTGTTTATGGTGTCGTGGACGCACTCGACGCCGTGGCGAAGGAAACGGGCAAGAGCGTGGCGCAAGTGGCGATTAACTGGGTGCTGCACCGGCCCAGCGTCGCGACGGTCATCATCGGCGCGCGCACGGAAGCGCAATTACGCGACAATCTCGAAGTGGCCAACTGGAAGTTGACGCCCGCGCAAATCGCGACGCTCGAAGCCGCCAGCGCCAAACCACGGATTTACCCCTATTGGCACCAGGCGCAATTCGCCGAGCGCAATCCGTTCCCAACGAATTAAGCGACGAGCGGTAATCACCCATTTTGGCGGGGAGATTTTCTTGGAATCGGCGGGCGGAATGCGAATAATGTTTTTTTGGCTTAAATTCCCATGACTGCGTCGCGCCATTTTCAATTCCGCATATGGCATGGGGCGCTATTAAGCGTGGCGGCGGTGGTGGCACTGGTGTTTTTGCTGCCGGGGGGTATGTTTTTGTCCGCGGCGGACACGGATTTGGTCAATCTGTTTGCGGCGTGGCGGGCGTTTGCGGCGGAAGGCATCCGCGCGGGTCACTTGCCCTTGTGGAATCCCTATGCTTATTCCGGTCAGCCATTTTTGGGTGATTTGCAGTCGGCGGAATTGTATCCGCTGAACGCCATCTTTTTAATTATGCCGCTGGCGCGGGCGGTCAATCTGTCGTTTCTGCTGCACTTGTTGATCTTGGGCTGGGGCGCGGGGTATTGGGCGGTGTGGCGCGGGTGCAGGCCATGGGCGGGCGCGTTGGCCGGTTTCGCGCTGATGTTGAGCGGCCCGGTGTTCCCACATTTATATGGCGGACATTTGACGAATGTTTGCGCCATGGCTTGGGCGCCGTGGATTTTTTGCGCGCTCGAAGCGGCGTGGCGCGGGCCGGTGCTAAAGCCGCTCTTGCTCGGCATGGCGGCGGTGGCCCTGCAAATTTTGGCGGGCAACCCGCAATACGTATTCTACACCGCGGTGGCGGCGGGATTGTTCGCGGTGCTGGAAACGGTGGCAGCACCGGCGGCGCGCTGGCGGGCGCTTCCGTTGTTGGCGGCGGTTTATCTGGGCGGGGCGGCATTGGCGGCGGCGCAATTGCTGCCCGGGCTGGCGGCGGTGGGGGAGAGCGTGCGGCAGGGCACCCTGCCGTATGATTTTGTGCGGCAGGTTTCTTTCCCGCCGGAAAATCTGCTGACGATGATTGCGCCGGGATTTTTCGGAAATTTACATGCGGTGAATTATTGGGGCCGGGCGTATCTATGGGAAGTATCGCTCTTCGCCGGGGTCTCCGGCGTGGTGCTCGCGGGGTTGGCCCTGGGCGACAAGCAGCACGGAGCGCGGACGCGGCGGGACGCGCTGCTGGCGGTGCTGTTGCTGGTGTTGGCGCTGGGAGATTACACGCCGCTCTTGCATATATTATATTTGCATGCACCGGGCTTCGGGGAATTTCGCAGCCTGTCGAAATTCACTTTTTCCGCGATGCTCTTCGGAACCCAAGCCATCGCCGCGGGGGCGGACGCCGTATGGCGCGGGCGCATGAGCGGTCGCTTTTATGGCCCAGCCGTTTCCGGGCTGGGGCTGCTGGCGGTGGGCGTGGGTATATACCTATGGTCGGTGCCCGGGTCGCTGGCCTTTCTGTTCGCGAAAATATCCACGAGCATTGACACTTTCACGGCCACCGCCCGATGGTCGGATGCAGGGTTTTTACAACATGCCACCAAGCAGGCCGGGGCATCGCTCACCTTGGCGGGGGTGTTGTTGGTGATGGCGGGGGCGAGCCTGCTCGCCGCGCGCCGCTGGCCCAAGTGGCGGTGGGTGCCCGTGCTGATGTTGCCGCTGGAAATGGTGGGCTTTGCCAACGTCAGCATGGGAACGGGGCACACCAGCGATTTGGAGCCGCGCGATGTCAGCGCGTTTGTGGCGGCGCATCCGGGTGATTACCGCGTGCTCAACACCACCCGCGCCAACAACGGCTATTTTTTGGGCGTGCCGGACATTTCCGGCAACGACCCGACGGTGCTGAAACGTTACGCGGAGTTCATTGCCTACACGCAGGGGATGAATCCGAACCAGGCGCTCCAGTATGCGTATTTTCGCAAGATGCCGCCCATCATGGCGCTGTTGCGCCTCGGGTATGTTTTTTATTCGGATGACAAAGGCGATGAATGCGCTCCGTTCAACAATTCGTTGCCGCATGTGTTGCTGGCGTCGGATTACGCGGTGTTGCCCGGGCGCGACGCCATCTTTGCGGCGATGTCCCGGCCCGATTTCGATCCCGGGAAAACCGTGTTGCTGGAATCCGCGCCCACACCCGCACCGGTGATGGGAACCAAGGGGAGCGCCCGGCTCGTGAGCCAGACATCGGATTCATTGACCATTGAGGCCGATACCCTTGCGCCCTCCCTGCTGCTGATCACGGATTTGTATAGCAAGGATTGGCGGGCGCGACCGCTCCCCGGCAGTGTGCAAGCCAGCTACGAGATTTTGCCGGCGGATTACATCCTCCGCGCGATTCCGCTCGCTGCGGGCCACCACGAACTCGTAGTCGAATACGCGCCGCCGTCATTTCATCTCGGGCTATGGCTATCGGGCCTCGCCAGCGCAATGTGGATCGCGCTGGCCGTGCGCGCGTGGCGCAAACGGTAGATTCCCGGGTTTATTGCCCGCCGAGCAGATTCTGCGGGAGGACGGCCTGGGGATTCTGGTTAACATTCAGCGTTGGGATGATCCACGTGTCGGCCGGCTTGTAGAGATTGATGGAGAACCAAATCGGACCCTTCTCATACTTCAACACGGCGTAGGCGACTCCGGTGGACTTCGTCAGCGGGACAAACTTGAAAATTTCGTAGCCGAGATATTTGCCGTAGGCTTTTTCAAAATCCAAAAACGCGGTCAGGAGTTTGGCCTTGGTCGGCATGTCGTCGTTCAGGGGCGAGCCTTTGAACCAGATGTCCACGGCGTCCTGGCTGGAAGTTTTGTAAGCGTCAAAACCTTTGGTAACGATATCCGGCACGGCGGGCGCGGAAGCGGCCGGGGTGGCGGATTGGGCGAAGCTTGGCGCGGCGAGGGCCACGAAGAGGGTAAGGGTAGCAAGGAGTTTTTTCATGGAAGCGCTCATTCAAGCAAAGTACGGCCTAAGTAGCGAGCCGAAAACCGGATAGAATTGTCAGAGAAATGTAATGAGTGCCCGCGCCTTTGGGTCTTGGCGGCGAGGCGCGCAGGCGTTTAGAGTGCCGGGAAGGTATGTTTTCGAAATTCAAATCCAAACTAAAACGGGCGCAGCAAGACTGCGCCCCTACAGAAGACGGCGGCTGGGTTTTTTATCGTTGGCGAGTCAGTTGTAGGGGCGCAGTCTTGCTGCGCCCGTCTGAATGGGAAGGTGGGTCTTCGACATGAGCGAAACGAAACCCAGCAAAAAAGGCGCGGCGGCACTTCTCGGCCCGCTCAATGCGCCACCGGCGGATGGCGCGGTCTCGGCGTCGGAGTCCGTGTTGCGCCCGCCGACGTTTGGGGATTTCACCGGACAAGCGAAAACGGTGGAGCGGCTGCGTGTGATGGTCGGCGCGGCGCGCGCGCGGGGTGAAGCGCTCAACCACGTGCTGCTTTCCGGCCCGCCGGGATTGGGTAAGACGACGCTGGCGTTCATCCTCGGCCACGAAATGGGGCGCAAAGTCCGCGTGACTTCCGGCCCGGTGATCGAGAAGGCGGGTGACTTGGCGGGGCTGCTCACGAATCTCGCCGAGGGCGATATTTTGTTCATTGATGAAATCCACCGATTGGCGAAAACCGTCGAAGAATATCTGTATTCGGCGATGGAGGATTTCCGCATCGATATCCTGATCGACCAGGGGCCGAATGCGCGCAGTGTGCGGCTGACGATTCCGAAGTTCACACTCGTCGGCGCGACGACGCGGACCGGCCTGCTCACTGCGCCGCTGCGCAGCCGGTTCACGCTGCAATCGCGGCTGGATTATTATTCGCGCGAGGATTTGGTGAAGATTGTGCGCCGCAGCGGCAAGTTGCTGAAGGTGGACCTGGCGGAGGACGGCGCGCAAGTCCTCGCCACCCGCGCGCGCGGCACCCCGCGCATCGTGAACAATCTGTTGCATTTCGTGCGCGACTACGCGCAGCAACGCGCCACAGGGAAGGTAACCGGGCCGGTGGCCGAGGCCGCGCTGGAACTTTTGGAAATCGACAAGGCCGGCCTCGATGAAATGGACAAGCGCATCTTGCGCGTGATGGCGCACAACCACCGCGGCGGGCCGGTGGGCGTGAACACGATTGCCGTCGCCGTCGGCGAGGAAGAGCACACGCTGGAGGAAGTGCACGAGCCGTTTTTAATCCAGGAAGGCTACCTCGCGCGCACGCCGCAGGGCCGGGTGCTCACCGCCAAAGGCTGGCAGGCCGCCGGGCTGCCGCCGCCAACCGGGGTCGTCAGCGCACAGAGCGAATTGTTGTAAGCGATCCTTCGACGTAGGGGCGAAGTCTTGCTGCGCCCTCTTCCCTCTTGGCGCTTGCCAAACGGGCAACTTACGCCAGCGTGATCTCTTTAAACCGCCAACTCCCCACCCACCATGAAATATCTCAGCCTGATTCTGCTTTTTCTTCTTCCCTGCGCCGCCATGGCGGATGACGCCAGCCACCGCCAGGCCGCTATGAAGCTGCTGGAAGCCACCGGCGGCAAAGACGTCATGCGCAACGCGTTTATCGCCGTCATCGACAACATGCCTGCAAGCAAGTCCATGCCCGCAGCGGAGAACGCGGATATGAAACAGGCGGTGCAACAGTGGTTTGACGAGGACTTCAAATGGGAGGATCTGAGCTCCCAAATCGCGGACATTTATGCGAAGGCGTTCACCGAGGACGAACTCAATCAATTGATCGCATTTTACCAGACGCCGTTGGGGAAGAAAACCATCTCCCTGCTTCCCGAAGTGATGAAGCAAGGCTCGGCCCTGGGCGCGCAATACGCCCTCAGCAAGCAGGATTTGCTGACGGCGCGCTTGCAAAAAGTGGAGCTCAAATATGCGAGCGGCGCCAAAGTTCCCGAAGCATCCCCGGCGCCGACCCCGGCATCGATGACGGCCCCCGCCAAATAAGCGACCCGGCCAATCTTTCAACGCCACAAATTCCACATCGTTGGCAGTACTGTATCAGGTCGGCTGTAGAGGCCGAGGCTGGGGTAGGGCGGTGGCGAAGCCCACATTTTGCCATCTTTGTTTCCGCGTCTTGCGTGTTGGTCTCGCGTAGCGAGACTCTGATAATAGCCGTGTGGCTATGACCCCATTTTGCCACCTATATTTCTGCATCCCGCGTTTATCCATGGCTTCGGTTGGTGTAGGGGCGCAGACTTGCTGCGCCCGGCCTCGCGTAGCGAGGCTCCGAAAATAGCCGTGGGCTTTAGCCCACGGTAGGTAGGATGCGGTTTCACCGCGTCACGTAGTGACGCTTGAAATCAGGAAACCAAGCCAATCTCAAGCGTCGCTACGCGACGCATTAATCCCCGTCCGGTTTCCGTGGGCTAAAGCCCACGGCTATTTTCGTATTGTCGCTACGCGACAAAACAACGAGCCGCGCTACCCCGGAAGCACAATTCTCAATCGGATATGTTACTTCGCAGGCTTGGCCCTGGTGGCTAATCGCGGCTTCTACACCGTAATCACTTGCAGCCCGAGAATCGCCGGGTGGTGGCGGATTTCCTTGAGGGCGTCTTCCGAGGGGCGCGAATCCAATTGATAGACGGCGAGGGCCTCGTTTTTCGAGCTGCGGCTGAGCGACATGTTGGCGATGTTCACCTGGTGTTTGCCGAGCACCGTGCCGAGCATGCCGACGATGCCGGGCACGTCGCGATTGCGCAGGACGAGGAGATATCCCGCGGGCGTCACCTCAACGCTGTGGCCGAGGAGGCCGACGAGGCGCGGGTTCTGCGCCGTGCCGATGAGCGTGCCAGAGACGACCGTGGCGTGGCCCGCGGCGTCAATCGCTTCGAGTTGCACGAGCTCCGTGTAATCCGCGGGCGTGGTGGACTTGATGGTCTCGACGGCGATGCCGAGCTGCTGGATGCGCAGCGGGGCGTTGACGTCCGTCACGTCCGCGCCGCTGATGCGGCGGAGGTAGCCGCGCTGAATCGCGCGGGTGAGCGGGTTGGCGTCGAGGTCGTTGATCTTGCCAAAATAGGTGATGCGGAGCTTTTCGATTTTGTCCGGTGCGGCTTGCTGGAGCACGGCGCCGAGTTTTTCCCCGAGGGCGAGATACGGGCGCAGCACGGCGAGCGTGTGGGCATCCACCGAGGGCATGTTGACGGCGTTGCGGACGACTCCGCCGTTCAAAACTTCCGTGAGCGCCTCGGCGACTTCGATGCCCACGCTTTCCTGCGCCTCCTTGGTCGAGGCGCCGAGGTGCGGCGTCAGCACGACATTGGGGAACTTGCGCAAGGGGTGGTCGGCGGGGAGGGGCTCGTCCTCAAACACGTCGAGCCCCGCGGTGGCCACGTGGCCGGATTCGAGCGCGGCGACGAGCGCGCTTTCCTTGATGATGCCGCCACGCGCGCAGTTGAAGATGCGCACGCCCTTTTTCATTTTCGCAAACGCGGCCTCGTCCACCATGTATTTGGTGTCTTCCGTCAACGGCATGTGGACGGTGATGTAATGGGAGCGCGTGAAAATATCCTCCAGCACGACCATCTCGACATTGAGCGCCTTGGCGCGCGCGGCGGTGAGGTACGGGTCATACGCGAGCACCTTCATGCCGAAGGCGAGGGCGCGCTTGGCGACTTCCGCGCCGATGCGGCCGAGGCCGCACACGCCGAGGGTCTTGCCCATCAATTCGCTGCCGGCAAAGCTCTTTTTGTCCCACTGGCCCGCCTTCATCGAGGCGCCGGCCTGGACGATGGGGCGCGCGCCGCAGAGCATGTGGGTAAAGGTCAGCTCCGCCGTGGCGATGGTGTTGCCGGAAGGCGTGTTCATGACGATGATGCCGCGCTCGGTGGCGGCCTCGACGTCAATATTATCCACCCCCACGCCCGCGCGGCCGACGGCCTTGAGCTTGGTCGCGGCGGCGATGACCTCGCGGGTGATCTGCGTTTCGCTGCGCACGGCGATGGCGTCCACATCGCGCACCAGGGCGAGGATCTGCTCGGGCTTGGAGCCATAGGCTTCGATGACTTCGAAGCCCGGCTGCTGTTTGAAGAAGGCGACGCCCGAGGGCGAAATTTTGTCGGCGACAAGGATTTTCATCTTGGGAAAGGGCGATTAAATAGGAAGGCCGCCGGAAGGCAAGCCTGCGGGAGGGGAGGGGGGATTGTATCAGTTTTGAATCTCGCTACGATTGAATAACTTGTTTGCACGACTAAGCGATTTTACTTTGTGATCGTGGCGTTGGGCTCAATCCAGTCTGCCTACGCCACATTTCTTGAACACTAGAAGCGCAAAAGAGACGCGCCTATCTCCCTCCCACGCAGGCTGAGATCCTCCAGAAAGTCATTATTGAGAGACAAGAACCGGCGAAAGGTTAGGAAGTAGGCCGTCTAGGAAATAAATAATTGGCTACAATAACAAAGATTCCAATAACCGACGCAGTTGTTCCGCCCAAAAGGGCAATTAAGACATCGTTGTCTAGTGTGAATCCAGTGTGAAGTGTAAAAACTTCGGTTTTCTCTCCGTTATTCCAAGAAAATGAATGTGTGATGTCTTTTCCAAAACCAGCTAATAAAAGTATAAGGAGCACGGAAATTAGCCAAATCGCGATTAGGCAAAAAATTTTATCGGCATATTTTTTTCTTTCTTCTCGATCCTGCTTTTTTCCAGCCAAATCCTCTTTACGATGTAATTGCTCAATATCCTGGAGATACGACTTTTCATCGACATCCTCGCCTATTTTGCTAGGTGGTGATGTTTCTGCAATAGCATCAAGATTAAGCGTTAAGCCACTTGAGTCGCTGGGGGTGTTGGGGTTATTTTCTTGCAAAAATATTCCTTGATAAGGTTGTCAGGAATTTGGGCAAATTTTCTGTCTTTTCCTCCTTGATTGTTCCAAACCACATACCAAGGCGAATTGATCTCATGCGTTAAAGCAGATAATTGCGCGCCATTAAATTTCCCATATACGTCCCAGATTTTTTTTAGAAACGTTCTGACTTTTAATGATTCGTTGTCTTGAAGGATTGGGACGGTATAATCCCATGTATCCATATCAACCTCGCCCAGTGGAGCGGGAATTGGGCCGGCGCCAAATTCTTTAAAATTGTGATAAAGAGAACGAACAACAGGACCGAATTTCCAAGCCTCAATTGTTTCTTGAATTAAAGGCTCGCTCCCAAGTGCCAAATGCCAGCCATGGGCAAAGTATACCAACTTCATCAACTGTAAAGGTGTCACTTGGTGTCCGCCGTTTTGCGTGGCGATGTCCACCAATGTATTCGCAACATGTAAGGCTTTATAGGGCACAGTTGTACACTAGACGATTTTAAAGGGGGAAACAAGCAAAATTTAACTTAAATGAATAATTGAGTTTTGCTGAATTTCAATGCTTCAATATCGGTGAAAGAAATCAATCCCTCCACGCATCGGGGTGGAGTTTGCCGCGTTCGGGTTCGGGGGTTTCGGCGAAATAGACGGCGAGGCGGAAAAAGGGCAGGTGGCTGGGCGGGGTGGCGGGTTTTAGGCGGCGGACATCCGCGAAGAGGACTTCCGGCGCGCGGCCGCGCAGTTCAAAGATATCGCGCAGGCCCAAATCGAGAAAATCGCGCGCGACTTCGACCGGCAGGCGCGGTATGCGCATGAACGGCGAGCCGAGCGCGGTGTGGTCGACTTCTTTTTTCTTTGGAGGGAGTGCCATGGGCGAATTGAAAGCGGAACGGGAGATTGTGTGGGAATCGGGCGCAGTCTTGCTGCGCCCGATTCTTCATCAAGCACGGAAGCCGATGATTTTGCGCAAGCCATTCTTTTTGCGGCAAACCACCATCACGCATTTTTGCCGAAAATTCAAAAACATTCGGACGCCACATTCTCCAATACGGCCACGATTCGTCCAGCGGACTCAATCCCTTGCGATAGGGATTGAGGAAAATGTATAATCCGTAGTCCTCAAGGCGCTCACCCGTGCGCACCTGCCGCTCGAAAAAATCCCTCTGCCATGCAATTCTTGTCGACGTCAACGCCTTGCGTGTGGAGGCCTTCAACCGCGCAATCACGCGCCCAATGGAAAGTCGTTGGCCAAGTTGGAAGAGCCAATGAACATGGTCGGGCATTACCGTTGCGCAGAAATTCCTAACGTCACCAGCTTGTTCGAGTTGCTCCATCGCCAGAAATAATGGCTTTATGGCTAATTGGGTCAGGTCTGGTTTCCGCTCCGCAGTGCAAATCGTGATAAAATAATCCGCCTCTGGCGCCGATAGCCTGCCGCGATGCAGATTCCCCGTCCGTCATTTAGGCACTGCTTCGTTCATGGTCTGATTGTGAGCATAAGCAACGGGCGCAGCAAGACTGCGCCCCTACAAATACACGTTGCGGCATCACCAACCACCAGCCACGGCACCCGGCCTTGGTGTAGGGGCGCAGTCTTGCTGCGCCCGTCAGAAATCAAAACTCAAATCCGAAACAAAAATCGAAAACTAAAATTCCCCCCTCAATTTGCTTTCGGCGGGTTAAGCACATCCCATTGTTTTTGCCAGCGGTCGTGCAGGTCGTTGTTGCTGGCGTCTTGCGCGAGCGTGAGGGCCTCGGGCAGCACGGCCTGCAAAAATTCATTGGTCATATTGGGCGCGGCGAGGGCTTTGGCATACAGGTCGAGCGCCAGCTCACGGTCGCCGCGTTCCACCGCCCACCGGGCCATTTCGGCCAAAATGCCTTCCTCGCCTCGGTTCACCGGCCCGGGAGTGGCCGCCCAGGTCAGATAATTTTTCGCATAGGTGTCGCGATCCTGGGTGTGTTCGATTTGGGCGAGGGCGAAGGCCAGCGCCAAGTCCGGCGCGCGGCCAAATTGCAGGCGGCCCACGGCGAGGGCGTCGTCGAGTTTGTTTTGTTGCTGGAGCAAATTCATTTGGCGCAAAACCGCATAGGGCGCGCCGGGGCCGGAGGAGTCGTTAGCTTGGGCGAGCTGTTGGTCGAGGCTCTGGACGAACGGGCGGTACAGCGGGTCGCCGACGA
>Ga0210388_10003073_pt1 | contig 13059 bp, 10 predicted proteins | sample IncBWC19OmetaG_FD_155485 | JGI IMG/M metagenome (GOLD analysis project Ga0210388, IMG submission 155485) | Forest soil microbial communities from Barre Woods Harvard Forest LTER site, Petersham, Massachusetts, United States - Inc-BW-C-19-O ... | reverse complement strand
TGGTGTCGATGACGGGCGTGGAGGTGATGCCGACGTTCGGGCCGTTGTTGTTGCATCCGAGCGGCCAGGTTACCGGTTTGCCCAGATTCTGGCTCAGCAGGATGGTACCGGCGTTGGCATCGATCGCGTAGACCGTGTCGTTTTCGGTGACAACGTAGACCACGGTGTAGATGCCCTGATGACTTCCTGCCGTGATGTTCACGCCCGGAACCAAGAGCGGTTGAGCATCGACCTGATCATCGAGCTTGACCGCGGTCTGCAACGCGAAGCTGGAGCTGGATACGTTTGCCGGCGTCAGCAGTGTTTCGCTCGAATTCCAGCCCGTGCGATTCGTGTCGTAGTGATAGGTGGTCACGGCGGTTTGTGCAGCAACCGTGGACGCGCTGGCAAGAAGAAGAATAAGGATGCCGGCAATTCCGGCTAAACCAATTCCGGCAAACCTAATTCCGGTCAAACTACGCCCGCGAGCACTGAGACGAAGCGGTGTCATGAAACCCCCTGGGGAACGGCATCCGATTCTAGGGCGATGGTGACGCGGCGGTCAACGGGAAGGAACTCCCGGAGATGGAAGGCTCCATGCGGGCGGCTGACGGCTGGCTGCTAGTACTCGGCTAACTCCTTCATCGCGCGGAACAGGTCATTGGCCTGGGGCAGGATGGCGTCTTCAAGAATGGGCTGGTAGGCCACAAAAGTGTCGGCGGCAGCGACGCGGCGGACCGGCGCATCGAGTCGATCAAAGAGTTGATCGGCGAGGCGCGCGGCGATTTCCGCGCCGTAACCCCAACTCAACGTGTCTTCATAGGCTACGAGGGCGCGGTTGGTTTTCGCGACCGAGGCGGCGATGGTCTCCCAGTCAAAGGGATTCAGGCAGCGCAAATCGATCAACTCGACTTTCACGCCATGTTCGCGCTCCAGCTTTTGCGCCGCCTGCAGCGCACGCGGCACCACCGCACCGTAAGTGATTACGGTAAGGTCGGTGCCGGGGTGCACGACTTTCGCTTTACCGAATGGAATCATGTAATCCGGTCCGGGATAGGGCGCGCGGCCGTAGGTTTCGCGATAGAGACGCTTGTGTTCAAGAAACAAAACGGGATCGTCACAGCGAATCGCGGTGCGCAGCAGTCCTGCCGCATCCAGGGCATTCGAGGGAAACACCACGCGTAATCCTGGAATGTGCGTGAACACACTCTCGCCGCACTGGGAGTGATAGATGGCGCCGCCGGTGAGGTATCCGCCGATCGCGACGCGAATGACCAACGGGCAAGAGAAGACATTGTTCGAGCGCCAGCGGATCACCGAAAGCTCGTCGCGAATCTGCATCATCGCGGGCCAGATGTAGTCGAAGAACTGAATTTCTACTACTGGCTTGAGGCCGCGGGTGGCCATGCCGGTAGCGCGGCCGACGATGGCGGCTTCGGCGAGCGGCGAATTGAAGACGCGGTCGGCGCCGAACTCATTCTGCAGGCCGAAGGTGAGTTTGAAGACTCCTCCCTTGCCTTTGACGAGCTTGCGTTTCAAGTATTCCTCGCGGCTGCAATCGGCGACGTCTTCGCCGAAGATGACGATGCGTTCGTCACGCTTCATTTCGTCGCGCAGGGTTCCGGTGATCAGATCGGCCATGGTTTTCGCCACGGGCTTTTTGCCGTCGGCGGAATCGGGGCCGATCACCGGCTGCGTATCGAAGGTCGCAGACGCGGGATCGAGGTCCGGCGAATAGACATATTGCAGAACGCTTTCGGGCGCGGGCGGCAAAGCGGCGAGGGCGAGGTCGACCGCAACTTGCAGCTCTTCCTCTACTTTCTTTTCCAGTTCGTTAATGCCTTTTTCGTCGAGAATTCCCTCGCGCAGCAGGAACATCTGGGTGCGCGAAACCGGGTCGCGGGCGGCGTCGCGCTCGCGCTCGGCATCCGGGCGGTAGAGGCGTTCATCATCCGAGAGCGAATGAGAGTACGGACGAATCACGTGGGCATGCACAAAGGCGGGGCCGTGGCCCTGGCGGCAATACTTCACGGCGCGCTGAAACGCAGCCGAGCTTGCGACCGGATCGGTGCCGTCGATTTCTTCGAAATGGAAGTTCGGAAAGCCTGAAACCAGGCGCGAGATGCTGCCTCCGGCGGTCTGTATTTCGACCGGCACGGAGATCGCGTAGCCGTTATCCTGCACGCAGAAAATTACGGGCAGCTTGTTGAGAGCGGTGGCGTTCATCGCCTCCCAGAACTCGCCCTCGCTGGTGGTGCCATCGCCGAGAGAAACGTAGGAAACTTCGTCGCCGTGGAAAGTGACGTCTTTGAACTGACGATAGTCGGGCGTGTTATTCGGCGGCGGGATATCAGCCGACCTGGGGCGCTGCGAAAAATAGCGGCCCGCCTCGGCACAGCCCACAGCCTGCAGAATCTGCGATCCGGTGGGGGACGACTGGGTCACGATGTTCAGCTGTTTATATCCCCAGTGCGAAGGCATCTGGCGTCCGCCAGAGCTGGGATCGTCGGCGGCGCCCACGGCCTGCAGAAACATATCGAGGGGCTTGGCGCCCAGCGCGAGGCATAAGGCGCGATCGCGATAATAAGGATAGAACCAGTCGTAGCCCGGCTTTAGAGCCATGCCGGCGGCCCAGCCAATGGCTTCGTGGCCAGCTCCTGACATCTGGAAAAATATCTTCTGCTGGCGCTTGAGCAGGATTTCCCGGTCGTCGATGCGCCGGGAGGTGTACATGATGCGGTAGGCTTCGATCAGCTGCTCGCGCGTAAGTCCCTCGTAGGTTTGGGACTTCCTGCCGCTATGGGTTGTCACCGATAGTTTAGGGTCGGTTTTTGTCGTTGCCATCCGGTTCCCTGATGAATGCGTTATGAAGATCCTAGCTTTTGATACGGTGCCGAGTCTTGCCAGCCAGGTTGCATTGTAAATGGGAATGAGGGATTGGAAAACATGCAAGTTCTTGTCTAGGGAGTCCTACCAGATTTTCGTCATCGGACGAGCTTAGAGCGATCCGCCCCGCACCTTCCCTAAGCATCTCTCCAGGTCTTCAATCAGATCCTCCGTATCTTCCAGCCCAATATTCAGTCGCACGATGCGGTGCCCATAGTCGGGACGCCCCTTCGATCCGTGGAAGTCGTAGGCCACGGCCAGACTGGTCACTCCGCCCCAGCTATAGCCGATCTCGAACAATTCCAGCCTATCCACAAACCTCAGCACTTGGCTTTTTGTGGCTTCCGGTTTGAACACGATGGAAAAAATGCCTGCCGATCCGGTGAAGTCCCGCTGCCAGAGTTCGTGTCCGGGTGAGCCTTCGAGCGCCGGATGCAGCACGCGCTCAATCTCCGGGCGCGCCGCGAGCCAGCGCGCAATCATCAGCGCCGAGGCCTCGATGTGCTTCAAGCGCACTGCCATGGTCCGCATGCCGCGCAAGGCCAGGCTGCAGTCGTCCGGCGAGGCCGCACAACCTAGGAGTTGATGCGTCCCCCCCAATTTCTGATACAGCTCCTTGTCTTTCACCGTCACCGAACCCAAAAGCAGGTCGCTATGCCCACCCACGTATTTCGTCAGCGCCTGCATCGTGATGTCGACGCCGTGCGCGAACGCGTCGAAATACGCTCCCGCCGCCCAAGTGTTGTCGAGCGCCACGAGCACGCCGCGAGCATGCGCAGCCTCGACAATCTCCGGTACGTCTTGCACTTCCATCGTGATCGAGCCCGGATTCTCGCACCACACCAGCCGCGTGTTCTCGCGCAGCAGGTCTTTAATTCGTGGACCGGCGATCCCGCTGCCAATCTCGGGAGGATAAAAACTTGTCTCCACTCCGAACCGCCGCAATACATGGCGCGCCAGTTGCCGGCTGGGCGTGTAGACATTCTCGGGAATCAGAATGTGATCGCCGCTCTTCAGCAATGCCAGGTTGATCAGCGAAATCGCGCCCTGACCACCGGGCGTCACGATCGTCCGGTAGCCCTTTTCCAGTTCGCAGATTTTTCCCGCGAGTTCCAGCGTGGTGGGCGTCCCGTAAAGGCCATACGTATAGCCCGCTTCGTACTGGTCCCAACTGTCGTCGACCGAAGCGGCATCGGGAAACAGAGTAGTCGAACCGCGAAACACTGGACTCGCCAGCGACCGGTATCCCTCCGGAACCTGCACATCGGAATGAATCAAGCGCGTTTTCCAACTCTTCGCCATGCCGGGAATTATACGGACGAAACGGAACCAAAGTGATGCTTCCTGACGGCTAACCGCTGGTCTCGGAATGCTATCCTGAAAACAATGATCCGGACCCGCCGCGCCTTTGACCCGCACACCATCAAGCTGGTGATCTTCGACCTCGACGGCACGCTGATTGATTCGCGGCTCGATCTGGTGCATTCGGTCAATGCCGCCCTGCGCCATATTGGGCGGCCCGAGCTGCCGGATGACGTGATTGCAAGCTATGTGGGCGATGGAGCTCCGATTCTGATTCAGCGGGCGCTCGGCGGCGAAGTCGTCGATGATGAGACTGTTCGCCAGGGCCTACAGTTTTTCTTGTCCTACTACCGCGAGCACAAGCTCGACCGCACCACGGTTTACGCGGGCGTGCCCGAGGCTCTCGCCTCCATTCAGCAGGGATCGAACAGGACGCGGCGCAAGATGGCCGTGCTCTCGAACAAGCCAGTGGTTCCGTCGCGAGTGATCGTCGAAGCGCTTGGATTAGGCCCGTTCTTCACGCAGATCTACGGGGGAAACAGTTTTGCGACGAAAAAGCCCGACCCGGAAGGTGCGCGCAAATTGCTGGAAGAAAATGGCGTGCGTCCGGAAGAAGCCGCGATCGTCGGCGACTCTCATGTCGACGTTGAGACCGGTCGCAACGCCGGGCTCTGGAGTGTGGGTGTGAGTTATGGATTCGCTCCGCGTTCGCTGGAGGAGTTCCCGCCGGACGTTCTCGTCGACTCGCCGCAGGAACTGGCGGAGGTATTCGGTGCGCGTGTTGGGTCTTAGGTGTTAGGTCTCAGGCCTTGGGTCTTCCTAAGACCTGATACTCGAACCTTCGTGAGCGCGCGTTTCGTAGCCTTACCGCTCTCATGTAAACTCATGCGACGATGAGCGATCCATTGGCGGGATTCACGGCTGCGGAGCTGCGCAAGTTGCGGAGCATGAAGGATCCGTACGGGATCCAGAAATTTCTTGACGATGCTCCGTATCACCTGGCGGACACGGCGTGGTCGCCGCGACGGGTGCTGGCGGAGCAGACTGCGCACTGCCTGGAGGGTGCCATCTTTGCCGCGGCGGCGCTGCGGGCCAACGGATATCCTCCGCTGCTGCTTGATTTTGAGGCGGAGCACGACACCGACCATGTGATTGCGATCTTTCGCCAGAACGGATGCTGGGGCGCGGTCGCAAAATCGAATTACACGGGATGCCGGTGGCGGGAGCCGATCCACCGCACGCTGCGCGAGCTGGCGATCAGCTATTTCAACGGGTACTTCAACCTCCGGCGGGAGCGCACGCTGCGGCGCTTCTCGGTTCCGGTTAACCTGAAACGCTTCGATCGGCAGAACTGGATGACCACCGACAAAGACGTGTGGTTCATCGTGTATCACTTGTTCGAGATCAAGCATTATCCGCTGATTACGCCAGCCATGGCCAAGGGTCTGCATCGTGTGGACGAACGGCTGTTTCAGGGGGAGTGTTTAGGGAAGGCTTACAAGGACCGTCGGTAGTCGTTGGTCGTTGGTCGTTGGTCGTTCGCCCTTCGTCCTTAGTCATGCATCCTGGGGGAACTCACTGCGTTCTAAGAACGTAGTGCCTATTATGAGAAAGCCGTGTCTCGGCCTGTTTGTTCTGCTGGTTGTGCCGTTTGTTGCTTTGCCCGTTTTTGGGCAGCAGGAGGAACCGGCTCTTGCGACGCAACCAGGCACGCCTTCCTTTCCCGATTTAACACCCGACGCGAACGGCAACCTCTCACAAGAGCAGATGCAGCAGCTAGTACGGGTTGTGACCGAGAACTACCGGGTGAACTACAAGAAAGAGCGCGACTACACCTATACGGACCGTGAAGTGGAGAACAAGCTGGATGGTAAAGGCGCGGTCAAGTCCTCGGAATCGAAGACTTACGAAATCATGGAGCTTTACGGCGAGCAGGTGGAGCGGTTGATCGCGAAAGACGACAAGCCGCTTTCCGAGAAAGACGCGGCCAAGGAGGAAGAAAAAATCCAGAAGCTGGGCGACAAACGCAAGAATGAGTCCGAGGAAGAACGAGCGAAGCGGCGGGCGGAAGAAGAAAAGCAGCGGGAGAAGAATCGCGAGTTCGTCCGCGAGGTAGCGGATGCCTACGACTTCCGTCTGGCAGGAAGTGAGATGCTGAACGGACGTGACACCTGGGTGATCGCGGGCGAGCCTCGGGCGGGATTCGAGGCGAAGCTCAAGGAAGCGCAGATGCTTTCGAAGTTTCATGGCCGGCTGTGGATCGACAAAAGCGAAATGCAGCTGGCGAAGATGGACGTCGAAGCCCTGGATACGGTTTCGTTCGGGTGGGTGCTGGCTCGCATCCACAAGGGGACGCGGCTGGTGTTTGAACAGACGCGAGTGAATGGAGAAGTCTGGCTGCCGCAGCATGTGAGCTTCAAGTTCGACGCGCGCGTGGCTTTGTTCAAGGGGTATAACGAGGAAGACGAGGAAACCTACCGCGATTATAAGAAGTTCCGCGCCACAGCGCGAATTATCGATCTTGGGGATGTGAAACCCGAGAAGCCTAGACTGGATGGACCCTGAACCGGGGTTGCGTCATCTAACTGGCAAGCGTCCGGTGGCAGGCGCGAGCTGCGTATACTTGCTTCTTCCAGGTGGAACATGACTTCTCCAGTGATTCTCGGCACGGTCAATGCCGGTTCCGGCAGCGCCAGCCCGACCTTCTCCGGCGGACCGGTGAATCAAGAACATGCTTTTCCTTCGCTTACGGCATCGCAGATTGACCGCATCCGGCCGTACGGAAAAGTCCGCGAGACGAAGGTGGGCGAGATTTTGTTCGAGCCGGGGGACGTGAGCGTGCCTTTCTTCGTACTGCTCTCCGGCGCCATGGAGATTGTGCAGCCCAGCCTGACCGGCGAGCGCAAGATCGTGACTCACCAGGCAGGGGGATTCACCGGAGAGATGACGATGATCTCGCGCCGCGGGGCACTGGCGCGCGGGCGCGTGACCGAAGCCGGAGAATTCCTGGAAGTGAGCGCGGAGAATTTGAACCATCTGGTGGCGCGGGACGCGGACCTGAGCGAGATTTTTATGCGCGCCTTCATCCTGAGGCGCCTGTTGCTGATTTCCACCGGCCAGGGCAACGTGATTCTGCTGGGCTCGCGGCATTCGGCGAACACACTGCGGCTGCGCGAGTTTCTCAGCCGCAACGGGCATCCCCACCACTACATGGATCTTGACACCGACGTAGGAGCGCAGGATCTGCTGGACCGGTTTTCGGTTACACCGGCGGAAATTCCCGTGGTGATCTGCAACGGGGAGACCGTGCTGCGCAATCCTGCGACGCATGAACTGGCGAGGTGCCTGGGCCTGAACGCCAACATCACCGCAACCGAGGTTCGCGATCTGGTGATCGTGGGAGCGGGACCCTCCGGCCTGGCGGCGGCCGTCTACGGCGCGTCGGAAGGCCTGGATGTATTGATGATCGAGACAGAATCTCCCGGCGGGCAGGCGGGTTCGAGCTCGAAGATCGAAAACTATCTTGGCTTTCCCACCGGAGTTTCTGGGCTAGAACTGGCCGGCCGCGCCACCGCGCAGGCGCAAAAATTTGGCGCCAAGATGCTGATCGCGAGCAGCGTGACAAAATTGAATTGCGAGCGGCGTCCCTACGAGCTGAGCGTGAGCTGCGGCCAAACCATTCGCGCCCGCTCCGTGGTGATCGCCACCGGAGCGCAATACAACAAGCCGAACATCGAAAACCTTGCCAAGTTCGAAGGCCAGGGGGTTTATTACGGAGCCACGTTCATTGAAGCGCAGATGTGCGGAGATGCGGATGCGATTGTGGTGGGCGGCGGGAACTCGGCGGGACAGGCGGCGGTGTATTTATCGCAAACGGCGGGCAAGGTACACATGCTGGTGAGGTCGAAGCAGTTGTCGGATACGATGTCTCGCTATCTCATCCAGCGCATCGAAGAGAACTCCGGGATCGAAGTGCACTATTGCACGGAGATTTTCGCGCTCGAGGGCGAGACCCAGTTGGAGCGCGTGACCTGGCAGGATAAAAAGACGGGCGAGATTTCAACCCACGACATCCGGCACGTTTTCATCATGGCCGGAGGCGCGCCCCGCACGCAGTGGCTGCAAGACTGCGTCGCGATGGACAACAAAGGCTTCATCCTCACCGGGCGCGACCTGGATCCGGTTCTGAGCGAGTATCACTGGCCGCTTCCGCGGGCGCCGTTGATGCTGGAGACCAGCTTGCCCGGAGTATTTGCCGTGGGCGATGTGCGTTCTGGAAACGTGAAGCGCGTGGCCTCGGCAGTGGGCGAGGGATCGATTGCGATTTCTCTGGTGCATCGGGCGCTGGCCGAGTTGTAGGGGCCGCATCCGTGCAAGAGTTTCGCCACGGATCTACACGGATTCTTCTTGAGGCGTCTTGCCCGAACTACCGTTTTGCCAGCGTTATAATAGAAAGATTCTCAGTCGACGAAATTGCCTTCTGTGGATGGCCGCGGGGACAGCAGATTCCTCGCTTCGCTCGGAATGACAAACTCGGGTTGGCTAGAGGCTAGGAGCTAACAGCTAGAAGCTGCTCTTCCATGGACTTTAAACTCGTTTCCGATTACAAACCGCAGGGGGATCAAGGGCGCGCGATTGAGTCGCTGCTGCGCGGGGTGTATGACCGCGAGCAGCACCAGGTTTTGCTGGGCGTCACGGGGTCGGGCAAAACTTACACCATGGCGAAGGTGATCGAGGCGGTGAACCGTCCGGCGCTGGTGATGGCGCATAACAAGACGCTGGCGGCGCAGCTTTATCACGAGTTCAAGAATTTCTTTCCGCACAATGCCGTTGAGTATTTTGTTTCTTATTACGACTACTACCAGCCTGAGGCTTACGTTCCGGCCGCCGATCTTTTCATCGAAAAGGAAGCAACCATCAACGATGAACTCGATAAGCTGCGGCTCTCGGCGACCAAGTCTCTGTTTGAGCGGCGCGATGCGCTGATTGTGGCTTCGGTGAGCTGTATCTATGGCCTGGGATCGCCGGAGGCTTACTACGGCATGATGCTGTTTCTGGAAAAAGGCCAGAAGATTACTCGCGAAGACATTACGCGCAAGCTGGTCGACATTCTTTACGAGCGCACCAACGGCGAGTTCAAGCGCGGGACGTTTCGTGTGCGCGGCGACGTAATTGAGGTCTTCCCTACGTACGACGACATGGCTTACCGCATCGAGCTGTGGGGAGATCAGGTGGAGTCGCTGGCGCAGATCGATCCGCTGTTCAGCACGGTGAAGCAGAAGTATATGCGGCTGCCGATTTATCCGAAGACGCATTATGTGATGAAGGATGAGACCCGGGCGTCGGCGGTGGAGTCGATCAAGAAAGAGCTGGCGTGGTGGGAAGTGGAACTGGATAAGCAGGGTCGGGCAGTCGAGTCCCAGCGTATTCACCAGCGGGTGAAGTTCGATCTGGAAATGATTAAAGTGATGGGCTACTGCCACGGCATTGAAAATTATTCGCGGCACTTTACTGGTCGAATGCCGGGCGAGCCTCCGCCGACGCTGCTGGATTATTTTCCGCGTGATTTTCTGATGTTTATCGACGAGTCGCACCAGACGATTCCACAGTTGCGCGGCATGTATGCCGGAGACCGGTCGCGCAAGGAAACGCTGGTGGAATACGGCTTCCGCATGCCGTCGGCGCTGGATAATCGTCCGCTGACGTTCGAGGAGTTTGAGCATCGCACGAATCAGCTGGTTTATGTTTCGGCGACGCCGGGGCCGTATGAGCTGACCAAGTCTGCGGGCGTCGTTGTGGAGCAGATTATCCGGCCTACTGGTTTGATCGATCCGGAGGTCGAGGTACGTCCGGTGAAGGGGCAGATCGACGACCTGCTACATGAAATTCGCGCGCGTGTGGAAAAAGGCGAGCGCGTGCTGGTGACTACGCTGACCAAGCGCATGTCCGAGGACTTGGCCGAGTACTACGCCGAGGTGGGCGTGAAGTGCCGCTACATGCACTCGGAGATTGAAACGCTGGAGCGAGTGAAGATTCTGCGCGACCTGCGCAAGGGCGAGTTCGATGTGTTGATCGGCATCAATTTGTTGCGCGAGGGCCTGGATTTGCCAGAAGTTTCACTGGTGGCGATTCTCGACGCGGATAAAGAGGGCTTCCTGCGGTCGTGGGGATCGTTGATCCAGACGATAGGGCGCTGCGCGCGGCATCTGCACGGGCGCGCGATTCTCTATGCCGACCGGATGACGGATTCGATGAAGCGCGCGATGGATGAAACTTCGCGGCGGCGCGCGATTCAGACAGCATACAACGAAGAGAACGGAATCACGCCAGAGTCGATCGTACGGCCGCTGGATATGACGCTGGCTGGGATCGTCGCAGCCGACTACACCGACCTGACGGGCGGCGAAGCCGAGGGCATGCCGGAGTTCAAGTCGCAGGAAGAGTTGGACGCCTATGTCATCAAACTCGAGAGCGACATGCGCGAGGCGGCGAAGCGGTTTGAGTTCGAGAAGGCGGCGAAGCTGAGGGATACGATTAAGGAGTTGAAGACGAAGGAGTTTTTGTTCGCGTGAGGGCAAGCCCCGGTTGATGGGTAATTCAGCCTATGAAGTTGCCAATGCCGCTCCAAATGCGGATGCGGTGAGAAGTTTACCCTCGAACTCGTCGGAAGCACACCGCCAGAGTACGCACAATGCCCTAAATGTCACTCGTCGGGTTACGTTTTCAAGCCACTGGGCAATCTGGTAACAAAGCGACTGATGGAGCGCGCAAAGCAGGAACTGATACACAATGACATAACGATCTGCATGCTTCTGAGCGCGGTCGCCGTTGAGGGGGAAATGGCTTACCTTTTCTTCAAGTGGAAGGCGATCGATGCAAAAAAGCTGCCCGCCGAACAAACACCCGAAGTCAAGAAGCCCTGGGAGAACGAGTGGGCGAAGATGCGGTCGATTGGCAAGCGACTCGATGAGCTATCTCGACTCCTGACGGGCAAACCTCTCGATGAGTTCGCATGTCTGAATAAAGAACTCTTGAAATCCGCATTGACGGGTTATACCCCTGGCACCTCGATTAAAGATTTCCTTCAGGAGCAGTTCTTCGAAAGGCGAAACGACATCGTCCATTACGGCAAAGTCGACTTTCAGGAAGCGGACGGCGAACAGTCACTCGCGCTCGCAACCGCCTTGCTCAACCTGTTCCACGCAATGGACGTGAAGCGCTACGATTTAACCTTTCCTAAGAAGTGAGCGGGTGACAGAACCGCAATCTCCCGCCATGGGTGCATTCCCAGTAAATCCGCATCACCCGTAATGATCACATCGGCCCTCCCATTCAGCGCGACTTCCAGAAACTTATCATCCTTCGGATCGCGGCACTCTCGCACGAGGCGAATGATGGGAACAAGTTCTGCAATGTTACCCAGGCGCTGGAGAAAGCCCTTCCGATTCTCTCGTGTGACATACCGATCAAACTTTGGACGGGAAAGGGCATCGGCCAATTCGTACATCGTGGCCTCGGAGATTAGCAAGTGTCCCTCCAGTTCTGCTCTGCGCAGAGCCTGGGCAGGAACGGACTGCGGAAGAATCAAGCGGCTCACAAGCACATTGGTGTCAACGACAATGCGTGCGAGAGTCCGCATCAATCCTTCAGAATGTCAGCAAGAATCTCCTCGGTCATACCTCGCTTCACGGCGTCGGTGCCCACGCGATCGCAGAACTTCTGAAACTCATCCACATTAATTTTGCGTATCCGCTCGTACTCCTGGGCAGACATGATCACGGCAACATCGCGATTTTGACGACGAATGAGGACCGGTTCACGCTGGGCGGCATCGAGAAGCGCGGCGAGGCGTTGTTTAGCATCGGTAGCCGAGACGGTTCGCATAATGTCCATTCTAGACAAACTGGACAAAACGGTCAAATTGCCGAAGCGCTGTTTGACTGATTACACGTCGCTTAGACCAACGGCCTGTCCGTGGCTACTCTGGATGAGGATCTGATTCGTGCATGCGCCGGAACAGGTGTGGAGCTGATCAGGGGATAGTTCGTTTACCGTCCATAGGCCGCGCTGGCAGCCAAGGGTTTGCGGTGGAAGGTATATCCGTCGAAAGTTTCAGAGCGGAAATTCAGGTTGGGCGAGCAGAGCTTTTCAGTCTGGCTGAGAAAAAGGTATCCGCCGGGTTCGAGATAGAGATGCAGGCGCTCGAGTAGAGCGATGCGCTGGGCGCGGGAGAAGTGCGGCAGCACGTCCATGCAGAAGATGCAGTCGAAGCGTCCGATGTAGCCAGGGCGGGCAAGATTCATGCAATTGAAGGTAACCAGGCTGCGCAGGCGCGGCTTCACCAGCAGGTGCGCTGCACTGGCGGGAGCAGTCTGAGACCGGTTCAAGCCGCCATTTCTTGGTTCGTTACCAGATTCGTCTTCAACTTCATTCTGCCCGTTATTCGGCGCGACCGCCGGCGAACTGATCTTCGAAAAATAGTTGCGGATCGTGGCGGGCGGCAGGCCATCCAGCGCGGACTGCGGATACACGCCACGATCGGCAGCCTCAACGTTATGTGGTAGCAGGTCGCTGCCTACGATGTGGATGGATAATCCTGCGCCGGGGTTTGCGGAACCCGAGGCCGCGGCGGTGTCGACGATACCTCCGCTGCGGGCGGCGGACTTGCTATTTCCGTTGCCGCTTCCGTTCCCGCTTCCATTGTTCGATCCATTGCCGTTAGTGCCCGCGCCAGCGCCGTTGTGGCTTAGCGCGTCGCAGACCGCCATGGCAATCGAGTAGGTCTCTTCTCCAGTGGAGCAGCCTGCGCTCCAGATGCGGAGCGGGCCGGGGCCGTCGACCGACTTGCGCGCACAAATTTGCGGCACGACCTGCCGCGCCAGCGCATTGAGC
>Ga0210388_10003071_pt1 | contig 13064 bp, 12 predicted proteins | sample IncBWC19OmetaG_FD_155485 | JGI IMG/M metagenome (GOLD analysis project Ga0210388, IMG submission 155485) | Forest soil microbial communities from Barre Woods Harvard Forest LTER site, Petersham, Massachusetts, United States - Inc-BW-C-19-O ... | reverse complement strand
GACGTCGAATTCCCACCAGTAAAAGCCCTGGCGGACCGAAGCGGGATAGTGATGGTGATTGTTATGCCAGCCTTCGCCCAAGGTGATGATGGCCAGCCAGGGATTATTGCGGCTGGTATCGCCGGTTTTGTAGCGCTGGCGGCCGAACACGTGCGAGAGCGAATTGATGGTGTAGGTGCCGTGGTAGACGAGCACGGTGGAAATAAAGAAGCCCCAGACCAGCATCTGCCATCCGGTGGTATGAAGTCCGGGTGCAACATGCTTCAGGAGCACGCCGAGCAGGAATACCCCGACGCCCAGCAGAGTGGGAACGACCACATCGAAGCGGTCGAGGAACCGCAATTCTGGATACTTCAGCAAATCCTTCACTCGCGACAAATCCGCCGCGAAGTGCTTGTGGGACATGAACCAGCCCATGTGGCTCCAGAAAAAGCCGTGCTGCACCGGCGAGTGCACATCGTCGGGCTTGTCCGAGTGGACATGATGATGCCGATGATGTGCCGCCCACCAAATCGGGCCGCGCTGTACGGCCGAGGCGCCCAACATGCCGAAGATGAACTGTCCCACGCGCGAGGTCTTGAAGGTGCGATGGGAAAAATAGCGATGATAAAAGCCGGTGATGGCAAACATGCGCACCACGTACAGCGCAATGGTCACCGCCAAGGCGATCCAACTGAAGCCGACCCAAATAACCGCCAGACACGCGGCATGCATGAGCAGAAACGGAAACACTCGCGCCCAATCGATGTGCTTGCCGGCTTCCTTGAGGGCGGGCTCGCGCGGACGCGTGGCAAAGTCGCTGTTGCCGAACCATCGTGACAGCTCACGGCCCACGCGCACCGCGGTGGGGGGCTCGATCACGATTTCATTTTCTGGAGTCATGAGTAACCTTAAGTCTTCAGTGCCGCAATTCGCTCGTCCAACGGCGGATGGCTCATAAATAACCGCATGATTCCATCCGAGCGGCCTGTATTGATCCCGAAAGCCTGCAGCTGCTGCGGCATCGGTTCTCCCTGGCTGCGCTTGAGCATTTGCAGCGCATCGATCATGTTGGCGGTACCGGCCAGATCGGCGCCGCCTCGATCCGCACGGAACTCGCGCCGCCGCGAGTACCAGCAAACGATCACGCTCGCGAGAATACCCAGTACGAACTGCGCCAGCATCGTGGTCAGGAAAAAACCGATCCCGGAACCCTGCCGGTCATTGCGCAGGATCGCCCGATCGACGATACCGCCGATGATTCGCGCGAGAAAAATCACGAATGTATTTAACACGCCTTGCAAAAGGGCGAGCGTAACCATATCACCGTTTGCGACGTGTGTGATTTCGTGACCCAGTACCGCCTCGACCTGCGTGCGCGACATGCTGCGCAGCAGACCGCTGCTGACCGCCACCAGCGCCGCATTGCGCCGCGCGCCGGTCGCGAAGGCATTCATTTCCTCAGCATCGAAAATGCCTACTTCCGGCATGCCCAAATGGGCTTGGTCGGCCAGTCGCTTGACGGTGCCCACCAGCCAACGCTCCAGTTCGGATTGAGGGCTCTCGATGATGCGGACCCCCATCATACGTTTGGCGGTCCACTTGGACAGGGCCAGCGAAATAAGCGATCCACCAAAGCCGAAAATCGCCGCAAAAACCAGCAAGCCGCCCGTGCCACCCTGCATCAGATGCACGCCGAAAACATTTTCGACGATGTAGAGCACCACGCTCAGCAGCGCGAGCACCGCAAGATTGGTCACGACGAATAGGAAAATGCGTTTCATGGGACTTCAGATCGGGAAAAAGGGCCGCAATATGGTAACGCGGCTTTGAGTCATGGTCGGGACGTTGAAGCTCAATTTCAAGCTAGAGTGTTCGGGCGGTCCGATCCGCGCGGATTCACTTTTGTCCGCCATGCGGACACTGCTCCGCTATGTTGTTGTAAAATAGAACATTAATTTTTCAGAGTCAGGCATGCAATATCGGGACTACTACGAAATTCTTGGGGTAACTCGCGGCGCCGACGCCGAGGAAGTGAAGCGCGCGTACCGCAAGCTGGCCCGCAAATTCCATCCGGATGTCAGCAAGGAAAAGAATGCGGAGGAGAAATTCAAAGAGGTCCAAGAGGCCTACGAGGTCCTGCGCGACAGCGACAAACGCGCTGCGTACGACCAGTTGGGCCGCGATTTTCGCAATGGACAGCAGTTTCGGCCACCGCCGCGCTTTGGAAACTCGGGCGGCCAGCGATTCTCGGATCTCAATGGGTTTAGCGATTTCTTCTCCAGTCTGTTTGGCGGCGCGGGCGCGGGCGCGGGCGCGGGCGCGGGCGCAGGTGTCGGCGGCGGCAATTTCGCCCAAAACGATTCCGATGCCGGTCACCTGGACGTCACGGTTGAAGAGGCATTTGCAGGCACCAAGCGGCGCGTCACGCTCAACGAGCATGGCCGCCAGCGCCAGGTCGATGTGCAAATTCCCGCGGGCGTCACGGAGGGACAACCGCTGCGCATCCCAAGCATCGGTGGACGCACGTCGCTGATTTTTCGCATTCGATTGCGCCCGCACCATCTTTATGAGGTGGTGGGCAAGGATGTGCAGATCGAATTACCCCTGGCACCGTGGGAGGCGGCTTTGGGTGCGAAGGTGGCGGTGCCCACCTTGGGTGGAACCGTGGAGCTCACCGTGCCTGCAGGCGCGCAGTCCGGCCAGAAGCTCAGACTTCGAGGCAGAGGACTTCCAGGGAACCCGGCCGGGGACCAGATGGTCACAATCAAACTGGTAACGCCGAGCGCGCAGAGCGCGGCCGAAAAGGAAGCCTACGAGCGTATGAAGCGCGATTTCAAATTCGATCCGCGCGCCGACTGGCCTTAAATAGTCAATTCTATGTTCTATCGAAGTCGCGCGGAATAGTCCGGCGGACTACCGGCGCGTAGACTTAAGCGCCTTTACTCGAGGGTGCCGTGCAATACACGATTCGGATCAATGGCAAGGCTCGCGAGGTCGAAGCGGATCCCGAGATGCCTTTGTTGTGGGTGCTGCGAGATTTGCTCGACATGAAAGGCACCAAGTTTGGCTGCGGCAAAAGCTTTTGCGGCGCCTGTACCGTGCATTTGAACGGAACTCCGATTCGATCCTGCGTGACGCCCGTATCGTCGGTCGGGTCCGCGCCGATCACCACCATCGAAGGGGTTGCCGCCACGGCCCTGGGTCGGGCAGTGCAGAACGCCTGGCTGGCAGTCGACGTGGTGCAATGTGGTTATTGTCAGGCGGGCCAAATCATGTCCGCCAGCGCATTGCTCGCGAAGAATCCCAAGCCCAGCGATGCTGATATCGATAAGGCCATGTCCGGCAACCTTTGCCGCTGCGCCACCTACACGCGCATTCGCGCCGCGATCAAACAGGCCGCCGGCATGCCGACGACGGACAGCCGGGACACCTTCGCGTGATGCGGGCCAACGATACGGCGCACGTGAGCCGCGAATCGCGTCGTGCCTTTCTGCGCGCCAGCGTCGCCGTCGGCGGCGGCCTGCTGCTGGATTTTTCGCTGCCGGGAGTGCTGCGCGCCCGCGACGATTACCAGGAAGGGGCGAACACGCTCAATGCCTTCGTACAGATTTCCAAGGACGGCGCCGTCACCATCGTGTCCAAAAATCCGGAAATCGGGCAGGGCATCAAGACCATGCTGCCGATGTTGATAGCGGAGGAACTGGACGTGGATTGGGCCAGTGTTCGAATCGAACAGGCGCTGAGTGATCCTGCGCGATATGGCGTGCAATTCGCCGGCGGCAGCCGGGCCACGCCTTTGAATTGGGAGCCGCTGCGGCGAGTCGGCGCGGCCGCGCGCCAGATGCTCATGACTGCCGCGGCGCAAAGCTGGTCCGTGCCGGTTTCGGAATGCGACACCGAATCCGGCCGGGTCATCCACCGGCCGACCAAGCGATCGTTGGCCTACGGCCGATTGGCGTCCAAAGCCGCGCTGCTCGCGGCGCCGGATCTTGCGCAAGTGGCGCTCAAGGACCCGAAGAATTTTAAAATCATCGGCAAATCGCACCCCGGTGTGGACAGCCCCTTGGTGGTGACGGGTCAGCCGTTGTTCGGCATCGACGTCACGGTACCGGGCATGCTGTATGCGGTATTTGTGAAGTCGCCGGTGTTCGGGGGCACGGTGGTCAGCGCCGACCTGGATGCGGTGAAGGCTCAAACGGGTGTGCGCGATGCTTTTATCGTGAGCGGCGGCGCTGCTTTCAACGGTTTGGTCAGCGGCGTTGCAATCGTCGGGACGAATTGGTGGTTGCTCGACAAAGCACGCGAGAAGCTGCAGGTTGTCTGGGACGACGGGCAGACCGCCGCGCAAAGCAGCGCGGGATTTGCCAAGCAAGCGGTTGCGCTGTCGACGCAGGCGCCCGGCGCGAAAATCGTGGCCGACGGCGACGTGAGCCAAGCGCTCGGCGCGTCCACGCAGAGACTGGAGGCGGCGTACAGTTATCCGTTCATTTCGCACGCAACGCTGGAACCGCAGAATTGCACGGCGCACTTTCACGACGGCAAGGTGGAAATCTGGGCGCCGACGCAAAATCCGGATGCGGGGCGAAAAATCGTGGCAAAGACGCTGGGACTGACGGATGCGGACATCACCATCCACATGATTCGTTGCGGCGGCGGATTCGGCCGGCGATTGATGAACGACTACATGGTTGAGGCGGCTTGGATTTCGAAGCAGGCCGGTGCCCCCGTCCAGCTTCTGTGGAATCGGCAAGACGATCTCCAGCATGACTTCTACCGCCCCGCCGGGTTTCATTTCTTCAAGGCCGGTCTGGATGACGCCGGGAAATTACAGGCATTCAGCGATCATTTCGTATCCTTCGGTGAGAATGGCAAAGCCGCGCCGAGCGCGGACATGAGTGCCAATGAGTTCCCCGCGAAATTCGTGCCCAATCTCGAGTTGGGGATTTCCTTCATGCCCTTAGGTGTCCCGACCGGACCTCTGCGTGCACCGGGCAGCAACGGGCTCGCATTTGTATTTCAATCCTTCATCGACGAGGTCGCGCATGCCGCGGGCCAGGATCCCCTGCAATATCGGATCGATCTGCTCGGTGAGCGCCGTCAAGTCGGTGCGTTTGACACCGGGCGCATGATCGATGTGCTGGCGCTGGTCCGCGATAAATCCGGATGGGCGCGGCGCAAGCCCCCCAAGCGTTCCGGAATGGGGGTGGCATTTTATTACAGCCACCTTGGATACTTCGCGGAAGTGGTGCACGCCACGGTGGCCGCCGGCGGCAAAATCACGGTCGACAAGGTTTGGGTGGCCAGCGATGTGGGCAGCCAGATCATCAATCCGCTCGGCGCCGAAAATCAGGTGCAGGGTGCCGCCCTGGACGGCATCAGCGCGGCGTTGGGTCAGGTTATTACGCTCGAACACGGCAGGGTGGTGCAAAGCAATTTCAATGATTTTTTATTGCTGCGCATGAATCAAGCGCCTCCGATCGAAGTGCATTTTCTCAAGACCGAGCATCCGCCGACGGGATTGGGCGAGCCGGCCTTGCCGCCGGTGCTGCCGGCGCTGTGCAATGCGCTTTTCGCGGCGACCGGCGTGAGGATTCGCAGCCTGCCGATCGATGCGCAATTGTTAGCCTAGCCCCCCGTTAGCACGTCCTCGCGCAGCACATTGTCGGGCGACATCAGCGTTTCGCCGCGGCGATCGCGCGCATCTTGCACGCTTTGCGGTTTGACGAACACCGCAGACACCTCCGGGTGAGTGCTGCGGATTTGTTTTTCGAGGTCGACCACCGCGCGTTCGATGTCCGGTGCACGCATATAGTCGAAGAAATCGAGACTCAGATACACCACGACGCTGTTCGGCGCGAGATGCACCGTGGCGATGCTGTTGGCGTTGCACACGCCGGGCATGCCCGCGGCGATGCGAATAACCGCATCGCTCAAGGAGGGATCGGCGCGCTCGCCGATCAGCAGGGCTTTTGATTCCTGCGCCAGCAGCGCCGCGACGCCGGCCAAGATGGCCGCGATCAACAGGGACGCGATGCCATCCCAACGGCTATCCCCCGTCAGGATCGCCGCGGTCGTGCCGGCGGCCGCTACCAAAATCCCCAATACCGCGGCCGAGTCCTCGAAGACCACGATGAATGCGGGTGGGTCCTTGGATTGGCGAAATGCCTCCCACCAGCTTAAGTGGCGCTTGGACTGCCTGAATGCCCTGGCGCCCACGAACCAGGAGCCGCCTTCGAATACCAAGGACGCCGCGAGCACCAGGTAAATGACTGCGGGTCTTTCGATGGGTTGCGGCTGCAGCAGCCGCTGGATACCCTGGTAGGCCGAAACACCGGCACCCACCGCGAAGATCAACAATGCCACCACGAAGCTCCAAAAATACAGCTCCCGGGCGTAGCCCAAGGGGTGCTGGCGGTCCGCGGGACGACTGGAGCGGGCAATGCCGTACAGCAACAGGAGTTCATTGATCGTGTCGACCAGCGAATGCACCGCCTCGCTCAGCATGGCCGCCGAGCCGGTCAGCGCGGCGGCAACGAATTTCGCCGCCGCCACCAGCACGTTGCCGGCCAGTGCTGCCCAAACCGCATTGAGAGTCCCGCTTTCTGCCATGCAGGATTCTAGCTTGAAGTATCGTCCGGCGGCCCCAACTCACCCGGACCAACCCCTAAACACTTAAGGCCATGACAACAGAAACCGAGCCGGCGGCTGCACAAAAGCCGCAAATCAAGGAGTTCCAGGCGGAAACCAAGCAAGTGTTGCGCTTGGTGATTCATTCCCTGTACTCGCACAAGGAAATCTTCCTGCGCGAGCTGATTTCGAATGCTTCCGACGCCTGTGAGAAATTGCGTTTCGAGGCGATCGCCAAGCCGGAGCTGTTGGGCAGCGATGCGCTGTCGATCACGCTGACCCCGGATACGGACGCCGGCACCTTGAGCATCAAGGACAACGGCATCGGCATGAGCGAGGCGGAGGTCATCGACAATCTCGGCACCATCGCACGCTCCGGCACCAAGAAGTTTCTCGAGACCTTGAGCGGCGATTCCGCCAAGGACGCGCAGCTGATCGGCCAATTCGGCGTCGGCTTCTATTCGGCCTTCATCGTGGCCGATAAGGTCACGGTGCTCACCAAACGGGGCGATTCACCCGGCGTGCGCTGGGAATCCGACGGCGAGGGCCAGTACGAGATTCAAGCCGCCGACAAAGCCGATCGCGGCACCGAAGTGATTTTGCACCTGCGGGACGAGGACAAGGAGTTCCTGGAGGCGGCGCGCCTGCGGCAATTGGTGCGCAAGTACTCCGATCATTTGAGCATCCCGATCGTTCTGAAGACCGGCGAGACGCAAGAGACGCTGAATCAGGCCAAGGCCTTTTGGACGCGGCCGAAATCGGAACTCAAGGATGAGGACTATCAGGCCTTCTACAAGCACATCACTCACGACACGGAGGATGCGCGGATTTGGGCGCACAACCGGGTCGAAGGCAATATTGAATACACCTCGCTCCTGTACCTGCCGAGGCACGCTCCCTTCGACTTGTACGACCGCGAGCAGAAGGGCGGTATCCAGCTGTACGTCAAGCGCGTCTTCATCATGGACAAGGCCGCGGAACTCCTGCCGCCGTACCTGCGCTTCATGCGCGGATTGGTGGATTCTTCCGATTTGCCGTTGAACGTGTCGCGCGAGCTGCTGCAAAACAATCGCACGGTCGAGAAAATCAAAGCGGCGCTGGTCAAGCGCACGCTCGATTTGCTGGAGGATCTGGCCGCGAACAAGCCGGAGGAATACGCGGAATTTTGGAAAACCTTCGGCACGGTTTTGAAGGAAGGCATCATCGATGATCCGGGCAACAAGATTCGGATCGCCAAACTGCTGCGCTTTTATTCGACCGCGGAGAGCGGCGATGCGCCGGTTGTCACGCTGGAAGCCTACGTCGCGCGGATGAAAGCGGATCAAAAGGCGATTTACTACCTCACCGCCGATACCTTGGCCGCGGCCCGTAACAGTCCGCACCTGGAGGGCTTCCGCGCCAAGGGCATGGAAGTCTTGTTGTTGACGGATCGCATCGATGAGTGGGTGGCGGGTCACTTGCACGAGTTCGAGGGCAAGCCCCTCGCGAATGTCGCAAGTGCCGCGGCCGATGTCGCTTCCGCCATCGAAACGCCCGAGAAGGCTGCCGCGGAAAGCGCCTTTAAGGACACGCTGGATCGCCTCGCCAAAGCGCTGGCAGGCAAGATCGCCAGCGCGCAAATCTCCGCACGGCTCACCGATTCACCCGCAGTGTTGATCGCCGGCGAGTTCGGCCTGAGCTTGCGCATGGGACGAATTCTCAAACAGGCGGGGCAGAACAATCCTTTCGCGGCGTTGCCGATTCTCGAATTGAATCCCAAGCACCCGCTCGTCGAGCGGCTCAAGGACACGGCCGACCAGGAAGCTTTTGCGGATTTGGCGCACGTGCTCTATGACCAGGCGATGCTGGCCGAGGGCGGCGAATTGGACGATCCCGCCAGCTTCGTGCGGCGCGTAAACAAGCTCATTGTGGAAGGGCTTGCCGCGCAGCCGAAAATTATCTTGAGTTGAGCATGCTGAAGCCGCGGTGGGCTGCAAATGATGGTGCAACAGCGGCGGGTGGCAGCCCCGACGTCGATGATGCCCCGCTGCTCGACGCCTACTCCGGTGCGGTGATCGGCGCTCTCGAGCGCGTCGCGCCGGCCGTGACCTTCATTGAAGTGGTCGGCCGAGCGCGCGCGGGTGCGCGCGGCCGGCGCGCCGAACAAGCCAGCGGTTCGGGCTTTCTGTTTACGCCCGACGGTTATCTGCTCACCAACAGTCACGTGGTTGACGGGTCCGATGAAATCACGGTGCGCCTGAATGACGACACGCGGTTTCACGCTGACCTCGTGGGCAATGACCCGGACTCGGACTTGGCGGTGCTTAGAATCGGATCGCCGGGGGTGCTGCCGTATGCGGAGTTCGGCGATTCCGCGCGTTTGAAGGTGGGCCAGGTGGCGATTGCCATCGGCAATCCGCTCGGCTATTCGAAGACCGTCACGACCGGTGTGGTATCGGCGCTCGGCCGCACCCTGCGCGCAAAATCCGGCCGGCTCATGCACGATGTCATTCAGACCGACGCTGCGCTCAATCCCGGCAACTCCGGCGGTCCGTTGGTTGACTCCAAGGGCCGCGTCATTGGGGTCAATACCGCCATGATTCCGCAAGCCCAGGCGATTTGCTTTGCCACGGGTATCAACACGGCAAAATGGGTCATTGGCCAGTTGTTCGCGCATGGTAGGGTACGGCGTGCGTACATCGGCGTGTCCGGCGCCACCGTGCCGATCGCGACGCGGGTGGTGCGGCATTTCAGCTTGCCGGGCAACACGGCCGTGCATGTCGCGGACATCGTGGCGGGCAGCCCAGCCGCTCTCGCCGGGGTGCAGACCGGCGATCGCATGGTGGCGCTCGATGGCGTGCGCATCAATGGAATCGACGGCCTGCAGCGCACCCTGGATGCAAGCTTGATTGGCCGGGAGTGCGAATTGCAATTATTGCGCCGGTCGAGCGTGATCAAGACGACGATACGGCCGATAGAAATGCCGCTGCATCGCGCGGACGGCAAGTAAGTAAGAGGGATGGCGGCAATGAGTTCAATGCATCCGGTTACCTTGGCAGTCCCGCCGGAAGCCACCGATCACTCCCAGGGACCTGCGCACGCGCGGGTGGTGGTGGTGGAGTACGGAGACTTCGAGTGCCCGAGCTGCAAAGTCGCGGCCGCCACGCCGTCGCTGCTGATGGAGCGCTTTCCGAATCAGGTGCGTTTCATTTTCCGAAATTTCCCCTTGGAGGAAGCGCATCCGCACGCACTGCTCGCGGCCGAGGCCGCCGAGGCGGCGGCGGCGCAGGGGAAATTCTGGCCGATGTACGATCTGTTATTCCGCAATCAGGCCCACTTGAAGGCTGCGGACCTGCAGCGCTATGCGAACGAATTGAATCTGGACATGGCACGCTACGTCGCGGAGATGGACGATCACATTTACCTGCAGAAGGTGCGCGAGGACATCGCCAGCGGCCGTTTGAGCCATATTCGCGCCACGCCGACTTTCTTTGTGAACGGCGTGGTTCAGGACATCTCGTACGGCATGAAGTCATTGCACGACGCGGTGGCCGCCACGCTGTCGCGCAAATAAAAAGGGCGCCTTTGAGAGGCGCCCGAACGGGGAATTTCTTAAGTACAGCGGGCGGTTAGCTCCAATCGTCTCCGCCACCACCGCCACCGCCACCACCGTCGTCCCAGGAGCCGGGGTCGTTGGCGCCGAAGTCATTGCCGCCCATATCGCTATTGCTATAGCCGGGCTCCGCTGCATCGGCGGAGGGAATGACGCCGCTTGGGCGGCCGCCATCCAAGAAGTGATGCGCGAGTTCTTCGCCGGCGACTACGCCCGCTCCCACCGCCAAACCGGAAGCCAGGCCACCGGCGATGCCGGAACCGATACCGCCGCCCATCGGCGCGGGGCCGTAACCTGGGCCGTAACCCGGGGCACCCCCCGGTCCGTAGCCTGGGGGCGCGCCGCCCACGCCAGGGGTGCCGGCGGCCGGATACTGGTTATAGGGCGTCCGGCGCCGAAACAGCATCATCAACACCCCAACCACAATCAGGCCGATGATGAGGCCGCCCCAGGGGAAATGAGGCCCCGAGCGCGACGGAATCGACACGATATCGGCCCCCGAGGAGCGAGCGTTCAAGCCCAACTGGGACTTCAATTCTTGAACGGAACGAGGGCTGAAGGAGGTCAAACCAGGATTCAGGCGCTCGGCCGTGGCCAATTCGGAGCGCGCAAGAGAACTTTTTCCCTCCTTGGCGTACAGCTCCGCTTGCACGTAGTGCGCTTTGGCGCTGGTGGGATGATCGGCCAGCACCTGCGTAATCATTTGCTGTGCCTGATCGAGATGGCCGCCGGCGGCCGCCTCGTAAATTTGATTCATTGTCGGATCAGCAGCTTGCGCAAAGCTCGGCGACCCTAACGCAAAGGTGGCACCTATGCTCAGCGCAGCAGCGGCGAGAACTAGTTTCCGCATGGCAAGCCCTCAACAGGTCGAATTGACCTTGTTGCGTTAGATATGGGCGTTCAGGCGAAGTTCAACGCCGAAACCGGGGGAATGTGGCCGCCCTGTTGTAGGAGGCGGCCGGCTACAGGAAGCGGGCGCTACAGAAAGCGGGCGCTACAGGAAGCGGGCGCTACAGAAAGCGGGCGCTATAGGACGCCGCGGCGCTTCTGATCGAGTTCGATCGACTCGAACAGCGCCTGAAAATTACCCTCGCCGAAACCGTCGTTGCCCTTGCGCTGGATGATCTCAAAAAAGATCGGGCCGATCGCGTTCTTGGTGAAGATCTGCAGCAGGATCCCGCTCTTGTCGCTGCCGTCGATCAGGATCCCGCGGCGTTGCAGTTCGGGCACGGACTCCCGATGGCCGATCACCCGGGCATCGACCCCTTCGTAATACGTCGCGGGTGTCTCTTGAAATTCGACGCCGCGGGCGCGCAAGGCGTCCACGGTTTTGTATATATCGTCGGTACCCAGGGCGATGTGCTGAATGCCTTCACCCTTGTACTCGTTCAAGTATTCTTCGATCTGACTCTTGTCGTCCTGGCTTTCATTGATCGGAATGCGAATCTTGCCGCAGGGCGAGGTGAGCGCGCGGGAGAACAATCCGGTCTCCTTGCCCTCAATGCTGAAGTAGCGAATTTCCCGGAAGTTGAACAGTTTTTCGTAGAAGCCGGCCCACACGTTCATGTTGCCGCGCCGGACGTTGTGAGTCAGGTGATCGATGCGCAGCAACCCGACGGGTATGTGCGGCTCGGTGTCGATGACGGGTATGAAATCGACATCGTAAATCGTGCGCTCGCCGTATCGATCGACCAGATAGATCAGGCTGCCGCCGATGCCCTCAATCGACGGGATATTGAGTTCCATGGGACCGGCGGTGATCGGCCCGGGTTTCGCGCCCAAATCGAGCGCACGTGCATAGGCCAGACGCGCGTCGGCGACGCGAAACGCCATGGCGCAGGCGCACGGCCCATGAGCGCGCGCAAACCTCTGTGCAAAGCTGTCGTGCTCTGCGTTGATGATGAAATTGATGTCGCCTTGATTATGCAGCGTGACGTTTTTGGAGCGGTGGCGTGCCACCGCCGGCAAGCCCATACCCTCGAACAGCCGTCGCAACAGTTCCGGATCGGGCGCGGCGTACTCGACGAATTCGAATCCATCGGTGCGCATGGGATTCGTTACGCTGAGTTCGGCGTTCATGACGATACGACGACTTTGCCCTGCGAAGCGATTGCGGTACCGAACACGTAATCCCAAACATGTGTGGTGACGCCGAAGTTGCCGCGCTTGGGCGAGTGGTGGTGGCGCATGTGCCAGGCCCGCAGTTGGGTGAAATAGGTCGAGGAGGCCTTGCGCGCGTGGTGGTGAATCACATGATGAACATAGCCATACCACCAATAGCCGGTCATCACGCCCACGGTCATACCGTTTGCCACGTTGAAGCCCAACCACCACCAAAACGGCAGCAAGATGACACTAAGCCAGACGGTTACGCTGATCCAGGACGGCGTGCCGATCAAGGCCAGCGGCTCGCCGTGATGCAGGCTGTGCATGGGAGAGAATACCGGCATCCAATGCAGCGCAATTCGGTGCAACGCGTATTCCAGCAAGGTCCAGAGGACCAGTCCCGCCAGGCACGCGCCGAGCCACTCCCGGCCGCCGTGCCAGGTAAAATGACTGAAATTGACGGCCGTCAGCGCGACCACCGTGATCGGATAAACCACGAAATCGGAGTAATAGCTGAATTTGCTGAGTGCCATCGTTGCACCTCGCTCTTATGAATAGGCTATTTGACCACGAATCGGGCCAAATGTTAGCCGAAGAATACGCGCCTCGCACGGCCTTCTAGCCATCTTCACTTGGTAGAATTTCCAAAGTATGCGAAAAACCTTCGTTATCGTCGGCGCGGGATTCTCTGGCACGGTGCTTGCCGCCAACCTGCTGCGGCGGCCGCCTGCGGCCGGCGCCGATATCGTGCTCATCG
>Ga0210388_10003070_pt1 | contig 13069 bp, 9 predicted proteins | sample IncBWC19OmetaG_FD_155485 | JGI IMG/M metagenome (GOLD analysis project Ga0210388, IMG submission 155485) | Forest soil microbial communities from Barre Woods Harvard Forest LTER site, Petersham, Massachusetts, United States - Inc-BW-C-19-O ... | reverse complement strand
CGAGCGTGCTTGCACTGATGGAAGACCGCGAAGGCGACATCTGGGTTGGCACCGAGGCTGACGGCCTGCACATTTTGCGCGACCAGCGTTTTCGCACCATCGGCGTGCGCGATGGGCTGACCTCCGATGCGACCACAACCGTGGTGGAGGGGGCGGCCGGCAAGCTATGGGTGGGCACCGGCGGAGGCGGCCTGAATGCACTGCCGCGAAATGGGAGCGCGACAGGCGGTCCAAGCGCCTACTCCGTGCGCGACGTGCTGCTGAGCGATGTGATTCTGTCGCTGGCTGCTGCGCCCGACGACAGCCTATGGGTGGGCACGCCGGACGGGTTGAACCGGATTCGCGGCAGCGCGGTTGACGCCTTCACCTCGGCGGACGGGCTGCCCGATGACTTCATCCGGTCTCTCCTGGTCGACGCCGATGGCTCGCTATGGATTGGGACGCGGCGCGGACTGACGCACTGGACGAACCCCGGCGCAGGCGCTTTCGGGCTCCGCATCACCGGAAAGATGGAGACATTTACCCACGCCAACGGACTTGGCAGCGACCTGGTTGGCGCCATGGCGCGCGACGCGAAGGGCGATCTGTGGGTGGCCACGCTTGCCGGGCTGTCGCGGCTGCATGGCAATCGGATTGAGAACTTCACCACCGCCAACGGCCTCTCCAGCAATGTGATAACGGCGCTGTTGGCTCGCCCCGATGGCAAGTTGCTGATCGGCACGCAGGACCACGGGTGGAATCTGTGGGATGGAAAGGGTTTTTCCGCGGTGCTCGACGACGGACAGAAGCAAACTAGCATTCACGCAATTCTGGACGATGGCGGCGTCCGCCTGTGGTTCGCCACCGCCAACGGCATTGCGCGCTGCGATTGGAATCCATTGAGCGGCAAGCCCGATTGCTCGCACTGGGTCGAGTTTGGCACCACTGACGGCCTGCGCAGCCGCGAGACCGCAACCAACAGCCATCCTTCCGCAAGCCGCACCCGCGATGGCCACCTCTGGTTTGCCACGCCAAGGGGGTTGGTTGAAGTTGACCCGGCGCACTTTCCTGTGAATTCAGTTCCTCCTGGTGTTGCGCTGGAGCGGTTCGCCATCGACGACGTTCCTCAAACCCTCCGCGGGACAGACCTTTCCGTGCAAATCCCGGCAGGCCATGTGCATTTCGAGTTCGACTATGCCGGATTGAGCTTTGTGTCGCCGCAAAAGGTGCGCTATCGCTATATACTGGAGCCCTTCGATCACGGCTGGACGGAAGCCGGAGCACGGCGGACGGCATACTACACAAACATTCCGGCAGGCCGCTATACCTTCCGCGTGCAGGCCTCGAACAACGACGGCGTGTGGAGTGACCAGGGCGCCGCGCTCAACTTCGAGTTGCGGCCGCACTTCTATCAGGCGCTGTGGTTTTACGCTCTGCTGATTCTCGCCGCTGTGGGAATCGTAGTGCTGGTGCAGCGGTTGCGCCTGAAGCGGGCGGAGCGCGAGTTCAACGCAGTGCTGGGCGAGCGCAACCGCATCGCGCGCGAAATTCACGATACTTTGGCTCAGGGCTACGTAGGAATTTCTGTGCAATTGGAGGTGCTGGCCGAGCTGCTGCGCTTGAGCAAGGTGGAAGCGGCCCAGAAGCACCTGGACCTGACGCGCGGCTATGTGCGCCAGGGGCTGGACGATGCGCGACAGTCCATCTGGGCCCTGCGCTCGCAGGACTCGGGCGAGATCACGCTGCCGGTAAAGCTGCGCCGCCTGGTTGAATCGCAAGGCAACGATAGCCTCGAGGCCACCTTCAGCATCTTCGGCGCTTACCGGCCTTTGCCACCCGCGACCGAGCAGGAAATTCAACGCGTAGCCGAGGAGGCCATCCATAATGTGAAGAAGCACGCGGGCGCGCGGCAGCTTTCTGTACAACTGGAATATGGCCCCGCGGAGATTGCGCTGGATGTGCGCGATGACGGACGGGGATTTGCCGCGGACCAGGTGCCGGAGCCGGGCCATTATGGATTGACTGGAATGCGCGAGCGCGCCGCAGCCATCGGCGGCACGCTGGAAGTGATGAGTGAGCCGGGTGCTGGGACTACGGTGAGGATGCGCGTTACGGCGCGCAGAGAGATTAAAGGCGATTAGGTTCGTGGTTTCCCACCCATCGCAAAGAGCGCGATGGATGGGGCACGGAGCGGTTGTGGGTGACACGGCGAGTGAGTTGAGGTTTGTGGTTTCCCCGGTCTCAGAATCGAGACCGGGGGCACCCAACGCGGCGGGTGATTAGGTTCGTGGTTTCCCACCCATCGCAAAGAACGCGATGGATGGGGCACGGAGCGGTTGTGGATAACACGGCGAGCGAGTTGAAGTTCGAGGTTTCCCAGGTCTCGGAATCGAGACCTGGGGCACCCAACGCGGCGGGTGATCAGGTTCGTGGTTTCCCACCCATCGCAAAGAACGCGATGGATGGGGCACGGAGCGGTTGTGGGTGACACGGCCAGCGGGTTGAAGTTTGTGGTTTCCCAGGTCTCAGAATCGAGACCTGGGGCACCCAACGATGGTGGAAGTCGAGAGAGCGAAGTTTGGAAGCGGATTAAGGAGAAACGGTGAGCAAAGAATCGATTCGCGTGATGGTTGTTGAGGATCACCACGTAGTGCGGCAGGGGCTGGTAGCGCTGCTCAACGTGGCAGATGGCCTGGAAGTAGTGGCCGAGGCCGCCGACGGCGTAGAAGCCATCACGCAGTTTCGCAGGCACCTCCCGGACATTACGCTGATGGACTTGCGCCTGCCGCGCATGGGCGGCGTGGACGTGATTCAGCGCCTTCGCATGGAGACACCGGCAGCGCGCTTCATTGTGCTCACCACCTACGACGGCGACGAGGACATCTATCGAGCCTTGCAGGCCGGCGCCCGCGCCTACTTGCTCAAGGGCATGACCAGCGAAGAGCTCATTACGACCATCCGCGCGGTGCATGCGGGCAAGTCGCATATTCCGCCGGCAATTGCCGAGAAGCTGGCCGAGCGCATGGGCACTGAGGAGCTGACGCCGCGCGAGTTCGACGTGCTGGAGCAGATTGTGCATGGCAAGAGCAACAAGGAGATCGCAACCGAACTGGAAATTTCAGAAGCCACGGTGAAGACGCACATCAACAGCCTGCTCGGCAAGCTGGGCGTGACAGACCGCACGCAGGCAGCCACGGCTGCAATTCAGCGCGGAATTGTTCCGCTCGAATCCTTGAGGAAACCGAAATCGTGAAGAAGACAATTCTCTTCGCAATCATTTTGCTCGCATCATGCTCGCTGGCAACGGCACAGAAGACCGCGTGGCGCCAAGCAACCGATGCTGAGCTTGCATCGCTGCTGCCGGCGCGCGCCCCCGTCGAGAAAGAACACATCGAGACAGAGTTGCGCACAGCGTCGGGCATTGTGAACGGCAAGAGACATTTCATCGCCGGCGTGGTGCTGCTCACCGCCGGATACTCGGCCGACGGCAAGTATTCGCATTATCTGCTGGTGCAGGTTCCGGTGCGCATCGGCGGAGTGGCGCTCAAGCCTGGCGAATATGTATTTGGATGGACGCGCGCGAACGGCGGCGAAACGCTGCGCGTGCATTTTCACGAAGCGGCAACGGGAACGCTGATCGGAACTACAGACGCACATCGCATTGCCGGCTCCAGCCGCGTGGAGAGCCTGCACATCTGGCCGCCGGGGGACAAGGCGCTCATTCAGATCGGGCGATTTGGGATGCCGTATGAAATCGGCGAAGAGTAGAAGAGGCAACGGCCTCGGCGTCATTCGGTTGCGGCCGGTTGCCAAAGCTCGACGCGGTTTCCTTCCGGGTCGGTGATCCAGCCAAATTTTCCGAAGTCATAGCTTTCGCGTTTTTCGTCGACGGTGACCCCTTCGCCTATCAAACGGTCGAGCAAACCATCCAGATCGTCCACCTGGAGATTGATCATTGCTTTCTGCACCGGAGGGAAGTATGCATTGTCTTGTTTGAAAAGGGCGAAGACAACTTGAGCGTGTTGCGTCGGGGCAGGAAACGCGAACGATCCCTCGGACTTCACCAGGCCGAGATGCCGCTCATACCATTGATAAAGAGCCTTTGGATCATCCGCTCGCAAAAATATTCCGCCAAAGCCAGTGATTGAAGCCATGCAACCTCCGATGAGAAATGTTTGTCTGTGAGAATCGCTTGAGAGTCCAGAAGACTGAAGGCCGGGGCATACGTCCCGGCCTTTCGATTGATGTGGTTATGACTGCGGAAGCCGGCGGTCGAGTTCGACGGGGCCTTTGCGACGCAGGATGGCAGCCGAGATGAGAGCAATGACAAGGCCGACGGGCGCGGGCTCAATGAAGGTGTAGGCCATGTTGACGAAGGGGTTTGCGTAGTACTGCCGGGAGTGCTGTATCTCAGCGACCTTCGCGGCGATCGTGGCGGGGTCAAGCCCTGAGGATTGGACCTTATGAATCTGCGCTGCGAAGTAGTTGTCCATGGTGTGGGGCAGGAAATTTAAATAGACGACCTCCCACACGGCGACGTAGCAGACGCTGGTGAGGAGGGTGATCAGGATGCCGCAGGCGAAGGCGCGGCCGAAGGAGATTTGGCCGCCGAGATTGTTATCGCGATAGCTGCGGATGCCGAAGTAGATGAGCATGCACGACGCCACCAGGATTGTGTAGCCGATAAGCAAGCTGTGGCTGGAACCGATCTTGTCGGAGAGCAGCATCGAGCCGCACATAAGGATGGACATGATGACGCCGGCAATGAGGCCGAAGGTGAGGACTATTTTCTTCATGTGAGGCTCCTGGTCTGAGTGAGGATTCTGAGTGACGATGGAGTCACCATGCAGTGTAACGTCGCCGGATGTCGTCATGCTTTCGTATGATTTTTGAGGAATAGAGCGAAAATCGTGCTTTCGGATGACGCGGTCACGGCAGCAGGCCTAGTTCTTTGCCGCGCTGGACGGCCTGGGTGCGGCGGGCGGCTCCGAGCTTGTCGAAGGCGCGGGCACAGTGTGTCTTGACGGTGTTTTCAGAAACGAAAAGCTGCGTGGCGATCTCGCGATTGCTGAGACCGCGGGCGACCAGATTGAGGATTTCGAGCTCGCGTGCCGTGATGCCGAGGGTCTGCTGGCGAGCGAGGTTGGGAGCGAAAGGGGCCGTGTTGGGTGCGAAGGGGGCGGGAGCGTCCGCGGGGACAAGCACCTCCTTCACCACGACCGTTTCGCGGATGGTTTCGCGGCTGCACGTGATGCGGAGGCCGAGCCAGATGCCGAAGGCCGCGAAGAGGATGGCGACGAGCGCGCCGTAGAGCTCGACGGAGTGCTCGATGATGACGAAGCGGTATTCGGTGTATTGGAGAATGGCGATGAGGAGGCCGCCGACGAGACCGAAGATGAGGACGTGGCGCTTCATGATGGGGTTGTGAAGAAGTATATCCCCGCTTGCCCCTGACTCCGCTCACGCCTCAAGGCTCTTGAAACAAATCCTCCATGAAAAGTGCGTGCTCAGATGCAAACTTCAAAACAGCCTCCAGGGATCAGGGAACAGGGGCTGTCGAGCGCGTTCGAATTTCAGGCCGCTTGCCCCAGAGCGTTCGCTGACCGGGCCTCCACCTTTCGGTCGATACTTGGGCCAATTCCGGCCCATATACTTGCTGCCATGTTTACGGCTCTTCGCACCACCACCTTCCTGGGCCTGATGGCGGTGGGAACTTCCGCGTTTGTGCTTGCACAAGTCGCGGCTTCCGGTGTCTCTTCCTCAAGTTCCGCGTCCCAGGTCTCAGAAGCGAGACCTGGGGCACCCATCAGTGGCCAGGATACCGCCAGCCCGCATGCGTCAATTCTTGACGCGCAGCACCGGCCCATCACCGCGGGCGGGTTTGCGAAGACGGGCCCCATCGTCTTTCAAGACATCAGCGAGAAAGCCGGGCTGACCCACTGGACGCACAAAATGGGGACGCCGGCCAAGAGCTACATCGTTGAGACCAAGGGCTCGGGCGTGGGCCTGATCGACTACGACCACAGCGGCTGGCTCTCCATCTATGTTGTCAACGGCTCCACAGTCGACGCACTCTCGGGCAAGGCAACCCCACCGCACGCGGCGCTGTTCCGCAACAATCACGACGGCACTTTTACCGATGTAGCCGCGCAGGCCGGCGTGACCAACGACCGCTGGGGCACCGGCGTAGCCATCGCCGACTTCGATAACGACGGCTGGCCCGATATTTTCGTGTCCAATGTCGGCAAGAATCGCCTTTACCGCAACAATCACGACGGCACATTTACCGATGTGGCAGCAAAAGCAGGGGTGCAGTTGGGCAACTGGTCCGCAGGCGCAACCTGGGGCGACTACGACGGCGACGGACGCCTGGATCTTTTTGTCGCCGGCTACATTCACTGGGACTGGAACAATCTGCCTGACAGCAAGGAGAGTGGCGGCAACAACGCCTGCTGCACCTTTCGCGGCGAGCCGGTTGCCTGCGGACCGCGCGGCCTGAAGGGCGAGCCCGATCACCTCTTCCACAACAATGGCGACGGCACGTTTACCGATGTAAGTGTGAAGGCCGGCGTGGACGACAAGCCCGGCTACTACGGGCTGGGCGCGGTGTTCGTCGACATCAACAACGACGGCAAGATCGATCTCTTGGTGGGGAACGATTCCACGCCAAACTACATGTACCTGAACAAGGGCGATGGCACCTGTGAAGGTGTTAGCTACGCTTCGGGGTTCGCACTCAATGAGGCGGGCCGCGAAACTGCATCCATGGGCATTGCCGTGGGCGACTACCAGAACAACGGCCAGCTTGCAATTTTCGATACGACGTTCTCCGACGATTACAAGCCCTTCTATCGCAATGAAGGCGACGGCAACCTCACTGACATCAGCTATCAACTTGGCATCGCGGAAGCTTCAGTTCCCTTCCTCAGTTGGGGCGACGCATTTTTCGATTACGACAACGACGGCTGGAAAGATCTGCTGATGGATGACGGCCACGTGTACCCGGAGGCAGACAAATATGCCTGGGGCACCAGCTGGGCCGAGCGTCCCATGCTCTTCCATAACCTTGAAGGCAAGAAGTTCGAAGTGGTTCCGGCAGTCGAGGGCACTGGCCTGGCGGACGTGATTGCGGGCCGTGGCATGGCGGTTGGCGATCTGTTCAACGACGGCAAACTGGATGCGGTGATCAACGTGATGGATGGGCACCCGGTTCTGCTGCGCAATGTGAATGCTGACCAAAACCACTGGTTGGAATTGAAGCTCGTTGGCGGCCCCAAAAGTCCGCGTGATGCGGTCGGCGCAACCGTATATGTAACCGCCAACGGGATGAAGCAGCGCGGCGATGTAATCAGCGGCGGAAGCTATCTTTCAACCAACGATCCGCGCCCGCATTTCGGGTTGGGCTCGGCCACTACTGTGGATGGGATAGAAGTGCATTGGCCCAGCGGCAAGGTGGAGCACTTCACGGTGCCTGGAGTGGATCGGATTGTGACCATCACTGAAGGCACGGGTAAAGAGGAGAGAAGTTTCTCATAGGATTTGCCCGCCGCTGAAGAACGGCTTCATTGGACTCAAACGCGCGAATTACGTCCCTCAGGGGCTAAAGCCTGGAGATTTTTGCCGCCTCTGCGGCACGACTAAGGCTGTGCCCTTTCAAAACCCGATTTGTGCAACCAGTTCTAGGAAAGATATCTAAAGGTTTTGCCTCCGCCGCCTTCTTTTGTTCTTTAATCTGGCGAACTGTTCTAGAATATTAGGCACTGTGGTTCACGAGACTCTGCCGTTCTTCGCCGCGCTCATCCCCGCATTGTTGTGGATACTTTTATTGTGCCCTCTGCTGCTTCGATCATTTGGTCTGTCAATCCCGCTGAATTGGCGCAAGCGGCGCGGAATGACGATGAATGAGGGTCAAAGCGTCCTTTGGGGCGTGCTCGGATGGGGCGTTGGGATGATGATCTGCCACTCGATTGACGTCTATGTCCGGTGGTTGATGTATCGAAGCCCCCCGGATCGGCCGACCATCTGGGGCTTCGTGGGAACAGTTCTCTATTGCACTCTAGCGGGCACCATTTTCGGGCTGTTTACGACGTTCCCAAAGAAGAAGCAGACCGTCGAATAAGTGGGGCAGTTGCCTTTAGCGCATGGAAGTGCCCACGAACCACCCTCAAGCCCGCCCAGTTCCCAGATCATCGTCCTTCGTCTCGCGAATCATCAGCAGCCCAATAAATGTGAGCACCGCTGACGCCGAAAGATAATACCCCACGTATTGCAGCCCATAGTGCGTGGCCAGCCACATCGCGATATAGGGCGCAAGAGACGCACCAAGAATCCCCGCAAAATTGAACGCAAGTGAGCTGCCCGAGTAGCGCACCGGCGTTGGGAACAGTTCGGAAACCACTGTCCCCAGCGGCCCGTAGGTCAGCCCCATAAGCGCCAGTCCCAGAGCCATCATTCCCAGCGCGCCTCCCTCGCCGGCCTGAAACATGGGCGCCAGCATCGGGCCGAAGAGAAAAATCGCAGCCGTGATCCAAAGCATCGCGCTGCGGCGTCCGCGCTCGGCAAGGATCGCCGAGACCGGAATCATGATGGCGAAGAAGCAGGTGTCCAGAAGCTGCATCTCGAGAAACCTGCCCCGGTTGATGTGCAGCGCGGTGGTGCCCCAGCTGAGCGCGAACACGATCATCAGGTAGAACAGCACAAAGGTCGCCATGCACACCAGCGTTCCAGCGACCAGGGTGCGCAGGTGATGACGGAAGACAACCACGGTGGGCAGCCGCACCTGCTCGCCGCGTTTCAGCGACTCCTGGAAGACGGGCGTCTCTGAAATCGTCATGCGGACGTATAGGCCCAGAAACACCAGGACTGCGCTGGCCAGGAACGGAAGCCGCCAGCCGAAGACGAAAAACTGCGTATCGGTCAGCACTTTCGAGAGCAGCAGAAACACGCTGCCGGAGAGGAAGAAGCCAATTGGGGCGCCCAGTTGGGGAAACATCCCATACCAGGCGCGCTTGCCGGGCGGAGCGTTCTCGATTGCCAGCAAGACTGCGCCGCCCCACTCGCCGCCCAGCCCGATGCCCTGCCCGAACCGGCACAGCGCCAGCAACAATGGGGCCCAAATCCCGATTGCATGATAGGCGGGCAGCAGGCCGATGGAGACTGTTGAAACTCCCATGGTCGCCAGCGCCACCACCAGCGTTGTTTTGCGGCCCACGCGGTCGCCGAAGTGCCCGAACAGCGCCGATCCAATAGGCCGGGCCAGGAATGCAATGCCGAATGTCGCCAACGAGGCAAGTGTCGCTGTAGCCGGGTCGGCCGATGGGAAAAACAGTTTGGGAAACACCAGAACTGCCGCGGTGGCGTAGATATAAAAGTCAAAAAACTCGATGGTTGTGCCCACCAGGCTGGCAAACAGCACCTGACGGGGCGAATTCACTTGCCGGTGAGTTCCGGTCGCATCCTTCGCGGGAGCCTTTTCAGTCATCCGATCTCCATTGTTGAGCAAGGCCCTGAATCCGCAGCAGTTCCATTGAAAGCGCCGCCTTTCTCCCGTTATATCCTCTTGGCCCCGCGGCAGCGAACACCTCGGTACCTGCCGGGTACACACTCCGGGTGATTGCCAGCCCCAATCCTGCCGATAGACCATTTAAGCATCAGCATGGCGCAACCTGTACCCATCTCGACCGGGACACCGAGGACCAGCCGAAGTGTGCCCAATGAGAATCTCTCCCTTTTGATGACTGAATTGGCGAGGGTTAAGGGCCATTTGGAGCCGGGGCAAATCTGTGCGCTCAACCAGGACCGGGAGTCGTTTCTCGGTCTGCGGGTGATTTCTGGCGACTTCCCCCTGGCAAGCCTTCTGGATTGGATGACCACCCTGACGCCCAACTCCGGCACCGGCATCTGGATGAATCCATTTCGCGGCATTGCAGCCGAGGATGTACGCGCCCCCATGGATCTGCTCTACCTTGACGCGGATTGCCGGGTCATCGCCGCCGTCGAGTTCTTTCCGACCTACCGTGTTTCCCCATCCAGCGCGACCGCGACCAGCGTCCTGGCATTGCCCACCCACTCGATTTTTTCCTCGCATACCCAGCCCGGAGACCAGTTGGTGCTTTGCCCCGCCGACGAGATGGAGTGGCGGCTTGAGCGGATGGCGCAGAACGGGACCATGGGCGGCATTTATCCGGCACAGGCCAATCCCGGTTTGCGCCCGGTTCTGGTTCGCGATGAGCCCAGGGCGCCGGTTCGTCCCGTCGTGGTTCGCGAAATGCCAATCAGGGCTGTCGATCCGGTCCCGGCCGCCCCGATTGCTCAAATCCCCGTCGTTCGTGAAGAGGCGAAGGCCGCTCCGGTGGCCCAGGAAGCAGCGCCGTACCCGGTCGCGCAGTATTCTATCGCGGAACCAAAGCCACAAGCGCCAATTAGACTCGAAGAGGTCGCGCCGGAAAAACCCTGGATGGACGCTTCACGCGCGCCGGCAAAGAAGCCGCTCGGATTCTTCGGGAAATGGCTGTTTCCCGATCGTCCCGATCCCCGGAAAATGTCGCGCCTGCCGGTTGAAGGCCTGGTAGCCCATTTCTTCACTGGCGGTGCTCCGCAGCCGCACGAAATTCGTGACATGAGCCTCACCGGTCTTTATGTAGTGACCACTGAGCGGTGGTACCCCGGCACCCTGATTCGCATGACGCTCACCAGGACGGACGCCGGCCAGTCGCTCTCCGACCGCTCCATTACCGTTCAGTCCAAATCGGTCCGCTGGGGCAACGATGGCGTGGGACTGGAGTTCGTGTTTGCGCCGCCGAAGTCAAAGCGCGACCCACGATTACCGCTTGACACGGTTGACAGCGCCGAGCTCACAGCATTCCTGAAGCGCGCGGTCAATCCAAAGCGCTAGTGTCGGAAATGCTCGTTCAGTCATTCTTTTCGCCCGTTCAATCACACTTTCCTCGTCTACTCCGCGACGTAATTATCTTTGGTTACCTTTGGCCGCATGCGGGTTGACATCCCGACGAATTTTCTAGCCCACCCCAGAATTCCGGTGATACCCTACGTTGACTCAGGCGCTGTCCCTCCCCAGGGACGCGAAAAGGACAGCCGCTCAGATAACCCCAAGGAGAAATCATGGTCAGGAGATTAGGCCAATTTGTGCTCTCTGCCGTTGCGATCCTGTCGGTCGCGACAATGAATTCCCAGGCTCAAACCATGTTGACTCGCCATACGCGCGAGGTCACCAGAACCGGCCAGGCAAAAGCCATTGGCCGCCTGCCCGAAAGCCAAATCATGCAACTCGATGTGGTGCTGCCGTTGCGCGATCCGGCGGGCCTCAAATCGTTTTTGAGCGACGTAAACGACCGCACCAGTTTTTCCTATCGCCGCTTCGTCACTCCCACTGAATTCACGGAGCGCTTCGGACCCACGCAGGCCGATTACGACGCCGTAGTCAGTTATCTGAAGGCCAACGGCTTTGAGGTTGTCGGCGGCTCGCGCGATGGCATGGAAGTGCAGATCAAAGGGTCTGTTTCGTCCGTCGAGAAGGCTTTCCATGTGAACATGTTCACCTACCAGCATCCCACCGAGGGCCGCACCTTTTACGGCCCCGACCGTGAGCCCACCACCAGCCTGCCGTTTGCGCTGTGGCACGTCTCCGGCCTGGACAACTTCTCCATCCCGCATCCCATGTACGTGAAGAAGAGCGACTACGCGACGGCGCATGGCATCGATGTGGAGAAGGTTGTGAAGCACGCCACCACCGGCTCCGGACCATCCGCATCCTTCCTGGGCAGCGACATGCGCGCCGCCTATTACGGCGGAACGGCACTGACCGGCGCAGGTCAGAATCTGGGCCTGTTTGAGTTCCTGGGCACCGACCTTACCGACCTGAGCACATACTTCTCCAACGTGGGCCAGACCAACAACGTGCCCATCACGCTGCTCTCGACAGACGGCACCAGCACATCGTGCCTGGACACGCGCGCCGGCGGCGATTGCGACGACACCGAACAAACCCTCGACATGACCCAGGCCATCGGCATGGCGCCGGGGCTGTCGAGCCTGGTGATGTACATCGGCTCGACCGACACTGCCATCATCAGCGCCATGACCACGCACAGCCCGCTGCCCACAACCATTGGCTGCTCGTGGGGCTGGACGCCTGCGGATGCATCCACGCTTGACCCGTACTTCGAGAAGATGGCCGCCCAGGGCCAGAACTTTTTCGCCGCTTCAGGGGATAGTTCCACCTGGTCGTCGAGCAACGAGGCATGGCCAGCGGACGACGCACATGTCGTCTCCGTCGGCGGCACCGATCTGGTCACCGCAAGCGCGGCCGGAGCGTGGAAGTCTGAAACCGCCTGGGCTGACTCCGGCGGCGGCATCTCGCCGGACAGCATCGCGATTCCCTCATGGCAAGCGGCGGCCGGCGTGATCAACTCGAGCAACAAGGGATCGACGACGCTGCGCAACGGCCCTGACGTTTCGGCCAATGCCAATTTCAGCTTCTACACATGCGCCGACCAGACCACCTGTCTGGCCAATGAGTACGGCGGCACCAGCTTTGCCACGCCCATGTGGGCCGCCTATATTGCACTCGCCAATCAACAGGCGGTTGCCGCCGGTGACCCAACCCTCGGTTTCATCAACCCCACCATTTACGCAGAGAATGAGTCGGGCGGCGCGCTTACTGCCGCTTACTCCGCTGACTTCCACGACATCACCAGCGGAACCTCGGGCAGTTTTTCGGCAACAACCGGCTACGACCTGGTTACCGGCTGGGGAAGCCCCAACGGCGCTGCGCTGATCAATGCGCTTGCTCCTGCCACGCAGACGCCGGCATTCACGCTTGGTGCTTCGCCAACCTCGGTCTCGGTTGTGGTAGGGAACAGCGGTACGTCAACCATCACCACTGCGATCTCGGGCGGGTTTGACTCGGCGATTGCGTTGAGCGCCACTGGACAGCCGGCCGGCGTCACCGTCAGCTTCAGCCCCACATCCATCGCGGCTCCGGGTTCCGGAACCTCCACGGCTACTCTGGCTGTGGCGTCAACCACTACTCCCGGAACTTACACGATTACTGTCAGCGGCACGGTGACAG
>Ga0210388_10003069_pt1 | contig 13078 bp, 6 predicted proteins | sample IncBWC19OmetaG_FD_155485 | JGI IMG/M metagenome (GOLD analysis project Ga0210388, IMG submission 155485) | Forest soil microbial communities from Barre Woods Harvard Forest LTER site, Petersham, Massachusetts, United States - Inc-BW-C-19-O ... | reverse complement strand
AACCAACATCGACCGGCTCGGGCCGCCCTTTTCGGTCACTACGTCGCTCTGTGCGGAGGCGACTCCAGTGAATGAAAGTAGAGCGCCGCACGCCGCCAGTAACGAAAGAATGTATTTTGAAGTCATTGGCCCGTCTCCTGGGCCATGATGTTGCAACGGCCGTGCCGCCACGCGCGGGAGTCGCGCCTCGCGCCCGCGCGGCTCGGCCGGTGTGGATCTGCGACACGAAATCAGTGGGTGCAACGCGCGATCGTCGCACAAAGGTCCCGTTTTTCTGCGGCGCGCTCGGCTGCCGGCGTGGCAGGCCGCCACGCGCAGCCCGCTCGACACGCACACTGACCGCTCGCGGCGACTCAGCTGTTCTTGAGCGCGTGCAGGAGCTCTTCCAGATCAGCGAGCGCAAACGTGCTGGCGTAGTCGCTCATGGCGTACGGGATCACCAGATCCTTACCGTGGACCTGACCGCCGCAACTATAAACGACGTTGGGCACGTAGCCTTCGCGCTCCGTATGCTCGGGAGACAGTAGCGGCTCGTGCAAACGACCAATGACCTTGGACGGGTCGTTGAGGTCCAAGAGGAACGCTCCGATGGAGTATTTCCGCATCGGACCCACACCGTGACTCAGTACCAACCAACCCGCCTCGGTTTCAATCGGCGAGCCGCAGTTGCCGAGCTGCACGAACTCCCAGCCATACGTCGGCTTGAGCAGCGTCTCTCGGGACAACCAGAAGTGGAGATCATCCGAGTACATCAGGAAGATGTTCTCACCGTCCTGACGTGAGAGCATCGCGTAGCGGCCGTTGATCTTGCGCGGGAAGAGCGCCATGCCCTTGTTCTGAACCTGCGGGCCATTCATGGTGCTGATCTTGAAACGCAGGAAATCCGCGGTTTCCAGGATCTGCGGGAACGTGACACGGCCGTCGTAGGCCGTGTAAGTCGCGAGATACTTAGTCTGTCCGTCGTCCTCGGTGAATCGAACGAAACGCGCGTCCTCCACTCCGTTGGACTCGGTCGGCGAGTTTGGGAAAATGATGCGCTCGGACATCTGAGTTTCCGGCTCGTAGATGACCTCGTAGTTGGCCTCTGCCAACGCCAAGATGGAGCGCGAGGTTGCCGGAGGCAGAACCTTGGACTGAGTCCGGTACTCGAGCTCCACGGCGCGCACCGCCGCGCGGAGCTCCCTCATGTTGAAGCTGTCGCCGAGCCGGTTCAATACGCGCTCGGAGAAGCCATCGGCTGAGCCCAGCTCGAATAGAGTCCGCTCGAATAGAAACTTGTCGTAGAACGGGTCCGGCACGGTCTGCGGAGTCGTCACGAATGGCGTCACGGGATCGAGCACGATGTCGCTGTGCTCGTCGATGACACCGGAGCGAAAGGTGATCGAGGAGATATGCCCCTCACCTGTCGAGCGAAGACTGAGCACGAAACGACGCGACCCCGCAGCAAGGTTACTCTGGTCGGGGTGCCAAACCAGCGAAGGGTTGAAGAGCGCGGCTGATTCAACCGAGTATTCCTGGGTGAAATACGAGCCAATCAGCATCTGCCGGTCTTCTGAAAGTGGCAGATCCGTGACCATGTGGCGCCGCATTTGCTCGAACCGCAGCAAGAAGAACTGCTGCAGGCGGTGATGACGACCGCGAAATTCTGCCATCACGCGTTCGAGCAGTTGCGCGACCTCTTCATCTTGCAGCGACATGACGCGCGCGACGATGCGGACGACGCGCGCTTCATCCAGCTGATTGAATGGTCGAAACAGTACGCGCGCCGCGTTGGGGCGGATGACGATATTCGTACGCCGAACGATCATGAAGAACTCATCAAGTAGCGCTCTGATTTGCCGCGCTCAGAAGCGGTGCTCGATCTCGTTCTCCCGACTGCGGTGCTTGCGTCTCGGAACCACTGACCCGCGACTCGAGCGCTTGGATTTCGACCAGCGCGCTGAGAAACGCCAAGGTCGACTCGGCGCCTTCGTTCAAATTGACGCGGTCGACGTGCAGGCCGTCGCGGCAGCCGCCCGAGTCAGGATTATAGATGCTCAAGTCGAGGTCGTTCTGACCCAAGAACCAACCGAATGCGCGACGCGCCTCGGTCAGCCAAAAGTGGTCGCCGGTGACCGCGAACGCTTCGCTACATGCGCCGATCGTGGCGTGCGCCTCGAGCGGTTGCTGATCGAAACGAGCGCGTGGCTCACCGCGCCGATAAAAGCCGTTCGAGCCGATCGGCCGGAAATGACCGCGTTCCGCGCGCTGAGCCTGGACGAGCCAGCGGAGCGCCGAAAGCCCGATGTCACGCGCGTTGCTGAGCTCGGGAGCCTTACCCGCCGTCGCGAGCACCGCTTGAGCAATGCGCGCGTTGTCGTAGGAGACGACGTCCTCGAACCAGTGCCAGTCCGGAGTCTGGACAGCGGCGTACAGCGAGATCAAGCGATTGAGCAGCTCGGTTTGCATGCGCGCGGCGTTCCGATCCCCGCGCAGGCGGTGGAGGTACTCCCGAATGCCGAGCAGAGCGAAAGCCCACGCGCGTGGCGACGAGGTGTCCGAGATCGCAGGCAGGGAGCGCATGAACAAATCCGCGGCCCAAGTTCGAAGCTCCCGACGCTGGGTGCGACCGACGCACGTGCCGAGCGCCCAGAGCGCGCGCCCTTGGCTGTCCTCCGAGCCCGCCGTCTCCAACCAGCGACGGTCGTAGGACATGAAGTTCCGGAAGCGACCCGTCTCGGCATTGAACGCGTAGTCCACGAAGCTCGCGTAGCGGGTCCCGAGCGCGGCGATCTCCTCACCGCCCACGCCGCGCGTCTCGAGCTCGACACTGAGCATCAACGCGCGTGCGTTATCATCGATACAATAGCCCTCGGCGAGATTGGGCAGAGTGAAACGTGCATGTTGCAACATGCCGGTCGAGTCGGACATGCGCTTCAAGTGGTCGAAACCCAGCTCGGGCAGCGACAATTCACGAGAATCCGAGGTACGGCGCGGCACGACCTTGAGCTGACGTTCACTGCGGCTCTTACGTGCCGACTCGAAGGTCGCAAGGTAGCGCTCGGCGACTTTACTCCAGACCATCTCGCGACCCGCGAGGTAGGCGCGCTTGCGCATCGCGTGGCGGCGGCCCTCGTCCCGCAGCAGGCCCCGGATCTCGGTGGCGATGGCCAGCGAATCGCCGAACGGCACGAGCACACCCCGACCGTCCGCGAGCAGCTCCTTGGCATGCCAGTACGGCGTCGAAACGACCGCTTTGCCGCAGCCGAATGCATACGCAAGAGTGCCTGACGTGATCTGCGCCGGGTTCAAGTATGGCGTGACGTAAATATCCGCCGCACCAAGGAACCTCTTCAGCTCCTCCAGCTCGACGAATTGGTTGAAGAAGCGCACGTGCTCGGCGACGCCCAAGTCTTCAGCCAACGCTTGCAGGCTCTCACGATAAACTTCGCCGCAATCACGGAGCAGGTTCGGGTGCGTTGCGCCGAGCACGATGTACACGACGTCGGGAAACTCGGCCACGATTTCGGGCAGAGCCTTGATCACGTTCTCGATGCCCTTGTTCGGAGAGAGCAGCCCGAAGGTGAGCAGCACGCGGCGCCCCTCCACGGAATATTGATCCTTGAAAAAATTCGGATCCGCGAACGCCATATCCGGTATTCCATGCGCAATCAGCTCGATTTTTCGATCCGGGACCGAATACGTTTCTTTCAAGATCGCGCGCCCACACTCCGACATGGTCACGACCTTGGACGATAGGCTCGTGAGCTCTTGCATGACGCGTCGTTGTTCGACGTTGGGTTGCTTCAGAATGGTATGCAACGTCGTCACGAACGGCATACGCAGCCGACGCAAGAGGTTCAGCACGTGGCTGCCACTCGGCCCGCCATAAATGCCGAACTCGTGCTGGAGCGAAACGACGTCCACGTTCAAGAAGTTCAGGTACTCGGCGGCGCGTGCGTAGTCGTCGACGTCTTGCTCGGCGATCTCGAAGCGCACGTCATCGGGATAGTCATAACCTTCTTTGCGATCGCTGACCGAGACGACAGGGCACTGTCCGTCCGGGATCACGCCTTGGACGGCGTTTCTCAGGTCACCGGTGAACGTCGCGATCCCGCATTTGCGCGGCAGGTAGTTGCCGATGAAGGCGATCTTTCGGAAGTCACTCATGCGGGGCTCCTGTGCAAATGCCGTTCCTGCTCGCATGGAGCCGGAAATCCGTCGTGGTTTCGCGGTCGAATTGAAAACCAACGGCCACTTCTGTGGCGCTTCGTCACGACCCGCTTGGCCGACTCTGCGCGCTGGCGCGTTTTGTCGCAAACCCAATCACGAAATGACCAAGAAATACCGCTCATTTCGATGCAAAATCGCCGCGACGCGTGACATGGCACGGGCGCTGCAACACAGCAGATCAGTCTGGATTCTCACGTGGAGGAATAACCATGTTGCATTGGGCGATCGTATTTTTCGTGATTGCGCTGTTGGCGGCCATATTCGGCTTCGGCGGCCTGGCTGCAAGCGCGGCGGGCGTGGCAAAGATTCTGTTCTTCGTGTTCTTGGTGTTTGCGCTGATCTCGTTCCTGTTCGGACGTCGCAGCCCAGCGGGTTGAGCGCTAGGCGCGAGACGCGCATCAGCGACCGGAGGCGTGAGCGACAGCGGCGCTGAGCTGCGCGGGTTCGACGGGCTTGGCGACATGCGCCTGAAAGCCCGCCGCGAGCGCTTTAGCCACGTCCTGACGAGAGGCGTACGCGGTGACAGCGACGGCCGGCAAATCGTGATTCGACTCACGCACGGTCTTCAGCAGCGCAAAGCCATCACCGTCGGGTAAGCCGATGTCCGAGACCAGCACGTCCGGCCGGCGCTTGCGCACGGACTCCAGTGCGGCCGCCGCGGTGGAAACCGCGGTCACTTCTGCGCCGAAGCGACGCAGCATCATCTGCATCAGATCGCAGCCATCCGGGTCGTCTTCGACGAGCAGCGCGTAGATACCAGCAAGCGCGCTCTTGCTTTCTGGCGCTTCTTCGAGCGATGCGTTCGACGCCCCGTTGAGGTCCGAGGGCGCGTCGCTGCTCTGGGCTTCACCCACGGGCAGCGTCACGACCAGGCGAGCGCCTTTGCCGATACCGTCACTGTGCGCGCTCACCGTGCCGCCGTGCAGCTCGACCAGATGCCGTACGATGGCGAGCCCGAGACCCAAGCCGCGCTGAACGCGTTGCGGATTGTTCGCAGCTTGCTTGAAGCGATCGAACATCAGGGGCAGAAACTCCGGCGCGATGCCGGGCCCGTCGTCCTGAACCTCGAGCCGCGCGGATGAGCCTTCGCTACTCAGCGTGAGCTTGACGTGACCGCCGCGCGGCGTGAATTTCAGGGCGTTTCCCAGGATATTGCCGACGACTTGCTGAAGCCGCGTGCCGTCTCCGAGCATGCTCAGCGCGGCAGAAGGAATGTCTGCGCCGAGCTCGATGCCGTTCTCTACGGCGACGGGGCGGGCCGCGTCGAGCGCTGCCTCGACGATGCTCCGCAAGTCCACGTGCCCCTCGTCGACGTGAAGGTTTCCCGAGACGACGCGCGATACGTCGAGCAGATCTGCGACCAACTGCGCCAAGGCACGCCCGTTGCGCTCGATGGTGTCGACCGCGCGCTGCTCGGTCTCTTGGCTGAGGCCGCCGGTGCGCAGCATCTGACCCCAACCGACGATGGCGTTGAGCGGCGTCCTCAGCTCGTGCGAGACCGTGGCTAGGAACATGTCCTTGGCGCGGTTGGCCTCCTGCAATTTGGCGCGCTCGTTCTGCGCAAGCTCGTACAGCCCAACGTTGTCCAGGGCCGTCGCCATGCGCCCCGCGACGTCCCGAGCGAGGTCTATGTCGGACGGCAAGTAGTGCCTGTCTGGGTCGCGACTCAAGAAAACGAGGCTACCGAACACGCGCTCGCGAATCACCAGCGGCAAGCAAATGTACGAGGAGACACCGAGCTCGTGCAAAAACCAGATGTGCTCGCCCGCATTGGACGGGCCGGATTGAGCCAGAATTTCCGGAACATTCTCGTAAATTTCGGGGCGTCCGTCGAAGCACACGGTGGACGGTCCGAGATCGAACCGCGGGTCGTCGAGGTTGAAGTCCGGCAGCAAGCTCGCGCTGGCACGCTTGGACGTGCTGTCGTCCACTCGAAGGTCGAGCAGCGCGGAGTCACCCAAGACAGGCAGCGTCGCGGCCAGCACTTCATCTAACCCATGACTGCGATCGGTGACCTCGCCGAGTCGTCGCGTGAGAGCCGCCAGCATCTGTAGGGCTTCTGCAGAGCGCTTGCGCGCGTCGATGTCCGTGCTCGTGCCCACCCAGGCGCTGATCTGCCCGCTGGTGTCTCGCTCGGGCAACATGCGCACGAGGTGCCAGCGAAAACGGCGCTCCGTAACGTTGCCGAAGCGAAATTCGGCTTCCCAACCGCGCTGCTCGGCGATCGATTCGGAGAAGCCTCGCCTAAATTCCTGGTAATCACTGGGGTGCACGATGCTGGACCAGTCGAGCGGCTCGGTCTCCGCGAGCCCCGCGCATTCGAACCAGCGACGATTGCCGTACCGAAGCTCGCCCCGCTCGTCCAAAGTCCACACGATTTGCGGCATGGACTCGGCGAGCATCGTGTAGCGGTGCTCGCTGAAACGCTTGTAGTCGGCGAGCTCTCGCTCGGTCGCGCGCCGGAGCTCTTCGGCCTGCCGCTTGATGATTTGGCTTTTTTGGTACAGCTCGATGAAGACCGACACCTTGCTGCGCAGGATCTCCGGCTCGATCGGCTTCAAGATGTAGTCGACCGCGCCGACCGTGTACGCACGCGCCACGAGCCGCTGATCGCGATGAATCGCGGTCAAAAAGATGATCGGCACGGCGCGCGACTTCTCGCGCGTGCGGACCAGCTCCGCCACCTCGTAGCCGTCGAGCACCGGCATCTGCACATCGAGCAGCACCAAGGCGAATTCTTCGCGCAGCAAGTGGCGCAAGGCCTCTTTGCCGGAGCTGGCCTGAATCACCTCTTGACCGAGCGGCTCGAGCATCGCGCCTAGCGCGAGCAGGTTCTTCGGCTGATCATCGACCAGCAAGATCTTGGCTGGTGGCAGGCCCACGTCAGCGGCGATTGAACTTCCGAGCTCTACTTCCTGGGTCATGGCGCCTCTGTGTCCGTCGCGCGCATGACGAGCTCGGGAGCGATCATGTCGAGCCCGAGAACGCGGTCCGCGGGCACGTTCCGCAGCGCGTTGTTGGGCATGAAGCCGCTCTCTGCCGACGCGGGATCCTGCACTATCACGTAACCTCCGCGCTGTTTGATCTCCTGCAGCCCACGGGTGCCGTCCTGATTGGCGCCCGTGAGCAGCACGCCAATCACACTGCTACCGTGGAAATAGGCGGCGGACTCGAAGAGCACATCAATCGATGGTCGGCTAAAGGTCACGGGCTCTTCGGTCGACAGCGCGATCGAGCTCGGCTCCACGAGCAGGTGGTAGTCCGGTGGCCCGAGATAGACACCCGGCCCTTGCAGCGGCTCTTTGTCCTCCGCCTCGCGCACGGGGAGGAGCGAGGCAGCACGAAGCAAGCCGCTCAGTCGCTCATCGGAGTCCTTGGAGCGATGCTGCACGATCACGATTGGCAAGCGGTAGCTGGCGGGCAATGCGGACAGCAGCCGCGTCAAAGCATGCAACCCTCCGGTCGAGGTGCCCACCACCACCAACTGGTAACGTGCCGTCACTTGTTTCTCCGGAAGATCTTCTCGCGTAGTGAAAGGACCGAGAATTCGTGCTCGAAAGCGGTGAACCGCAGCGACTCTTTGCGACCGAGGCAGAGCACGCCGAGCGTCGCAAAGCTCTCCGAGAACAGCTCGAGCACGTGATCTTTCAAGGAGCGATCGAAGTAGATCAGCACGTTGCGGCAGACGATCACGTTGAACTCGCTGAAGCCGCGGTCCATCGCCAAGTTGTGCTGAGTAAAGAGTACGTTCTTCGCCAAGCGCGGCGCGAACAGGGCGCCGTCGTATTTCGCCGTGTAATAGTCGTTGAGCGAACGTTTGCCGCCACCGCCAAAGTAGTTGGACGTGTATTCCTTCATCCGGGACAGCGGAAAAATGCCCTGCCGCGCGTGATCTAGGACGGTCGAATCCATGTCCGTCGCGTAGATGCGACAGCGCTCGTACAAACCCTCTTCTTCGAGCAGGATCGACATGGCGTACACTTCTTCGCCCGTCGAACAGCCCGCGTGCCAGATGCGCACCGTGGGGTAGGTCTTGAGCAGCGGCACCACGGTCGTGCGAAACTCCAGAAAGAACGAGGGATCGCGAAACATCGCGGTCACGTTCACGGACAGGTCGTGCAGCAAGCGCTGCATCGCTGCAGGCTGATGCAAAACCAGCTCGGTGAGCCTCGAAATCGTGGGGATCCCGGTGTTTTCGAGGTGCCTTCGAATGCGCCGGTGCAAAGACGCCGGCGCGTACGAGCGGAAGTCGAAGCCATGATGGCGAAAGATCGCGAGCAGCAATAGCTCCATCTCCAAGCGCTCGAGCTCCGAGGTCGCAGAGGAGAACCGCTGCGCGCGAGCGTCGCTCACCCACTTCTCCGTACCCGTGCTCGTAGGACCGGCCATACGTGCCTTGCATCACCCCGCCACGCTCGGCGCGTACATCCAAACCCGCATCAGAGACAACAAGCGGTCCGGGTCAACCGGTTTGGTAATGTAGTCCGACGCGCCAGCCTCCAAGCACTTCTCGCGGTCCCCCTTCATGGCCTTGGCAGTGAGCGCCAAGATAGGCAGCGCGCGGTACTCCGGAATGCGCCTGATCTGACGCATGGTCTCATAGCCGTCCATCTCGGGCATCATCACGTCCATCAAGACGAGCGTCACGTCCGGTGTCTTCTTCAACAACTCGATGCCGTCGCGGCCGTTCTCCGCAAACACGACCTTCATGCCTTGGCCTTCGAGCACGGTCGTGACGGCGTAGATATTGCGCACGTCATCATCGACGACGAGTACCGTCGCACCCTGAAACGCCACGTCGCGACCGTGTGCGGTGTGCAAGATACGCCGCTTTTCCTCGGGCAATTGCGCTTCCACACGGTGCAAGAAGAGCGCGGTCTCGTCGAGCAGGCGCTCCGGGGAACGGACGTCTTTCAGGATGATCGACTCGGCATACTTTCGGAGCTGCGTCTCCTCGCTCGGAGAAAGATCGCGACCGGTGTACACGATCACCGGTAAGTTGCGCAGATTCTCTCGCGTCTTCACCTGTTCCAGGAGCTGAAAGCCGCTCGTCCCTGGCAAGCCCAAGTCGAGCACCATGCAGTCGAAGTGCTGTTCGCTGAGGAGCTTCAACGCTTCCTCCGCGGAACCCACGGCGGTCGAGGTGACATCTCCGTTGCCGATCAGCTCGACGATGCTCTCGCGCTGCACCTCGTCGTCTTCGACGACCAAGAGGCTCTTGGTCTTGCGTGACAGGAAGCTCAATAGCCCCGAGAAACCTTGATCCAACGCCTCTTTGCTGACCGGCTTCTCGGCGTAGCCGACCGCGCCCAAACGCAGGCCGTCTCTTCGCCGATTCGTTCCGGACACGATGTGCACGGGGATGTGCCGCGTGTCTGGGTTCTGCTTCAGGCGATCCAAAATGCTGAGGCCGTCCATCGCGGGTAGGCCGATGTCCAGCAAAATGGCGTCGGGACGCACGCGCCTCGCGAGAGCAAAGCCGGTGTCACCACGCAGCGATACGATGCCCTTGAAGCCGCGCTCGCGCGCCGCGTCGAGCAGCAGCGTCGCGAACGCGACGTCGTCCTCGACGATCAAAAGCACACGGTCCCCCGGTCTGATCGCCTGGCGGTCATCGGGAATTTCAGCGGCGTGGCCGCCTTGAAACGTACCCGCTTCGTCGTCGAAGTCGGGTTGGTCTTCGCGTGAGCGGCTCTCGGGCAGCTCCAAGGTCTGATACTCACGCGGCAGGTACAGCGTGAACGTGCTGCCTTTGCCGGGCGTACTCTTGACGTGGATTTCTCCGCCCAGGAGCCGCGACAGCTCGCGACTGATCGACAAACCCAAACCCGTGCCGCCGTACTTGCGGCTGGTCGTGCCATCGGCCTGCTGAAACGCTTCGAAGATCAGCTGCTGCTTGTCTGCCGGGATGCCGATACCAGTATCGGTGACGCTGAACGCGATGACGTTCTCGGGCGTCGCGCGCAGTAGATCCGAGCGCAGGACCACGCCCGGTTCCGGCAAACCGATGCGAATCGAGACCATGCCCGAATCGGTGAACTTGAAGGCATTGCTGAGCAAATTCCGAAGCACTTGCTGCAACCGCTGGCCGTCGGTTCTGAATGTATCGATCGACGCGCGGTCCGCAGACAGCTGAAACTCGACGTTCTTCTGCTGTGCCATCGGCCGGAAGGTGCGTTCGAGGTATTCCGTCACCTCGTCGATACGCACTTCGCTCGGGTAGATCTCGATCTTTCCAGCTTCGACCTTGGACAGATCCAAGACCTCGTTGATCAAGTTCAAGAGATCCGTGCCCGCCGCTTGGATGGTCTTGGCGTACTCGACCTGCTTCTCGGAGAGCTTGCCCTCCTTGTTGTCACTCAGCAGGCGCGCCAGGATCAGCAAGCTATTGAGCGGCGTGCGCAATTCATGGCTCATGTTGGCCAAGAATTCGCTCTTGTAGCGCGACGAGACCGCGAGCTGCTCGGCCTTTTCTTCGATCGCCATGCGCGTCATTTCGACTTCGCGATTCTTCTGCTCGACCGCCTTGTTCTGCTCGGCGAGCAACGCCGCCTTTTCTTCCAGCTCCTCGTTGACCTGCTGCAGCTCCTCTTGCTGTTCCTTCAGCATTTCTTCAGACGCCTTGAGCGTCTTCGTCTGTTGCGCGAGCTCGGAGTTGGAGCGCTTCAGCTCGTCTTGCTGCGATTGCAGCTCGAGGGACTGCGACTGCAGCTCTTGCGCAAGAGACTGCGACTGATTGAGCAACTCTTCCGTGCGCATGTTCGCGGCGATCATGTTGAGCACCACGCCGATGCTCTCCGACAATTGATCCAAGAAGATGCGGTGAATCGGGCTGAACGGCTCGAAGCTGGCGAGCTCTGCCACGGCACGCACTTCGCCCTCGAACAGAATGGGCAGCACCAGAATGTTGAGTGGCGCCGCCTCACCCAAGCCTGAATTGACTTGGATGTAATCACCAGGCACGCGGGTGAGCAGAATGGGCTTCTTCTCCAGCGCGCACTGACCGACCAAGCCCTCGCCGCGCGTGAAGCGATTCGACACGTTTTTCCGCTCTTTATAAGCGTAGCTCGAGGTCAGGCGCAGCGCCTCGTCCGCCTCTGCGGAGATGAAGAACGCGCCGTGGCTCGCGCCCACGAGGGGCGTCAGCTCGCTCATGATCAAGCGCGACACGGATTCGAGTGTCTTCTGCCCCTGCATCATGGCGCTGAACTTGGCGAGGTTCGTCTTCAGCCAATCTTGTTCGCGATTCTTCTCCGTCGTTTCACGGAGGTTGGCGATCATCTGATTGACGCGCTCTTTCAACGCCAGAAGCTCACCTTGCGCCTCGACGGTGATGGACCGCGTCAGATCACCCTCGGTCACGGCGGTGGCCACGTTCGCGATGGCGCGCACCTGGCCAGTGAGGTTATTGGCCAACTGATTCACGTTGTCCGTGAGGTCGCGCCACGTGCCCGCAGCGCCCGGCACCTTGGCCTGACCGCCGAGCTTGCCTTCCGTGCCGACTTCGCGCGCCACCGTGGTCACCTGTTCGGCGAACACGCGCAGCGTGTCGGTCATGGTGTTGATCGTGTCGGCGAGCGCTGCGATTTCACCTTGCGATTCCATCAGGAATTTCAGGGTCAAATCGCCATTTGCGACGGCAGTCACGACCTTGACGATACCGCGCACTTGCGTCGTGAGATTCGACGCCATGCTGTTCACGCTATCCGTCAGATCCTTCCAAGTACCGGCGACGCCGGGCACGCGAGCCTGGCCGCCGAGCTTGCCTTCCGTGCCGACTTCGCGCGCCACCGTGGTCACCTGCTCGGCGAAGATGCCGAGCGTCTCGGTCATGTCGTTGATCGTCTCTGCGAGCTCGGCGATTTCCCCCTTCGCTTCGACGACCAATTTCTTGGACAAGTCGCCATCGGCGACCGCGGTCACGACCTTCGCGATGCCACGCACCTGCGTCGTGAGATTCGACGCCATGCTGTTCACGTTGTCGGTCAGGTCCTTCCACGTACCGGCGACCCCCGGCACGTACGCCTGACCGCCGAGCTTGCCGTCCGTGCCGACTTCACGCGCCACGCGCGTCACCTCCGCGGAGAAGCTGCGCAGCTGATCGACCATCGTATTGATGGTATTTTTGAGCTGCAGCACTTCGCCGCGCACGTCCACGGTGATCTTCTGAGACAAATCTCCGTTGGCGACCGCCGTCGTGACCAAGGCGATATTGCGCACCTGATCGGTCAGGTTGTTCGCCATGTAGTTCACGCTGTCAGTCAGGTCTTTCCAGGTACCAGCGACGCCGGGCACTGCCGCCTGTACGCCGAGCTTGCCTTCACCACCGACCTCGCGCGCCACGCGCGTCACTTCACCGGAGAAGCTGCGCAGCTGATCCACCATGGTGTTGATGGTATTTTTCAGCTCTAGAATCTCGCCTTCTACGTCGACGGTGATCTTCTTCGACAAGTCACCGTTGGCCACCGCGGTCGTCACGAGCGCGATGTTGCGCACCTGACCCGTCAGATTCGAGGCCATGTAGTTCACGTTGTCGGTCAGATCTTTCCAGGTCCCGGCGACGCCCGGCACGTTGGCTTGGCCGCCCAAATTCCCTTCCGTACCTACCTCTTTCGCGACGCGCGTCACCTCCGCGGCAAAGCTGCGGAGCTGTTCGACCATGGTGTTGATGGTGTTCTTCAGCTCGAGCAACTCGCCCTTCACGTCGACCGTGATCTTCTTCGACAAATCACCGTTCGCTACCGCGGTCGTCACGAGCGCGATGTTGCGGACCTGGTCGGTGAGGTTACCGGCCATGTAGTTCACGTTGTCCGTCAGGTCCTTCCACGTGCCGGCGACCGCGGGCACTTGCGCCTGGCCGCCGAGC
>Ga0210388_10003068_pt1 | contig 13080 bp, 9 predicted proteins | sample IncBWC19OmetaG_FD_155485 | JGI IMG/M metagenome (GOLD analysis project Ga0210388, IMG submission 155485) | Forest soil microbial communities from Barre Woods Harvard Forest LTER site, Petersham, Massachusetts, United States - Inc-BW-C-19-O ... | reverse complement strand
ATTCTGGCGCTCATCGAAAAACTTCGCCCGGATCACGCCGTCATGCCCGTGTCGGAGCCCGCCGTCACCGTGCTGATTCCCGCCCACAACGAAGAAAGCGTGGTCGTGCAAACGGTGACCTCCGTCCTTGCCTCCGACGTGCAATCTCTCCGCGTCATCGTCGTCAACGATGGCTCGACCGACAATACTGGCCCGCTCCTCGATTCCTCTTTTGGAAGTGACCCGCGCGTCCGCATCATTCATCAGGTCAATCGCGGCAAAGCCGCCTCGCTTCACCGCGCTCTCGGCGAAGCCGCAACCGACATCGTCGTCACCATCGACGCCGACACGGAAATCGAGCCGGACGCCATTGGCAAGCTACTTCGCCACTTTTCCGATCCGAAGGTCGGCGCCGTCGCCGGCAACGTCAAAGTCGGCAACCGCTCCCGCTGGCTCACGCGCTGGCAGGCTCTCGAATACATCACCAGCCAAAATATGGAGAAGCGCGCCTTCGATCTTCTCAATTGCATCACGGTTGTTCCCGGAGCGCTCGGCGCATGGCGTAAAGCGGCCATCGAAGCCGCTGGCGGCATCACTGCCGATACCGTAGCCGAAGACGCCGACCTCACCATCGGCATTCGCCGTCTCGGCTGGCGCATAAGCTACGACGAAGAAGCCATTGCGTGGACCGAAGCGCCGGATAAAGCTGGCGCTCTCATTCGTCAGCGCTTCCGCTGGACCTTTGGCACGCTGCAATCCTTCTGGAAACACAGCGACACTCTCTTCCGGCCAAAGTACGGCACGCTCGGCTGGATCGCTCTGCCCAATATTTTCGTCTTTCAGTTGGTGCTGCCGCTGATCTCTCCGGTCATCGACCTCATGTTTTTCGGCTCCCTCGTACTCTGGGGCCTCGCGCAATTCCGCGTTACAAAATTGCCGCAGCTCTGGACCGCCGCCGACGTCGAAAAATCCGTCCTCTTCTTTCTCGGCTTTCTGCTCATCGACGTCCTCACGTGCGCGTTGGCCTTCGCGCTCGAGAAAAAGGAAGACTGGACCCTGCTCGTCCCCGTCCTCCTCCAGCGTTTCTACTATCGCCAGCTCATGTATGTGGTGTTGTTCCGCTCCGTAAAGGAAGCCGTCAGCGGACGCCCTGTCGGCTGGCGCGGCGTGGAAAAAGAAGCTCCGCCCCCACGCTCAGTCGCGCCCGCTCTGCGCAGTTGAGCGGCCGGGTTATCTGCAACTAATTGCATTCAATTCCTGATTCGTAGCCGTACAAGACCTTCGCGATCCATCAAACGCCGATAATTTCGCCCGAGTCGTCCAGGTCGATCGAGGCGGAGCGTGATACCTTCGGAAGTCCCGGCATCAGCATGATGTTGCCGGAAATGACCACGATGAATCCGGCTCCGCCTGACAGCGATGCGTCCGTCACGCGCAGCGTCCATCCGGTTGGCGCGCCAAAGATTTTCGGATCGTCTGTGAAGGAGTACTGTGTTTTCGCGATGCAGATCGGCAGTTTCGCGTAACCCCACTCCGAGAATTGCTGCAGCTTGGCTGCAGCTTGCTCGCTGAAACTGACCTCGCTCGCTCCGTAGATGTTTCGCGCGACCTTCTGAATCTTTTCCACGATGGGCTCATCGAACTTGTAAACCGGCCGAACGTTTGGCGATGGATTCTTGCCGATCAGCTCCACTACTTTCTCCGCGAGTTCTTTTGCTCCCGCACCGCCTTTTGTAAATGCCTCGGAGAGCGCCGTCGGCGTGGCATGTTCTGCGCAGTAGGCTTCCAGCCGTTTCAAATCCGAATCCGTGTCCTTCGGAAAGCGGTTGATCGCCGCAATGGTTGGAACTCCGAAACTCCTGAGGTTGTCGAGATGGCGCCCAAGATTCGGTAGCCCGCGCTCCAGCTCACCCTCGCCCTGATTCTTGATGCTTTGCACGGTCGTGACAAGCACCGCCGCGGCCGGCGTGATGCCCGATTGTTGCATCACGATATCGAAATATTTTTCGCCGCCGAGGTCCGCTGCAAAGCCTGCTTCGTTTACAACATAGTCCGCGAGCCGCAGCCCCATCTCTTGCGAGATCACGCTGCTCGTTCCGTGAGCGATATTGCCAAATGGGCCGGCGTGTACAAACGCCGGCGTGTCGTCTGTCGTTTGCACGAGATTCGGAAGCAGCGCGTCCGCCAGCAGCGCCATCATGCCGCCTGTCGCCTGCAGTTCCTTCGCGCGCACCGGCCTGCCGTCGCGCGTTGCGCCGATCACAATCGCGTCCAGCCTGTGCCGCAGGTCCTTCAAATCCTTCGCGAGCGCCACAATCGCCATGATTTCCGAAGCGGCGGTGATCACGAATCCTGTTCTGCGGCCGCCCCCGTCTTTCTTGCTGTCCAGCGAAACGGCGATGCGCCGCAACGCGCGGTCGTTCATGTCCATCGTGCGCGGCCAGGTGATTCGTTCGGGATCGAGATGCAAATCGTTGCCGTGGAAAAGATGTGCGTCGATCAGCGCGGCCAGAAGATTGTGCGCGGAAGAAATCGCGTGAAAGTCGCCATGAAAATGCAGATTGATTTTGGCGCTTGGCTCGATCTGCGAGAGGCCGCCGCCGGCCGCTCCGCCTTTCATCCCGAATACCGGCCCCAGCGAAGGCTCGCGCGAGGTGATGACCACTTTTTTCCCAATCAGAGCCAGGCCTTGCGTCAGGCCGATGGCCGTGACCGTCTTGCCTTCTCCGGAAACGGTCGGCGTTGTCGCCGTCACGAGAATCAGCTTGCCGCGCCGCTTGAATGCGGGATCAGCAAGGAGTTCCAGCCGGATTTTCGCGCCGTAAGCGCCGATTTGTTCGACGTATTTTTCGGGAATTTCCAGTTTTCGAGCGACTGCCTGAATGGGAAGAAGTGTTTTTTTCATTTGAGGTGGAGTCGAAATCAGAAGATTGGCGTCCAAAGAAAAGAGTAACATACCCGCCAAAACCGTGCCCTGGCTCGAATGCGTACCCATTCATGGCCGGCCAGTTCGTGGGCGGGATTCGCATGGTGCAGGCCCGTGGACGATATTTCGCAGATTTTCAATCACTGCCCGGTTGTTGTAGGATATCCATCTGCTTTAGGAGGACCCCATGGCCATCACTTTTACACTGAACGGAAAAGCGCAGACGGTGGACGTCAGCCCGGACATGCCGCTGCTCTGGGTGTTGCGCGATACCCTGAATATGACGGGCACGAAATTTGGGTGCGGAATGGCGCTGTGCGGGGCGTGTACGGTACACATTAACGGCGAAGCGACGCGTTCCTGCATCACGCCGATCTCCAGCATCAGCGGAAAGAAAATCACCACCATTGAAGGTTTGTCCGCCGATGGCAGCCATCCGGTGCAGGTAGCTTGGATTGCAGAAGATGTTCCGCAGTGCGGCTACTGCCAATCCGGCCAGATCATGTCCGCCGTGGCGCTGCTTTCGAAAAAGCCGAAACCCACCGACGCGGAAATCGACGACGCCATGAGCGGCAACATCTGCCGTTGCGGCACTTACCAGCGTATTCGCAAGGCCATCCACCGCGCCGCAGGCTCGCCAGCCGAAAAGGCGTAAGCCGCGTCTAAAAGGCTTGTCCAGCAGTCTCGCCAAAATCATCAGCAGGAGTAAGACTATGCCGACTCCACTCTCCCCAGAAACGCAAACTCTGGATCGCAGGGCTTTTCTGAAAACCGGCGCCGCGGGCGGTGCCGCATTGCTGATTGGCTTTCATATTCCTGCGCGCGCCTCTGATCCCGCGCAGGAGCAGGAGAAGCCGCCGATCAATCCTCTGAATGCCTGGGTGAAGATCGCTCCGGACAATCACGTCACGCTGATTCTTGCGAAGTCCGAGATGGGTCAGGGAATCATGACGGCATTGCCGATGATCCTTGCGGAAGAGCTGTGCCTCGATTGGAAGCAAGTGACCATCGAGCAGGCGCCGACAAATCCGAAAATTTATGATCACGGCACGGGCGGAAGTGGCAGCGTGGGCGGGTCTTGGTTGCCGCTGCGGCAGGCGGGCGCTGCCGCGCGCGAAATGCTGATTGCTGCGGCGGCGAAAAAGTGGGAAGTCGGGACGGACACGTGCAAAGCGCAGAATGGCTACGTCGTTCACGGCCATCCCGAGCGTTCGTATTCCTACGGTCAGCTTGTGGCCGACGCGGCGCTGCTGCCGATTCCGAATTTCAAGGAAGTGCCGCTCAAGAATTCGCGCGACTTCACGATCGTGGGGCAGGGAACGCATCGCGTGGATGGAGCTGCCAAAGCCACAGGCACGGCGATGTATGGCATTGATGCGCGGCCCGCTGGATTGCAGTATGCGGTGATAGCGCGATGCCCTGTTTTTTACGGGAAGGTCGCTTCATTCGATGCCACGAAAGCAAAAGCTGTGCCGGGCGTGCGCGACGTTTTCCAGATTGAAACGAGCGGACGAGGCGCATCGACTACTGGCGGCGTTGCTGTTGTTGCGGACAATTCGTGGGCGGCGATTCAGGGAAGAAAAGCGCTGGAAGTGAAATGGGAGGAAGGTGCGGCGGCAAGCGAATCGAGCGAAGAGCTGCGTAAACAGTTCGTTGCAAACGCCGCAAAACCAGGAGGAGTGATACGGAATGAGGGCGATGCGGATGCCGCGCTGGCAGCTGCCTCGAACAAAGTCGAAGCCGTTTACGAACTGCCCTTTGCCGCGCACGTTTGCATGGAGCCGATGAACTGCACAGTGCACATTCAGTCGGATGGCGCGGAAGCGTGGGTGCCGACGCAGGCGCCGCAGTGGGCGCAAGCGGTGATTGCAGAAGCCGCCAAGCTGCCACCCGAAAAAGTAATCGTGCACACGACGCAGATGGGCGGCGGTTTCGGGCGGCGCTACCAGGCGGACTTCGTGATGGAAGCGGCACAAGTGGCAAAGAAAACGGGCAAACCGGTGATGGTGGTTTGGACCCGCGAAGACGACATGCACCATGACTTCTACCGGCCGGCGTCGTATCACAAGTGCCAGGGCGCGCTGGACGATGCGGGAAATCTCGCGGCGTGGAAACATTTCCAAACGTCGACGTCGATCGCGGCGAAGTGGAGCCCGAAGGGAGAAGAAGACAACGGGCAAGGCGAATTTGGGACGGGTGCAACCGTGCCGTACAAGTCACCCAACCTTCGCATCGAGTACACGCTGGCGCATTCGAGCGCGCCGCGCGCGTGGTGGCGTTCGGTGGAGCATTCGAGCAGCGGGTTCGTGGTGGAAAGTTTTGTGGACGAACTCGCGGCAGCCGCGGGGCATGACCCACTGGAGTTTCGGCTGAAATTATTAGGCGAACCGCGCAAACTTCCGCAGTTCGGCCAAGATCCGGACGCGCCGCCACTGGATACGGCGCGGCTGGAAGCGGTCTTGAAACTTGCGGCGGAAAAGGCTGGATGGGGCAAACCGCTTCCGGATGGCGAAGGGCGAGGGATAGCGGGATTTTTCTCGTTTGATACGTACACGGCGGCGGTCGCGGAAGTTTCCGTTCGTGCGCGCGAATTGAAAGTGAAGCGGCTGGTTTGCACCGTGGATTGCGGCCGCGTGGTGAATCCGAACGGGGTGCGCGCGCAGGTGGAGAGTGCGGCGATCTATGCGCTGACGGCTACGCTCAAGGACGCCATCACCGTCGAGCACGGGCGGATCGTGCAGTCTAATTTCAACGATTACCAGATGGTGCGTATGAAAGAAGCGCCGCCGATCGAAGTGCACCTTGTGGCGAGCGAAGAAAAGCCCACCGGTATTGGTGAGCCGACGGTGCCGGTAATTGCTCCGGCGGTGTGCAATGCGATTTTCAATGCCACGCGGACTCGGAAGCAGGATGTGCGGATACGGCGGTTGCCGATTCGGGCGGAAGATTTGGCGTGAAAAGGCAGTGAGTAGCGAATAGGGAGTAGTGAGTAGAACAGGGGCGGGGCAAGCCCGCAAGCCCCGCCCCTACAGGAATTAGAGCAAGCGCGGATTGGTCATCGAGCCGCGATTTGGGATAGCGACACGGTCGAGAATTTGGTTAACAATAATTGACCCCTCCCCCGGGTTTTTGCATAAGTGTTCATTCTAAAGATAGATGAAGTGCTTTGTTTTGATACACTTATATAAGTGTTCATTCTAAAGTACTTAGAATGCACCATTGCTGCAAAGTAGGGCAATTCTGCAAGTGTTCATTCCACGGGACTTAGGGCTCCGCCGGCTTGCGATGAGCGAAACGGTCCGGGGCAAGTTCCAAGTGCGATTCCGATGAAGGCACTGGGTACAAAAGAAAAAAGCGGCCTGATGGCCGCTTCAGCGAGATTCTGCACTTCTACCTAAGAAGAATGATAGCACATATTACCAAAATGTCAAGAAAAATGTGCAGGGCTGTCAAGCCTCTCTTAAAATGTCCCCCTTTTTACCACGATTAAAGTGTCCCCCGGCGAGGTGCGTTAGTCCTGAACAGAAGCGGGATTTGCCACCAGAGGCTGGTCGTAAAGTGCCATTTCTTCGGGGGTTGGGGCTTGGAACGTATCGAGCCATTGAGTCACAGTGTCGCGATCAATCGGAGGATTCTCCAGGCCCCGGCGTTGAATCCTGTCGAAGAGGACATCCGCCGGTGCGTTCAGATAATGCAACTCGACGGCAGCGCCAAGGGCGCGGGCTCCGAGGCGCAAAGCATCGCGTTCGGATCGTCCCCAGGTGCCCCATTCGATGATTACAACGAGGCCGGACGCGAGTAGTTGCTGAGCGATTTTCCACTGAAGAGCCTCGATCCGGACGCGTTTTTCTTCATCCCAGAGATTTATGGATAGAACGTCCATCCAATCATCGGGCGAGAAGCGAATGGCGCGGAGGCTGCTTTCGAGCGCCTTGGCGAGAGTGGTTTTGCCTGAACCCGGCAGGCCGCAGACAATGATTAGCCTCGATTCTTTGGCTTTCCCTTCCATGTCTTTTAAGGGTGTTGATAGGCGAGGTTGTCGAAGCGGAGGACGGCGGCGTTGGAGAAGTCGAAGGAGACTTGGGAGCTGGGATCGCGCCAGGCGGTGCGGAGGCGGCGAAGCTCTTTGGGCCTGATGGTGAAGGAGAGTTCGCGGAGCTCGGGTGAACTGATGGTGAGGGTGGCGTCGGCGTCGCCGTCGTTGTAGACGTCGATCCCGGCAAAGATGTGCGGTGAAGCGAATTGAAAATCGGCGTGGTGGGATGCGGGATCGGCGACTACGAGCGTAAAGGTGCCGAACTTTCCGTAGGGCGTGCCTATGTGCCATTCGCCTTTGCCCCAATCGATGAGGCCGGAGGGATACTGGCCGACGAGAGGCGTTCTGGCGGGCAGATGGGGATCGTCGAAGGTGATGAAGGAGGGCGGGACGAGATCGCTCTTTCCTTGAATATCGATGTCGCGGGAAGTGGTGTGGCGGATGGAGAGGGCGTGAGTGGCGTCGTCGAAGGTGTAGCCCTCTTGATCGAGGTCTTTGCGGCGAGTGATGGGCTTTCCGCCGACGGTTACGGAATCAGGAACAAAATCGAGGCGCAGAACATCGGTGGAGTCGGCGTCGAAGGTGGAATAGGTGACGGAGCCGGCGCCGTAGGCGATTTTTGTAACTGTGGAGAGCGAGCCGAGCAGGTGAGATTCGTCGGCGGGGGCCCATTCGGGGACGGCCCAGAAGGCGTCCATCATACGGCGGGGGCCATCGGAGAATTCGTCGGTGAACCACCACTGGGTGCTGTAGGGAGCGTGAGCGGCGGCGGGAAGGCCCTGGAAATACGTGACCCAGTTGTAGGTGCGGTAGGCAGCTTCCTTGTAGGCGGTGTCGCCGGTCTTCGCGTAGTAGAGGGCTTCGACGGCGGCAAGGCGTGCGCTGTGGCTGTCGCAGCATTGATTCGGAAGGTTGCAGCAGAATTCTTTTCCATTACCCTGCTCAGTCGTTACCGTCGCGCCGTGGACGATGTATTTGGGCCACTTGGGGGTGGTCTTCACCCATTCGATCAGTTTTCGCGAATGATCGCGCCATTCGGGATCTTTTTCGGGATGCAGTAAGACGTAGCGCGCGAGTTCGAGGGGAATGACGTTGTTCATGTTTCCCATGCTGGCTTGGACGTCCTCGAAGTAACCGACCCACACGTTATTTTGCATGGGGTACTTCATGAGCCAAGCCCAGGCGCCATCGCGGACTTTTTTGTAGGAGGCGGTGTCGCCCTGATTGATGCGGATCAGTTCGTCGAGAAGCATTATGGGTTCGACGACGTTGGCGGAGTACGGGAACATTCCTTTCCCGCCTTCGAGGCTGCCGTCACGGGCGAAACAGCGGTAGGGCCAGGGGGAATGGAGTTCGTCGCCGGGCTTGAAATTTTTGGCGAGGGCTTCGGCGCAGCGGATGGCGGCGCGCAGATATTTCGTGTTGCCGGTCATTTCATAGAGGCGGAGATAGGCGTAGCCGTCTTCGCCGACGACGTGAGGCTCGACATAGTCTTCACCGTGATTGCTCCAGCCGGTGTAGCGGCGGCTTCCGGGATTCGCGGAGGGATAAGGTACTTGTGCCCAGGTGTAGCCTTCGGGGGTGAGACCGTTTTCAAGTTCGTAGTCGACGAAATTCTGGAGGAATTCGAGAGTGCGCGGGTCGCCGGTGTAGGGATAGAGGCGTTCGACAAAACCCTGCATCATGGCGCGCAGATAGCCGGTGGAATTCACCCAATGCCAGTCGGGCGCGAGTTCAAACGTGGTGCGATCGAAATCGAAGCAGCAGAAATAGTAGGGGAGACGCTGGCGACTGTACTGGTCCCAGACGATGGTCCATTGCGAGAGGAAATAGGCGGAGTAGGAGTAGCCGGTGTTGTCGGGCATGGGCCAGGGGAGGAGCTTGCCTTGGGGGTCGAGTTCGACGGGGCGGCCGGCGATGGTGGTTTCGTTCACTGTGGAGGTAACGGGGAAAGACTGCTGACTGGCAACGAGGGTGGCGGTCAAGAAGAAAGCAAACAGAAGTTTTACGAATTCAGCGGCTCGAGTCATATCACTCCGGCAGAAAGATTGTCTGCCAATTGTAAGTTAAGAGCGGCGGGAATTATTTGGAATCGGCGAAAGCGACGTAAGCACCGAGGCCGATCATGCCGAGACCGGAGGCGACGCGCTGACGGCGGCGGAAGACAGCGCTGCTTTTTAGTTTGCGCTCGATGGGAATGGCGAGCAGAACGACAAGAAGATCGGCAAGGGTGTTCAGAGATACGGAGAGAATGCCGAGAATCACGAATTGGAAGAAAACGTGGCCGCGATCCGGGGAGATGAATTGCGGAATGAAGGACAGGAAGAAGAGCGCAGTTTTGGGATTGAGAACCTCGGTGAAGATGCCTTGACGAAAGGCGTTTTGCCGGGGCGTTGACGAAGCAGCAGTGATTTCCACATTGCGGATGCGGATCATACGGATGCCCAACCATACCAAATAGGCCGCGCCCGCGTATTTTACGGTGTGAAAGGCCACCGCTGAAGCCGCGAGAATTGCGGACACACCGAGGGCGGAAGCGAAAACGTGAAAGAGACCTCCCACAAAAGTTCCCACAGAAGAGTGAACACCTTCGCGGCGACCGCCGGCCAAGCTGCGAGCAAGCACATAGAAAATGCCGGGACCGGGAGTCACCGCCAGAAGGACAGCGGCAGCTAGAAAAATGAGAAAACGGTGAGCGTCAAACATAAACGGATTGTAAGGATTCGCACAGGGAGCGTCAACGATGCGCGAGGGTAAGGGAAATTGGAGGCGAGTCTGCATAGTTTGGACTAGAATTCAGGCCGAGGAACTTGGCAATGGCTTTGGCGCTGGATTTTGATGCGAGGAGTTTAGAAACTGTGCGTGGTGGAGATTGACGGTGATTGAAGATCTGTCCAAATATCATCAACCGGTGGGGAAGCTGTTTACGCGGGCGGGCGCGGCGGAAGAGTGGGAGAAGTATCGGTTGAGCGAGGAGCAGGTGGAGTTTTTTCGGGAGAGCGGGTATTTGGCGGGAGTGCGGATTTTTACGGATGAGCAGGTGGAGGCTTTGCGCGGGGAGTTGGAGAAGTTGATGGATCCGGCGCATGAGGGGCGAGAGCTTTTTCACGAATATCATTCGAATGAGTCGACGGATCCGAACCGCGTGGTGTTTCATGCGCTGGGAGCATGGCGCGTGATGCCGGGATTTCATGATTTGCTTTGGAATCCGGCGTTTCTGGTGCCGGCGTCGCAACTGCTTGGTGGAGCGGTGCGATTCTGGCACGACCAATTATTTTGCAAGCCGGCGCGGCATGGAGGAGTGGTGGCGTGGCACCAGGATTATTCGTATTGGACGAGGACGACGCCACTGGCGCATTTGACTTGCTGGATCGGGCTGGACGATTCGACGCGGGAGAATGGGTGTTTGAATTATGTGCCGGGGAGCCACTTGTGGCCGGATTTGCCGAAGCCGGTGCTGACGGGGGAGATGGACGGGATTCGCGCGAGCTTGCCGGAGGAGTTGAAAGACAAATTCAAGCCGGTGGCGGTGGAATTGAAGAAGGGCGAGAGCGCGTTTCATCATGCGCGGACGATGCATGGATCGGGGGCGAACGATACGCCGAGGCCGCGGCGGGCGACGGTGATCAATGTGTTTCGCGATGGCGTGATGTCGAATGCGGATGAGGCGCTGCTGGCGGGGGTGCCGGTGATTCCGCGCGGGGAGAAGATGGGCGGGCAGTTTTTTCCGTTGTTGTTCGATGCGGAGGCGAAGAGAAAAGCAGATCCCTCGCTACGCTCGGGAAGACAAATTCTGAATTTATTGCTGGGAAGACAAATTCTGAATTTATTGCTGGGCTGTTGACTCTTTCTGTGTTCTTGACGACTATGAGCTGCAAATTGGCCTATCATTGGCGCTCGCGGGAGAGCGCTTCTCTATGGAAGAACAACTAAGCCTGGAATTTTTGCGCGTGGTGGAGAACGGCGCGGTGGCGGCGGCGCGGACGATGGGGTTCGGCGACCGTCACAAGGCCGATGAAGTCGCGGTGGAAGCGATGCGGAAGACGATGGATGCCGTGCCGATGGACGGGACGATCGTTATCGGCGAGGGCGAACGCGACGAAGCGCCCATGCTTTATATCGGCGAGAAAGTGGGACTGGCGACGCATGCGCCCAAGGCGCTTTTTCCGGAAGTGGATATTGCCGTCGATCCGCTGGAAGGGACGAATCTGTGCGCGACGGGAGCGCCGAATTCAATTGCGGTGCTGGCGGCGAGCGAACGCGGCGGATTGCTGCACGCGCCGGATTTGTACATGGAAAAAATCGTAGTGGGACCGTCGTGCAAGGGCGCGGTGGAGCTGGATGCACCGGTTGCGGATAATCTGAAGTCGATCGCGAAGAGGCTGGACCGCGACGTGGAAGACCTGGTGGTGATCGTGCTGGACCGGCCGAGGCATGAAAAACTGATCGAAGAGATTCGCAAAGCGGGGGCGCGGATTCGTTTGATTGGGGATGGGGATTTGTCGGCGGGGATTTCGGCGGCGGTGGTGGGCACGGGAGTGCATGCGGTGATGGGAACCGGAGGCGCACCGGAGGGCGTGCTAACGGCAGCAGCGCTGCGCTGCTTGAACGGACAGATCCTGGCGCGGCTGGTGATCGGCAAGCCGGAAGACCAGATACGGCTTGAAAAAATGGGCGTGAAGGATACGAAGCGGATTTACGACACGGAAGATCTGGCGCCGGGCAAGAAAATGATTTTTGCGTGCACGGGAGTGACAGACGGCAACATTTTGAAGGGCGTGCGATTTTTTGGAGAAGGCGTGCGGACTTCGTCGATGATACTGACGTTGGATGACCGGCAAGTTCGGTTTGTGGATTCGGTGCATTTGGATAAGAGGCCGGACGTCAAGGTGCGGTTCAACTGAAGAAGTGACTGGTGACTGGTGACTCGTGACTCGCAGGAAAGGCCCGACGCACAGTAGTAGTTTTGCGGCCGGGAGCCGCGTTCAACCCTGCACATTCAATCTTCCACAAAAGGCAAGAAACCGCGAAGAAGGCGGGGCAAGCCCCGCCCCTACAGGGCAAAACGCGGGCCTGAACGCAGGAACAGGAACGCTTAGAGCACATCTGGGCGGTTTTCCGGTGGTTTCAGCGATAGCTCTGCCAGACTGAATGTTGGGCGAATCGGGCCCGCTGGGGAGAATACGCTATGGCTGAGGGTTCTGTATCGGGCAATTCGTCGTCGTCCAAGTCGTTGATGTGGATGATGATCGGCCTGTTTATAGGCCTTGCCATGCTGTTGGCGGGAGGCTTGTTTTTGGCGAGCCGCGTGGTGCGCTCGATGGGGCTTTCGGCGGCTAGCGCCAGGGATACGGTGCGAACCAAGGGCGGAAGCTTCCGCCTGGAAAAAGAAACCGATGTCGGGCCGGGATTGCCGGTGTATCCGCGGTCTTCGCTGGTGGTGCCGGACGACGACTCGGCCGCAGCAGCCATCAAACAAGCACAAAATGGAATTCAGACTTCGACTTATCACACGACCGATACGCGGGATTTTGTGGATGAGTGGTACAGCAAGCATTTGAGTCCGGAGTTTACGCGGCGAGATGCGGGGGACAAGCAGGCGCCGACGATTTTCGGCGACGCGCAGGTTTTGGATAGCGACATCGCGTTTGTGGCGGAGCGCGAACAGATGGTACGCATCGTGTCGCTCTCGCTGGATTCCGGCGGCACAAAAATTTCGCTCATTCGGTTCAGCAAATCCTCGCCTGCATCGGCGCAAGCGCCGGCTGCGGCCCAATAAGTTTCATCTGCCAAGCACACGCCGAGGCTCAGCACGCTGAGCCTCGGCGATTTTTTTTGGTGATGCTTGCTATTGGTGGAGCTTATTGCGGGTTTTTTGTGAGGGCGAGGAAGACGCCGTCATCCACAGCCACAGAGCGCGTGAAGAGAGTTGCCGTGCCTCCACCCGCAAGCGCAATGTGATTGGCGCTTCCACTGATGGCTGGGCCCGCCGGCTTGTTCGGTCCCGAGCCCGAGCCGTCGCCGGGTTGCAGAGAGATGCGCGTCGTCTTCGGAGTGCAATTGGCCGCGCCGAGGCAAGTGTCTCGAACAAAAACCTGGCTGTAGCCGCTGTTGGTGGCGCTGGAACTTGATTTGTCCG